>Ga0183260_10004017_pt1 | contig 11783 bp, 12 predicted proteins | sample AntDrymUQ4972206_2_FD_129768 | JGI IMG/M metagenome (GOLD analysis project Ga0183260, IMG submission 129768) | Polar desert sand microbial communities from Dry Valleys, Antarctica - metaG UQ497 (22.06) (version 2) (version 2) | ecosystem: Environmental > Terrestrial > Soil > Desert | place...
CAGAAGCCTTCCAAGCTTCTAGGGCGGGTTCGATTCCCGTCGCCCGCTTCGGGGCGTGGCGCAGTCTGGTAGCGCACTCGGCTGGGGGCCGAGCGGTCGCTGGTTCAAATCCAGTCGCCCCGACTTAGGCGATTGGCGTACGCGGGTGCCGATGCTGCCCCTTCTGAACGGGAGGGAAGGAAGAAGACCGCCAAGTCGGAAGCGGTAGCTCACCAGGGCGGTGGACTGAGCCCCGGTGTCAATCACCACGCTCCGGACGAGGGGCACCCCCCTTGGCCTGCCGGTGAACATGAGCGGCGGAGCCCGCTCGGGGCGGTGAAACCGGCGTAGTTATAGACGACGAAGAACCTGTTCCCGCTTCTCGAGTCGACTCGGATCTGCCATGACACCTCGTCGGGGTTGGCCCTAGTCAAGGGGTGGTACGTCTGAGCCGTCATGCTTACGGGCACGGAGTTGAGCGATGGCTCGATCTTCTTCAGTTCCGGCAGCACGCTGCCCGTCGCCGGAGTCTCGTCGAGAAGGTAGGACTTCATCGCAACCACCGCCGTGCGGACGGCGGATTTTGCATCGGCGTCCTCGGCCTTCTGGCGCTGGGCGAGGAAGGCCGGAATGGCAATGGCGGCGAGGATTCCGATGATCAGGATCACCACCAGCACCTCGATCAGCGTGAAACCCCGCTCGTCCATGCAGATGCGGCGCCTCACCCAAGCTCGGACCAGGTTTCGTTCGCGGGCCATTGCTCGAGATATATCGGCGGGCCGAAGCGGTCGCTTGAAGGGAGGCAAAGCTCGCCTGGCCATTCCTGATCGACAAGAGCTCCTACCGCCAGGACGTAAACCGCCACCGGCGTTGAGAGCCAGTGCGATTCGGCTCAGGGCAGGGCCCGTGCTCCACATAAGGCATTCCCCGCGGTACCGGGGTAGTACCGAGTGCGTGGTGCGATGCTTCTGTGGACTCCACCACTGGGGACACTGGGGACGGCCCAAGACTTATCGACACTGGTGCTCCGTCGGCTGGGGGCCGAGCGGTCGCTGGTTCAAATCCAGTCGCCCCGACTTTCGATAGGCGATGGCAGCTGACACCAGACAGCACCTCGCCGGTGGCACCAGCGGGGACGCACCCATGGACCTAGAGCAACGCCCGTGCGCAACTCGATCCGCGCACCGGGGTTGTGGTCCCTGCTCACGCTCGATTCGGGAGGAATCATGAACGTTGCCATCGGACGCCGTTATCGCCTGGCTTGCGCCTCCGCGGCTCGCGTCTCCGCGGCTTGCGCCTCACTCCTCGTCTTCTCTGCCCTTGCTTCGACGAGCGCCGCTGCGGCGCCCGGGGGACTCTCCCAGCTCGGCGGCGAGCGCGGGTATGCCAGCCTGCGCGAGGCGCTGGGCCAGATCTTCTCCACGGCGGTCAGTCCCAACGGCCGCAACGTCTATGCCTCGACCGGAAGCGCCGTAGCCGTATTCGAGCGTGATCAGGCCACCGGTGCCTTGCGCCAGCTGCGTGGCAAGGCGGCGTGCATCAGTCGCCGGAAACGGGCCAAGTGCTCCAGCGCGCATGGAGTCTCGAGCTGGAGAGACGTCATCGTCAGCCCTGACGGGCGCAACGCGTACGTGGCCGGCGCGCGAGGGTTGACGGTCTTCGCGCGGAGTTCCAAGACCGGCGTCCTTCGTCAGCTCCGTGGCACGAGCGGCTGCGTTGCCAAGGCGGGTGCCGAGGGTTGTCGATCTGCCCGCGCCATCGCCCCTGCCATCTCTGCCCCCGCCAAGATCGAGGTCAGTGGCGACGGTCGTCATGCGTACGTGGCCAGCCCTGCCGGCGTAGCGATATTCGTGCGCAGCAGCAAGGGCTCGCTCACACAGCCCGCCGGCGCGGCGGGGTGCGTGAACGCCGACGGGAGCGAAGGCTGCGCGACGGCGCGCGGCGTAAGCGAGCCGGCGATGATCGCCGCGAGCGCCGACGGTCGCAACGTGTATGTCAGCTCCGCCCCCGGCGGGAAGTCGGCGACGGTCGCAGCGTTCGGCCGGGACGCCGGCAGCGGTGTCCTGACCCAGCCGGCAGGCAGCGCGGGTTGCATCAGCGAAGACGGCAGCGAGGGGTGTGCGGTCGGGCGCCTAAGTGGCGTGATGCCCGGCGAGCCAGCGCGCCACTGGGCCGGTCCGCTGGCGACGAGCCCCGATGGGCGCAACCTCTACGTGGGATTCACAACCGTCGAGGACGTGGCGGATCGGGCCGCCGGCACGACGAGCACGTTCTCGCGTGACGCTTCCACAGGCGGCCTCACCCGGGTAGCGGGCGACGTCGCGGTCGAAGGGCCGGGAGCTCCGATCGCGATGGCGTTCAGCCCCGACGGTCGTAGCGCATACCTGGCGGTCGAGGTCTTCGGGGTACTCGTGCTGATCCGCGACAGCCGCACGGGAGCCCTAACCCGTCTCGCAGGCAAACCGGGTTGCGTAGACCCGAGTCGTGACGACGACTGCCGCAGCGGCCGTGGCCTCGGGTTTGGGTTTGGGGACTCGGTCTCCGTGAGTCCCGACGGACGCAACGTCTACCTCACCGCCTCGAATGCAGTAGCGGTCTTCAAGCGGCAGGTCCGCTGATCGCAGGCATCGGCAGGCGCGAGCCGCGTTCGTGGCCTCGCGCCCGTGCGCCGTTTACTCGTCGGCTGGGGTGATGCTCGCGCGCATGCCACGCCGTTACGGGGGACACTGCAAGCGAGCACCGAAGAGGCAGTCGCCAGCCCGGCGATGAGTTTCTCGCCGCGCGCCGGTCTAGGGGTGCGGTATCTCTACCGGGAGCTCGTTCCCGCCGGACGAAAGGACGCATCACCATGCAGCAGAAGATCACCCCGAGTCTGTGGTTCGACACTGAGGCCGAGGAGGCCGCCGGCTTCTACACCTCGGTCTTCAGGAACTCGCGCATCGTCAACGTGACCCACTACACCGACGCCGGGCCGCGACCGGCTGGCACGGTGATGACCGTGGAGTTCGAGTTGGACGGTCAGCGGTTTGTCGGCATCAACGGCGGCCCCCAGTTCACCTTCGACGAGGCCGTCTCCTTCGAGATCAACTGCGAGACCCAGGACGAGGTCGACTACTACTGGGAACGGCTCTCCGAGGGCGGGGAGGAAGGGCAGTGCGGCTGGCTCAAGGACAGGTACGGACTCTCCTGGCAGGTCGTGCCGACTGGGATGGCGGAGGTGTTCAGCGATCCGGACCCGGAGAGCGCCCAGCGTGCGATGAAGGCGATGCTCGGGATGAGCAAGCTCGACGTCGCCGCGTTGCGCGCCGCCGCCAACGGCGTCCCGGCGACCTGAGCGACCACCATCCTCGATCAGACGTGCGCGGGCGCTAGCACGGCGCTCGTGGGGGGCTAGCGACGCTCACGGCGGGGGCTAGCGACGCTCGCGCCGGGGGCTAGCGCGACGCTCGCGGCGGGGCCTGGTGCGACGGAGGCGCGCCGATACCTCGCCGCCGTTGGGCTCCCCAGACCTTCGTCCGGCGATCCACGAATGCCAGCGTCCGGCAGGGAGCTCTTGGCTCGACGCGTTGCCGCGCGCCCTCCCTGGCGCGCATGAGGGCGCCCCTTGTTGATGGGGCAGCCCGGCTGACAGCGCATCGCTGCGCGCATTTGATGGAACAGGTGTCAGTCCTCGCTACTTCCCCCGGGTGAACTTGACGAGCTCCGCTCGCCCGCCGTCACCGTCGAGGTGCACGCTCAACAGCGGGCCGACGCCGGGAGCGTAGAACTTGAGCTCCTGGACTCGGGGCTCCAGCGGCTCAAGGTCCCGCGTCATCAGGATCCGCTTGCTGAAGTAACCGAAGGGGACCTCTACGCGTTCCTTGCCGACGGAGATGACGCCAGCCTTGTCCTCGGCTGTGCCCTTGTAGTACTCCTGGCGGTAGCTCATCCCCGGCCTTGGCTTTGCGGGCATCGCGATCCCCGCTTCTGCTCCGTCAACGCCGGCTTCGAAGGAACCGGCATGGTCGGTGACCTTGCCGTTCTTGAGATTCGTGACGTACTCGCCGAGATACCAGATGTTGCCAGCCTTGTCCTGGGCGTACCAGTCGTCGGTGATCTCGGAAGGGACACCTCTCTCGCTCACCGTGTCGCGGATGACGCGCGCGGTGATGCCGTTGGCGATCCGCTTCGTCTGGTCTGTGACCTGGACGACGGCCTTCTCCTTGCTGCCTTCGGTGTTCGTCTCCCGATAGACCCACCTGTTGCCCGGCTTCATCGGCCAGTAGGGGTTGTCGATCTTGATCGAGAAGTCGGCGGGGTTGAGGGTGACCCGCTCGCTTCCCTGCGGTAGACGCGCGCTCGAGCTCGCAGACGCCACCGTCGAGGTGCCCGATGTAGCACCCCCGAATGCGGCCACCGCAGCCGATCCCACCGCGATTGTCGCGACCGCGGTGGCCAGGGTGGAGTACTTGCGGATGGAGTAAGACATTTGAGCCTTTCCGTCGGTTGACAGTGCTGCGTGGAGTCAATGGGACGGAGATGAGAGGGCGATGATAGGACGGCGCGGGGTGGTCGAGCGCATCGGGCGGCCGTGCACGACGATCCCAGGTAGGCGGTTGCCCGAGATTTCTTTTCTCGCCAGGACCGGAGCCGTTGCTCTCGTCAGAACCGGAGCTATGGCGCTTGGTTTAGCGGCGCTCGGCCTCGCCGCTGTCGCGTGGCTTTGGGTAACGGCGCACTGGTCCTCGGCTCGGCATCTGGTTTGGCCAGCCCGCGCCGAGATCTCGTATCGGAAAGGCCGTCTGCACACTCGCCGTCGTGGAGGCGACAGTGATCCTGGGCACCGGACCGGTCCTACTGGGTCGTCTCGTGCTCGGGGGCCACTTCTTCTAGCTTCGCGTGCGGTCCCGGCGTTGAGTCGGCGAGTGCGCGCAATTTGCGCGCACGCTCCGGCCTGAGCTCTTACTCCTCGCCGGCCAGCAGCTCCATCAGCAGCCCATCGTGCCAGCCGCTGCCGTCGGCGTCGCGTTCGCAGCGCCGCATGATGCCGACGGGCTTGAAGCCGACCTTCTCGTAGGCCCGGATGGCAGCGGCGTTCGCGGTCGCTGGATCGATCGTGATGCGATGGTGCCCACGATCGTCGATCAGGTGGCGCACCACGCGTCTGACGGCCTCCGTGCCCAGCCCGTCGCCGTGCCGGGCCGGATCGAGGAACAGGTCCACGCTCGCGTGGCGATACTTGGGCTCGAGCTCTTCGGAGTACTGGATCAGTCCCGCGACGGCGCCGTCGACCTCGATCGTCAGGCGCGTCGCCTCGGGCTCGTCGGTCCAGGGGAAGCCATCGGCGGGGGCGTCCCACCAGCGTACGACCTCCGGGCTGGCGTGAATGCGCAGCAGCTCCGCCTCGTCACCCTCCGCAAGCGGCCGGAGGACCATCTCGTCGGTGCGCGGCACCGCGGGCGTCAACTCCACCTGGTTGCGGGCGTTCCGCGGGGCTTCTTCTCAGCCATTGGTGCTGGTGATCGCACCGTCCACCTTGGGCATGCCACCCTCGGACAGCTCGCTATCGGACTTCTCGCGCTCGAATGCCTCGCCCTCGGATGTCTCGCGCTCGGACATCGAGCCCTCGGACATCGCGCCCTCGGACGTCGCGCCCTCGGACTCCTCGCGCTTTGCCATCTCGCTCGCGTGCATCCCTAGGCGCAGATCGCTTGGGTTCGAGGCGAACGACATTGCCTCAGCCATTGTGATGTGCCCGGCGCGGACATGCGCGGTGAGATCGGCGTCAAACGTCTGCATGCCGTAGTAGCCGCCCTCGGCGATCGCGTTCGTGAAGACGGCTGCGCTCAAGTCTCGGTCGCGAATGAGATCGGCTACCCGTGCCGTGTTCACAAGCACCTCGGCATTCACCAACGGTCGTCCGATCGTCGACGGGACGAGCCGTTGGCTCACGATCCCGACAAGCGTGGCCGCCAGCTGCTGGCGAGCCAGGCTCTCGTGGCTCCTTGAGAGCTCTTCGATGTACTTGATCGCCTCATACGGCGTCGCGGCATGAACCGCTCCGATCACCAGGTGTCCGCTCTCGCCTGCGCGCAATGCGGTCATCGCCGTGCCCTCGTCTCGAATGTCCCCGATCGCCAGGACGTCCGGGTCGTGCCGCAGCGCGGCGCGGAGCGCCTCCTGATAGGTCGGGGCGTCACGCTCGATCTCGCGTTGTGACACGAGCGCCTGGGCATCTGGGTGGAGGTACTCGACCGGGTCCTCGAGCGTGATGATGTGGCACGGCTTGCGCTCGCTGATCAGCTTGATCATCGACGCGAGCGTGGTGCTCTTTCCGGCGCCGGTCGGGCCGGTGATTAGGACAAGCCCACGCCGCGCGTCGATCCAGGAGCCGACCACCGCCGGCAGGCCCAGTTCTGCGAAGTCCGGTGCCGGGCGGATCGCGCGAAACACGAACGCGACCGAGCCCCGTTGGTGAAAGGCCGAGACGCGGAAACGTCCCTCGTCGATGTAATGCGAGAACTCCGCCGAGCCCCTGGACTCGAAGATCTTTCGCTTGTGATTGGACGGCATCATCCGATCGAGGAGCGCCCGGGTGTCGTCGGGAGTGACACGAGGCAGATGCTCCAACTCGACCAAGCGGCCCTGGACCCGTACGTAAGGGCGCGCAGGAACCTTGATATGCAGGTCCGAGCCTTCTCGCTGGAGAGTCTCCCGCAGTGCGTCCTCGAGGTCGAAGGCCACGCCTGATTATCGTCGCAATCGGTGGAACCTTGAGGGCGGGACGAGTCGGTTCACGCCGGACATGCGGGTGTTAGCGCCGTGGATGCCGGGATCGGCCAATGATCGGCTGTGCTACAAACGGAGAGTGCTCAGGCGAGCCTTAGTTGGCGTCCTCGCCGTGTCAGCTCTCGCGATCAGCGGCTGTGGCGACGATGGCGGAAACGAGGGGGACGTCAACGGCGTGGGCGCCCCGCCGGCCGGAGACACCGCTCAAGAGCCCGCCCCGCCGATGTCGAGCGCGACCGCCGGCCGCGCCACCGTCAAGCTCGGCGAGTCGGAGTTCGGGCAGATCCTTCAGGACCGCCGTGGGCAGGCTTTCTATCTGTTCAACAAGGAGAAGGCAGGGCGCAGCGAGTGCTATGACGCCTGTGCGAAGGCGTGGCCACCCGTTATGACAAACGGCTCGCCGCGAGCCGGAACTGGGGCGAGAGGCGGGCTGCTGGGCACCACGCGGCGCCGTGATGGTGGCGACCAGGTCACCTACGCGGGTAGCCCGCTCTATTACTACGTCGACGACAGCCCTGGTCGCGTGCTCTGTCACAACGTCTTCGAGTTCGGCGGGCTGTGGCTCGTCGTCCGAGCGGACGGCAAGCCCGCCAGCTCTTAGCGAGGCCGACTCTCGACCGGCTGCGGCCGCCCTGATCTACGGCTGCGTGCCGATGCTCGTCGCGATGATCTTCGGCCTCGACCCACGCGCGACGATGCTGCTCGTCCCGGCGATCGCCTTCACCGCCGGCTTCGGCTGGGCGTCGTTCGGGATCTGCGTCGCCGGCTTTGCGAAGTCGATCGAGAACTTCAACTACGTGACGCGCGGCGTGATCACGCCGCCCTTCCTGGTTGCCGGACGTTCTTCCCACTGAGCGGGCTGTCCGAGTGGCGCAGCTGCTTGGGAACGTGAATCCGCTCCACCACTGCGTCGAGCTTGTCCGCCACGCCGCATTTGGTCTCCAGGGTGCCGCCGACGTCGCGCATTTCGCGGCCCTGATCGCCTTCGGGTTCCTGACCTGGCGGATAGCGATACAGGCGATGACGCGCAAGCTTGTGGACTAGCCACACCAGCGAGCGGGTCCGAGAATGCCTCCTCGCGACGGACATCCCCGGAAGTGCCGGCGCTCGCACGCCCCGGCGCGGCGAGCCGAGACGATCGGTGCGACCATTGCGTCGATGCAGCTTCGCGCACGTCACGCGACGCCTCTCCGGCTGTCATCTGCTCAGGCTCGCACGCGGGCGGGTCGTGGAGCCGTTGCCGCCACCGCGCTCGCGATAGGGGCCTGGGTGGTCTTGGTCGTCGCGGGTCATCTGCTCGGAGCAGCTCTCGACGACGCCGACTCGCTCGTCCCGGTCGACGCTGCGCCGCTCTTCGCCAGCTTCGACCTTCGCCTGACCGGCGACGTGATTCCGGCGCTCGTGATCGCCATCGCAGCCGTCGGCGTCGCGCCGCCGCTCGCGGCTCGCCTGCCGTGGCGATGGCTGCTGATCGTCGCCGCGGGTGGCTCGGTCGCCTGGGCGCTCACGCTCGCCTGGGCTGGCGGCGGACTCAACGCGATCGGCGATCCGCTTACCGATCGCCACGACTTCCTCCACAATCTGGAGTTGGTCCAGATCCAGTCGATCGGCGCCTTTCTCAGCGGCTTCAGCGAGACGCTGAGCGAGTACGTCACACAGGTGCAGATTCACCCGCCGGGAATGCTCCTGGCCCTCTGGACGCTTGCGGAGCTCGGCTTCGCTGGCCCGCGCTGGGCAGCGGCGTTCGTGATCGTCGCTGCCGCTGCCGCGGTGCCGGCGGCGATGATCGTCGTGCGCGAGCTGGGGAGCGAGGCTTCGGCCCGGGTGGCAACGCCCTTTCTTGCCTTCGCCCCGGCCGCGGTATGGGTCGCGACCTCGGCCGACGCGCTCTTTCTCGGCGTGAGCGCGGTCGCTGTGGCGCTCGTCGTCGTCGCCACCGGCAGGGCCGGCTTACGTGCGGATCTCTTGGCGCTCGCCGGCGGGCTCGCGTTCGGGGCGGCGCTCTTTCTGAGCTATGACGTGATCGTGCTCGTTGGCGTACCGCTCGCGGTCGCGCTTGCCCGCCGTCGTTGGAGGCCGCTGCTTGTTGCCACGACTGGGCTCGCGGCGGTCATGCTCGTCTTTCTGGCGGCGGGCTTCTGGTGGCTCGACGGCCTTCAGGAGGGCCACCGCCTCTACCTCGCGGGCCCGGGCGAGGGCCGGCCGTACGGGGACTTCCTGGTGGTCAATCTCGGTGCGCTGGCGCTGGCGCTGGGACCGGCGGTGGCCGTCGGTCTGGCCCGCCTTGCCGCCCGAGGCCGCGGCGATGATCGTGCTGGGAGCGACGACCTGGGCGACCACGGCGGCCGCATCTTCGGCCCGGGGCCTCTCGCCGCTGCTGCGGCTGGGCTTCGCGGGCGCTCTGGCCAGCTCTGGCTGCTCTCCGGCGCGATGGTGGTTGCCGTGATCGTCGCGGACGTGAGCGGTTTGGCGAGGGGCGAGACGGAACGCATCTGGCTGCCGTTCACGCCCTGGCTGCTCACCGCGACAGCGGTTCTTGGGCACGGCGCTCGGGCGTCGCGCGGCTGGCTTGCCGCCCAGGTTCTCCTCGGCCTCGCGCTGCAGGTCGGAGTCCACTCGCCATGGTGAAGCGCCACTCGTTCATGATCGCCGCCACTGCGGCGCTGCTCGTCGGCGTGCCGCTGTCAGGGTGCGGAACGAAGGATGACGGCAAGGCGAAGGTTCTCGTCGCGCCGGCTGCCTTTCCCGCCACGATGGTCGCACTGCCTGACGGTGGCTTGCTCTACGGCGAGCTGGAGAACGGCAACATTCGCAAGGTCAGCGCAACCGGTCGCCGCCAGACCGCGCCGGTCGCGCATGTGGACGTCTCCTCGAAGGGCCAGCGTGGACTGCTAGGGCTTGCCGTCGACAAGCGCGGTCGCGTGTTTGCTGGCTGGACCGATCGGGCGCAGCGGCTCGTCGTCGGACGTGTCATGCCCGGTCCGGTGACGGTCGTCTGGCGCGGCCCGAAGACCGCCGAGATCGGCAACGGCGGGCGGATCGGCTTTCCGCCCGACGCGCGGCCGGGGACTCGCCTGATCGTCGCGATCGGTATGCGCCAGCGCGAGGGCGAGCACAAGATGCCGCCTCCGCGGGGGACGATGCTCTCGATTGACCCCGACGGGCCGCCAGACCAGCGGCCACGGCTGGTCTCGCGCGGATGGTTCAACCCATTCGCCTTCACGTTCACTCCCAACGGTCAGCTATGGGTCGCCGACAACTCGCCTGACGAGCGGCCCGAGCGGATCGCGCGCGGCGACAACGGTCGACCCACGGCGGTCACTCCCTTGGCTGTCAAGCTCGCGCCGTCGGGGCTCGCAGCACTGTCGAACACCCGATTCGCGGTCTGCGGCATTGTCTCGCAGCGCCTCGACGTCTACGAGATCGCTCCCAATGGCCGCGCGCACGTGGTCGGTGAGCCGCTCGCTCGCGATTGCTCCCTCGGGGTCGTTCGGCTTGCCGACGGCAAGCTCGCGTACGCGACCCCGGTCACGATTCGGGTCGTCTCGGCGCCTTCGTAGGACGCGGCGTCCCGCCGTCGCGCGAGCTCGGTCTGGCGGCGTTCGCTAGACGTGCAGCGCTTCGCGTTCGCGTGCCAGCGGCGACCCGTCGAGTGTCGCGACGGTCGCCGGGCTGATCCGCACGACCGGTGCTCGGCCGGCGATCTCGACCGACAGAAGGGCATCGCCATGATCGGCAAGCATCGTGTGGGCGTTGGCGGCGGCCCGACGCGCCGCGGTCGGGGAGACCCCGCAGGCGGTCAGGAACCGCTCTGCCCTTGGACCGCCCTCGTGCAGCTCGAGCTCCTCGATGCGCAGCGGGGCGCCGGCGGGGGTATTGGCCCGCGGCCGAATGATGCAGGCCGCCATATCGTCCGGGGTCGAATGCGCGCTGCGCGAGATCCGGTCAAGGAGCTCCGTGGCCGACGGCTCCGGACCGAGCTCCCCAAATATCTGCGCTACTCGCTCGCGGCCGAGCAGGCCGCCGTTCAGGCGCGCCTCGACGAGGCCGTCGGTGAAGAAGCACGCCAGCGAGTCCGCCGTGAAGGAGACCGTCGTCTGGCGAAGCCCGGTCTCGAACCCCATCCCGATCGGCGGCGACGAGCACGCGGTGACAGGCTGGTGCGCCGAGGGGCCGACCAGGATCGGTGCGGGGTGGCCGGCGCTCGCGTAGGTGAGCGTGCCGGCCTGCGGGTCGCAGGTCGCCACGACGGTCGTGGCGAAGCCCGCGACGATATCTCTGTCGAGTCCTTGCCCGGCGATTCGCAGCACCTGGCGCGGCTCAAGACCGGTCTCTAGGTACGCACGCAGTGTGTAGCGCAGCAGCGCTGTGTGGGCCAGCGCATCACGGCCGTGGCCGACGACGTCGCCGATGACGACCCCGACGCGACCGTCCTCGAGCTCGAAGACGTCGTAGAAGTCACCGCCGGCGGCGGGACCCGCCGCGGGCCGGTAGGCGATCGAGGCGTGCAGCGCTCCAACTTGCGCCGGCACATCCGGCAGCAGCGCGGCCTGCAGCAAGCCGATGTCCTGGAGCAGCCGTCCGCGCTGTCGGCGCAGGTGGCGCTCGTGCAGGTTCATCATCAGTGACCCCGCAGCGAGCATGACCAGCAGCGCCACCATCGCGGCGATCATTCCCTGGATCGGCGCGGGGACGACCTCGACGATCTGGCGAATGGTGCGTGGTACTACCGACGTCCGTTCGCGTGAGACGCCGCGATCTTGCGAGCGCGGTGTGCGGGCCGGACGAGTGGGGGTCGCAGCTTCGGTCGTCGTCGGCGCGATCGCTCGAAATCCGGCCTCCGGTCGGTTCGCGCTGGCCCGCGTCGCGGCCCGGCGAGCGGCGCGCCGCGCACGAGCTAGACGGCTGGCCAACCGAGACGGCCTGCGACGAGCGACCGGCGCCGCGACGGGCGTGGCGGGCTGAGCAACGGGAGCGGGCTGGGGTGGGGCGGGGGCGGGTGACGATACGGGCGGCGTCACTGGAGAGGTGGTTGG
>Ga0183260_10004018_pt1 | contig 11782 bp, 10 predicted proteins | sample AntDrymUQ4972206_2_FD_129768 | JGI IMG/M metagenome (GOLD analysis project Ga0183260, IMG submission 129768) | Polar desert sand microbial communities from Dry Valleys, Antarctica - metaG UQ497 (22.06) (version 2) (version 2) | ecosystem: Environmental > Terrestrial > Soil > Desert | place...
AATCGGGCCGGAGTGGAGGAAGTCGTCCTTTGACCGCCGCGCCCGATCCCGCAATTCCAACTCCGGTCAAGGCCCCGGGCGCCGCCGGCGAGTTGCTGCACTTCTTCCGAAGCAACGCTCGTCAGTACGGAATGCTCGTCGCGCTGGTCGTCGCCGTCGCCATCTTCCAGGTCGCCACCAACGGCATCATGCTCAAGCCGCTGAACGTCACGAACATCTTCCTGCAGAACGGCTACATCGTCCTGATGGCCCTGGGCATGTTGCTGATCATCGTCGTCGGGCACATCGACCTGTCGGTGGGATCCGTGGCCGCGTTCACCGGGGCGGTCGCGGCCGTGCTCATGGTCAACCAGCGCATGGATCCGATCGTCGCCTCACTCGTGGCCCTGGGCATCGGCGCCCTCATCGGCGCGTGGCAGGGCTTCTGGGTCGCCTACATGGCGATCCCCTCGTTCATCGTGACCCTATCCGGGATGCTCCTGTTTCGCGGGCTCACCCTGTTCATGCTCAACGGACAGCCGGTCGGGCCGTTCCCGGGCAGCTTCCGGGCCATCGCCTCGGGTTTCCTTCCGGATCCGTTCGGAGGCGACGGGCTCAAGTTGAGCAGCCTCATCCTGGCCGGCGTATTGAGCGCGCTGCTCGTGTACATCGACTTCCGGGGTCGCCGGGAGGAGCACAAATACGGCTTCGACTCGCAGCCGATCTACCTGTTCATCGCGCGCAATGTCGGGATCGTCGCCGGGATCATGTTCCTTGCCTTCCTGATGTCCCAGTACGAAGGGCTGCCGAACGTACTCGTGCTCGTGCTGGCTCTCACGGGCCTGTACATCTTCGTGACCAATCGGACCGTCGTCGGACGGCGGATCTATGCAGTCGGCGGCAATGCGAAGGCGGCGATGCTGTCCGGTGTCAACAGCAAGCGCCTGGTCTTCCTGACCTTCGTGAACATGGGCGTCCTGGCGGCCCTGGGCGGTCTGGTCTTCGCGGCGCGACTCAATTCGGCGACGCCCAAGGCCGGCAACGGCTTCGAGCTGGACGTCATCGCGGCGGCGTTCGTCGGCGGCGCGTCGGCGTACGGTGGCGTCGGGACCGTCCTGGGGGCGGTCATCGGCGCCCTGTTCCTCGGTGTTCTGAACATCGGCATGGGCATCCTCAGCATCGGCATCGACTATCAGCAGGCGATCAAGGCGCTCGTCCTGCTCGGCGCCGTCTACTTCGACGTCTCCAGCAAGCGCAGGGCCGGCTGATCCACCTGACAGACATCCCGCTAGGCGACCAGGACGGCGCCGGGTCGCCGATGCACGTCGCGCGGCTGCACGGGCCTCGGGATGTGCGCCTGGGTCGAGAGGCCGTACCCGTACCCGTCCCGGGCGAGGCATTGATCAGGATCACGACCGTGGGGCTGTGCGGCTCCGACCTGCACTGGTTCGAGACCGGCCGGATCGGCACGACCGAGCTGGCCGACCCGCTCGTGCTGGGCCACGAGGCGGCCGGGGTCGTCGCCGTCGGCCCACGGCGTGGGGAACGGGTGGTGCTCGAGCCGGCCGCGCCATGTGGGATGTGCGCGCCGTGCCGGAGCGGTCGCGCGTGGCTGTGCAGCAGTGGCCGGTTCGCCGGACACACAGCGCAGGACGGGGCGTTGCGCGAGTTCATGGCCTGGCCGGCCGACCTCCTCGTGCCCCTGCCGGACGCGATCGAGGATCCTGAGGCGGCCCTGCTCGAACCGCTCGGCGTGGCCCTCCACGCCCTGGATCTCGCGGGTGTCGACGCGACCACGCGGGCCGGGGTCGTCGGCTGCGGACCGGTCGGCTTGCTGGTCGTCCGAGCCCTTCGAGCGGCCGGGGTCGTGGAGATCGCCGCCTGCGACCCGCTCGCGAGTCGTCTCGCGGCGGCGGACGCGAGCGGGGCGACCGCATTCGACGGAACGGACGGAGCGGGGCTGTCCGAGATCGATGTCGCGTTCGAGGCGTCCGGAGAGCCGGATGCCGTGACGACCGCGCTTCGAGTCGTCCGGCCGGGCGGGACGGTCGTGCTCGTCGGGATCGCAGCGGACGACCGCACAGTGCTGTCGGCCTCGCTGGCGCGGCGCAAGGAACTGACGCTCGTGTTCGCACGCCGGATGACAGCGATGGACCTGCCGCGGGCGATCCGCCTCGTGGCGGGCGGTCAAGTCGATCTCGGTGAGCTGATCACCCACCGGTTCGGGCTGGACGACGTGGCGCTGGCCTTTGCGGCGCTCGAGTCGAGGGCCGGCCTCAAGATCGTGGTCGAACCGTGAACCGGACCGCGACGGAGGATCTCGTCCTGGAAGCGGCCGATGCCCGGCTGGTGGTCAGCGCTGCCGACGGCGGGCGGATGCGCTCGCTCGTGATCCGCGGCCAGGAGGTGCTCGTCACCAGCGGGTTCGGCTCCATCATGAGGGGCTGCTACCCGTTCGCGCCTTTCGCCGGACGGATCCGCGAGGGCCGCTTTTCGTTCGGTGGCCGCGACGTGCAGCTTCCGCGCAACCTGCCGCCGAACGCGATCCACGGTTCGGTCTTCGAGCGGGCCTGGCGCGTGGATGGGCCGGACCGGATGTCGGTGGATCTCGGGCCGGACTGGCCATTCAAGGGCCGGGTATCGCAGGATTTCGCCGTGCACGGGGACGGCCTCGATGTCCGACTGCGGGTGGACGCGGCGGATGCGATGCCGGTCGCGCTGGGCTGGCATCCGTGGTTCCGGCGACGATTGAGCGGGAGCCAGGCGGAGCCCGTGCCCGCAGGAGACCCGGTGGAGCTGCGGTTCGAACCCGGGCAGATGTACGAGCGGGGCGCCGACGGCCTCCCTACCGGGCGGCTCGTGGCGCCGACTCCCCGCCCGTGGGACGACTGCTTCGTCGACCTCCACTCGCGGCCTCGGCTGACCTGGGCGGACACGCTCACGCTGGAATTGGCCTCATCCGCAGATCACTGGGTCGTGTATGACAAGCCCGACGACGCCCTGTGCGTGGAGCCACAGACCGCCCCGCCTGATGACGTGAACCTGGGACCTCGGACCGTGGTGGCAGCGGGCGATTCGTTCGAGGCCACGATGTCGTGGCGCTGGTGGCCGGCCGGTCAGCGACCCTCCGGTGCCGAGGGCACCTCAGCGACGTGATGGGTCTCGGACGCGGCGGCCAGTCGGGCGGCAGCCTCCTCCGGCGAGATGTCGCGCTGGGTCTCTGCGAGCAGCTCATAGCCGACCATGAACTTGCGGACGGTCGCCGATCGAAGGAGCGGCGGGTAGACGTGGGCGTGGAGCTGCCAATGGGTGTGGTCGTCGGCGTCGAACGGCGCCTGGTGCCAGCCCATCGAGTACGGGAAAGGCACCTCGAACAGGTTGTCGTAGCGGGTGAGCAAGGCCACGAGCGCCACCGCCAGATGATCGCGCGTCCCGGACGTGAGGTCGGCCAGGCGCTGGGCCGGCGCCTTGGGCACGATCAGGGTCTCGAACGGCCAGGCCGCCCAGAAGGGCACGATGATCAGCCAATCGCCGTCCTCCACGACGACTCGAGGTCCGCTCGACTCCTGGGCGACGTAATCCGCCAGCAGCGTCCGCCCCGTTGCGGCCAGGTGGCGCCGCTGGCTGGCGTCCTCGCGAGCGGCGTCGCGCGGCAGCGCGCTGCCCGCCCAGATCTGTCCGTGCGGATGCGGATTGGAGGCACCCATCGCCTCACCCCGGTTCTCGAAGACCTGGACCCATCGGTACGCTTCGCCGAGCTCCGTCGTCTGGTCCGCCCAGAGGTCCACGGTGCCGCGAACGTCGGCCGGAGCCATGCGCGACATCGTGAGGTCGTGGCGCGGGTCGTAGCACACGACGCGGCAGGTGCCGACCTCGCCCTCGGCCACGAGCAGGCCGTCTTCGACGCGATCGGTCGTCGTGTCCGGCCGGAGGGCGGCGAAGTCGTTCGTGAAGACGAAGGTTCGGTCATACGCCGGGTTGGCCTTGCCGTTGGCCCGGGTATTCCCGGGACACAGGTAGCAGGCCGGGTCGTACCTCGGTCGGTCCGCCGGCGTCGGTCGGTCCAGGCCTCCCTGCCAGGGTCGATCCGTCCGGTCCGCCGAGACGAGGATCCACTGGTCGGAAAGCGGATCGTAGCGTCGGTGGGGCTCGGTCAGAAGGCGCATCGGACCGGGCGGAAGGGTTCGGGCATCGTCGCCGAGGATACGCTACGAGCATGGTGACAACGACCCCGTTCCAGGCGGATGAGCTGCGCGCCGTCCTGCACGAGCGCGCTCCGGGTACCGGTGCTGCCGGGGCCGACCGATCGACCGTTCGCGTCATCCGCGCCCCGGGGCGAGTCAACCTCATCGGCGAGCACACGGACTACAACCTCGGCTTCGTCCTGCCGGCGGCGATCGATCGCGAGGTCCGGATGGCGGTGGTCGAGACCGGCGACCGGCGGGTCGAGCTGACGAGGCTGGACACGGGCGAGCGGGCCGGGTTCGACCTGGACGGCGAGCGAACCCGAGACGGGACCTGGATCGATTACATCGCGGCGACGGCCTGGGCGCTCACGGAGGCCGGCTACCCGACCGTGGCACTGCGCGGGGTCATCGCGTCGAACCTGCCCGAGAATGCCGGGCTCTCGTCGTCGGCTGCCATCGAGCTCGCGGCCGCCTGGGCACTGCTCGGTGACGCCGCCCCGGACATGGATCGGTTGGCCCTGGCTCGGATCTGCCAGCGCGCCGAGAACGGCTACATCGGGGTCATGTCCGGGCTGATGGACCAGTTCGCATCGTCGTGCGGGGTCGGCGACCACGCGCTCCTGCTCGACTGTCGATCGTTCGACTGGCGGGCCGTGGCGCTGCCGGCAGACGTGCGGCTCGTGGTTCTCCACAGCGGCTCGTCGCGCAAGCTGGACGGCTCCGCCTACAACGAGCGGCGGGCTCAGTGCGAAGCGGCTGTCGTGGCGCTCGCCCAGGTGGATCCGGGCATCCGATCGCTGCGCGACGTCACGCCGGCGCTGCTCGGTGCGGAGCGTGGCCGGCTCGAGCCGGTGGTGGCCCGCCGGGCGGAGCACATCGTCGCCGAAAACGGACGCGTGCTCGCGGTCATCGAGGCGCTGGCGGCGGGAGACCTTGCCGCGGTCGGCGAGCTCTTCGCGGCGGGCCATGTCTCGCTGCGCGACCTGTTCGAGATCAGTTCGCCGGAGCTGGACGCACTCGTGGACATCGCGGGCCGGGTGCCGGGTGTCGTGGCCGCAAGGATGACCGGCGGCGGATTCGGCGGCTGTACCGTGAATCTCGTGCGACCCGATGCGGTGGAGGCGCTTACCGCCGCCGTGGAGTCCGAGTACCCGGCCCGCACCGGCCTCACGCCGACCGTTCTCAGGGTTCGTGCGACGGAGGGTGCCGGCTACCTGGACTGAACTGGATCGGCTCAGATGAGCGCCCGGCCCACGCCGGTGCCAGATGTGCACCACCTGCACCTTGGGCCGCAGCCGACGCGTGTGTAGACCGGATCTGCTGCTGTTCGGCGCGCCGCTGAGCGTAAAACCGTCGCGTCTCCACCCTGGATGCACGCGCCTGCGCCCTGAAGTCGCGCCTCGGCGCCGGAAGGTCGAGTCCAAGGTGCAATCGGTGCACTTATGACCGCGGCACGACCGTGGCAGGACCACGAAGATCGCCGCACGTACGACCGTGGCAGGACCATGACGATCGCCGCCGGCCACGACCTGGCAGGACCACGAAGATCGCCGCCGCCACTTGGCGCCCATCAGCCGGGCCGCGTCCCCTTGCCTCTGGAGGTTGCGCTACGCTCGCGATCGCCCATCGAGGAGGACCGAGTGCGCCCCAGCCTGAACATCCTGTCCGCCGAGCTGCTCGGGCAGATCGTCGAAGAAGCGAAGCGGGTCCTGGCCGAGGTCGGCATGGAGATCCGCGGGCCGGAGATGCGCCGGCGCCTTCTTGCGGCCGGACTCCCTACGAACGCCGGCGAGCGCGTCTTCTTCCCCCGTGACGTCGTGGAGCGCGCCATCGCTGATGCGCCGTCAAGCTTCTGGCTGTACGACCGCGACGGCTCGCCGCACGCGGACCTGGGCGGCGACCGGGTCCACTTCGTGCCCGGGTCGTCCGGCCTCAAGTGGCTCGACCACCGCACCGGCGAACTGCGCCTGGCCGATTCGACCGACTTCGTCGAATACGTCCGCCTCGCCGACGGCCTGCATCACATCGCCTATCTGGCGACGGCGTTCTCCACGAACGACGACATCGAGGCGCAGGTGTCCGACGCGTGGCGCCTGTACATGACCCTCACGAACTCGAAGAAGCCCGTCGTGTCGGGCGCATTCACGGAGCACGGCGTGCCGCGAATGGTCGAGATGCTGCAGCTCTTTCGCGCGGATCGGGCGGACCTCATCGCTCGCCCGATGAGCATCTTCACGATCACCGCGACCGGCAACTTCCGATACAGCGAGGACTCCTGCCAGAACCTGATCGACTGCGTGGAGGCGGGTATCCCGGTCGAGATCGTGCCGGTCACCCTGATGGGCCTGATCGCGCCGGTCACGACGGTCGGGGCCACCATCTTCCACACCGCCGATGTCCTGGCCGGGATCACGATGGCCCAGATCATCCGGCCCGGGGCACCCGTTCTCTTCGGCGGCGCGCCGGCGACGTTCCACATGAAGGTCGCGTCGTCACCGATGGCCGCCATCGAGGCGCTCCAGCTCGACGCCGCGTACGTCGCGGTCGCCAAATCCCTGGGCCTGCCCAGCCAGTCGTACATGGCCCTCTCCGACGGGCCGATCCTCGACGCGCAGGCTGGAGCCGAGACCTTCGGCAGCGCGCTCATCGCGGCCCTCGCGGGGGTCAATTCCGTGTCCGGCCCGGGGATGCTGGACTTCCTGCTGGTGTTCAGTCTGCCCAAGCTCGTGTTCGATGACGAGATGTGCGGCCAGGCCTTGCGCTTCGTGCGCGAGATCGAGATCAAGGACGACCTGCCGGTCGGCGCGCTGATCGACCGGCTGCTGGAAGATCAGCACCTGATCATGGCCGACCACACGACGGCGCACTGGCCGACTGAACTGTACCTGCCGAGCGCTGTGATCGATCGCGACAATCGGGAGAATTGGCTGCGGGCCGGCGGCAAGGACACGCACCAACGGGCGTGTGAAGAAGTCGATCGCCGACTTGCGGCCTACCGTCCACTCCGGACGGATCCCGTCCTGGACGACGAGCTGCGCCGGATCATCTGGTCCGGCCTGGTCTCCCAGACCGAACTGCCGACGATCCCGCCCGCACCTGAACCATCGGCAGAGGCGCTCGCGGCCGAAGCCGGGCCCGTCCGACGGCGAAACCTGCGGAGAGGCGGCTGAGGCCCGGGCACCGACGGGTGGCTGGATCGCGCCCGGGTGGCGAGCGGCTGGACCGGGTCCGGCCCGCCCGAAGCCTGGTACCGCTCCCCGTCGCCCCACCGTCGTTCGTCATGTCGAACCTCCACTCTGTCTGGTGGCCACGACCGGTTCATTCGTCAGTTCGCCGCCGCGGACCGTCGCCCCAAGAACGATCGCCGCGGTCACGAGCACGATGTTCTTGATGATGTACTGGCCCTCGAGCGTGGGCGCGTAGGGGATCTGCACGAACGTCTCTGCCGGGAAGAGCACGAGCGGGGTGATCGTGCCGAGCATCTGCGCGAAGAGGAGCAGCAGGATGGCGCGCATCCAGCGCCCGATGATCAGGCCCAGGCCGATCGCGACCTCCCAGGCGGCCAGGACCGGCAGGGCGACGGAGGCCGGGATGTTGCCCAGGGTGAGCGCCTCGACCGTGCGCCCGGCCAGGTCCTCCGCGGGGCTCAGTCCCGGGAAGAACTTGAGCACACCGAACCAGAGGAAGATGACGCCGAGCGCGAGTCGCAACGTGGTCAGCCCATGGAGCGCCATCCATTCGGTGATCCGACGATCGAGTCGATCGAACCAGTTGGGTGTCATCGTGCCATCGAAGCTCCTTGGTCTCTTCGGAGGCAGCCACGATACATCCGCCATCAGCCGGTGGGCAGGATCTCCCGCTTTCGGCGGGTCACGAAGCCATCGAGCGCCTCCGTGATGCCCGGATCGAGGGCGGGCGGCACGGCCTCGGCAAGTAGCCGTTTCCAGATCCCGTTCGCCCGTTGGGTCGCGGTCAGGCCGCCGTCCGCGTGCCACGTCTCGAAGTTGCGCCAGTCGGACAGGATCGGCGTGTAGAACGCGGTTTCGTACCGCTCCAGCGTGTGCGCGGACCCGAAGAAATGGCCGCCGGGCCCGACCTCGGCGAGGGCGTCGAATCCGAGCGACGCCTCGTCCACGACCATGGGCTGAAGGACCTCCGCCATCATCTGCAGGATCTCGGCGTCCAGGATCAGCTTCTCGTACGACGCGGTCAGGCCGCCCTCCAGCCAGCCGGCGCCCTGGTAGAGCAGGTTGACCCCGCCCATGACGGCGCCCCAGACCGCCATCTCCGCCTCGTACGCCGCCTGGGCGTCCACGACCGGCGAGGCCGTCGCATTCGACGAGCGCCACGGGAGGCCGTAACGCCGCGCCATCTGGCCGGACGCGAACTGGCTCTTGACCGACTCGGGCGTCCCGAAGGCCGGCGAACCCGTGCGCATGTCCACGTTGGAGGTGAAGGCGCCGTAGATCATCGGCGCGCGCGGGCGAACGATCTGCGCCAGGCAGACCATGAACAGGGCCTCCGCGTTCTGCTGGGCGATGGCCCCGGCCAGGGAGATCGGGCTCATCGCGCCGGCCAGGGTGAACGGGGTGCCGACGACTGGCTGGCCGTGGAGCGCCATCTCGATCAGGCCGTCGCTCATCGGCCCGTCCAGGCGCAGCGGCGAGTTCGTGTTGATGACCGTCATCAATGCCGGCTTGCGAGCGAGCGCGTCGCGATCCATGCCGTGCAGGATGGACACGATCTCGAGCGCATCATCAACCATGGGCGCGCCGGTCCCCCAGCAGTGCCAGGTCTTGTCCAGTTCCACGGCGAACGTCCGGTACTGGTCGAGGTGACGGGTCGGGACCGGCAGGTCGTTCGGCTCGAGGGGCCCGCCGCCCTCCTGATGCAACACGTCCAGTGCGCCGACGATCCGGACGTAATCGACGAAATCCTTGAAGTTGCCCGGCCGTCGACCGCGATCGAGATCGGTCACGAAGGCCGGGCCGGCGACCGCGGCGAAGACGAGGTTGTTCCCCCCGAAGACGACGTCCCGTTCCGGATTCCGGGCGTGCAACCGGAACTCCGAGGGCGCGAGCGCGACCAGCTCCTCCACCTGTGCGGGGTCCAGGCGGACGTTGCGGGTCAGGCGGTCCACGCGTGCGCCGGCTCGGGCGAAGGCGTCGAGGGCCCGATCGCCGAGCACTTCGAGGCCGATCTCGGCCAGGATCCGCAGCGAGGCTCGGTGGATCGTTTCGACCTGGTCCGCGGTCAGGATCTCGATCGGCCGGTACGGGTTCGTCAGCCTGCGCCAGGGGATCTGCGCGATGCCGGCGGGGCCGCGGCGCGGTCGTCGTCGCTGGCGGTCGCCGGTCGCGGGTGCCGGTGATGGCGCAGGGGCCGAAGGATCCATCGTCACGCCTTGATGCTACGCGGTCGCCGGGGTCGCGGTGACCTGGGTCGCTGCCCCCGCGGTCGCGGTGTCGGGTCTCAGCGATCTCTCAGGCAAGGGCGCCTCAATGGCACGGCGCTACCGGGACTCCCGCGCGCGCTGAGGCACGGGGTAGGCTGACCGACATGCATCTGCTGGTGATCGAGGATGACCCCAGGCTTCGGCGTTTGCTGCGACGCTTGCTGGAGGATGATCGGCACGTCGTCGAGATCGCGGCCGATGGGCGTGACGGCCTGGAGATCGCCGAGGACGCGCCCGGCATCGAGTGCATCATCCTCGACGTCGGCCTGCCGGACATCGACGGCCTCGAGGTCGCGCGGCGATTGCGCGCCCGGGGCTCGACGGTGACGATCCTCATGCTCACGGCTCGTGACACCGTGGGGGACCGCGTCAAGGGCCTGGATGCGGGTGCGGACGACTACCTGGTGAAGCCGTTCGCCTACGAGGAACTGTCGGCGCGACTGCGGGCCTTGTCGCGGCGCGGCATGGCACCCGGCCGACGCCTCGTGCCGAAACTCGTCGCCGGCCCGATCACGCTCGATGAGACGGCCCGGAGGGTGACGGTCGATGACCGCCCGGTGGAACTGAGCCCACGCGAGTTCTCCCTGCTCGAATGCCTGCTCCGCCACCCGGGCCAGACCCTGACCCGCGATCAGTTGCTGGACCAGGCCTGGCCGTTCGGGGTGGCCGTCACGTTGAATGCCGTGGATGCCTACGTCCACTACCTTCGGAACAAGCTCGGCGCCGCGGGCCGCTTGATCGAGACCGTGCGCGGCGTGGGGTACCGCCTGGCCGATGCCTGACGGCACGGACGACGCTCGTCTCCTGCGGCGAGTCAGGCTCAACCTCGCGCTCTGGAGCGCCGGGGTGACGCTGGTCGTGCTGGTCGTGCTCGGCGCCGTGCTGTACGGCGCGGTCGAACGCTCCCTCGCGGCGTCCGGGACCGAACAACTGGTGAACCGGGCGGCGGAACTCGTCCGCGGGCGACCCGGTCCGGACACCGACCTGCCCGGCGGGGGTTTCAGCTTTGGCGGTCCTGGCTCCGGGACCTATGTCCTCGTGGTCGATGCGCAGGGCGTGCCGGTGGGGCGTCGGACGGCGCCCGTCCCCCAAGGGCTGCCGCTCCACGCGTCGCTGGCGGCCGCTGTCGACACGGGCGCTCGAGACCTCCGAACGGCCATGATCCAGAGCACGGACGGGCACGTCCCCGTTCGGGTCCTGACCGATCCCGTGCGGATCCGTAGGCAGGTCGCCTACCTGCAGGTCGTGGGCGACCGAACCGCCGACGAACGCACGCTTCGGGTGCTCGTCGTCGCGCTCGTCGTGGGCGGCCTCGTCGCCCTCCTCGCGGCGTCAGGAGCGGGGGCGCTGTATGCCAGCCGGGCGCTCGTGCCCATCCGACGCTCGCTCGTGGCCCAGCGCGAGGCGCTGCGCCGGCAGCGTGAATTCGCGGCGGACGCCTCGCACGAACTGCGCACGCCACTGACGATCATCCGGGCGAGCGTGGACGACCTCGAACGACATCGTGACCAGCCGGTCGGCGCCGTCGGCCAGGCCCTCACGGACATCCGTGACGAGACGGATCACCTGACCACCATGGTGGCGGACCTGCTGACCCTGGCCCGTTCGGATTCAGGTGCGGTGGCACTGGAGCGCGTCCCGCTGGACTTCGGCGACATTGCTTCCGACGGCACGGCCGCGCTGACCCGCCTCGCCGCGGACCGCGAGATCGCCCTGACCGTCGACCCCGAGCCGGCCGAGATCCTGGGCGATCCCGCTCGCCTTCGTCAGCTCGTCACGATCCTCGTCGACAACGCCATCCGCCACAGCCCGCCCGAGGGCCGGGTCACGGTCGGCGTCCGCGCCGAGGGCGGGCGGGCACGTCTGTGGGTCGACGACGAGGGCCCGGGTCTCCGGGCAGACGATCTGCCGCACGTGTTCGATCGGTTCTACCGCGCCCAGGGCGCACCCGGCGGCGGGACAGGGTTGGGACTGGCGATCGCCGCCTGGATCGTTCAACAGCACGGCGGGCGGATCGGTGCGGTGAACCGCGGCGGCGGTGGCGCCCGCTTCACGGTCGAGCTGCCCGTCACCGGAGGCGCGATCTCGACCTAGACTCTTGGCATGCCCTCCGCGCGTCGTGTCCGGGACTGGCCGATCTTCGGACGAGATGGCGACGGCG
>Ga0183260_10004020_pt1 | contig 11778 bp, 10 predicted proteins | sample AntDrymUQ4972206_2_FD_129768 | JGI IMG/M metagenome (GOLD analysis project Ga0183260, IMG submission 129768) | Polar desert sand microbial communities from Dry Valleys, Antarctica - metaG UQ497 (22.06) (version 2) (version 2) | ecosystem: Environmental > Terrestrial > Soil > Desert | place...
CGACGGCGAGACCTACTTGATGTTCTACATCTTCCCGCTGGACGAGCAGCAGCAGACGCTCACGGTCGTCCGGGGCGCTCTGATCACGGCCGGCTCGCTGCTGGTGCTGCTCGTCGGAGGCGTTGCCTTCCTCGTGATCCGGCAGGTGGTGACGCCGGTCCGGCTGGCCCGCAGCATCGCCGAGCGGCTGGCGGCCGGTCGTTTGGAGGAGCGGATGCAGGTGCGCGGCGAGGACGACATCGCCCGCTTGGGCACCTCCTTCAACCAGATGGCCGGCAGTCTGCAACGCCAGATCCGACAGCTGGAGGACCTGTCCCGCGTGCAGCGCCGCTTCGTCTCCGACGTGTCCCACGAACTGCGAACACCGCTGACGACGGTGCGGATGGCCGCCGACGTGCTGCACGAGGCACGCGACCGTTTCGACGGTTCGACCGCCCGGTCGGCCGAGCTCTTGCAGGCCGAGCTCGACCGCTTCGAGGCGCTGCTGAGTGACCTGCTCGAGATCAGCCGGTTCGATGCTGGCGTCGCCGGCTTGGAGCTGGACGAGGTCGACCTGACCGAGGTGGTCGAGCGCGTCGTCGTCGCGACGGAGCCGCTGGCCAGCGCACACGGCAGCACGATCACCGTGTCCGGGCCGGGGTGTCCCTGCGTCGCGCAGGCCGATGTCCGCCGGATCGAGCGGATCGTCCGCAACCTCGTCGTCAACGCGATCGAGCACGGCGAGGGCAAGCCGATCCTCGCCACCGTCGGTGCTGACGAGCACGCCGCGGCGCTGGCTGTGCGTGACCACGGAGTGGGGCTGCGCCCCGAGGAGGTGGCGCTGGTGTTCAACCGGTTCTGGCGGGCCGACCCCGCCCGGGCGCGGGCGACCGGTGGCAGCGGTCTCGGTCTGGCGATCTCGCGGGAGGACGCGCACCTGCACGGCGGCTGGTTGGACGCCTGGGGCGAGCTGGGCAGAGGAGCACAGTTCCGTCTGACCCTGCCTCGCCGGGCGGCAGGGCGTCTGGTGTGCTCCCCCTTGCCGGAGGTGCCGGAGGTGCCGGTTGACGTGACCGGTTCCGTCGCCGCGGTGGGCTCGGCGTACGCCAGCCTCGGCCGTCGCGGGCCGGTCATCGCACCCGACGCTCACGCCAGGACGGGCGGCGGACGCGGCGCTCAGGGCGGGCGCAGCGCGCGAGGCGCCCGCGGGGGCACCCGGTGAGTGCCGGTCGCGGGCAGCGGCGGATCCGGCGTCTCGGGATGGCGGCGCTCGTGGCGATCACGACGCTGCTCGCACTGTCGGGCTGCGTGCAGATCCCGACGTCGGGACCGGTGCAGCCGGGGGTGCAGATCGGAGTCGTCGAGGAGCCACCGCGGTTCCAGTTCACGCCGGCCGGCCCGCAGACCGGAGACCGCGAGCTCGCGATCGTCAGCGGGTTCTTCGGGGCGATGCTGGCCTACCCGGCCAATCCCGCGGTGGTGCAGGAGTTCCTCACCGAGAAGGCGGCTGCGTCGTGGCAGCCACGCAGCGGCACCACGGTCTACGCCGACACCCTGACCTACACCATCGATGCGCGGGGGCAGGTGCGGACGGAGGGCGAGCGGGTCGGGCGGCTCGACGAGCGCGGCGTCTGGATGAGCAGCGAGGGCACACCGCCTCTGGTCCGCCCGGTCGAGCTGGTGCGCGAGAAGGGGGAGTGGCGCATCAGCAACCCTCCTGACGGGCTCTATCTCTCCGAGTCGTACTTCGAGCGCTACTACGACTCCTACGCGCTCTACTTCTTGGATCCCACCGAGCAGATCCTCGTCCCCGACCCGGTCTACCTGCCGGTCGGCGAGCAGACCGCGACCCTGCTCATGGAGGGGCTGGTGCGCGGTCCCACCGACTGGCTCGGCGGTGCCGTCGAGTCCTTCGTGCCGTCGACCGCTGCGCCACCGCTGCCCGTGGTCGTGAGCGGCTCCGGAGTCGCCGAGGTGCCGCTCGGTGGTGACCCGGATCCGTTGCCGGTCGACGAGCAGGAGCTGCTGATGGCGCAGATCGCGTGGACCCTGCGACAAGTCCCCGAGATCAGTGCGCTCGATGTCACCGTTGGTGGCTCCTCCCTGCAGGTGGAGGAGGGGGTCGAGGACGCGGCGGCTGCGGCCGGAGTGGTGGACGTCGGCTTCGGCGAGGGCTATGACCCGGCCGACTCCGCTGCCTCGAGCAAGCTGTTCGCGACCCGTCGTGACCGCCTCTTCGACGTGGCCGGCGACGCCGTGCTGCCCGTGCCCGGTCCGTTCGGGGACGGTCGAGTGCCGGTGCAGGCATTCGCCGTCGACCGGACCGGCCAGAAGGCGGCGGTGGTGACCGGTGACGGCCGGGTGCGTGTGGGCAGTCTCGCCGACGGCGCCGACGACCCCGGCGTCTGGCTTCGCGGCGGCAGGCAGCTGCTGCGGCCGGAATGGGACTTCGCCGGGCTGCTCTGGATCATGGACCGGTCGCCGGGCCGGCCGCTGGCCTACGTGTTGCGCGGCGGCAGGCAGCGGCGGATCGAGCTGGCCGGAGACGTCCCGACCGACGTACGCGCGTTCTCGCTCGCTCGCAACGGCACCCGGGTCGCGGTCATCGAGGGCACCGGGCAGCGGGCCCGGCTGCTGGTGGGTCGCGTGGTCCGGCCCACCGACGGCTCGCTCGACATGCGGATCGACAGGTGGCGCGTGGTGCGGACTCCAGGTCTCGAGCTGCAGGACTTTCGCGACGTCGCCTGGAGCACCCCCACCGAGCTGGCCGTCGTGGCGCGCGAGCGTGACGAGGTGCCGCAGCTGTTCACCGTGGGCATCGACGGGTCGTACGCACTTGCCAGCACCCTGCTGCAGCGGGAGGCGGTCTCCGTTGCGGCCTCGTCCACCGAGTCGCTGCCGACGGTGGTCTGCACCGCGGACGGCAGGTTGTGGGTGCAGGGGGTCGATCGGTGGGAGCTGCTGGTCGAGCGTCGCCTCAGACAGCCGTCGTACGTCGAGTGACCCTGCGGCACTGGGCCCCAGCGGCGCCGTCCCCACCGCCGCTGTTCACAGCGCCACTGTCCACAGGCCGGCCGTCCGGTCGTCGTACCTTCTGCCGCGGCGCGCCACCATCGCAGAGGTGGGCCTGAGACACGACCTCGAAGACGCCTTCACCGACCTCGTCCTCGGCGGCCGGTGCGCGGGCTGCGGACGGCCGGGGAGGGCGGCCTGCCGGGCCTGCCGAGAGGTCCTCGCGGGGCCGCCGCGCGAGTGCTGGCCGGACCCGACGCCGCCGGGTCTGCCTCGCCCGGTCTGCGCCGGGAGGTACGACGGCGTGGTGCGGGCGATGTTGCTGGCGCACAAGGAGGAGGGGCGTTACGGGCTCAGCCGACCGCTGGGCACCTCCTTGGGCGCGGTGGTGCTGGCGGTGGCGGACGAGTCGCCGGTGGTGTGCGTCCCGGTGCCCTCGCACCCGGGCGCCGTGCGCGTCCGCGGACATGACCCGGTGCTGCGGCTGACCCGGGTGGCCGCGGCGACCGTCCGCGGCGCGGGGGTGGCTGCGGTCGTCGTACCCGCGTTGCGGCTGGTGCGGACGCCAGAGGACCAGGCCGGTCTCGGCGCGGCGGCGCGGCGCGACAACCTCGACATGGCATTTCAGACCTGGCCGACCGCGGCCCGGTCGCTGGCCGGTCGACGAGTCGTGGTCGTCGACGACATCGTGACGACCGGGTCGACCGCGCTGGAGGCGACCCGCGCGCTGCGGGATGCGAGAGCCCAGGTCATCGGGGTCGCCGCCGTCGCGGCCACCGTGCGGCGCCGCCGAGCCGGCAATCAGGTGGACGCGCTACCGCTATCCGGCGCCGGGGACTAGCGTCTGGGTATGGCACCAGCTCGGCCGGACAGGTAGCAAGCACAGCACCGCACACCATCGAGGAGGTCCATGTGGACGTCGTGGTCAAGGCTCGTCACTGTGAGGTCTCGGACCGGTTCCGGCAGCACATCGAGGAGAAGGTCGCGCGGTTGGAGAAATACGACCACCGGGTGATCAGCGTCGACGTCGAGGTGTCCGAGGAGCGGAACCCGCGGATGGCTGACCAGGCGGTCCGGATCGAGCTCACGCTGCGGACTCGAGGCCCCGTGGTGCGCGCCGAGGCAGCCGCTGAGGACAAGGTTTCCGCTCTCGACCTGGCTGTCGACCGGCTCCAGGCCCGGCTGCGCAAGGCCGCCGACCGCCGCCGTATCCACCACGGCAGCCGCACCCCGATGTCGGTGGCACAGGCGCTGGCCAGTGTCTCCCCCGAGGGTGACCAGCCGCTCGCCGACGTAGACCCGGAGCAGCCTGGCGAGCACAAGGTCGGACCACTCACCGTGCAGGGCGACGGGCCGCTGGTGGTGCGGGAGAAGACCCACGATGCCGCGCCGATGACGCTGGACCAGGCGTTGTACGAGATGGAGCTGGTGGGCCACGACTTCTTCCTCTTCGTGGACAAGGAGAGCGAGCTGCCGAGCGTCGTTTACCGGCGCCGTGGCTACGACTACGGCGTCATCCGGCTCGCGGTGTAGCAGGTGCACCAGCAAGATCCGCGTTCGGAGGCCATCCGGGTGATCATCGTCGACGACCAGGAGCTGTTTCGTCGTGGTCTGACGATGCTGCTCGCCGTCGAGGACGACATCGAGGTGGTTGGCGAAGCGTCCGACGGCATCGCCGCTACCGAGCTCGCGGTCGGCTCGGTGCCCGACGTCGTACTCCTCGACGTGCGGATGCCCAAGGGCTCGGGCATCGATGCGTGCAGCTCGATCAAGAGCGCGGTGCCTTCGGCCAAGATCATCATGCTGACAGTCAGCGACGAGGAGGCCGACCTCTACGAGGCGGTCAAGAACGGCGCCTCGGGCTATCTGCTGAAGGACGCCTCGATCGACGAGGTGGCCCAGGCGGTCCGCGTCGTCGCCGATGGTCAGTCGCTGATCAGCCCGTCGATGGCCACCAAGCTGCTCGAGGAGTTCAAGCAAATCTCGTCGCCGGGGAGGCGCAACGACCTGATGGTACCGCGGCTCACCGACCGCGAGCTCGAGGTTCTCCGGCTGGTCGCGCGCGGCCTGAGCAACCGTGACATCGCGAAGAAGCTGTTCATCAGCGAGAACACCGTGAAGAACCATGTGCGCAACATCTTGGACAAGTTGCAGCTGCACTCCCGGATGGAGGCCGTCATGTATGCCCTGCGGGAGAAGTTGCTGGACGTCCCCTGAGCCCGCGCCACCGCCCCGAGCGTCTCACCCGGCTCCAGGCCCGCCGGGTTGCGCTGGCCGCGCAGGGCTTCACCGACCGACGTCCTTCCCGACCCGACGCCCGGGCACTGGCCCGGGTGGTGGCGCGCACCCGCCTGTTCCAGATCGACTCGGTCAACGTGCTGACCCGCGCGCACTACATGCCGTTGTTCAGCCGGTTGGGGCCCTATGACCCCGGACTGCTGGAGCGGGCGTTCGGTCGTCGGCCGAGACGGCTCTTCGAGTACTGGGCGCACGAGGCGTCCCTGGTCGCGGTGGAGCTGCAGCCGGCGCTGCGGTGGCGGATGGCGCGCGCCGCCGACGAAGCCTGGGGAGGCATGCGCAGGATCGCCCGCGAACAACCCGACCTGGTGCGCTGGGTGCGCGCCGAGGTGGCAGCAAAGGGTCCGCTGACCACCCGCCAGATCGAGCACGACGTCCCCCGGCGCCAGGACCAGTGGGGCTGGAACTGGAGTGAGGTGAAGCAGGCGCTCGAGTGGTTGTTCTTCACCGGTGAGATCAGCTCCGCGCGGCGCAACGCCGCCTTCGAACGGGTCTACGACCTGCCAGAGCGGGTGCTGCCGGCCGACGTTCTGGCGCGTCCCACCCCTCCGGTGGATGAGGCACATCTTCAGCTGGTGTCTGCGGCGGGCAGGGCTCACGGGGTCGCCACCGAGCGGTGCCTGCGCGACTACTTCCGGCTCTCCCCGGGCGAGACCCGCACCGCCGTCTCCGAGCTGGTGGAGGCCGGTGAGCTGGTGCCGGTCGAGGTCGCCGGCTGGAGGCGTACGGCGTACCTGCACCGAGACGCCCGGCTGCCTCGGGCGGTGCGGGCGCGGGCCCTGGTCAGCCCGTTCGACCCGCTGGTCTTCGAACGGGCGCGCACCGCGGCGCTGTTCGGCTTCGACTACCGGATCGAGATCTACGTCCCGGCGCTGCATCGGGTGCACGGCTACTACGTGCTGCCGTTCCTGCTCGGTGACCGGCTGGTCGCCCGCATCGACCTCAAGGCCGACCGCAGGGCTGGGGCGTTGCTGGTGCACGGGGCGTACGCCGAGGCCCACGCTCCGCCCGAGTGCGCCGAGGAGCTGGCGGCGGAGCTGCAGACGATGGCCCGGTGGCTGGGCCTGGACGGCATCGTGGTCGGCGGTCGTGGCGACCTGTCGACGGCGCTCGGTGCGGCGGTGGGATGAGGGCGGGGCCGGCGGCGCGCGTCGCCTACGATGGCTGGTGGCGGCGAGAACGCTCCCGCCGACCGACCGCCACCTCGGTGGTGACGCCGCGCTGCTAGGAGTCGACGCTCGTGCCCGCACTGCTGGACAAGATCCTCCGCATCGGCGAGGGCAAGATCATTCGCCAGCTGGAGTCGGTGGCCCGACAGGTCAACTCCATCGAGGACGACTTCGTCGCGATGGGCGACGAGGAGCTGCGAGGCCAGACCGTCGACTTCAAGCAGCGCCTGGACAACGGCGAGCCGCTCGACGACCTGATGCCGGAGGCGTTCGCCGCGGTGCGCGAGGCCGCCAAGCGCACGCTGGGCCAGCGCCACTACGACGTCCAGATCATGGGCGGCGCGGCATTGCATCTGGGCAACATCGCCGAGATGAAGACCGGTGAGGGCAAGACGCTGGTCTCCACCCTGCCGGTCTATCTCAACGCCCTGACCGGCAACGGCGTACACGTGGTCACGGTCAACGACTACCTCGCCAAGCGTGACTCGGAGTGGATGGGCCGCGTCCACCATTTCCTGGGTCTCGAGGTCGGCGCGATCCTGTCCCAGCTGCGACCACCCGAGCGGCGGGAGGCCTACAACCTCGACATCACCTACGGCACCAACAACGAGTTCGGCTTCGACTACCTGCGCGACAACATGGCCACCGCGCTCGCCGACTGCGTGCAGCGCGGCCACGTCTACGCCATCGTCGACGAGGTCGACTCCATCCTCGTCGACGAGGCCCGCACGCCGCTGATCATCTCCGGTCCCTCCGACGAAGCGGTCAAGTGGTACGACGAGTTCGCCAAGCTGGTGACCCGGATGCGGGTCGAGGCCGACTACGAGGTCGACGAGAAGAAGCGCACCGTGGCGGTGCTCGGGCCCGGCATCACCAAGGTCGAGGACCACCTCGGCATCGACAACCTCTACGACTCGGTCAACACCCCGCTGATCAGCTTCCTCAACAACGCCCTGAAGTCCAAGGAGCTGTTCCGGCGTGACCGCGACTACGTCGTCATGGACGGCGAGGTGCTCATCGTGGACGAGCACACGGGGCGGATGCTCCATGGCCGCCGCTACAACGAGGGACTGCACCAGGCGATCGAGGCCAAGGAGGGGGTCCGGATCCGGGAGGAGTACCAGACCCTGGCCACGATCACGCTGCAGAACTACTTCCGGCTCTACGACAAGCTCGGCGGCATGACCGGCACGGCGATGACCGAGGCCAGCGAGTTCGACAAGATCTACGGACTGGGCGTCGTGCCGATCCCGACGAACCGGCCGATGGTCCGCGCCGACGAGGGCGACCTCGTCTACCGCACCGAGGAGGCGAAGTTCGGAGCGGTCGTCGACGACATCGAGGAGCGCTACCAGGAGGGCCAGCCGGTGCTGGTCGGCACCACCAGCGTCGCCAAGAGCGAGCACCTGTCGGAGCAGCTGAAGCGCCGCGGCGTACCGCACGAGGTGCTCAACGCGAAGCAGCACGCGAGTGAGGCCGGCATCATCGCGATGGCGGGCCGCAAGCAGGCGGTCACGGTGGCGACCAACATGGCCGGCCGTGGCACCGACATCATGCTCGGCGGCAACCCGGAGTTCCTCGCCGAGCAGGAGCTGCGGGGGCGCGACCTGGACCCGCTGGAGACGCCGGAGGAGTACGAGGCCGCCTGGCCGTCGACGCTGGAGAAGTTCGAGGCGCAGGTCAAGGCCGAGCACGACGAGGTCACCGAGCTGGGCGGCCTCTACGTCGTCGGCACCGAGCGGCACGAGTCGCGGCGCATCGACAACCAGCTGCGTGGACGCTCCGGCCGGCAAGGCGACCCGGGTGAGTCCCGGTTCTATCTCTCGCTCGAGGACGACCTGATGCGATTGTTCAAGTCGGACTGGGTCGACTGGGTGCTCACCACGCTCAAGGTGCCCGACGACGTACCGATCGAGAACAAGCGGGTCACCGGTGCGATCGCCTCGGCGCAGGGGCAGGTCGAGACGCAGAACTTCGAGACCCGCAAGAACATCCTCAAGTACGACGACGTGATGAGCCGCCAGCGCCAGGTCATCTACGCCGAGCGCCGACGGGTGCTCGAGGGTGCCGACCTGCACGAGCAGGTGCGCGACATGATCAACGACGTCGTGCAGGGCTACGTCCACGGCGCCACCGATGGGTTCGCCGAGGAGTGGGACCTCGACGCGCTGTGGGTGGCGCTGAAGACGCTCTATCCGATCCGGCTCAGCATCGAGGGTCTGGTCGACGAGGCCGGCGGCGAGCGCGCCGACCTCGACCGCGGGCTCCTCGTCGAGCGCATCCAGGGCGACGCGCACGCGGCGTACGACGAGCGCGAGCGGGTCCTGGGTGAGGAGGTGGCACGCGAGCTGGAGCGGCGGGTCCTGCTCAGCGTGCTCGACCGCAAGTGGCGCGAGCACCTGTACGAGATGGACTACCTGCGCGAGGGCATCGGACTACGTGCCTACTCCCAGCGTGATCCGTTGATCGAGTACCAGCGTGAGGGCTTCGACCTGTTCGCCGCGATGATGGATGCCATCAAGGAGGAGTCGGTCGGCTTCCTGTTCAACCTCGAGGTGCAGGTCGACGAAGCGCCCCCCGAGGGCGCCGAGGCCGACGCAGCGGACGCGGAGGAGGGCGAGACCGCCCCCGCCCCGCTGACGGCGGCGGCGGCCGCGCGGACCCACCAGGCGCACCCGCACGTCGTGGCGAAGGGTCTGCAGGCGTCACGGAAGCCGCAGCAGCTCGCCTACACCGCGCCCACGGTCGACGGCGACGCAGGCGACGGCGGCGGGGCTCGGCAGGTGCAGCCGGCTGCGTCCGGCGGTGCCGTCCGCGAGCTGGAGTACGCCGGCACCCCGCGCAACGCGCCCTGCCCGTGCGGCTCGGGCAAGAAGTACAAGCGCTGCCACGGCGACCCCACCAACCGCTGAGGTCAGCCCAGCTGCAGGGCGGTGCACAGCCAGCGGCCGCGGTTGGCCTCGAGTCTCGCCGCGACGGCCCGTGAGCGGCCGCCGTGCCGGACGTGCGCGGCGACCTCGGCGATCTCGGGTTCCGGCGCGAAGACATGGACGGACCGCACGTGCGACCTCTCCAGGCGGACGCGTGCGCCGGCGTTGGCGGTGAGGCCGAGCAGCCGCACCCGGCGGCTCAGGTCGGCGTAGACGCGTTCGTCGGTCCATCGGACCATCTGCTGCACCGGTCGGTCGCCCACCATCACCTCGACCACCGCCTGCACGAAGCGCCCGGCCCACACCTCGGGCGCCGGGATGCCGACCAGGTCAGGGTGGCTCCGGCGGCCGCCGTCGATCAAGGTCAGCGCCGGTGGGCGCGGTATGGCCGGGACACCGCTGGGCAGTGGGAAGTCGAGGGCGAGCGTGCCCTGGATCGCCGGGTGTGGCGCCGGACGGCGAGGACCTTGGGTCGCGGTCATCTCGGATCCTTCAGGTGCGGCGGGTCAGGAGCCCCCGCGGTCGTTCCCGGGCACCACCAGACGGGTACCGGGGTGAATGAGGTCGGGGTCGGGGCCGATGCGCTCGCGGTTGGCGGCGTGCCACCGCGGCCAGGCGGCGGCGATGTCGGCGGCGTCGGAATCGGGCCCGAGTCGGTGCTCGGCGATTGCCCAGAGTGAGTCACCGGGACGTACGACGACGGTGCGAGGAGCGAACGTGCGAGGAGTCGTCGTACGCGCCGTGACGTCGCGAGGAGCCGTTGCAGGGGGGACGGTGCCAGCGGGCGAGGGGGAGCCGGAGTCCCGCCGATCTGTGCCGCACTCGCGCGGAGGGCGGTCCGGGGCCGGCAAACCGACCAGGCTCGGCGGGCATGCCGCCGCAGAAGGTGGTGCGCCGACCGGGGTGGCCGTGGCCTGCGCGGAAGGGATTGCGACAGCCGGACCGGACACGACTGCGAGGCCACACACGACGCGCACCGCCGTGCGGCAGACCTGAGGGGTCAGCGCCCGGGTGACCGGAGTGAGCAGGCGACGGCCCAGGTCACTGCTCTCGCAGATGGCCGCCAACGTGATGCAGACGCCCAACCAGGTCAGCGTCCCGGCAACCACGGCACCCGCGAGGGCACCCACCAGCACATCCAGCGTCGGAGGGCTCGACGCGGTGACCAGCATCCGCAACTCGGTGATGGCCAGATCGCCGAGGAGGACCGCCGCCAGCATGCTGGCGGCGCCCAGGAGAAGCGCTCTTCCCACTGTATACATCTATTTTTCCCCTGTATCCATCGGTTGCCTCTGTTTGCTTGTTCTAGCCGATGTTGCATGTCGATGTCAATGGTTTGTCCACACCCATGCCGACGGCTTGCGCTAGCGTCTGCGCGTGCGCTGGGACGAGCTGTTTGCCGACCTGGAGAGCGAGTGGGGGGCGCTCAGTGCGGCCGAGCGGGCGTCGGAGACCGCCGACCGCACTCGTGCCGAGCTCGCGCAGATCACCCTGCTCGATCGGCTCCGTGCTTCGGTCGACGGCGTCGTCGACGTCCGCACCGGCGCTGGCGAGCGCCACGGCGTCATCTCACGAGTGGGTGCCGACTTCGTCCTGCTCGACGAGATGAACGGTCGCGAGCTCCTGCTGCCGACCGGGGCGATCCTTGGCGTGAGCGGCCTGGCGATGGCCGCGCGTTCCGCCCTCGCGGTCGGGCCGGTCGCGAGCCGGCTCGGCCTGCGGTCGGCGTTGCGCGGCCTGGTCCGGGACCGCTCGGCCGTCACCGTGCTGCAGTGGGGCGAATGCTCCGTGCACGGGACTCCGCGCGTGGTAGGAGCGGACTACCTGGAGCTCGCCGTGCACCACGTCGGCGAGCCACCTCGCCCGCAGCTGGTGCGCCGCATCGAGGCGATCCCGTTCACGGCACTGTGCGGCGTACGTCGGGAGGCTCCACCCTGGTGAGGGGGGCTCAGACCTCCTCGTCACCGAACGGGTGGGCGGCGATGAAGTCGCCGGTTTCGGTGTACAACCGCTCGATGTAGGACTCGACCTCGTCGGACTCGACCCGCCACTGCCCCCGGCCACCGATCTTGATCGCGCGCATGTCACCGCGGCGCACGAGCGCATAGACCTGCGCCTGGGAGATGTTCAGGATCTCTGCGACGTCCGACAGGTGCAGGAACCGCGGCGTCGCAGAGCTGCTCCCGGCCATGGCGGCAGTCTGCCATGGCCGGCTACGACAGCCTGCGGATGTCCACAGCGATCCCCGGTTGACCCGGTTTGGCCGCGGTCGCTGTGGACAACGGCGCAGGCCTGGACAACGTCGGCAGAATGTGGCGGGTGAGCGATCTCTCGGCCCAGTCGTCAGCGGGGCTGTCAGCCCAGACGTCAGCCCAGACGTCAGCCCAGAC
>Ga0183260_10004021_pt1 | contig 11777 bp, 8 predicted proteins | sample AntDrymUQ4972206_2_FD_129768 | JGI IMG/M metagenome (GOLD analysis project Ga0183260, IMG submission 129768) | Polar desert sand microbial communities from Dry Valleys, Antarctica - metaG UQ497 (22.06) (version 2) (version 2) | ecosystem: Environmental > Terrestrial > Soil > Desert | place...
CCCGGGAGCGGCCACGGATGTCCGTCCACCCGCCGCAGGCCGAGCTCCGAGCGCAGCCGCGTCAGCGTCTCGAGAGCGATCCGGCGATAGGTGGTGAGCTTGCCGCCGGCGACGGTGAGCATCCCTCCGGGGCTTCGCGTGAACACCGTCTCGCGCCGCGCGCTGACGCTCGCTCCCTCGCCGGCGGGCAGAACGCGAAGCCCGGCGAAGGTCGCTCGCACGCGGTCCGCGGCGACGACGTCCGAGCCGAGCGCCACAGAAGCCTCGGTGAGGATCTGCTCCGCATCGCCGCTTCCGACCGCGACGTCTGCCGGATCGCCTTCGTAGAGAGCGTCCGTGGTTCCGAGCAGCAGCATGCCGCTCCAGGGCACGGCAAACGTGATCCGAACCTCGTCTTGGGCGATCGCGAGCGCCGCCGTCCACTCGTCTTCTGCCGGAACGAGGACGTGGGCGCCCCTGCTCAAGCGCACCGAGGTCCCGGCGCGCGGATCCTCCAGACGACGCACGTGATCGACCCAGGGCCCTGCGGCGTTCACGACCACCCGCGCGTCGACTTCGAGCTCCTCTCCGTCGACTCGCACTCGAGCGCCGACGACAAGTCCTCGGAGAGAGCGAAGCGCGACCACCTCTGCGCCGTTCAGCACACAGGCGCCGGCTGCCGCTGCCGCGCGCACGTTTGCCAGGCAGAGGCGGGCGTCGTTCGTGGTCGCGTCCGCATACAGCGCGCACGAGCGAAGCGTCTCGAGGCGTAGCGGCGGCACCAGCTCACGGGCTCTCGCCGGGCTGACGAGCCAGTTCAGGCGCGATCGGGCGAGCATCGAGTAGAGGACGATCCCGCTCTGGACGACGGCCGGCCGGTAGGGGCCGCTCCGGTAGAGAGGGAGGAGAAACGGAACGCGACGAACCAGGTGCGGCGCGACGATCCTCGTGAGCACGCGCCGCTCGTGATGGGCCTCGCGCACCAGGCGCAGGTCGCCGAGGCGAAGATAGCGCAGGCCGCCGTGGATGAGCTTCGAGGACGCGCTCGACGTGGCGCCGCCGAAGTCGCCCGCGTCCACGAGGGCGACCGTGAGGCCCGCGCGCGCGGCGTGGGCCGCGATCCCGGCGCCGATGATCCCGCCTCCCACGACCAGCAGGTCGAACTGGCGCTCGGCGAGCTCCGTGATCGCTCGTTCTCTCATGAACGAGACCCTATGGCCAAGCGTCGCGCCCTGATTGGATTCGCGAGCGATGCCTCTCTCGGCCCTCGCGCTCGCGCTCGGAGCGGCGTTCCTGCACGCGTTCTGGAATCTCGTCCTCGCCCGAGCCCGTGACGTGGAGGCGGCGACGGCGGTCGCGCTCGTCGCGGGAGTCGTCGTCTTCGCTCCGGTGGCAGCGCTGGGCTGGAGGGCTGAGCGCGAGGTCTGGCCCTTCCTCGTGGCCACGTCGCTTCTCCAGCTCGTCTACTTCCTGCTCCTGGCGACCGCCTACGGACGGGCGGAGCTGTCGTTCGTCTATCCGATCGCGCGGGGATCCGCTCCCGTTCTGGTGCTACTCGCGGGAGTCGTCCTGCTTTCCGAAGGAGCATCCGTTGCGCAGATCGGCGGAGTGCTCCTCGTAGCCGGTGGTGTCCTGCTCGTCCGGGGTCTTCGCGGGCCGGCAGCGGCCGGAGACCTGGCGCTCGCCCTCTCGATCGCAGCCTGCATCGCCGCGTACACGCTCCTCGACCAGCGCGGTGTCCGGTACGCCTCGCCGGTCGTGTATCAGGAGCTCTCGATGATTCCCGTGACGATCGGCTTCCTCGTGCTGACGGTCGCGCGGGGTCGCAGGCAGGCGGTTCGAGAGGCGATCGGCCCGCTCACCATCGCCGCGGGGCTCGCGACGTTCGGGGCCTACATCCTCGTGCTGGCCGCGCTGTCTCGCGCGCCCGCCGCGTCCGTGGCAGCCGTGCGTGAGTCGAGCGTCGTCATCGCGACCGCGCTCGCCGCCCCGCTTCTCGGCGAGCGTGTGGGCGCGTCGCGCCTGGCGGGCGCCGTGGTCGTCGTGGCGGGCGTGGTCCTGCTGTCCTTGTAGGGGCGAGGCAAGCCTCACCCCTACAGCGCGATCGCGCGGCCGACGGCCTCCGGGATTGGGAGCGCGCCGTGGGTGGTCGCGATCTCGGCGACGGCAGTCGCGACCGGCTCGACCCAGGGACACGCTCGACCAGCTGCGGCGTCGACGTGCACGAGCATGTGCTCGCCGGTCGCAAGCGTGTCGCCACTAGTCGCGTGCCGCATCGTGTGGAAGAGATGGAGCCGCTGCTCGTCGGCGCCGAGAACCTGCGTCAGCACCTGCAGCGGCTCGAGAGCGGCGACCTCCCGACGATGCCGGAGGTGCGTCTCGACCGTGTAGGCGCTGTGACCGCCCTCGAAGTACCGCGCGTCGACTCCGACGTGGCGGAGGAAGGCGTCCGTCGCCTCGGCGAAGACGTGGGATAGCGAGCCTCGGTCAAGTGGCCGTTGTAGTCGATCCACGAAGGATCGACAGTCGTCTCGTGCAGAAGCAGTGGCCGAGACTGATCGAGCTCGGCGGAATCGCCGCCGCTGCGGTCGAGCAGGCGCGCATCGTGCTCGCGCACGACCGACCCGGCCGCGTAGTCGCGTGCGCGCAGCGCCTGCAGGATCGCGACGAGGTTGTCGTCTCGCAGCCGCTCGAGCTCGCGGATCGTCAAGCCTTCGACCTGCGCGTCCGACTGCGCCGCGATCTTGTCGACGAGCTCGTCCGTGAGCTCGGGAACCTCCGTGAGCTTCGTCCAGGGCCAGGCGAGCGCGGGACCGAACTGCGCCAGGAAGTGACGCATTCCGGCCTCGCCGCCCGCGATGCGGTAGGTCAAAAAAGTCCCCATCTGCGCCCAGCGGAGCCCTGCCCCGTAGCGCACTGCGTCGTCGATCTCCTCCACCGTCGCGACGTCGTCCGAGACGAGCCAGAGCGCCTCGCGCCAGAGCGCCTCGAGCAGGCGGTCGGCCACGAACCCGTCGACCTCCTTGCGCACACGAAGCGGTTTCATGCCGAGCGAGGCGTAGAGCTCGAGCGCGCGCGCGACTGCATCCTCGGAGGTGCGCTCGCCGGCCACGACCTCGACCAGCGGCAGCAGGTACACGGGGTTGAAAGGGTGTCCGACGAGAAAGCGCTCGGGGCGCAGCATGTCGGCCTGGAGCCGCGAGGGCAGCAGTCCCGACGTGGAGGAGCAGATCAGCGCCTGCGGCGGCGCGTGCCGCTCGATCTCCGCGAGGAGCCGGCGCTTGAGCGCCTCGTCCTCGGGCGCGCTCTCCTGGATCAGATCCGCGTTCGCCACCGCCGCCTCGAGCGAGTTCACGAACGAGACGGCGCCACGGACGCGAGGGACGAGGGTTAGGCGCGCCCACGCGCGCTCGGCGTTCTCCAGGCTCTCGCGCAGGCGCCGCTCGGCCTCGGGATGCGGATCGTGCAGGGTCACGTCGATGCCGTTCTCGACGAAGCGCCCCGCCCAACCACCCCCGATGACGCCGCCGCCGATCAACGCGACGCGCATCAGCGTCGCGTCAAGCCGAGTTGCTCGCGTGTCTCCGCCGGGCCGAGCACACGGACGTTCATGGCTTCCAGGATCGTCACGGCGCGCGCGACGAGCTGGCCGTTCGTCGCCTTCACGCCCCGCTCGAGCCACAGGTTGTCCTCGAGCCCGACCCGGACGTTGCCTCCGACGAGCGGCGCCAGCGCGACGTACGGCAGCTGCATCCTGCCGATCGCGAACGCGGAGAAGACGCACCCGAGCGGGAGCTGATTCACCATCGCGAGCAGCGTCCCCGGATCGTCCGGCGCTCCGTACGGGATGCCCAGGCAGAGCTGCAGCAGCGCCGGCTCGTCGACGAGACCCTCGGCGACGAGCTGCTTCGCAAATACAAGGTGCCCCGTGTCGAACACCTCGAGCTCGGGGCGGACGCCGAGCGCTTGGACCTGGCGTGCCAGCTCGCGCAGCATCGACGGGGTGTTCGTCATCACGTAGTCGCCCTCGGCGAAGTTCATGGTCCCGCAGTCGAGGGTGCAGATCTCGGGCCGAAGCTCGGCTACGTGCGCCAGACGCTCGGTCGCGCCGGCCATGTCGGTTCCGACGGGATTCGGAGGCAGCGGCGACTCCACGCCGCCGAGCACGAGATCGCCGCCCATCCCCGCGGTGAGGTTGAGGACGACATCGACATCGGCTGCGCGAATCCGCTCCACGACCCCGCGGTAGAGAGCCGGGTCGCGCGCGGGACCGCCCGTCTCGGGGTCGCGAACGTGGATGTGGGCGATGGCCGCGCCGGCTCGAGCCGCCTCGAGCGCGGCTTCCGCGATCTGGGGAGGCGTCACCGGCACGAGCTCCGAGCGGCCGGCTGTGGCGCCGGCGCCCGTCACCGCGCAGGTGATGAAGACCTCGGTGTGCACTCGGATGACTCTACGAAAGGTCCCGTCGAGGCGTCGTAGACTCGCGTCGTGGCCGGCTATCCGCGTCTGCTCTCGCCGATCTCGTTGCGCGGGCACGAGCTCCACAATCGCGTCGTCTTCACCGCGCACACCGCGTCCTTCTCGCAGGACGGCATCCCCGGTGATCGGGCGCGCGCCTACTACGAGGCGAGAGCGGCGGGGGGAGCGGGACTCATCGTCATGGAGCCACTGCCGGTGCTGCCGTCGGCAGGGGTGACGCCGCAGAACTACCGCTTCGAGGACGAGAGCTTCGTGCCGGCCCTGCGGGCGACCGTCGAAGCGGTGCACGCCCACGGCACGGCCTTCGTGTCCCAGCTCTACCATCTCGGCCCCAACGCCGACCCGGCCGCGACCATGAGGGAGCTGTGGAGTGTCTCGGGAGGCCCGGCGCCGGGCGGCGGTCCGGGGCTCATGCACGAGGTCGACGACCAGGACATCGACGAGCTCGTCGACGGTCACGTTCGCGCGGCGCGCACAGCTCTGGCCGCGGGAGTCGACGGCGTCGAGTGCATGTTCGCCTACGACACGCTCGTCGACGGGTTCATGTCCGAGGCGCGGAACGAGCGGACGGACGCGTACGGCGGCCCGCTCGAGAATCGGTTGCGCCTCGCGCGCGAGCTCCTCGACGCGATTCGCGCGGAGATTGGGAACGGGCCCTTGCTCGGTGTGACCGTGACAGCGTCGATGCCGGGGTACGTCGATGCGGTCGGGCATCTGGCGGAGCACTGCGACGTCGACTACTTCGGTATCGGCAACGGCGACTACGACAACCTCGACCTGCTGATGCCGACGCTCGACTACGAGCCCGGGTTCGGGCTCCCGTTCGCGCGTGCCGTCAAGCAGGCGATTCCCGCCGCAGTGGTGCTGGCGGAGGGCCGGATCACGCGACCGGAAGTGGGTGAGCGCGCGCTCGCTGAGGGCAGCTGCGACCTGGTCGGCATGACGCGGGCGCAGATTGCCGATCCCGAGCTCGTCCGCAAAGCCGGGGCCGGGGAGGAGGACGACATTCGCGAGTGCGTCGGCCTCAACGTCTGCGTCGCGCGCCGCCTGCGGAAGTTCCCGATCGCGTGCGTCCAGAATCCCGACGCAGGCTTCGAGCTACGGGCGCAACGTGTCGTCGCCGCTCGCCACGTGGTCGTGATCGGCGGCGGCGTCGCCGGCCTGGAGGCGGCGCGAAGGGCTGCCGAAGGGGGCCATCGCGTCACTCTGCTCGAACGCGAATCGGCGCTCGGAGGTCAGGTCGCGCTCACGGCCGAGCTCCCGCGGCAAGGCGCCCATCGCCAGCTGATCGACTGGCGCGCACGCAGGCTCGAGCGGCTGGGAGTCCGCGTCGAGCTCGGAGTTGACGCTGGCGCTGACAACGTGCTCGACCTCGAGCCCGACGTCGTCGTGGTCGCGACCGGATCCGAGCCGGAGCAGCGCTATTCCGCTGCGATCTCGGCAGTCGACGTCCTGCGCGGCGTCGAGCCCCGCGGGCCGGTGGTCGTTATCGACGAGGAAGGGCACCGCAAGGGCGCCGGAGTCGCCGAGACGCTTGCGAATGCGGGTCGGGCGGTGACGCTCGTCGGCGACGGCATCGCGCCGGCGGGATCGCTCGGCCACACCCTCGCCGACGCGCCGACTCTGCGCCGTCTGGAGGCCGCAGGCGTCCGGCTCGTGGCGGGCGTCCGCGTGGTCTCGGTCGAAAGGGACAAAGTGCTCGTCGAGCGCGGTGAGGGAACGCGCGAGGCGATCCTGGCCGCATCGGTCGTCCACGCGGGGCGGCATCGCCCCGTCGACGCGTTGGTCGGGATCCTGCGGGAGCGCGGTCTGGCGGTGACCGCGGTGGGAGATTCCCGGAGTCCGGGGCTGGTGGACGACGCGATCCGGAGCGGTCACGACGTGGCTGCCGTCCTGTGACGAGCGTGTCGGCCGTCCGACGCAGTCTCTGGCTCGAGGAGGCGCTCGCACGTCGAGGCGAGGAGAGTTGTCCGTCACTTCGGGGCGAGGCGCGGGCAGACGTCTGCATCGTCGGCGGCGGCTACGCCGGCCTGTGGACTGCGCTCCATCTGCTCGAGCTCGACCCAGCGCTCGACGTCGCGGTCGTCGAGGCAGATGTCTGCGGGGGTGGCGCCAGCGGCCGAAACGGCGGATTCGTCCTCTCCTGGTGGACGAAGATCGCGACGCTCGTCAAGCTCCTCGGGCGCGAGGAGGCCCGACGCGTCGCTCTGGCGTCCGCCGACTCGGTCCGCGACATCGGGCGCTTCTGCGAGGAGCATGCCCTCGAAGCGGGCTACCGCGCCGAGGGCTGGCTCTGGAGCGCGACTGCTCCTGCGCAGGTGGGCGCCTGGGAGGAGACCGTGTCGGCGGCGGAGAGCCTCGGTGAGAGCCCGTTCCGCCGCCTCGCGCGGGCGGAGGTGGAACGTCTCACGGGATCTCCGGTCCAGCTTGCAGGCGTCCTCGAGGAGACCGCAGCCACGGTGCAGCCGGCGCTCTTGGCGCGTGGTCTGCGCCGCGTCGCGCTCGAGCGCGGTGTGCGGATCTTCGAGCGCTCGTCGATGATCGCGCTCGAGCGCTCGCGGCCGCCAAGGGTTCGGACCGCGGGCGGCGTCGTCAGGGCCAACACCGTCATCCTCGCCCTGAACGCCTGGACCGCGCAGTTCCGGGAGCTTCGCCGCTCGCTCGTCGTGATCGCGAGCGACATGGTCGCGACCGAGCCGATCCCCGAGCGCCTGGCAGAGCTGGGCCTGACGACCGGGCTCTGCGTGTCGGATGCCCGACTGCTCGTCAACTACTATCGGACGACCCACGACGGGCGGATCGCCTGGGGCAAGGGAGGCGGCGCGCTCGCCTTCGCCGGGCGGGTCGGGATCAAATTCGACGGAGGATCGCCGCGCGCGTCGGAGGTCGCGGCCGATTTCCGGCGGATCTATCCAGGGTTGCGCTCCACGCGGATCACCCACAGCTGGACTGGGCCGATCGATCGCACGCCGACGGCGTTGCCGTACGTCGGGCGTTTCGAGGGCAGGGACGACCTCCACTTCGTCTATGGCTTCTCGGGCAACGGCGTCGGCCCGGCGCACCTGGTCTCGCGCGTCGTGGCTTCCAGAGTGCTGCGCCGAGACGACGAATGGGCCGCGATTCGCCTGCCCGAGCGGCCCGAAGGCCTGTTCCCGCGGAGCCGCACAGGCGCCTTTCCACCCGAGCCGCTCGGTTACGTCGGCGGGCGCGTCGTGCGCGCCGCGGTGGCACGCAAGGAAGCCGCCGAGGACGCCGGACGCCCGCCGGGCCGGATGATCGAGCGTCTGGCTGGGCTCGCTCCCGCCGGGCTCACTCCCACGCGAGGGCGCTGATCAGGAGAGCAGGATGCGCGCGTCGAGGCCGAGAGCGCCGTGCTGGGTCACGAGCAGCGGATTGATGTCGAGCTCGACAATCGCAGGGCACGCGGCAGCTGTCCGCGAGACCGCTGCGACCGCGCGACCGGCCGCTGCGATGTCGAGCTGGGGGCGCCCGCGCGCCCCGTCGAGCAGAGGCGCGGCGCGCAGCGATCGGATCAGTCGCTCAGCCGTTGACTCGTCGATCGGCGCCAGCGCGACCGCGACGTCGTCGAGGATCTCGGCGTACACGCCGCCTAGACCGACGAGGATCACGGCTCCGAAGCGTGGATCGCGCTTCGCGCCCACGATCAGCTCGACGCCGTCTTCCACCCGAGCCATGCGCTCGACCGAGAGCGCCTGCGGGCCGAGGCGCGCGCTGAGCTCGTCGAACGCCGCCGCGAGCGCGTCCGCGTCTTCGAGTCCGAGCACGACTCCGCCGGTGTCGGACTTGTGCAGGAGCTCTCCCGCCTTCAGCGCGACGGGGTAGCCGAGCGCGGATCCGGCTGTGAGAGCCTCGTCGCGCGTCGTCACCGTCCGCGCCTCCGCGAACGGAATACCGGCTTCCGCGAGGAAGCCGCGCGCTTCGCGATAGCCCGGAGCCGGAGGCGCGAGAGGCGGAAGCCCGAGCTCGGCCGGCGGCAGAGGCTCGCTCGACTCAGCCTGTCGCGCGAGCAGGGATAGCGCCGCGGCAGCGGACGCCACGTCGTCGTACACCGGCACGCCGGCGCGGCGCAGCAGCGCCGCGACCGGCGACTCCGCATACGACATGTGCACGACGAGGGTGCCGCTCGTCTCGGCGGCGGCGCTCGCCAGCGCGCCGGCGGCGGCGAGCTCCTCCTCCGCGAGAGCGGGCAGGTCGACCGCATAGCCTCCGAAGTAGCCGGTCAGGAGCACCGCGTCGACGTCATCCGACTCGAGTAGGAGGCGGCCCACGTCCGCGTACGACATGAGGCGCTGCTCGCCGCCACCCGCGAAGTCGACGGGGTTGGCCACGCTTGCGGTATCCGGGAGCTGCTCGCGGAGCGCAGCGGCTGTCACATCGGACAGCGGTGGCACCTCCAGCCCGGCCGCTGCGAGCACGTCACCTGCGACGACCCCGCTTCCCCCGCCATCCGTATAGACGGCGACCCTCCGTCCTCGCGGCCGTCCGCGAGAGAGGAGCGCCTGGGCGGCATCGACGAGCTGCCTCGGAGTGGTGACATGGATGATTTCGGCGGCGCCGCAGGCAGCGCGGATCGCGCGAGCGTCGCTGACGAGTGCCGCGGTGTGCGATGCCGCAGCCGCGGCGGTCGCCGCGGTGATGCCGCCGCTCAACAGGATCACAGGCGTCCCGGCGGCGGTCGCTCGGGCTGCCGCAGCGACGAATGCGCGCCCGTCGCGGAAGTCCTCGACGTAGAGCGCGATCGCGCGTGTCGGCTCGTGAGCAGCGAGATCGTCGAGGAAGTCGCCGGCGACGAGGTCTGCCTGGTTGCCGAGCGACACGAAGCGCGAGAAGCCGAGTCCTGCTCTGACGGCGAGCCGAGCGCTCTCGAGGGCGATATTGCCGCTCTGCGAGACGAAGGCGATGGGGCCCGGCGGCAGAGCGCTCCAGCTGAGATCGAGCTCCTCGCCCGCGTCCGAGACTCCGAGGCAGTTCGGCCCGAGCATACGAGCGCCCGCCGCCCGAACCTGAGCGGCTGCCTCCCGCTCGATCCGACGACCTTCCTCGTCGTGCTCGCCGAGGCCGGAGCTGATCGCGACGATCGCCTTCGCGCCGGCGGCGAGCGCCTCGTCAACGACTCCCCCGAAAGCGGCCGCCGGGACCGTGATCACCGCGAGCTCCGGCGTGTCGGGGAGGTCTGCGAGCGATCGGAAGACTCGCTGGCCGAGGATCTCTCCGCCCGCCCGGTTCACGAGGAACACGTCCCGACGGCGCACCCCACGCAAAGCGCCGCGCGCGAGCACGTTTCCCCACTTGGACGGATCGGCGGACGCGCCGACCACCGCGACTGACCGGGGCGCGAAGAGCGGCCGCAGGTCAGGAATCATAAGAGCAGGCGGCGGGAGATGATGAGGCGCTGGATGTCCGACGTGCCCTCCTCGATCTCCTCGAGCTTGGCGTCACGCATCCACTTCTCCACCGGATACTCGCGCGAGTAGCCCCAGCCGCCGAGTGTCTGCACGGCCGCCCACGTGCACCACATCGCCGCCTCCGACGCGTGCAGCTTCGCCATCGCCGCCTCGAGAGCGACATCCTGGCCCGCATCCGCTCTCGTGGCGGCTCGCCAGACGAGGAGGCGCGATGCATCGACGCGGACTGCCATGTCGGCGAGACGAAACGCGACGGCCTGGTGCTCGCCGATGGGCTTGCCGAACTGCTCTCGCTCCTTCGCGTAGTCGACGGCGTATTCGAGCGCGGCCCGCGCGAGCCCGGTCGCGGCGGCGCCGAGCGTGATTCGTGACAGGTCGAAGACGCGCATCAGGCCGCGAAAGCCCTCTCCCTCCTCTCCGAGGCGGCGATCCTCCGGCACGAAGCAGTCCTCGAAGAAGAGCTCCGCGCTCACGATCGCCCGCTGGCCCATCTTCTTGATCGGCGGGCCGATCATGAACCCGGGATCGCCCTTCTCGAGGACGAAGGCGGTGATGCCTCTCGCGCGAGTGCCTGGGGCAACGGTCGCGAAGACGACGTAGTACTCGGCCGGCCCGGCGCTCGAGATCCAGCTCTTCTGCCCGCGCAGGAGATAGCCGCCGTCGACCCGCGTCGCCGTGGTCGTGATCGCCGCCGCGTCCGAGCCGACCCCGGGCTCCGTGCTCGCGAGCGCGCCGAGCGGCGGTCGGTCGCTGGTCAGCGGCGCCACCCAGCGCCGGCTTGCTCCTCGGTTCCGAGCACCAGCACCGGCTTCGCGAAGAATCCGTTCGTCGTGATCAGGTTGCCGATGCCCGAGCAGCCCCAGCAGAGCTCCTCCTGCACGAGCGCTTGCGTGAGAGAGTCCTCCATGCCGCCTCCGCCGAGACGCTCCGGGAGCATGAAGGCGGTCAGCCCGAGCGCCGCCGCCTTGTGCCAGATCTCCCACGGCGTCTCCGTGTCGGCCTCGTCGACCTCGAGTGAGATGGGGCGGATCTCGCGCTCGGCGAACGCGCGGCAGAGCGCCTGGATCTCCCGCTGCTCGGGACTCAGCTCGAACAGGCCGACACTCATAGCGGGCGATTCTCGCAGCTGAGGCCACGATCCCGTGACCGCGAGCGTCCGCCAGAGCCGCTTGCGACCGGCGACGGCCCAACGGCAGACGTCTTAACAATGCCTGGCACTGTAAGCGTGACAACTGTGGGCCGATTTCTCCACAGCCGGACCGGCTCGTTCGTCCAGGCGCCGCCGCCGGCTCAGTAGCCTTGACTGACCCTGTGCTCGGATCTCGCGAGCCACTCGGGCGAGATCTCGACGCCCCAGCCAGGGCCGTCCGGGACGCTCACCTTGCCGCCGACGACCTCGGGTCGCGGCTCGTACATCCCGACCTGCCACGGGTAGTCCGCGTCGGGCTCGATCGAGAGCTCGACGTAGGGGCCGGGGTTTCCGATCGCGCTCAGGAGGTGCAGCGCGAAGACGAGCACCAGCGAGTGATTCGCCGAATGCGGCGTGCACGGGAGACCTGCCGACTCGGCCCGAGAAGCGACCCGCAGCGCTCTCGTGAAGCCGCCGCTGTAGCAGACGTCTGGCTGCACGACATCGACGACTCCGGTGTCGATCATCGTCTTCCAGACGCGCGGGTCCCAGTCCTGCTCGCCGCCAGTCACGTCCAGCTCGAGCGCCTGCGTCACCTCGCGCGTCCAGTCGAGCTCCCAGTACGGACAGGGCTCCTCGAAGTGCGTGACGCCGTGGTGCTCGAGCATCCAGCCGACCTCGATCGCCTTCGCGGGCGTGTAGCAGCTGTTGGCATCAACGAGGATCGCGGCCTCGTCGCCGAGCGCTCGACGAACCGTTCCGAC
>Ga0183260_10004022_pt1 | contig 11777 bp, 5 predicted proteins | sample AntDrymUQ4972206_2_FD_129768 | JGI IMG/M metagenome (GOLD analysis project Ga0183260, IMG submission 129768) | Polar desert sand microbial communities from Dry Valleys, Antarctica - metaG UQ497 (22.06) (version 2) (version 2) | ecosystem: Environmental > Terrestrial > Soil > Desert | place...
CACCCTGGAGAAGGACCACACGGCCGGCCAGGACGACGCGCTGCTCGACATCTACCGCAAGCTGCGTCCCGGCGAGCCCCCCACCCGGGAGGCGGCCCAGACGCTGATCGACAACTACTACTTCAACCCCAAGCGTTACGACCTGGCCAAGGTCGGCCGGCACAAGATCAACGCCAAGCTGGGGCTGGACGCGGCATTCGACCAGCAGACGCTGACCATCGACGACATCGTCGCTGCCATCCGCTACATCGTGGCCCTGCACGACGGAGGCTCCGAGCTGCCCGGCCCGCTGGGTGCGGTCGTGGTCGAGGCCGACGACATCGACCACTTCGGCAACCGGCGCATGCGTACGGTCGGCGAGCTGATCCAGAACCAGCTGCGCACCGGGCTGGCCCGCATGGAGCGGGTGGTCCGCGAGCGGATGACGACCCAAGACGTCGAGGCCATCACGCCGCAGACGCTGATCAACATCCGCCCGGTGGTCGCCGCGCTGAAGGAGTTCTTCGGCACCTCCCAGCTGTCGCAGTTCATGGACCAGACCAACCCGATCGCCGGACTGACCCACAAGCGGCGCCTCTCGGCGCTCGGCCCCGGCGGCCTGTCGCGTGAGCGGGCGGGCTACGAGGTCCGCGACGTGCACCCGTCGCACTACGGTCGGATGTGCCCGATCGAGACCCCCGAGGGCCCCAACATCGGCCTGATCGGATCGCTGTCTACCTACGGGCGGATCAACCCGTTCGGTTTCGTCGAGACGCCCTACCGCAAGGTCGTAAACGGCCGGGTGACCAAGGAGGTGCATCACCTGACGGCGACCGAGGAGGACCGCTTCGTCATCGCCCAGGCCAACGCCATCATCTCCGAGGACGGCACGTTCACCGAGGACCGTGTCCTGGTCCGCCAGCGTGACGGTGAGGTCGCCCTGATCCCCGGCGACGACGTCGACTACATGGACGTCTCGCCACGCCAGATGGTCTCGGTCGCGACTGCGCTGATCCCGTTCCTGGAGCACGACGACGCGAATCGCGCCCTGATGGGCTCCAACATGCAGCGCCAGGCGGTTCCGCTGATCAGGTCCCACGCACCCCTGGTCGGCACCGGCATGGAGTTCCGTGCCGCTGTCGACGCAGGCGACGTCGTCGTCGCCGAGCAGCCCGGTGTGGTGCGCCAGGTCAGCGCCGACCTGGTCGACGTGCTGCAAGACGATGGTGTCGTCCGGTCCTACCGGCTGGCCAAGTTCCGTCGCTCCAACCAGGGCACCTGCATCAACCAGCGGCCGCTGGTCAACGAGGGCGACCGGCTCGAGGCGGGCCAGCCCGTCGCGGACGGGCCATGCACCGACGAGGGCGAGATGGCTCTCGGGACCAACCTGCTGGTCGCCTTCATGCCGTGGCAGGGCCACAACTACGAAGACGCCATCATCTTGTCCCAGCGCCTGGTGCAAGAAGACGTGCTCACCTCGATCCACATCGAGGAGCACGAGGTCGACGCCCGGGACACCAAGCTGGGGCCCGAGGAGATCACCCGCGACATCCCCAACGTCAGCGAGGAGATGCTCGCCGACCTCGACGACCGCGGCATCATCCGCATCGGGGCCGAGGTCGGCAACGGCGACATCCTCGTCGGCAAGGTTACGCCCAAGGGCGAGACCGAGCTGACCCCGGAGGAGCGGCTGCTGCGAGCCATCTTCGGCGAGAAGGCACGCGAGGTGCGCGACACCTCACTGAAGGTCCCCCACGGTGAGTCCGGGACGGTCATCGGCGTACGCGTCTTCGACCGCGAGGAGTCCGACGAGCTGCCCCCGGGCGTGAACCAGCTGGTCCGCGTCTACGTCGCCCAGAAGCGCAAGATCTCCGACGGTGACAAGCTCGCCGGCCGGCACGGCAACAAGGGCGTCATCGCCAAGATCCTGCCGGTCGAGGACATGCCGTTCCTCGAGGACGGCACGGCGGTCGACATCGTGCTCAACCCGCTCGGCGTGCCTGGCCGGATGAACGTCGGTCAGGTGTTGGAGACCCACCTCGGGTGGGTCGCCAAGGCGGGCTGGGACGTCGAGGGCAAAGACGAGGACTGGTCTGAGCGGCTGCACCGGATCGGTGTCGCCACCGCACCGGCCGACAGCAACGTCGCCACCCCGGTGTTCGACGGTGCCCGCGAGGACGAGATCTCCGGTCTGCTCGCGTCCACGTTGCCCAACCGCGACGGCAACCGGATGGTCGGCCCCGACGGCAAGGCGGTGCTGTTCGACGGCCGCTCGGGGGAGCTGCTCCCCCAGCCGGTCTCAGTCGGCTACATGTACATGCTCAAGCTGCATCACCTCGTCGATGACAAGATCCACGCGCGATCGACCGGCCCGTACTCGATGATCACCCAGCAGCCGCTGGGCGGAAAGGCGCAGTTCGGCGGCCAGCGATTCGGCGAGATGGAGGTCTGGGCACTCGAGGCTTACGGCGCGGCGTACGCGTTGCAGGAGCTGCTCACCATCAAGTCCGACGACGTGCTCGGTCGCGTCAAGGTCTACGAAGCCATCGTCAAGGGCGAGAACGTTCCCGAGCCCGGCATCCCCGAGTCGTTCAAGGTGCTGGTCAAGGAGATGCAGTCGTTGTGTCTCAACGTCGAGGTGCTGAGCAGTGACGGCACCCGGGTCGAGATGCGAGACGCCGAGGACGACGTGTTCAGGGCAGCCGAGGAGCTCGGCATCGACCTGTCCCGTCGCGAGCCCAGCAGCGTCGAGGAGGTCTGAGGCGGTCGATCTGCCTCGAACCGCCCTCAGAGCTCCCCACCTCCACGCGAAAGAGAGACACACAGTGCTCGACGTCAACTTCTTCGACGAGCTGCGCATCGGACTCGCCACGGTCGACGACATCCGTCAGTGGTCACACGGCGAGGTGAAGAAGCCTGAAACCATCAACTACCGCACCCTCAAGCCGGAGCGCGACGGTCTTTTCTGCGAGAAGATCTTCGGCCCGACCCGGGACTGGGAGTGCTACTGCGGCAAGTACAAGCGGGTCCGCTTCAAGGGCATCATCTGCGAGCGCTGCGGCGTCGAGGTGACGCGGAGCAAGGTCCGTCGCGAGCGGATGGGCCACATCGAGCTCGCGGCCCCGGTGACGCACATCTGGTACTTCAAGGGCGTGCCGAGCCGGCTCGGATACCTGCTCGACCTGGCCCCCAAGGACCTGGAAAAGGTCATCTACTTCGCGGCGTACATGATCACCCGCGTCGACGAGGACGCCCGGCACCGTGACCTGTCGTCGCTCGAGGCCAAGATCGACGTCGAGCGCTCCCAGCTGGAGCAGCGGCGCGACCACGAGATCGAGCAGCGCATGACCAAGCTCGAGCAGGACCTCGCCGTGCTCGAGGCCGAGGGCGCGAAGGCCGATCAGCGCCGCAAGGTGCGAGACGGCGCGGAGCGTGAGGTCAAGCAGCGACGTGATCGCGCCCAGCGCGAGATCGACCGCCTCGACGAGGTGTGGAGCCGGTTCAAGAACCTCTCCGTGCAGGACCTCGAGGGTGACGAGGTGCTCTACCGCGACATGAAGTACCGCTTCGGCAAGTACTTCGACGGTTACATGGGCGCCCAGGCCATCCAGCAGCGGCTGGAGGACTTCGACCTCGAGGCCGAGGCCGACGCGTTGCAGGACATCATCAAGAACGGCAAGGGTCAGCGCAAGACGCGTGCCCTGAAGCGGCTCAAGGTCGTCTCCGCGTTCCGGGAGACCACCAACTCCCCGCGCGGGATGGTGCTGGACTGCGTGCCGGTGATCCCGCCGGACCTGCGCCCGATGGTGCAGCTCGACGGCGGCCGCTTCGCCACCAGTGACCTCAACGACCTGTACCGCCGCGTCATCAACCGCAACAACCGGTTGAAGCGGCTGCTCGACCTCGGCACACCCGAGATCATCGTCAACAACGAGAAGCGGATGCTGCAGGAGGCCGTCGACTCGCTGTTCGACAACGGCCGTCGCGGACGTCCCGTGACCGGCCCGGGCAACCGCCCGCTCAAGTCGCTGTCGGACATGCTCAAGGGCAAGCAGGGCCGCTTCCGGCAGAACCTGCTCGGCAAGCGCGTCGACTACTCCGGCCGCTCGGTCATCGTCGTCGGGCCCCAGCTCAAGCTGCACCAGTGCGGTCTGCCCAAGCAGATGGCCCTGGAGCTGTTCAAGCCGTTCGTGATGAAGCGGCTGGTGGACCTCAACCACGCCCAGAACATCAAGTCCGCCAAGCGGATGGTGGAGCGAGCCGGCAGCGGAGACCGCTACGCCCACGTCTGGGACGTGCTCGAGGAGGTCATCGCCGAGCACCCGGTGCTGCTCAACCGGGCGCCGACCCTGCACCGGCTCGGCATCCAGGCCTTCGAGCCGCAGTTGATCGAGGGCAAGGCCATCCAGATCCACCCGCTGGTCTGCACCGCGTTCAACGCCGACTTCGACGGTGACCAGATGGCGGTGCACCTGCCGCTGTCGGCGGAGGCGCAGGCGGAAGCCCGGATCCTGATGCTGTCGACCAATAACATCCTGAAGCCCGCTGACGGCCGCCCGGTCACGATGCCGACGCAGGACATGATCATCGGCATCTACTTCCTCAGCCTCGACAAGGACGCCGAGCTCGGCGAGGGTCGCTCGTTCGGCTCGGTCGCCGAAGCCACGATGGCCTTCGACCGCCAGGAGATCACGCTGCAGTCGAAGATCCGGCTGCGGCTGGCCGACTTCGTCCCGTCCGCCTCCGCGGCCGCACCCGAAGGCTGGGAGAGTGGTCGCCCGGCACTGATCTCGACCACCCTCGGCCGGGCGCTGTTCAACGAGGCCCTGCCCGACGACTACCCGTTCGTGAACCACGAGGTCGGCAAGCGTCAGCTGGGCACCATCGTCAACGACCTGGCCGAGCGATACACCAAGGTCGACGTCGCCGCGGCACTGGACGCGCTCAAGGACACCGGCTTCCACTGGGCGACGCGGTCCGGGGTCACGGTGTCGATCGAGGACGTCGTGACGCCGCCTGGCAAGAAGGAGATCCTCGCCGGATACGAGGACCAGGCCGACAAGGTGCAAAAGCAGTTCGACCGCGGTCTGATCACCGACGAGGAGCGTCGCCAGGAGCTCATCGAGATCTGGACCCGCGCCACCAACGAGGTGGCTGAGGCGATGGAGGCGACCTTCGAGAAGACCAACCCGATCTTCATGATGGTCCACTCCGGCGCCCGCGGGAACATGATGCAGGTCCGCCAGATCGCTGCCATGCGCGGACTCGTGGCCAACCCGAGGGGCGAGATCATCCCGCGGCCGATCAAGGCCAACTTCCGCGAGGGGCTGTCGGTGGTGGAGTACTTCATCTCCACCCACGGCGCCCGCAAGGGCCTGGCAGACACCGCGCTGCGCACGGCCGACTCCGGTTACCTGACCCGTCGGCTCGTCGACGTGAGCCAGGACGTGATCATCCGCGAGGACGACTGCGGCACCGAGCGCGGCCTGCCCAAGCAGATCGGGACCCGGCTCGACGACGGCCTCCTGGTCGTCAACGACAACGCCGAGACCTCGGCATACGCCCGCGCCGCGGCCACCGAGGTAGTGCACCCCGACACCGGCGATGAGCTCGTCGCAGCCGGTGGTGACATCGGCGACGTCAAGATCGTCGAGCTGGTCGCGGCCGGGATCGACTCCATCAAGGTGCGCTCGGTGCTCACCTGCGACGCCAAGACCGGTACCTGCGCGAAGTGTTACGGCCGCTCGCTGGCGACTGGCAAGCTGGTGGACATCGGCGAGGCGGTCGGCATCATCGCCGCGCAGTCCATCGGGGAGCCGGGTACTCAGCTCACGATGCGTACGTTCCACACCGGTGGCGTCGCCGGTGACGACATCACCCACGGCCTGCCGCGCGTGGTCGAGCTCTTCGAGGCCCGGGTGCCCAAGGGCAAGGCGCCGATCACCGAGAGCGCCGGACGGGTGCACATCGACGAGTCGGACAAGGCCCGCAAGATCGTTGTGGTCCCCGACGACGGCTCGGAGGAGCAGGACTACCCGGTCAGCAAGCGGTCCCGCCTGCTGGTCGCCGACGGCGACCACGTCGAGGTCGGACAGCAGCTCACCCACGGCACCCCCGATCCGCAGGACGTGCTGCGGATCCTCGGTGTTCGCAAGGCCCAGGAGCACCTGGTCGACGAGGTGCAGGAGGTCTACCGCTCCCAGGGCGTGTCGATCCACGACAAGCACATCGAGATCATCGTCCGGCAGATGTTGCGCCGGGTGACGGTCATCGAGCAGGGCGCGGCCGAGCTGCTCACCGGCGACCTCGTGGACAGGATCCGCTTCGAGGCGGAGAACCGTCGCGTGGTGGCCGAGGGTGGCCAGCCTGCCTCGGGTCGTCCGGTGCTCATGGGCATCACGAAGGCCTCGCTGGCCACCGAGTCGTGGTTGTCGGCGGCGTCGTTCCAGGAGACGACGCGGGTGCTCACCGATGCAGCCATCCACGGCCGCTCGGACTCGCTGGTGGGGCTCAAGGAGAACGTGATCTTGGGCAAGCTCATCCCGGCCGGCACCGGCCTGGAGCGCTACCGCAACATCACCGTCGAGCCCACCGAGGAGGCTCGGGCCGCGGCGTACTCGCTGACCGGTTACGAGACCTACGACTACGACTTCGGCCAGTCGACCGGGCAGGCGGTCGCGCTGGACGACTTCGACTTCGGATCGTTCCGCAACTGAGGCGACCAGTCATCGCGCCACCGCCGACAGGGGCGGCTCTCCAGGCGGAGGGTCGCCCCTGTCGGCGTTGCGGCCGGACCGGTGCCAGCGCCTCTAGGCTGCTGCGGTGAACGCCCACCATGCGGCACCGGCACGGCGCCAGCGCCTCGGTGCCTACGCGGTGCTGCGGCGCGGCGACGAGGTGCTGCTCACCCAGCTCTCCGGGCGTACGACCGCCTCGGGCCGGTGGACGCTGCCCGGCGGCGGTGTCGACCACGGTGAGGACCCCGCCGACGCGGTGGTCCGCGAGGTCCATGAGGAGACCGGGCTGCACGTCGAGGCTGGCTGTCTCCTCGGCGCGACCTCGGTCCATTTCGAGGGCACGTCGCCACGCGGCGTGCACGAGGACTACCACGCGGTGCGCCTGGTCTATGCCGCCACCGTCCCCCTCACAGCGCCGGAGCCCAGGGTGGTCGAGGTGGACGGCACGACTGTCGACGCACGGTGGCAGCCGGCGGCCGACATCTCCTCGGGGCGGCTCGACGTGGTCGACCTGGTCACCGCCGCGCTGCAGATGGCGGCCGGGCGGTACGTGAGCGCCGAGGCCGTCGCCAACCCGCCGTCGTGGCCCGAGCGGGCAGCCGGGTTGCGCCGCGCGCTCGACGCGTACGTGGCCTCGGCTACAGACGCCGACGCAGCCGGCGTTGGCGCCGCACTCGCCGACCTGTCCGACGAACTGCACCAGACGACACGCGCACACGGCATCAGCTCCGGCGTCGACCCGGTGGCGCGGGCGAGCCGGGGACACAGACCGACATGACGGCCACCGAGCAGGTCGGTGGGCTGCTCGACGGCCTCCGCCGCGCCGGTGTCACCGACGTCGACGCCAGCACGCTCGGCCGCGCGCTGTACTCCTGCGACGCGTCGCTGTACCGCGTCGTCCCCGCCGCGGTGGTCCGCCCCCGCCACACCGACGAGGTGCTGGCCACGATGCGGGTCGCTGCCGAGCACGCGCTGCCGATCACGTCCCGAGGAGCCGGCACCTCGTGTGCCGGCAACGCCATCGGCACGGGTGTGGTGATCGACTTCGCCCGGTATCTGACCCGCGTCGTCGCGGTCCGGCCGGACGGGCCGGACTCCAACGGGGGACGAGCCGTGGTGGAGCCGGGGGTCGTACATGCGGCGCTGCAGCGCGAGGCGCTGGCCCGCGGCCTGCGCTTCGGTCCCGACCCGTCAACCCACACCCGGTGCACCCTCGGCGGCATGATCGGCAACAACGCCTGCGGCTCCCGCGCGCTCGGCTACGGCCGCACCGTGGACAACGTGCTCGGCCTGGATGTCGTGACCGGAGACGGGGAACGGCTGCTGCTCGGCGAGCACCCGGGCGCCGCCGCGGCACCAGCCTCCCCGGCGGTGCAGGCGTTGCACCGGCTGGCCGGGGCGCACCTCGAGCTGCTGCGGACCCAGCTCGGCCGTTTCGGCAGGCAGGTGTCCGGCTACGGCCTGGAGCACCTGCTGCCCGAGGCGGGCGGCGACGTGGCTCGCAGCCTGGTCGGCAGCGAGGGATCGCTGGCCGTCGTGCTCGGCGCCACCGTGCGCCTGGTCCACGACGCACCGCACCGCCTGCTCGTCGTGCTGGGGTACCCGTCGATGGCCGACGCGGCCGACGCCGTCCCGGCCGTCTTGGCCCACGCGCCCGTCGCGTGCGAGGGCCTTGACGCGCGCATCATCGACGTGGTCCGCGCGCGCCGCGGTGCGAGCGCGTTGCCGCCGCTGCCGCGCGGAACCGGTTGGCTGTTCGTCGAGGTGGCCGGGGTGGAGCCCGGCGAGCTGGCGGCACGAGCGACGGCGCTGGTGGCCTCCGCCGGTGCGCTCGGGCACCAGGTCGTCACCGACCCGGTCGCGGCCAGCCGGCTGTGGCGGGTCAGGGAGGACGGCGCCGGGCTTGCCGCCGGGGGACTGCGCGGACGGCCCGCGCACGCCGGCTGGGAGGACGCCGCCGTACCGCCCGATCGACTCGGCGACTACCTGCGGGCGTTCGAGGCCCTGGTGGCTGGGCACGACCTGCTCGGCATCCCATACGGCCACTTCGGCGACGGCTGCGTCCACGTGCGGCTGGACTTCCCGCTCGCCGAGCGCGGCGGTGAGCGCCGCCTCGGCGACTTCGTCACCGACGCGGCCCGGCTGGTGGCGTCGTACGGCGGCTCCCTGTCCGGTGAGCACGGCGACGGCCGCGCTCGTTCGGAGCTGCTGCCACTCATGTACGGCGCGGACGTGCTCCGGCTGTTCGCCGCCGTCAAGCAGGTCCTGGATCCCGGCGACCGGCTCAACCCTGGCATCGTGGTCAGGCCCCGTCCGGTGCTCGCCGACCTGCGGCCGCCGAGGTTGCGCGATCGACAGCATCGCTCCGGGCTCTGGCTGGCCGCCGACGATGGCCCCGACGGCCACGACCTGGGCCGGGCTGCGCACCGGTGCACCGGAGTGGGCAAGTGCCTGGCAACTCCCAGCGCCGGCGGCACCGGTGAACCGGCGGTGATGTGCCCGTCGTACGTGGCCACCCGAGACGAGAAGGACTCCACCAGGGGCCGGGCCCGGGTGTTGCAGGAGATGGTCGACGGCTCGTTGGTGACCGGCGGCTGGGGTGCCCCCGAGGTACACGCCGCGCTTGACCTCTGCCTGGCCTGCAAGGCGTGCGCCAACGAGTGCCCCACCGGTGTCGACATGGCGACCTACAAGGCCGAGGTACTGCACCGCACCTATCGGCGCCGCTTGCGGCCCCGCAGCCACTACACGCTGGGACAGCTACCGCGGTGGACCCGGCTGGCGGCGCGGGCTCCCCGCCTCGCCAACGTCGCGCTGATGCTGCCGGCGACGGCTCGGTTGGGCAAGTGGGCCGCCGGCGTCGACCAGCGCCGCTCGCTGCCCCGGTTCGCCGCTCAGTCACTGCGCCGGTGGGCGCGAACGGCGATGCGGCCGGTGGCCGCGGGCGACCGGCCCCGGGTCGTGGTGTGGGGCGACACCTTCACCGACTCGTTCCATCCCGAGGCCGGCCGCGCGGCGGTCGCGGTGCTCACAGCGGCCGGTTACGCCGTCGAGGTGCTGCCCCAGACAGCCTGCTGCGGACTGACGTGGATCACCACCGGACAGCTCGACGGTGCGCGCCGGGTGCTGCGAGCGACGGTGCGCTGCCTCGGCGCGCGAGTGGAGGCCGGTGAGCTGGTGCTCGGCCTCGAGCCATCGTGCACGGCGGTGCTGCGAGACGACGCCGTACGGCTGCTGAGCGGAGCCGACCGGGCCACCGCGGTGCAGGTCGCCGGGGCTACCCGCACCCTGGCGGAGCTGCTGGCCGGTGCGCCGCACTGGCGGCCACCGGATCTCACGGGCACCGAGGTGGTGGTCCAGCCGCACTGTCACCACACGTCGGTGCTGGGCTGGGCGGCCGATGCCGCCCTGCTGTCCTCGACCGGAGCCACCGTGCACCGGGTCGGTGGCTGCTGCGGTCTGGCGGGAAACTTCGGAGTGGAGATCGGGCACCACGATGTCTCGGTGGCGATCGCCGAGGCCCAGCTGCTCCCGGCGGTGCGTGCGGCGCCCCCCGGCGCGGTCGTGCTCGCTGACGGGTTCAGCTGCCGCACGCAGCTGGTCGATCTGGCTGGCGTGCGGGCCGTGCATCTGGCCGAGCTGCTGGCCCGGGCCGGGGACGTGCCGACCGCTTTTGACCCCTGCCAGGCCACCCGGTAATCTTTCATCTTGTGCCTGGGGTGCCCCAGGTTCTCCGTGTGCCGTCAGGTGTCCCGCGAGTACCTCCGCGACACGCCCGACCTCGGGGGTGCGGCTGTTTCGCAGCCGTGCCGGCGCACACACCGCAAACCGATGCAAAGGATGTACGTAGGTGCCCACGATCCAGCAGCTGGTCCGCAAGGGCCGGCAGGACAAGGTGTCGAAGAACAAGACGCCGGCGCTGAAGGGGTCTCCCCAGCGTCGCGGCGTGTGCACCCGCGTCTACACCACCACCCCGAAGAAGCCGAACTCCGCGCTGCGCAAGGTCGCCCGCGTCCGGCTGTCGAGTGGCATGGAGGTCACCGCATACATCCCCGGCGTCGGCCACAACCTGCAGGAGCACTCGATGGTGCTCGTCCGCGGCGGCCGGGTGAAGGACCTGCCCGGCGTCCGGTACAAGATCATCCGCGGCTCGCTGGACACCCAAGGCGTCAAGAACCGTAAGCAGGCCCGCAGCCGCTACGGCGCGAAGAAGGAGAAAAGCTGATGCCCCGCAAGGGACCCGCAGTCAAGCGACCGGTCGACGCCGACCCCGTGCACGGCAGCCCGCTGGTGACCCAGCTGGTGAACAAGGTGCTGCTCGACGGCAAGAAGTCCGTTGCCCAGCGCATCGTGTACACCGCGCTCCAGGGCGCCCGGGACAAGACCGGGGTCGACCCCGTCGTGACCCTCAAGCGCGCCATGGACAACGTCAAGCCGACCTTGGAGGTCAAGAGCCGGCGGGTCGGTGGTGCCACCTACCAGGTGCCCATCGAGGTGCGGGCCGGGCGCTCGACGACCTTGGCGATGCGCTGGCTGGTGCACTACTCCGGCGAGCGCCGCGAGAAGACCATGGCCGAGCGATTGATGAACGAGATCCTCGATGCCTCAAACGGCCTCGGTGGCAGCGTGAAGAAGCGCGAGGACACCCACAAGATGGCCGAGGCCAACAAGGCGTTCGCCCACTACCGCTGGTGATCTACCGGTCGTCACGACCTGGCGACCCGGCGATTCAGCACCCACCCACGAGCAGAGGAAGCCGTACACAGTGGCTGTCGACATCACGACCGACCTGGGCCGTGTGCGCAACATCGGGATCATGGCGCATATTGACGCCGGCAAGACGACCACGACCGAGCGCATCTTGTTCTACACCGGCATCAACTACAAGATCGGCGAGGTCCACGACGGCGCCGCCACCATGGACTGGATGGAGCAGGAGCAGGAGCGCGGCATCACGATCACGTCCGCGGCGACGACCTGCATCTGGGACAACCACACCATCAACATCATCGACACCCCTGGCCACGTCGACTTCACCGTCGAGGTGGAGCGCTCGCTGCG
>Ga0183260_10004024_pt1 | contig 11775 bp, 9 predicted proteins | sample AntDrymUQ4972206_2_FD_129768 | JGI IMG/M metagenome (GOLD analysis project Ga0183260, IMG submission 129768) | Polar desert sand microbial communities from Dry Valleys, Antarctica - metaG UQ497 (22.06) (version 2) (version 2) | ecosystem: Environmental > Terrestrial > Soil > Desert | place...
CCGGCGGCGGCCTCCTGGTGCTGGCGGAGCACCCGGAGGGTGTGCTCCTGGTTCTCCTCGTAGCCGGCGAAGGCCCCCATCCGGTCGGCCGTGCGGGCGGAGGTGGCGTAGGAGTGGCCCGTCATCAGCGAGGTGACGGCGGCGGCATACGCCCGGCCCTCGTCGCTGTCGTAGGGCAGGCCCAGCGCCATCAGCATGGCCCCGAGGTTGGCGTAGCCGATGCCCAGCTGACGGAAGGCCCGGGTCGCCTGGGCGATCTTGTCGGTGGGGTAGTCGGCTCGGCCGACGAGGATCTCCTGCCCGGTGAACATGATCTCGACCGCGTGCTTGAAGCCCTCCACGTCGAAGGAGTCGGTGGTGCCGGTGCCGACGTCGTTGGAAAGGTCGAGGAACTTCAGCAGGTTGAGGCTGGCCAGGTTGCACGCCGAGTTGTCGAGGCTCATGTATTCGCTGCACGGGTTGGAGCCGTTGATGCGGCCGGTGTTGGCGGCGGTGTGCCAGTGGTTGATGGTGGTGTCGAACTGCATGCCCGGATCGGCGCACTCCCAGGTGGCCGTTGAGATCTGACGCATCAGGTCGCGTGCCCTCACCGTGCGCACGACGGCGCCGTCGGTGACCGCTCGGAGGTGCCAGTCGTCGTCGTCGACCACGGCCTGCATGAAGTCGTCGGTGACCCGCACGGAGTTGTTGGCGTTCTGGTACTGGACCAACGCCATGTCCTTGCCGTCGAGGCTCATGTCGAAGCCGGCCTCCTCGAGGACGCGGATCTTCTTCTCCTCCCGGGCCTTGACCCAGATGAACTCCTCCACGTCGGGGTGGTCGACGTTGAGGATGACCATCTTGGCGGCCCGACGGGTCTTGCCCCCGGACTTGATGGTGCCGGCGGAGGCGTCGGCCCCTCGCATGAAGCTGACCGGGCCGGAGGCGGTGCCGCCGCCCTTGAGCAGCTCCACCGATGAGCGGATCTTGGACAGGTTGATGCCCGAGCCGGAGCCGCCCTTGAAGATGGTGCCTTCCTCCACGTACCAGTTGAGGATCGAGTCCATCTGGTCGTCGACGGCGAGGATGAAGCACGCCGACGCCTGCTGGGGCACGCCGGGCACCCCGATGTTGAACCACACCGGCGAGTTGAAGGCCGCCTTCTGGGTGACCAGGAGGTGCTTGAGCTCGGCGTTGTAGGTGTCGGCCTCGACCTCGTCGACGAAGTAGCCGCCCTCCAGGCCCCATTGCGTGATCGTGTCGGCCACCCGGTCGATCACCTGGCGCAGAGACGACTCGCGCTCCTGGGTGCCGGGGGTGCCGCGGAAGTACTTCTGGGCGACGATGTTGGTGGCGTTCAGCGACCAGGCGGTGGGGAACTCGACGTCGAGCTGCTCGAAGGCCACCGAACCGTCCCGGTAGTTCGTGATCCGGGCATCTCGACGCTCCCACGCCAGCTCGTCGTAGGGGTGCACGCCCTCGGTGGTGAAGTGCCGCCGGATGCCGATGCCGGCCTGCTCGGGTGCGAGTGCCATGTGCAACCTTTCCCTGGATGTCGAAGCGTGGGGTCACCGCAGTGACCACTAGGTCTTGTGGGTCCGCCGCCGTGGGGCGCCCCCGGGCCACAAGATGTAGAGAGAACTACAGCACTGTAACTACAGCTGTGTCAAGGATCGCACGACTTTTCTGCCGCGTGACGTGCAGGGCCGCGGCGCGCCTCCCAGGGAGGGGACTTCGGTCCCCGAGGAGTCGTCCAGCCCACCACAGACGTGAATCGACTGCCACCATTCCGGTCCGATCACGCCGCGGCCCCATGCACGGATGGCAACCTAAGGACCCGTCCTTGTGGACCGATAGGGGAACATCCTGTGAATTGGGGGTGGATTTCTCCACCCCCGGTCCACAGGCCTGGGGACTACGGCTGGGTCGCAGCAGTAGTTGCTTGCGTACGCAAAAGCCCGCAGTACGCTCCAGCCATGGTCCGTCCCGCCGCCGCCCGTGAGGTCGAGCTCCTCGATCACCCGCTGGTCACCAGCGCCGGGCTCTTCGTCGAGGCTCACGCCGGGCTGGCGGTGGCCATGGAGCGGCGCCTGGACACCGAGAGCGGCATGTCGGTACAGCAGTTCGAGGTGCTCATCCGATTGGCCCGCACCCCGGGACACCGGCTGCGCATGAGCGACCTGGCCGCCCAGACCACGCTCTCGGCCAGCGGCCTCACCCGGGCCGTCGACCGCCTCGAGGGGGTCGGGCTGGTGGAGCGCCAGGCCTGTCCGACCGATCGGCGCAGCACCTACGCCGCCCTCACCTCCGACGGGGAGCACCGCATCCTGGCCGCTCTCCCGCGGCACGTCGCCCACCTCGAAGAGATCTTCGAGGCCGTCTTCACGCCCGCCGAGGTCGAGACCTTCACCGGCCTCACCCGGCGCCTGCGAGACGCCATCAACCCCTGCGCGGCCAAGGCCAGCGACCCCGGCGGGTTGGACGAGCCAGTGCGCTAGGCCCGGTCACGGCGCCGCCAGCACCTCGACGGGGATGCCGTTGAGGACGGCGTTGCCCGAGATGGGGTCGAACAGGGTCTCGTCAGCCAGCCGGTTGCTGTTGACCCCGGCGTGGGCGCTGGCCACCGACAGCTGCACACCACCGAGGTCGTGGCCCCAACCGTGGGGGATGCTCACGACCCCGGGGCGGATGGCATCGGTGACCTCCACAGGCACCCGCACCTCCCCCACCCGGGAGCGCACGATGGCCTCGTCGCCGTCGGCCAGGCCGAGGGTGGCGGCGTCGTCGGGATGGAGGTGGGCGGTGCAGCGGGGCTTGCCCTTCACCAGCACCGACACGTTGTGCATCCAGGAGTTGTTGGAGCGCAGGTCTCGGCGTCCGATGAGCACGAAGGGGTGCTCGCGCCGGCCGTCCAGGCCGTCCAGCAGCCGGGCGACGTCGGCCACGAGGATGGGCGGGGCCAGGGCGATCATCCCGTCCGGTGTCCGCAGCACATCGGGAAGGCGGGACTTGAGGGCGCCGTGGTCGACGCCGTGCGGGTGGGCCAGGAGGTGGTCGAGGCTCAGCCCGCCGGGGTCGGCACCGAACCCGTCTCCGTAAGGCCCGGTGCGCAGCAGGAAGTCGAGGATCCGCTCGGGCCCTCGTCTCGGCGCCAGCGCGTCCAGCACGTCTTCCACATCCCATCCGTGGACGGGGCTGGTCTCGTCGCTCACGCTGCCCTGCACCATGGCGGTGATCATCAGGTCGTCGACGACGGCGGGATCCGCGGTGGCTCCGGCCCCTTGCAGGACGAGGGCGAGGCGGGCCAGCACCTCCCACTCGGTGGGTTGGTCCGGGTCGAGCGGCAGCACCGGTGGGCTGAAGTTGGAGGTGTCGTGGAGCGCCAGCTGCAGCAGGGCGACGTCGTAGTGCGCCTTCTCGAGGGCCGACGGTGCCGGCAGGATGACATCGGCGTGGCGGGTGGTCTCGTTGACGTAGACGTCCACCGCCACCACGCACTCGAGGCCGGCCACCGCGGCGTCGAGACGACCGGCGTTGGGCGTCGACAGCACCGGGTTGCCGGCCACCGTGATGAGGGCTCGGATCTGGCCCTCGCCGGGCGTGTCCATCTCCTCGGCCATCACCACGGCGGGCAGCTCACCGAAGGTCTCCGGCAGCCCTCTGACGCGACTGGTGCGACGGTGCAGCCGGACCTCCCGCCCGAACCTCGGCCGGCCGCGCGTGTTGCTGGCTCCGGCGGCAGCCGTGGCGAACATGGCGCCGCCGGGACGATCGAGGTTGCCCGTGAGCACGTTGAGCACGTCCACCAGCCACGACGTGAGGGTGCCGAACTCGACCGTGGTGGTGCCGATCCGCCCGTAGACGCAGGCGGTGGGCGCCGCGGCCAACGCCCGGGCCATGCGACGGATGTCGTCGGCCTCGAGGCCGGTGGCGTGGGCGATGAGCTCGGGCGTGAAGGGCGCCGCCACCGCCACCACGTCGTCGAGGCCGGTGACGAGATCGGCGCAGCGGCCGAGGTCGGCCAGCCCCTCGCTGGTGATCACCTGCACCATGGCCATCAGCAGGTAGGCGTCGGCGCCGGGCCGGATGGGCACCCACTCGCTGGCCATCTCCGCCGTGCGGGAGCGGCGCGGGTCGACGACCACGAGGGTGCCGCCGCGCTCGACGAGCCGCTCGAGGCGGCCCGGCCAGTCGGGCGCCGTGGCCAGGGATCCGTTGGAGGCGAACGGGTTGGCGCCCAGCATGAGCAGGTGGTCGGTGCGGTCGACGTCAGGCACCGGCACGTTCAGGCCGCCGCCGAACATGAGCGCGCAGGAGATCTCCTTCGGGCGCTGGTCCACGGTGGAGGCCGAGAACACGTTGCGGGATCCGAGCGCCCGCAGGAGGGCTCGGTTGTACAGCAGGCCGGCCAGGTTGTGGGCGTTCGGGTTGCCGACGTACACCCCGCAGGCGTCGCGTCCGTGCTCGTCGAGGATCGGCAGCAGGCGACGCTCGATCTCGGCGAAGGCCTCGTCCCATCCCACCTCGAAGAAGGCTCCGTCGCGCTTCACGAGCGGTCGACGCAGCCGATCCGGGTCCTCGTGCAGCTGCTTGAGCGTGGAGCCCTTGGGGCAGATGTAGCCGCGGCTGAAGACGTCGTCGCGATCGCCCCGGATGCGCACCACCTCGTCGCCGTCGGGCGTGGGTCGCAGGGTGATCTCGAGCCCACAGCTCGCCTCGCAGAGCGGACAGGTTCGGTGGGCGGTGCGGGTGGCGGCGGCCGGCCCACTGGCCGCCGGCGGCTCGGCGATCGACATCGCACCATCCTGCCTGGTCATCCGAGGGCGGTGCCGGTGAGCTCACCGATGAGGGTGGTCACCCCCATGGCGGCGGCGCCACCCACGGCCACCCGCAGCGTGGCCCGCAGGCGGGGCGCCCCTCCGAGGGCGGCGCCGACCGTCCCCAGCAGGGCCAGGGCCACGATGGCGGCGACCACCACCACCACGGATCGGCCGGTGCCGGGCGCGACCAGGTAGGCGAGGAGCGGGAGCAGGGCCCCGGCGGTGAAGGCGACCGCCGACGTGGTCGCCGCCTGCACGGGCCGAGCGGTGGTCAGCGCGGTCAGCCCGAGCTCGTCGCGCGCATGGGCGGCCAGCGCGTCGGCGTTCGTGAGCTGCTGCGCCACCTGCTGGGCGAGCGTGGGATCGAGCCCCCTCGACTGCCAGATCTGGGTGAGCTCCACCAGCTCGGCCCGGGGATGGTCCCGCAGAGCCTGCTCCTCCATGCGGAGGTCGGCGGACTCGATGTCGCGCTGCGACGCCACCGACACGTACTCCCCCACCGCCATCGACAGCGAGCCCGCCACGAGGCCGGCGATCCCTGCGGTGCGAACGACCCCGGGGGAGGCCCCGCTGCCGGCCACGCCCACGATCAGCGCCGCGGTGGACACCAGGCCGTCGTTGGCGCCGAGCACCGCCGCCCGCAGCCACCCGGCTCGGTTGGAGCGGTGGGCCTCGATGTGGTGGTGGTGGTCAGCAGGAAGCGCGGTCCCGGGTGCGGGAGGAGACGTGGCCATCGTCCCCCAGCCTGCCACCACCGGGAGGTTCGCCGGCCGGCGACGGTTGTGGCCCGGCCTGGGCGACGCTGATCACGGGTGGCGCTTGGGTTCGGTGCGCTTGGCCAGCAGGGTGATCTCGCGCTCGAAGTCGCTCAGGTCGTCGAAGCCGAGGTAGACGCTGGCGAAGCGCACCGCCGCCACGGCGTCGACCTCGCGCAGGCGCTCGAGCACGGCTCGGCCGACGGCCTCGGTGGGCACCTCGGTGCCCCCGTCGAGACGGATGGCGTCCTCGATGGCGGCGATCAGCCCGTCGAGCGATGCGCCTCCGTCGGCTTCGATCGGGCGGCCCTTGGCGGCCAGCCGGATCCCGCTGGCCACCTTCTCGCGGTCGAACGGCTCCCGATGGCCTGACCGCTTCACCACCACCAATGGCGTCTCCTCGACGCGCTCGAAGGTGGTGAACCGGCGACCGCAGCCGATGCAGGCGCGCCGACGGCGGATCGACGACCCATCGTCGGCCTGGCGCGAGTCGACGACCTTGTCGTCAGAGGAACCGCAACCCGGGCATCGCACCGCCGCCACGCTACCGCCGCGGGTGCGGCAGGCTCAGGGAAGGCCGAGCTCCTGACCCACCGCGATGGGCGACGAGCCGTTCAGGGCGATGAGCTGGTCGACGGTGATGCGCACGTCGACCTCCGGGGCGATGGCGGCTGCGATCGACCAGAGGGTGTCGCCCGGCTGGACGACGGCAGTGAGGGGCGTAGCCACCTCGGCCGCGCGGGCGGCGGCAGCCGAGGTGGGCGATGGGGCGCCGGCGGCGGAGGAGGGGACGCCGCCGGCGATCCTGGCCACGGCAGCGCTGGCCAGGAGGAGGACCGCCGCGAGGGCGAGGGTGGCCAGCGCCGCGACGATGCGGCGACGGCGGTAGAGCGCCTGCTGGGCCAGCCGAGCCGGAGCCCGACCGCCCCGCAGCACGCGCAGCGGGGGGCGGCTCGGATGCTCCGGGCCTGGCGGGACGGTGGTGGGCTGGAGGGCTGTGGAGGACATGGTGCCGATTCTCCTCAGGGGGTGTGACAGGTCGTCGCTCTGAACGGGTGTTCCGGGAACGCTTGTTCGCCGTGCCGAGAGGATACCCACGAACGCCCGTTCGTCGTCAAGCCCCCCATCGAACGCACGTGCGGGGAACGAGTGTTCTTGCCTTGGCGGCCTCGCAGCGGTACGGTCCCGAACATCCGTACGCTCCCGGAGGCCCCCCATGCCTGACGTCATCCTCACCCCGCGCCAGCGGGAGGTCCTCGAGGTCATCGAGCAGTTCCAGCGCGAGCGGGGCTTCCCCCCGTCGGTGCGGGAGATCGGCACCGCGGTCGGCCTGACGTCCCCCTCCACGGTCCACGCCCACCTTGCCACCCTGCAGAAGCTCGGCTTCCTGCTGCGCGACCCCACCAAGCCGCGTGCGATCGAGGTCCGCTTCGACGCCACCTCGGGTGCGCCGGTCGAGCGGCGGCCCGTGCGGCACGTCCCGCTGGTGGGCGACGTCGCCGCCGGCACCGACGTGCTGGCCCAGGAGAACATCGAGGAGACCCTTCCCCTGCCAGCGGACTTCACCGGGGAGGGCGATCTCTTCATGCTGCGGGTGCGGGGGGACTCCATGATCGAGGCCGCCATCGTCGATGGCGACTTCGTCGTGTGCCGGGCCCAAGGGACCGCCGAGAACGGCGACATCATCGTGGCCGGCATCCCCGGCGACGAGGCCACCGTCAAGACCTACCGTCGCAAGGGCGCAACGATCACCCTGGTCCCGTCCAACGCCCGGCTCTCTCCGATGGAGTTCGACGCCGCCGAGGTGACGGTCTACGGCAAGGTCGTCACGGTCCTCCGCCGCCTCTGACCGGCCGGGAGGACGAGCTGACTACCTCGTTGGCCCCATCTGGCCGATGATGGCGCCAGATGCTCCGATCCGCCCGTCGTCTCGCCGTGCTCCTGGGCGCCCTTCTCGGGCTGGCCTCGGTCGTCCCGAGCGCGCTCGCCGGCCCGACCGCGCCTGACGACCCCGTCTTCCAGCAAGGCCTGCAGTGGGGGCTCGAACGGATCGGGGCGCCGCAGGTGTGGGCGACCGGCACCGGCGACGGCGTGACCATCGCCGTGATCGACTCGGGGGTGGACCTCGCCCACGAGGATCTGGCCGACAAGGTCGTCGCTCAGACCAGCTGTGTGGGAGCCGACGGTGACGCCGCCCGTTGCCAGGGCAGCGCCCAGGACGACAACGGCCACGGCTCCCACGTGGCCGGCATCGCCCTGGCCTCCACCGGCAACGGTCGAGGGATCGCCGGTGTCGCGCCCGACGCAGACCTCATGGCCGTGCGGGTGCTCACCAACCAGTGCGACGCCGGTGGTTGCACGGCGTCGGGGACGGCGGCCGACGTCGTCGCCGGCATCCGCTGGGCCGCCGACCACGGCGCCGACGTGATCAACCTCTCGCTCGGAGGCGGAGCGATCCAGGGCGCGGTGGGCTGCGGGTTCTGCGACGCGGTGGAGTACGCGTGGTCCAAGGGCGCCATACCGGTGATCGCAGCGGGGAACGACTCGGTGCTCCCCTCCGGCTTCGGGGACGAACCTGCCGTGATCGTCACGGCCACGACCCGCGACGACCAGCGGGCGTCCTACTCCAACGCCAGCTCGGGGCTCTTGCGCAACGCCCGCTGGCCCATCGCCGCCCCCGGCGGTGAACCCGAGTCGGCGCCGTCGGACTGCGCCACCGGCGGTACGCCCCAGGGCGTCCTCTCGGCCTACTGGGTGGCCAACGGCCAGGACGAGTACGCGTGCCTCGCCGGCACCTCCATGGCCGCCCCGCACGTGGCTGGCTCGCTGGCCGTGCTGCTCAGCCTTGGGCGATCGCCGCAGGGGGCCGTGGACCAGCTCCTCGGCACCGCCCAGGACCTGGGCGCACCCGGGCGCGACGACGTCTTCGGCGTCGGCCGGCTCGATCTCGCCCGAGCGGTCGGGGCCCCACCCGTCGCCTCCACCACCACGACCACCGGGCTCACGACCACCACCGCCCCGCCGACGACCACCACGGCGCCGCCGGCCACCGTTCCCGGCGAGACCACCACGGCACCCACCGTCCAGATCCCGGTTCCATCCGAGTCGGCCGCGCCCTTCACGTCCGGGCCCGCTGCGTCCGTCCCCGCCGACGACCCGCCGACCTGGCTCGTCTGGCTGGCCGTCGGCGCCCTCCTGGCCAGCGGGACCGCCACCTCAGCCACCGCCTGGCACCTCACCACCCGAGATCCCCAGTAGCCCACCCCTACGCCGTGGTCAAGACGCCGTGGAGCACGGCGAAGGCCCGCTCCAGCGACGTCCGGTCGACGTGCTCGTCGGCGGTGTGGGCCAGCGCCGCATCGCCGGGGCCGAGGTTGCAGGCGGGGATGCCCATGGCCGCGAAGCGGGCCACGTCCGTCCAGCCCAGCTTGGCCGTGACGGTCAGCTGGTGGGCCTCCACGAGGGCCTGGAGCACCGGGTTGTCGAGCCCGGGAGCGGCGGCGGGCGCGCGGTCGAGCATGCGCACCTCGTCGCCGTCGTCCAGGACCGGCGCCAGCAGCGCCCGGACCTCGGCTTCGGCTTCGGCTTCGCTGCGGTCCGGGGCGAACCGGCGGTTGAGGGTCACGGTCACCTCGTCGGGGACGACGTTGCCGGCCACGCCGCCCTGCACCAGCACCGCCTGGAGCGCCTCGCGGTACCGGCAGCCCTGGATGACCGGCTCGCGCTCATCGAAGCCCTCCACCTCCCGGAGCAGGGCACCGAGGCGGTGGATGGCGTTGCGGCCCATCCACGGCCGAGCCGTGTGGGCCCGCTTGCCGCGGAGCACCACCTCCAGCTTCAGGGTTCCCTGGCAACCCGCCTCCAGCTCACCACCGGTGGGTTCGCCCAGGATGGCCACGTCGCCCGCCAGCAGATCGGGCCGGTCCCGCAGCAGGTGGCCCAGCCCGTTGTGCTCGGCCGCCAGCTCCTCACCGGCGTAGAACACGAAGGTGACGTCGACGGTCGGGGCCGGCACCCGCTGGGCCAGGGCCAGCATGACGGCCAGGCCGCCCTTCATGTCGGCCGAGCCCAGACCCCACAGCACGTCGCCCTCGATGCGGGCCTCGGCGTTGCCGTTGACCGGCACGGTGTCGGTGTGGCCGGCCAGCACCACCCGGGTGGGGCGACCGAGCTGGGTGCGGGCCACGAGGTTGCCCCCGACGCGCTCGACGTCCAGGTGGGAGAGCCGACGCAGCTCGCCCTCGAGGTGATCGGTGAGGGCCCCCTCGTCGTGGCTGACGGACGGGATGGCCACCAGCGAGGCGGTCAGCGCGAGCAGGTCGAGGGCGGCCACCCGGCCAGGTTACGGGCGAGCCTGGGGTACCCCGGTACGGTGGCCGCCGTGCCCGACCTCGAACCCTCCAGCGGCGGTGCCCGCGGCGTCGGACTGGCGACGGTGACCGCCGAGGGCCGCACCCTCGACACGTGGTTCCTCCACCCGGAGCGGAGCGACGAGGTGACGACCACCGAGACCGAGGTCCTCGATCCGGCGGCGGCCGAGGCGGCGCTGGGTGCGGGCGTCGCCACCACCCTCGGGCCGGATCCACTGCGCGGGGTCGAGGTGCGCGCGTCGCTCACCTCCATCGCCGACCTCCAGGCGCCGCCGGTCGACACCAGCGACGTGTACCTCCGCCTGCACCTCCTGTCCCACCGGCTCGTGCAGCCGAACACCGTCAACCTCGAGGGGATCTTCGGCCTGCTCCCGACCGTGGCCTGGACCCAGCTCGGGCCCGTCGCCGTCGAAGACCTGCCCGCCGCCCAGCTGCGGGGCCGAGCCGCCGGCACCCCACTCCTCGTGCACTCGCTCGACAAGTTCCCTCGCATGCTGGACTACGTGGCGCCCACCGGGGTCCGAGTGGCTGATGCCGCGCGCGTCCGCCTCGGTGCCCACCTCGCCGACGGCACCACCGTCATGCACGAGGGCTACGTGAACTTCAACGCCGGCACCCTCGGCACCGCCATGGTGGAAGGGCGCCTCAGCCAGGGCGTGGTCATGGGTGAGGGCTCCGACCTCGGCGGCGGCGCCTCGGTGATGGGCACGCTCTCGGGCGGAGGCAAGGTGGTGGTGCGCATCGGTGAGCGCTGCCTGGTCGGCGCCAACGGTGGCATCGGCATCTCCCTCGGCGACGACTGCGCCGTGGAAGCCGGGCTCTACGTCACGGCCGGGACGCGCGTCACCCTGCCCGATGGCACCGTCGTGAAGGCTGGCGAGCTGAGCGGGCAGGACGGCCTGCTGTTCATCCGCAACAGCACGACAGGCGTGGTCGAGGTCCGTCCCTGGAAGGGCAGCACCGTCGAGTTGAACACCGTCCTCCACAGGTCGAACTGACCCGGGCGGTACGCTCCCCGCCGACCCTGAAGGGAGGGCGGATGGCCGACGACGACGGACCCGCAGACGGCGACCACAACGCCGCCCTGGTCGACCTCGGCCGAAAGCTCGACACCGTCGCCGGCGCCGTCGCCGCCATCGCCGCTTCGCGCAACGACCTCCTCGGCCACGTCGCCGAGGCCGAGGCCCGCCGGAGCCAGGACGCCCATGAGACGGCCCAGCGGCTCGACGCCATCGAGCGACAGGTCCTCGCCCAACCGGCGCCGACCGTCCCGCCGCCAGGGGCTCCCGGCGAGCTGGGCACCCTGCAGGCCGATGTGACCCTCAGCCTCGACGTACTGGCCCGGGTGGCCGAGGGGATCGAGCGCCTCGACGACCGCACGGAGGACCGTCTGGCCGCGGTGCGCGACGCCGCGCTGGCCCCGGTCATCGACCTGCAGGCCCTCCTCCGCGCCCGCAACGACCGTCATGAGACCCAGCTGACCGATCTGACGGCGGCGGTCGAGACCCTCGCCGCCAAAGGGCCGGTACCGGTCCGCGAGCACTTGACCGAGCTGACCGATGCGGTGAGAGACCTCACCAGCCGACCCGTCGGTGACGGGGGCGCCGGCGTTCTCGAACGGGTCGACGAGCTGGCCGGCGCCGTCCAGGCCGTCACCTGGCAGCTGCCCGAGCTGGTCGAGGAGCTGGCCGCGGTGCGAGAGCGGGTGGAGCGCATCGACGTGGCCGGTTCGCTGGCCGAGGTCACCAACGAGCTCAGCGGTCGCCTGGCGCTGCACACCGACACGGCTCTGGCCGGCGCCCTGCGCATGATCGACGATCGGCTGGCGGCACTGCGTGACGTGGTGACGAA
>Ga0183260_10004025_pt1 | contig 11772 bp, 11 predicted proteins | sample AntDrymUQ4972206_2_FD_129768 | JGI IMG/M metagenome (GOLD analysis project Ga0183260, IMG submission 129768) | Polar desert sand microbial communities from Dry Valleys, Antarctica - metaG UQ497 (22.06) (version 2) (version 2) | ecosystem: Environmental > Terrestrial > Soil > Desert | place...
CACGAGAGCCTCCTTCTCGTCCGGGTGCGGTCTTTGACGCCACACATCTTCGGACGCGGGGAGGCTCTCCTCCGTCAGCGCCGCCGTTTCCCTGTCACCAACGTCATTGAGCAGAACAGCTAGTCCGTCACGACCCGTAACTACGCCTTCCGGCCGATGGTCCGAAGCGCAGGAAACCTGCGAGGCTCATGGATACACCGTAGGACCGATGACCCGCTCAACCCCCTGGGGAGGAACAGACGTCATGCTTCGCGAACGCAGCTTCCGCATGTTCGCGAAGATGCTTGGGCTGGGGCTCCTCACGACTTCGATGACGCTCGTGCCCGCGGGCGTGGCGAGCGCGGCGCTGCCCGCCGTCCAGCCCGACGAGGTCGGCATGGTGGACGGCCTGGTCCGCGCGATCGCCGTCACCGGCAACACGGTGTGGGTCGGCGGCTCCTTCTCCGAGATGCGCGATGCGAACGGCAACGCGGTGCGCGACGTGTCCAACCTCGCGGTGTTCGACGCCGTCTCGGGAGCTCCCCTCACCTCGTTCCCGATCCCCGAAGTCACCAAGGCCAGAGGCGGCGGCATCGTGTACGACCTGTCGGTCGGCCCCGACGGCCTTCTCTACCTCTCGGGCTCGTTCGACCGGGTCGGCGGGCTCGCTCGCCAGAGCGTCGCCGCGATCGATCCGAGCGATGGGTCGGTCGCCCGGTTCGCTCCGAACACCTCCACCGCGAAGAGCGTGCTGGCGACGGCCGGCGCGATCTACGTCGGCACGTCCAAGCTGCTGTCGTTCGATCTCGACGGGTCACCCTCGTCCGGCTACGACGCGCCGGAGGTCGACACCGATCCCTCGCTGCGCGGGCACAACACACCGCCGCAGGTACGCGACATGGTGCTGACCGGCGGCACGGTCGTCGCGGCGTGCCAATGCGACAGCACGATCGAAGACGGCAACCGCGACCCCTCGAAGGCGGCGATCAAGGTCGACGCGAGCTCGGGCGCGGTGCTCGGCTGGACCCCCGGCAACCTCCCCGGGGACAGCTCGGCGTTCGGCATCAGCGTCATCGTGGAGAACGAGCCGAGCTCGGGCAAGCCGACGGTCTACCTCGGGGCGGGGGGCTCGGACTTCGCAGCAGCCTACGACCTCACCAGCGGACAGCAGACCTTCAAGACCGACACATCGGGCTCGACGCAGGCGGTTGCCTGGATGGACGGCATGCTGTTCGCCGGTGGCCACTTCGAGTGGGTCGCGAGCGGGCAGGCCCAGCAGTGCGGCGACAACGCACGCCCGAACACCCGATGCCACCACGCGCCGCGCCTCGTCGCGCTCGACCCCGACACCGGGCGAGCCGTGCCCGAAGCCGATCCGTGGAACCCGGGCATCTGCTGCCAGTACAACGGCGTGTGGGCGCTGACCCCCGACCTCGGCCGTGGCCGGCTGCACGTCGGCGGTGAGTTCACGAAGGCCGGTGGCACGTGGAGCGGGAGCGGAGAGAACTGGGACCTCGTCGGCGCCCGCACCCAGTCGTGGTACGCACGATTCTCCGGCACGCCGACGACGCTCGAGACACTCACCCTCACGTTCGCCGGTGACGGCGCGGGGCGGGTGCTGAGCGATCCACCGGGGGTCGACTGCACGAGCGACTGCGAGGTGGGGTTCGCCGAGGATGCCGAGGTCACCCTCACCGCCCAGGCTGAGCCAGGCTCGGTGTTCTCGGGCTGGAGCGGATCGTGCACCGGCACGGCGACGTGCGAGGTCACGATGGATCGCAGCCGATCGGTCGGCGCCACGTTCGTGGTCGAGGACCCAGGGCCATCGGCGTGCGGACGCATCACCTACGCCTCGACGAACGACGGCAACGCCGATGTCTTCACGATGACACGCGCTGGAGACAGCAAGGATCGGCTCACGAGCGCGGGAGAAGCCGATCGCGATCCTGCGTGGTCGCCGGACTGCACGCGCATCGCGTTCTCGAGCTGGAGGAGCGGTGACGCCGAGATCTACGTGATGGACGCCGATGGCTCGAACCGCGACCGGCTCACGAACGCCGAGGGGGCCGACCGGCAGCCCGCCTGGTCTCCCGACGGCACGAGCATCGCGTTCACGAGCACGCGCACCGGCGATGCAGACGTCTTCGTCATGGACGCCGACGGCGACGACGAGACGGCCCTGACCAGCAATCCCGCGCGGGATCGTTCGCCGGCATGGTCGCCCGACGGCTCGAGCATGGCGTTCGACAGCGATCGAGGAGGCGACACGAACGTGTGGACGATGGCCATCTCCGGCGGCTCGCTCGACAAGCTCACCGGTGACCGTGGCGTCTCGACCTCGCCCGCCTACGCGCCCGACGGCGAGACGATCGCCTTCGTGAGCGACCGAGGCGGATCGGCCCAGGTCTGGCTGATGGATGCAGACGGGAGCGACGCGCGGCAGCTCACGAGCGGCCGGGGCAAGCGCAGCGATCCGTCGTGGTCGCCGACGGGCACCCGCATCGCCTATGCCAGCACCAAGACCGGACACAACCAGGTCTGGGTCGAGCGGGCGAACGGGACCGGCGCGAAGAACATCTCGAGGAGCGACCGCAAGGACTCGACGCCGAGCTGGAGCTGAGCGCCACGCTGCGCCACCCGCGAGCGCGTCGGTAGGGTTGAGCCATGTCGAGGACGAGGGCTCGAGACCTGCGCGGCCGCCCCAGATCGCGCGCGATGGCGGCAACGCTCGTGACCGTCGCGGTCGCGGCCTCGTGCGTGACCTCACCGGACGAGCCCGCGTCGACCGGCGCCGATCACGCGGTGCCCACGGTCGCGACGCCCCGGACGGTGTGTGCCGCACTCGATCCGACCCTCGTACGGCGGATCTTCCAGGGCTCGGACGTTCGCCGCAGTGGAGAGATCCAGCTCGTGCCGCCTGAAGACCTGCAAGCGGGAGGGCTCTCGCACGCATCGCCGTTCGACAGGACGCAGCGGGTGCCCTTGCTCGTGTACGGAGCCGGCATCGCGCGCCCCGGCGTCTACGCGAAGGCCGTGAGCTTGGCCGACATCGCCCCCACGGCCGCGGAGATCCTGCAGTATGCCGGGTTCCATGCGCCCGACGGCCGGGCACTCGCCGCCGGGTTGCTGCCGCGGGCCGAGCGCGACGTGCCTCGCCTGGTCCTCACCGTGATCTGGGACTCCGCCGGCACCGATCTGCTGGAACGCTGGCGAGCGGGATGGCCTCGGCTCCGCGAGCTCGCGCGAGATTCGGCGTGGTTCACGAACGCCGCCTTCGACGCCTCCCCGTCGAACACCCCACCGAGCCATGCGACGATCGGCACGGGCGCGTTCCCGGTCACGCACGGCGTCACCGACGAGTACGTACGGTTCGAGGGGAGGATCGAGCGCCCCTTGCACCTCGGCCCCGGGGTGCTGCGCGTCCCCACGCTCGGCGACCGCTTCGACCTCGCTCTCGACAACCGGCCCCTCGTGGGCACGGTCGGTTCGCTCTCGGCGCACCTGCTCATGATGAGCCGGGGCTCGTTCGTGCCGGGAGCCGACCGCGATCTGGCGGTGACGCGGGAGCCGAAGGAGACGGCGACCGGCGGTGACGACTCGGCTCCCCGCTGGCAGCTGTCCGAAGAGATGGCGCCCTACTATCGCTTCCCGTCGTACGTGAACGACCCGGCGCTCGCCGACCGATTCCAGCGGGAGATCGAGATCCTCGATCGAGCCGACGGCACCGCCGACGGTCTCTGGCGCGATCACGAGATCTCGAGCCTGCTCGGAGGGTGGGACACGCCGGCTCGCTCCGCCTGGCAGACCGACCTGGTCGAGGCGGTGATCGAGCGCGAAGGCTTCGGCGCCGATGACGTGCCCGACCTGCTCTACGTCAACTACAAGATGCTCGACTCGCTCGGGCACTACTACAGCGCCGACGGCGTCGAGCTGCTCGACGGTCTGAAAGCCCAGGACCGGGAGCTCGATCGCCTCGTGCGTTCGCTCGATGAGCTCGTCGGCTCAGGTGAGTGGTCGATGATCCTCACGGCCGATCACGGCATGGCGAGGGACCCGGCGGTGACCGGTGCCGACCGATACGACGTGCAGGCCCTGTCCGACTCGATCGAGGCGGAGTTCGGCACGCCCGAGCAGCGGGTGGTGCAGCAGATGCGACCGACGCAGATCTGGCTCGACGACCGAGCGCTCGAGCGCCGGGGCTCGACGGTCGAAGACGTCGCGGGCTTCCTGATGGGCATGACGCGGGCCGACGTGGTCGTGGGCGAGGACGACGTGCGACGCCCGGCCGATCCCGCGTTCCTGGCGGCGATCCCGACGACGATGCTCGAGGACCTGCCGTGTCTTCGCGAGACGACGTCGAGCGACGCTGCCGCCGGTTAGGCTCCCGAACGTGAGCCGAGGAGACGCCAGGGGCTCCATGCCGCGATGGGTCCAGGCGCTCGGGCTCTGCATCGTTGTCGGGCTGGTGGCGACGCTCGCCGTGCAACTGTCCTCCACCGACGCGGGCCCACCGCCGCCGCCGACCCCGATCGACGCGGCTGCCCCAGGCGAGAGGTCGACGGCCTGCGACCTCGCGAGACGCGAGCTGGTGCGGGTCTGGCGAGGCACGGATGCGCCGGGCAGTGGCGAGATCCAGATCGTGGCGGCCGAACCGGACTACGTCGGCGGCGGCCTCAGCCACGCCGGTCCCTGGGACTACGTGCAAGAGGTGCCGCTGCTCTTCTACGGTCCCGGCCACGTGCCCGCCCTGGGCCGCGTCGACGACCGCGCCACGCTCGCCGACATCGCCCCGACGAACGGCGCGATGCTCGGGTTCGACTTCGGCGCGCCCGACGGCCGGGTGCTCACGCCGGCGCTGCTGCCCGAGGCGGAAGGCGCCGCACCGCCGAAGCTGCTCGTGACCCTAGTTTGGGACGGCGCCGGACGCAACGTGCTCGAACGATGGCCCGACGACTGGCCGTTCCTCGCGAGCCTGATCGACCGGGGCGTCTGGTTCGACGACGCCGAGATCGGATCGTCGCCGTCGAACACGCCACCGATCCACGCCACGATCGGCACGGGCGCGTTCCCCCGTCGTCACGGCGTGCTCGACCTGTATCAGGAGATCGACGGCACGATCGAGAAACCCCAGGAGGATGGCCCCGGCACCCTGGTGCTGCCGACGCTCGCCGACCTGTACGACGTCGCGATGGGCAACGAGCCGCTGGTCGGCGTGATCGCCACGCTCGGCGCGCACACGGGCATGGCCGGCCACGGCTCGCAGTGGCCCGAAGGTGACACCGACCTCGCCGTCATGCGCGAGCAGGAGGATGCCAGCACGGGCGGCGACGAGGGCCGCTCCTGGCAGCTCACCACAGGCATGGCTCCGTACTTCGAGATGCCCGCCTACGTGAACGAGGTGCCGGGTCTCGAGTCGGATCTCGAACGGCTCGATCGCGAGGACGGCGTGCTCGACGACGCTTGGGGCGACTATCCGTTCGACGCCCTCGAGGACGGGTTCCAGACGCCGGCGCGAACCCCGTACCAGACGCGCATCGTCGAGGAGGTGATCCGGCGTGAGGGGTTCGGCGATGACGACGTGCCCGACCTGCTCTTCGTGAACCTGAAGGCCGTCGACTCGGTCGGGCACATCTTCAGCGTCGACGGCGAGCAGATGGGCCAGACGCTCCACGGCCTGGACGACTCGCTCGCCGATCTCGCGCGTTTCCTCGACGACGAGGTCGGCCCGCGCGAGTGGACCATGACGCTCACGGCCGATCACGGTCATCAGTACGACCCTGCGGTCTCGGGCGCATTGTCGATCGGCATCACCGCGCTCACGGCCTTCATCGACGACCGCTTCTCCGAGCCCGATGGGCCGAGCGTCGTGCGGCGAGCGCGCCCCACGCAGATCTGGCTCGATGAGCAGGCACTCGACGACAACGGGCACTCGGTCGACGACGTCGCCTCGGCGCTCGCCTCCGCCACGCGAGGGCAGCTCTCGGCCGGCGTGGCGTTCGAAGGCGATCCCGACGCCGCCGCGTTCTCTGCTGCCTTCCCGACGAGCGATCTCGAGGGCCTGGGGTGCCTGCCGCCTTCGGCGCGGGGATAGCGGTCACCCCTCGGCGCGACGGCGAGCGAGCAGCTCGCGCAGGGCAGGAAGTGCAGCTCGATCGCGTGGGCGACCCGCGGCCTCCTTCGATCGGATCACATCGGCGAGCGAGGCGACCGAGACCGAGACCCCTCGCACCAGCATCGCGCTCGCATCACGCGTCAGATCGTCGTAGCCCCTCGTCCCACTCGGCTCGAAGTTGAGATCGAGGTCCCCGAGATCGGTCTGCAGGTTCCAGACGCGCACCCTCGCAAGCGATCCTGCGGAATGGTCGAACGGAACCCCTTCGGGCTCGCCGGTGACCCTGATACGAGCACCCAGCTCCTTGAGCGCAGCCGAGAGACGCTCGAGGTTGTGCTTGGCCTCCTCGGGAACGACATCGACGTCGGTCGTGACGTGCGATGCTCCGTGCAGCACCGCGGCCAGCCCTCCGATCAGCACGTAGCGCACGCCGTGACTATCGAGCACGGCGAGGATGGCATGCGGCTGGAACTCAGCCATCGGGCTCCTCTCGCGCCAGGCGCCCCCGCTCGAGCAGGTCGACGCCGGCCAGCATGCGATCGAGCCGCTCGTCGGGGGTGAGCGCGGCGCCATGCTCGACGTGCGTCCACGCATCTTCGTCGAGGGGCACGACATGGATCTCGAGATCGAGTCCGCAGGCCCGCACGAGCTGCACGGTGCGGGAGAACGACGCGTCGACGTCGCCGATCTCGATGCGCGCCACGAGCGACTGGGACACGCCGACGCGACGCGCCAGGGCGTCCTGCGTGAGCCCTGCCCGCTTCCTCGCCTCGACGATGAACTGCCCAGCATCCATCTCTAGCAGTATACGCATGGCGCATCGAAACGATGTATCCGGTTCATCTTCTCTACGTGCTACATGCATACAGGTCCGTGCCACGCAGACGAAACGGTAGTCTAGGAGGTCCCGGAACGGTAGTCTATCTCTGCCCGAAATGGTAGTGTAGGAGCCGTGGACCTCTCGTATGGAACATACCGGAGGCGGATCCTCGACGACAGGCTGGACCCTCTGCTCCGGGAGCTGCCGGCAGTGGCGATCGAGGGCGCGAAAGCGGTCGGCAAGACGGCCACCGCATCTCAGCGCGCGCCTGTCATGTTTCAGCTCGACGATCCTGCGCAGCGCGCCATCGCCGAGGCCGATCTCGACCGGCTCGTCTCGGGCTCTGCGCCCGTCCTCATCGACGAGTGGCAGCACGTGCCGGCGGTCTGGGATCGGGTACGCAGAGCCGTCGACTCCGGCGCTCCGGCCGGCAGCTTCCTGCTGACCGGCTCAGCATCACCGATCGTTGCGGGCACGCACAGCGGAGGCGGTCGGATCGTCAGCCTGCGCATGCGACCACTCTCGCTTGCCGAGCGCGTCGACGTGTCCGCAACCGTCAGCGTGGCTGGTCTGCTGACAGGTGACCGCCCCGGTATCGGTGGGGAATCACCCATGACGGTCGAGGGCTACACCGATGAGATCCTTCGGTCCGGGCTGCCGGGGTTACGCGGTCTGAGCGAAAGACCCTTGCGCGCGCAGCTCGAGAGCTACCTGCATCGAGTGGTCGATCGAGATTTCCCGGAGCTCGAACACCCCGTGCGCAACCCGGCCGCCTTGCGGCGGTGGATGGCAGCCTATGCAGCGGCGACCGCAACCGTGACCTCGTTCGAGAAGATCCGAAACGCGGCGGCCCGGGGGGAAGATCGCAAGCCTGCGAAGACCGCTGTGCAGCCCTACCGCGACGTCCTCGAACGCCTCTTCATCATCGACCCGGTGCCCGCATGGCAGCCTTCGCGCAGCCATATCGCAGAGCTCGCCCTTCCGCCGAAGCACCACCTCGCCGATCCAGCGTTCGCGGCGAGGTTGGTCGGGGCAACCGCTCGATCGCTGCTGAGCGGGGAGTCCCCCGGAACGCGCATCGCACGCGACGGTACCTTCCTCGGCGCCTTGTTCGAGTCACTGGTCACGCTGTCGATCCGCGTGTACGCGGAGGCGGCGGAGGCGACCGTCCGACACTTCCGCACCCACCGGGGTGACCATGAGGCGGACCTGATCGTGGAACGCGATGACGGACGAGTCATCGCCGTCGAGGTCAAGCTCGGCCCCGATCCCGATGCTGGCGACGTCCGACACCTTATCTGGCTTTCGGAACGGCTCGGCGACGATCTCCTCGATGCCCTCGTCCTGACAACGGGCAGGAGCGCCTACCGTCGGTCCGATGGGATCGCCGTGGTGCCCGCCGCCCTCCTCGGACCGTAGTCCGCGCTCTCGGCGGAGCGGGGTAGGCTCAACATATGGCGGTGGTGACGCTTCGAGCGCCCTTGTCCCAGCGTGCCGGGGGCACGGCGGAGCACGACCTTCCCGGCGAGACCGTGGGCGAGGTGCTGCGCGAGCTCGAGCGGCGCCATCCGCAGATCGTGGGATGGATCCTCGACGAGCAGGGTCGGGTCCGCCCGCACGTCAACGTGTTCGTGAACGGGGAGCGCATCAAGGAGGACGTGGCGGTCGCACCCGCCGACGTGTTGCACGTGCTCCCCTCGCTCTCGGGAGGAAGGGCATGACTACGGAGCTGCTGGTGGGCACCAAGAAGGGACTGTTCGTGCTGCGGGGCGACGCTTCTGCGGGCGAGCCGTTCGAGATCGCGTCGCGCGCGTTCCCCGGCGACGTGGTCGAGTTCGCCATCCGCGACCCTCGCACCGGGCGCTACTTCGCGAGCCACACGTCGGGCTTCTACGGCCCGCGCCTGATGTACACAGACGACCCCGCGGGCGAGTGGACCCTGGCTGAAGGGCCGGCCTTCCCCGAGGACGGCGAGGCAACCCTCGAGCGCATCTGGATGATCAAGCCGGGTGAGGAAGAAGGCCTGCTCTACGCCGGCGTCGCTCCCGCTGCCCTGTTCGTCTCGACCGACAACGGCGAATCCTGGTCGCTCAACGAGCCCCTGTGGAAGGAGCACCAGGCCGGCGACTGGCAGCCGGGAGCAGGCGGGCTCGCGCTGCACTCGATCTGCCCGTGGCCCGGCGACCCGCAACGGCTCGCGGTCGGCGTGAGCGCGGCCGGCGTCTGGATCACCGACGACGGCGGCCTCAGCTGGCGCTCCGGGTTCACCGGCCTCGTGCCGGAGTACATGCCCGAGGAAGCCCGCGAGGGCACCAACGCGCTCTGCGTGCACAACATGCACCGGGCGCCGACGCGCCCCCAGCGGCTCTTCATGCAGTTCCACGGGAACGTCTACCGAAGCGACGACGAGGGCTCGAGCTGGAACGAGATCCGGGCGGGTCTCCCCACGGAAGGGTTCGGCTTCCCTCTCGCGATCGACCCTGCCGACCCCGACAGCGCGTTCGTGATCCCGCTCGTGGGCGCCGAGGACCGCGTGACTCCAGACGCCCAGGTGCGCGTCTACGAGACGCGCGACGCCGGCGGCACCTGGACGGAGCACGGTCGCGGACTGCCGGCGGACGAGGCCTACCTCACGGTGCTCCGGCAGGCGTTCGGCTCGGCCGGCGAGGGCGGGAACCTCCAGCTCTACTTCGGCGCCACCAGCGGCGACGTCTTCGGCTCGGCCGACGCCGGCTCGTCGTGGTTCCAGGTGCACGAACGCCTCGCCCCGGTCACGAGCGTGCGCGTGGCGTAAGCCTCCCAGGCGTGTCGGACCCTCGGGCTATGGTTCGAGGCATGGCACAGGTCATCTCGCTCGACGATTACCGCACCCGACGCAAGGGTCCGCTCGCGCTGGCGATCGAGCGACTCGACCGAGCCGTCGCTCGCCTCGACCCGCTCGTGCACGACCGCACGGGGCGGCTCGCCCCATCGGTCGAGCGTGAGCTTGCGTTGATCGCCCGTGACGTGGGGGCCGCGCGGCCGCTGCAGGCCGCGATCCGCGCCGAGCGCCTCGCCGATCTGCTGGAGCACCCCGCGGCATCGGGCTAATCACGGTGAGCGGGCCGAGCCCGCTCATAGAGCGAGAGGAGCAGGTATCAAGCGTCTCGTCTGCACGTGCTCGGGCGCCGACGGCATGGCCTTCGGGGCCTGAGCATGCCTCCCGCGGCATGACTCGCGCGTGGGTTCTGCTCCCCTCGCGGGCACCTCTCGGCACCCAGATCGACCGTACACCCGGCTTCGGAACCGCGCAAACGCCGGTTCAGGCCTCATCTCGATGCAGGCGTGAGCGAAGCACGACCCACGCCAGCACCACCGCCACAGCGGCTGCGCCGACGGCGGCGGCGATCGATGGCCTCGGTGGGGGAACGGCTTGGGCGATGCGCGTGCGCAATCGCACGGGCCGTCGGAAGTCGCGCACCTGCCACCCCCGCTCCTCGGCCTCGCGCCGCAGCTCGCGATCGGGGTTCACGGCGACCGGGCGCCCGACGGCCGAGAGCATCGGAAGGTCGGTGATCGAGTCGCTGTACGCGTACGAGCGCTCGAGGTCGATGCCCAGCCGCTCGGCCAAGCCCTCGATCGCCTCGGCCTTCTGCTTGCCATAGGCGTAGAACGCGAGCTCGCCCGTGTACCGGCGATCGTCGTCGATCTCGGCACGGGTCGCGATCACGCCGCTCGCACCGAAGTGCTGGCTCAGGGGGCGCACGACCTCCTCGGGGGAGCTCGACACGATGTAGATGCGCCGGCCCTCGCTGCGGTGCAGCGCCATCAGGTCGAGCGCTTCCTGATACACGAACGGGTCGATCACGTCGAAGATCACCTCGCGCACGAGCGCCTCGACCTGCTCCTGGCTCCACCCCTTGGTGAGCGAGAGCATGCCTTCCTTGAGACGCTCCATCTTCTCCTCGTCCGCGCCCACGAGCAGGTATACGAGCTGCGCGTAGGCGCCGCGCAGCAGCTGGGAGCGCGTGACCATGCCTGCCCGGAACAGCGGCCTCGACAGGGCGAGCGAGGACGACCGGGAGATGATGGTCTTGTCGAGGTCGAAGAATGCGGCTTCCATCGTCGTTCCCATCGTACGGTCGGCCACCGACTGCGATCGCGTCTTGAGCTATCGCCGCATTTTGGAGATCGCCGTGCGGTAGGTCCTCAGCCATGCCAGCTCGGCCTGGGCGAGCGCCTCCTGCTGGCTGAGCATCGCGGCCGACACGACCCTGCCGGGGTCTCGGTCGTCGGCCGTGCGCGCGAGCTCGGTGCGCACCGCCTCGAGCAGGTCTCGCACCGATCGCTCGCGAGCGTCGACCGCCGCCTTCGCCACCGACGCCGGCACCACATGGGCGAAGCTCAGGGCCACGTCGGGCGCCGACTCGAACGGGGTCAGCGACCCCGCCGCGTCGACGACGGCCTCGGTGAGACGGTCGCGGCCCGACCTCGTGAGGCGGAACACCCGCCGGTCCGGGCCTTCCCGGCCGTCCTGGGCCTTGCCGCTCACATGTCCCTCGCGCTCGAGCCGCTTCAGCACCTGGTAGACGGATGCTCGGCTCAGCTCCGCCCAGAACCCCATGCTGCGAGCCCGGAACCGTTCGATCAGGTCGTAGCCGTGCATCGGTTCCTCGGCCAGCAGGCCGAGCACCACGATCTCCACCTTGCTCGCCATCGCTGCTCCCTAGTCTCGGCTGGACTAGTTGACTGTACCGCAGGCGGGTAGCCTGCACGTGGAGGCGTCAGGGTTCCTGGTGGGCTCCGCGGTCTTCAAAACCGTTCGAGGGGGCGCAAGCTCCCTGGCGGGTTCGATTCCCGTCCGCCTCCGCCATATCGCATC
>Ga0183260_10004026_pt1 | contig 11772 bp, 15 predicted proteins | sample AntDrymUQ4972206_2_FD_129768 | JGI IMG/M metagenome (GOLD analysis project Ga0183260, IMG submission 129768) | Polar desert sand microbial communities from Dry Valleys, Antarctica - metaG UQ497 (22.06) (version 2) (version 2) | ecosystem: Environmental > Terrestrial > Soil > Desert | place...
CGGCGAGCTGCACCTTCGCGAGCTCGATCACCTCCGCCTCGCCGCCGAGCCCTCCGCCCCCGCCACCGTCGCCGCCACACTCCGAGCGCGGTCACGACCACTAGCGCGGCGACCGTAGCGGATGAGGATTTCGTGAGGGTTTGCTCTTACGTCGGGCGTCCTCTCGAGCACTCGGATGAGCGTCCCTTGAGCACTGTGTTGGGCTTCGCTCACAAGCGTTTCTCGCTGTTCCAAGCGGGGAGTCGGCGTGAGACCAGCCTCGATTCGATCTCTGCGAAAGGAACACCATGTCTCGACGCAACTCATGGCGTGCGACGGCCTTCGTCGTGGCCGCGACCGCGCTCCTCGCGATCGCCGTCGTGCCGGCACTCGCCCGCGACGGCTCTCAGAGGCAGGCTGCCCAGGCCCAGCTTCTCCCGAAGTCGAAGCTGACCGTGAAGAGCATCATCCAGGCCGATCTCGTCACGGACACGGCGCGACTGCCGCTCTACCGGGCGACGGTCAAGGGACAACCCGTCTGGTACGTCCTCACCGAGGTCTCCGACGCGCGCCTCGCGCGTGCGCGCGGCCTGAACTTCTCCCCGAAGCTCCGGAACCTGATCACGCCGAACTGCCCCGGTTGCGTACAGACCGTGCAAAGCGGCAGGAACCTCGGGCGAACCAACGTGCGCCGACCGGGTGCTCCGGACTTTCGCCCGGCCCGTCTGCTCGTTCCCGGACCGGACGGCGGATTCCCGCCGGCGGCCGCGGCTGTCGGAGCCGTCGCCCAACCGACCTACAGCCCGTTCGTGAGGATCGCCGGCACGAACATCGTCTACAACGCGCCGATCGTGGCCACGGGTAGCGGCCCGTTCGACGAGATCAATCACCGCAACACCCACGATCGCCTGTTCGCGATCGATACGCGCAGGCGAACGGTCGACATGGGCTTCATCCGGGCCTTCGCGTTCGGCAAGGAGATCCTCTACCTGAGCTTCGAGGCCTCCAGTGCAGGAGTCGGCGTACTGGATCGGACGACCTTCACGCCGGCGCTCGGCGGCTCGCCGACGGCGGACAGGTCGCGTGATCCCGCCTCGTCGCGCTCGGCGATCTTCGTCTTCACGAACGGTCAGACCGGGCCGAAGAGTCCGCCCGCACAGGGATCCGACCACGTGATCAAGGACGGGCTCAACCACCTCACGTTCAACCGTCGCAACGTCAACCTGCTGAAGGCATTGCGGGAGGGAGGCGACGCGCACAACGTGCTCGACGGCTTCCCGACCGTGAACGCCGCCCTCTACAGCCCGATCTGGGACGTCAACATGGTCGAATGGTCGCCGGCCGCCGTGGCGGCGCGCCGGAACGTCGCCCAGACGGACGCCAACAAGATCCGGCGACTCGCAGTCCGCGGGGTCGTGACCTCTCCTGGCGGGACACCGCTCCGCTCCGACCGGAACATCCTCAACTGCCCGGTGATCGGCTTCCTGGACGACGCCCCGAGGGCCGACCAGGTGCCGAAGCCGCCGAGCCAGCCCTAGGAGCGACAGCGCGCGTGGCCGGCTCGAGCCGGGCCCCGCGGCCGTCCGCGACCCCATGACAGAGGACCACCCGCTCTCGCGAAGTTTCCGACCGACGCCGCTGGAGACGCCTCGAATCGTGACATCGATTCCTCCGCCACTATGGGAACGCGTCGGTGCGGTTGTGCGCCTCTGGGTCGACCTGTTCGACCGGCATCGCATCCTGACGAACGCGAGCGCGATCTCGTTCCAGGCCTTGAAGGCACTCGTGCCGCTTGCGCTCTTCGGGATCGCGCTCCCCGGCGTCCTCGGGCTCTCGAACGTCTGGGACGACCAGCTTCGGGACGGCGTCTCGCGCCAGTTCACGGCCACCGCATTCGTCGCGATCGACACCGCCGTCGGGAAGATCATGACGGAGGCGAGCCCGGCGCTGCCCGCCTTCGCCGGGGCGTTGCTGCTCTGGTACGTCGCGGGGTTGGTGCGTGCCTGCATGGGCGGCATGAACTCGATCTACGAGGCCGACGAGGAGCGCACACTGCTGCGACGCTGGAGTCTCTCGTTCGCGCTCGCGGTGTCCGGCACCGTCGCCGTCGTGCTGGCGGTGCTCGCAGTCACGATGGGCCCGCGGATCGATCGCAGTGGGGCACTCCATCTTTTCCTGCTCCTGGTGCGTTGGCCGTTCGCCGTGCTCGCGCTCGGCCTCGCAGTCGGTCTGCTCGTCCGCTACGGCGCCGCCGAACGCAGACAGGCGCGGTGGGCGAGCGTGGGCGCGGTCGTCATCGTCGCGGCGTGGATCGTCCAGTCGCTGCTCTTCGCCTGGTACGTCCGTTCGTTCGCCGACTTCACCTCCGCGAGCGGCGCTCTCACCGTCTTCCTCGTGCTCGCTGCGTTTCTCTACACGGCTTCGATCATCTTCCTCGTGGGCGTCCAGATCGACGATCTCCTGCGGAAGGACGCGAGTGCGAGCGAAAAAGGAATCCTCGGCGTGCTTCGAGGATGAGGATGGAGATTCAGATCCGCTCACAATCCGGCGGCTCGGGCGATCAGCGCTTAGGCTGCCGGATTCGAGCGTGCGTGACCAAGGGAGTTCCAAATGGCTGAGGGCGACGGGCTCGGTTCCCTATGGGAACGACGCTTTGCGGCGAATCAGACGGTCTTTCGCCGCTCGAACGAGCGTTTGATCCGGTGGCTCGGCCCCTTTGCGCCAGGATCGATGGAGTATGTCTGCGAATGCGGCGATGATTCGTGCGGCGACCTCATCTCGCTGCTCGAGAGCGAGTACGAGCACGTTCGCTCCAACTCGGCCTGGTTCCTGATCGCGCTCGACCACGAGATCCTCCCGGGCGACTCGGAGTGGATCGTGGAGACGCACGACCACCACAACGTCGTCGAAAAGAGCGGAGCAGCGGGTGCGACCGCCAAGGCGACGGACATCCGGCTCAACCGGGTTGCACCGTAGCCCGAGCGATGGACTCCGAAGCAGGCGGGCGACCGAGCTCGATCGGGGACTACGGGTTCGTCTCCGACTGCCGCTCGGCCGCGCTGATCGATCGAGCGGGCTCCGTGGATTGGTGGTGCGTTCCCCGCTTCGATTCGCCGTCGGTCTTCGGCCGGCTGCTCGGCCCCGACGCAGGCCACTGGTCGCTCCACCCTTCGGCCGCCTTCGATTCCACGCGCAACTACGTTCCCGACTCGCTGGTCCTGCGAACGGTCTTCACGACAGCGGGCGGCGAGGTGACGGTCCTGGACGCGCTCGGGCTCGAGCCGGGGGCGCGAGGCCACGAGATCGGCCTTCGCAGCCCACACGTCCTGCTGCGACGCGTTGAGGGATCGAAAGGCGCCGTCGAGCTGACGACCGAGTTCACCCCCCGCATGGAGTACGGGCTGACCGTCCCCAACGTTCTTCGCTCCGAGGATGGAGTCGTCGCGCGCGGCGGGCCGGTCGCGCTGAGCCTCAGCGGCGGGATCACGCTCTCCCCGGAAGCCGGTTGTGCTCGAGGGCGCTTCACCGTCCATGCCGGCGAGCAGGTGGACTTCAGGCTGGCCTTCATGCCCTCGTCGGCGACGACGACAGAAGAGCACGAGCGGGCGACGCTCGAGGACACGATCGCCGGCTGGGAGTCGTGGGCGCAGCTGCACGACGGCTACCAGGGACGCCACCGGGACGCCGTCCGGCGCAGCTCGCTCGTCCTGCAGGGACTGACCTACCAGCCCACGGGTGCGGTGGTGGCAGCCGCGACGACCTCCCTCCCCGAGAAAGTGGGCGCCGACCTCAACTTCGACTACCGCTACGCGTGGCTGCGCGACCTCAGCCTGACGATTCGCTCCCTGTGGATCGCAGCCTGCCCCGACGAGGCGAACCGGCTCTTCCGGTGGATCGCGGACGCCGGGGGCCACCTGGCAGACGGCGAGCGCGTGCAGATCATGTACGGCGTCGAGGGCGAGCGGAACCTCGCCGAACACGAGCTCGACCACCTCCCCGGCTTCCGCGACAGCCGACCGGTTCGGATCGGGAACGCGGCCTGGGATCAGGAGCAGCTCGATGTGCTCGGCGAGGTCCTGGACGCAGTGGAGCAGCTGCGCGAGCAGCTCGGAGAACTCGACGAGCCCACCCGTGAGCTCCTCGTGACGCTGGCGAACCGGGCCGCGGCGACCTGGCGCGAGCCGGATGCGGGGATGTGGGAGGCCCGCGACGAGCGGCGCCAGTACGTCTCCTCCAAGGTCATGTGCTGGGTCGCGCTCGATCGTGCCGTCCGCCTGGCCCCGCTGCTCGGCGACGGAGTCGAGCTCGAACGCTGGGAAGAGGCACGCGAGCGGGTCCGAGTCGCCGTACTGACCAAGGCCTGGAGCGAGCGCGCCGGAGCGTACACAGGCGCCTTCGGATCCGACGATCTCGACGCCTCGGTGCTCCTGCTCCCACTCGTCCGCTTCCTCCCGGCGCGCGAAGAGCGGATGTGGGCGACGATCGAAGCGGTCGAGCGGGAGCTCGGCGACATCGGCCTCGTCCGCCGCTGGCCCGACGACCCGATGGGCTTCCTCATCTGCACCTACTGGCTGGTGGAGTGTCTCGCCCTGGGCGGCGAGCTCGCCCGCGCCGAGGAGTGGTTTGCGCGAGCGACCTCCTACGCGAACGACCTCGGGCTCCTCGCCGAGGAGGCCGACCCCGACCGCAAGGAGCTGCTCGGCAACTACCCGCAGGCGTTCTCCCACGTCGGGTTCATCAACGCCGCCTGGCGCCTGACCGAGGCGGCGGCGGAACCAGCCAAGCAGGAATCCAAGGAGGCGTCATGAGCGAACGGCTGCAGGACAGGATCGCTTTGATCACCGGTTCCGACTCGGGGATCGGACAGGCGACGGCGATCGAGTTCGCCAAGGAAGGCGCTGATCTGGTAGTGCACTATCTCGAGGACGCCGACGGCGCCGAGGAGACTCGCGCGCGGATCGAGGCACAGGGTCGCCGCGCGCTCGTCGTGCAGGCCGACATCTCCGACGAGGATCAGGTCGGACGGCTCTTCGACGAAGCGACGGACGAGTTCGGGCGCATCGACATCCTGATGAACAACGCCGGCGTCGACGCCTCCGGCGACGAGGTCGCCGACCTGGCAACCGAGACCTTCGACAAGGCGATCCGGACCAATCTCTACGGCGCCTTCTTCTGCTGCCGCCGCTACGTACAGCTGCGCAAGTCGGGCGGCGAGCGGGGCGGCAAGATCATCAACGTCACCTCGGTGCACCAGAACATCCCGAATGCGGGTGGAGCCGACTACGACTGCTCCAAGGGAGCCCTGCGCATGCTCACCCGGACGCTGGCGCTGGAGCTGGCGCCCCTCCGGATTAACGTCAACAGCCTCGGCCCCGGGATGGTGCTGACGCCGTTCAACCAGGCGGCGATCGACGACCCCGCGCTCCTCGAGGAGCAGGTGCAGAGCATCCCCTGGAAGCGGGCGGCCGAGCCGGCCGAGATCGGCCGACTCGCGGTCTTTCTCGCCTCGGCCGACAGCGACTACGTCACCGGCGCGACCTACTTCATGGACGGCGGCCTGATGATCAATGTCGGTCAGGGCGCCTGACCGAGGAGTCAGTCCTCGAGCGGATCCCCACGGGGCGCCGCGCGGAGCGCGAACGGCGCCAGCAGCGGCTTGGCCTTGCTGCCGAGGAAGGACAGGCTGCCGGCGCCGAAACCGCCGAGGTCGTACTCGAGAACGCCGCGCCGTCCGCCCCGGCGAGGTCCGCGGTAGCCGTCGACGAACGACGCGAGCAGGTGCGGTGTGCGATCGATCCCACCGGCCACGACTCCGCGGCCGTCACGGGCGAGCAGCTCGTCGAGCGCCCGCTTCAGCGTCGGGGCGTGCGTCCACATGTTGTAGAAGGCAACCCGTCCGTCCGCGTCGATCAGGAAGGTCGGGTCTGCCATCGCGCGGCTGTAGGCGAGGTGGGTCGTCCCGTCGTAGTCGTCGACCAGCACGCGCCAGGGGATGCCTTCGAGTCGCGCATACTCGCGTGCGCTCTCGAGTTTCTCCCGGTAGTTGGCGAACCCTCCGCGCACCTCGCCGGGATGCGCCTGGCGGACGCTCACGTCGATGAACTCGACCTGCCCGCCGAACCACCCGTGGAGCTTTTTCAGCGGCTCAACTGAGCCGGTGGTGATCGGTCAGGTGCCACTGCCGAAGTGGAGCAGCACGGGTCGGCCGTGCAGCTCGCCGAGGCGGACGCGTGTCCCGTCCGTGGCCTCGAGGTCGAAATCTGGCGCCGCCGAGCCGGGCTCGAGGCCGGCACCCTTGGCCGTATGGACAAGATCTGTGACGAAGTGCTTCAACCAGAAATGCTCGTAGTTGTAAGCCGCCATGCGAGATCATGTCTCCTGCTTGGTCGAGAGAAAACATCCTTCGACCTCCGGCAGGATCGGTATACCGCGCATCGGTGTCGCCGGCTCGTGCTGTGCGGTGGGAAAGCGTAAGCCCTCCCACCGCACATCGTGCTTTGTGTTGCTGGTGGTTGCCGCTAGAGGAGCCGGGCGACGATCGGGCAGTTGACGACGACGCCGGTCGAGCCGAACAGCTTTCCGTTCGGGCCGGTGACGTGACCGCCGACCACATAGCCGAGGAGCTGGAACTCGTCGATCACGCGCGAGCGGTAGCCCTTGCGGATCGCCTCGGCCGTCCAGAAGCCGAGGTTGAGATCCGGGGAGGGAAGCGCGGGCACGCGCGGGCATGCACGGCCACGAAAGTCCCGTAAACTGGAGAAATCAGACGGCGAGACGTGACCCGCGCGTGGTCGCGCGTGGTCGCGCTACTGATGGTAATCCTCAACCGTTTCTTCGTCGCGCAGCTCCACGTTGGCCGGCGAGCCGCCCGCCTCAGCGACCGCCCGCCTCCTCCGTAGAGATCCCAGTAGCGATCGAGGTCGACCCGAATCTGCTCTAGTCGCTGCCGGCTGGCATCGGTCGCCGTTCCCGCCGCCTCCGCATCCCAAAGCGAGTGCTCTTCTGCCACCAACTGCTCGATCGTGTCGTGAACGTGGTCTGCCATGTGTTCCTCCTGAGGGTTGAGCTAAGTGTGTCAGTGACCTCTCGCACCGAAGGGGTTCTTGGGCGCCCGGGCCGCGCTGCTGAATCAGCGTGCCCGCGACCGCCAGACCGAGGCTCCGAGCACCACGCGTCCGATCATCGTCAACCGCCTTTCTGTGCGCGTTCCGACTGGGAGCTTGCCAACAGGTCCTCCACGAGTTGGCGTACGGCCGGCAGCGTTTCGTCGACCGCCGCGCGCATCGGCGCGCTCAGCTCCGTCACGATGTCCTCCTCAGGACCGAGAAGGCGACGGACAGAATCGATACGTTCGCTGTTGGCCGCGCCGGTCGCGTCGCCCCAGAAGAGCCGCCCGCCGACGGCGACGGTCGGGACGCCGAAGACGCCATGGTCGATGGCGTGATCGGTGTTCGCGCGCAGAAGCTCCTTGATATCGGGGTCGAACGGTGCATCCATCGCTTCGCGCGGCAGTCCGGCGTCTTTGACCGCGGTGGCGATTGCGTACCACTCGTTGAGCGGCTGTCCGAGCACGAACTGGGTGCGGAACGCCGCGAGAGCGAACTTCTTCGCCATCCCCAGCGTCTGCGCGAACGTCGCGACGCGCATGACGCGCAGACCGTCGTTCGGCCACGGGTAGGGCCAGGAACCGGCGGCAAGCAGCACTCTCGCGCCCGCCGCTCGACCTCGGCCACACCCTCGGCGCGGGCGGCGGTCAGTCCCCACGACGACCGATCGCGAGCGCGGAAGATGGCGCCGAGAAGCACCGGAACCCAGGTCGGCGCCACCGGAAACATGTCGCCGTTGCGTTCGGCGGCGAGCCATGCGTACGGCGAGCCGAGGTCGAAGTAGAAGACCGGCGGCTCGGCCGGTGCGTGCGCTTCGCCAGCGTCTACTTGCGGGGCGACCGTCGCCATTCACGCTCGTCGACACGCGAGTCGACGCCGTAGATCGGGCCGAAGACGATCGCAACCGTCAGAAGGATGACGACGAGCGTCACACGTCCACGATGCTGATGCCGCCGCCGCCGCCGCCGCAAGTGCAACGCCTTCGCGATCGATGACGACGGCAAATCTTTCTCGCTCGGCCGGTGTCGCTCCTCAGCTCACGACCCGCTCGAGCCGCGGCCGGGCGACGACGGCGGTGGCGACGGCGGCGAACGCTTGTTGAGCCGGCGTCAGCAGCCGATCCTTGCGCCAGGCCAGGACGATCGTCCGCGTGGGAACGAGCCCCGGTAGCGGTGTCAGCTCGAGGCCCTCGTTGCCGCCGAGCTCTGTCCACAGCTCCGGCAGCAACGCGACGCCGAGGCCCGCGCGCACCATCTCCTTGACCGCGGCGTTGTCGTCGGAGCGGAAGACGATGTTCGGCGTTCCTATGCGGGCCGCGAGATACGCGGCGAGCGCTGCGGCGCTGCGACAGGTGCGATGGAGGATCAGCGGGTAGTCGGCGAGGTCGGCGACCGACACCAGCCGGCTCGGGACGCCGTCCCCAGCCTTCGAGACCAACAGGAACTGGTCTTGCAGGAGCTCGTGGTAGGCGAACGTCTCCGGGTCGAGCGGAAGCAAGACGAAGGCGAAGTCGAGAGCGCCGCGCTTGAGCTCCTCTAGCAGCGGCGCGTCGTCGTTGCTCTCGATCGCCTCGACCTGTACCGCCGGGCGCTCGGCGCGGTAGCGCTTCAGCACGTGCGGCAGGATCCGAGCCAGGGCGCTCTGGAAGGCGCCGACGCGGATCGTGCCGGCTTCGCCGCGTTCGAGGTCGCGTAGATCCTGGCGGGCGACCGCGAGCCGCGCCGTCAGCGCGTCGACGTGGGCGGCGAGGACGGTGCCAGCCTCCGTCAGTGCCGCCTCCGGCCGTCCGGAGGAGCGATCGAACAGCCGCTGCCCGACGATCTTCTCGAGCGCGCGAATCTGCTGGCTGACCGCCGGCTGCGTGTAGCCGAGCGCCTCGGCGGCGCGGGCGAACGAGCGCGTCTTCGCCACCGCCGAGAAGGCGGCCAGGTGGCGGAGGTCGAGGCCGGGCCAAAGATCACTGAGCATTATCGGAAGCGGACGAAGTGCGCTTGCCATGAATCTTACGCAGCGGCCACTATCTGGGGGTGGAGAAACGGCGAGTGGAACGCGCGCGCCCGGCCAATGTCTGCGGGTGGCTGAGACGGGGCACGAACGCGTGACCAAAGGAATCGACAAGATCACGCTGACCGCGGCGCTCGAGCACGTCACCGAGCACTGGCGGCCGCGGATCGTCGGCGAGATCAACGGGTCGAAGATCCAGCTGGCGAAGTTCAAGGGAGACTTCGTCTGGCACAGCCACGAAGACTCCGACGACCTGTTCCTGGTCTTGCACGGCCGGCTCGCCATCGACCTGCCGGACAGGACGGTCGAGCTTCAGTCGGGCGAGCTCGTGATCGTCCCGCGTGGACTCGAGCACCGGCCGCGTGCCGACGAGGAGGTGCATGTCCTCAACATCGAACTGAAGGGCACGGTCAACACCGGCGACGCCGGCGACGCGGGCGAGCTCACGGCGCCGGAGCAGTACCTGTGACGGCGTCAGCGCCCGAGCCCGATCGCGTCAGCGGTCGCTGTCTCGTCCGCGCCGGCGACAAGACGATCGTTGAGATCCGCCTCGCCGAAACCCCCGCTGACGCCGACCTCTACGACTGCGTCCGCGAGCACGCTGCCCTGGGCGTAGCCGACGTCGTTGTCGACGTCGATGGGGTCGCGCCGTCGCTGGCGCTCGTGCGACGCCTCGGCCGCTTGCGCGTCGCGACGGTACGGACGTGGACGACCGTTCACCTGCGCAACGACTCGTTCGCGCTCAGGCGCCTCCTTTATGCCGTCGGCATGAGCGCGTTCTTCCCTCCGGTTGACGAGCCGTGATCGACCAGCGGCGAGCCGAGGATTTCGCACGGGAGTGGGTCGAGGCCTGGAACGCCCACGACCTCGACCGGATCATGGCGCACTACGACGACGACGTCGTCTTCACCTCGCCGTTCGTCGCCGAGGTTACGGGCGGCGCGGACGGAACGATCGAGGGTGCCGCCAGCCTGCGGCCCTACTTCACCGCGGCGCTGGCGCGATCTCCCGACCTCCACTTTGCCGATGTCTCCGTCCTCGTTGGCGCGAGCAGCGTCTGTCTCCTCTACCGCACGGTGCGTGGCCTGCGAGCCGCCGAAGTGATGGTGGTCGACGAAGGACGGGTGCGGCGCGTCTACGCGCACTACGCACCGGCGGCAGGATCGTGACGCGTCCATCGGCAGGCGCCTCGTCCGCCGCGGCGTTCAGCTACCTGTCGACGCCGCTGGTCGCCGACGCCTGCCTGCGCCTGGGCGTGCCGCTGCGCGCGGCCCCGGCCGGCATCGTCGCCGCCGTCCCCGGCCGCAAGGTCGCCGGCCGGGCGCTGCCGGCGCGTCACTACGGGAGCGTCGACGTCTTCCTCGAGGCGTACGCGCAAGCCGTTGCCGGGGATGTCCTCGTCATCGACAACGGCGGGCGTGCGGACGAAGCCTGTATCGGCGATCTGACCGTGCTCGAAGCGGACGCGGCCGGATTGGCGGCGCTTGTCGTCTGGGGCCTTCACCGCGACACACCGGCGCTGATCGAGATCGGCTTTCCGGTGTTCAGCTACGGCGCCTATGCGCCGGGCCCGGCGCGCGTCGGCGAGCGCGAACTGGACGCGCTCGTCAGCGCACGCTTTGGCGTCCACCTCGTCACCGCGAACGACGTCGTCTTCGCCGACGACGATGGCGTGCTCTTCGTCCGCGCCGACCGCGTCGACGACGTCCTCGCGAGCGCGCGCCAGATCCACGAGGTCGAGCGGGAGCAGGCGAGACAGATGCGCGGCGGCGTCACGCTGCGGCAGCAGACTCAGTTCGACGACTACCTGACGCGGCGCGCGAGCGACCCCTCGTACACCTTTCGCCAGCATCTGCGGCGAATCGGCGGCGCGATCGAGGAGTAGGCGATGCGCGAGACGCTCGCCGCCGCTCTCCCGCTGATGCTGGCCTCGGTCGCGGTCATGGGCAGCCCCGGCCCGGCGACCCTGAGTGTGGCCATTATCGGCTCGACCTTCGGGCTTCGCCGCGCGCTCACCTATCTGCTCGGGATCATCGTTGGCACGACCGCAGTCCTGCTTGCCGTTGCAGCCGGCATTACGGCGACATTGCTGGCCGTCCCGGCGCTGCGGCTTGCGCTCATTGCCTTCTCGGCCGGCTACATCCTCTGGCTGGCGTACCGGATTGCGACGGCGCCGCCACTTGCCGGCAGGCACGCGCCCGGCCGCCCACCGTCGTTTTTCGCCGCGACAGTCTTCGCCATCGCCAACCCGAAAGCGTGGGTGGCGACCGCCGCCGTCTTCGCCAGCGCGCGGCTCGCCGAGACGGCCACGGCCGATGCCGTGGCCAAGACCGCCGTCCTGGCGCTGATGATCGTCCTGATCATGGTCGGCTGGCTGCTGGTCGGCGCGTCGCTCGCTCCGGTCTTGCGTAGTGCTCGCCACGCGCGTGCCGTCAACGTGCTGCTGGCGGGAGCGCTTGTCGTGACAACCGTGGCCTCAGTCGTTCGCTGACGTTGGCGGCGGTCGGCTTCATCGGGCTCGGCGTCATGGGCCAGCCGATGGCGCTCAACCTGGCCCGCGCCGGCACCTCGCTCGTCGTCTGGAACCGCTCGACCGCACGTTCCGCGCCGCTGCGTGCCGCCGGCGCCGCCGTCGCGGCAAGCCCGGAAGGCGTGTTCGCGAGCGCCTCCGTCGTCATCCTGA
>Ga0183260_10004027_pt1 | contig 11772 bp, 11 predicted proteins | sample AntDrymUQ4972206_2_FD_129768 | JGI IMG/M metagenome (GOLD analysis project Ga0183260, IMG submission 129768) | Polar desert sand microbial communities from Dry Valleys, Antarctica - metaG UQ497 (22.06) (version 2) (version 2) | ecosystem: Environmental > Terrestrial > Soil > Desert | place...
CTTCATCAAGCAGTACAAGCCGCGCTTCAACATCCGCCTGCGCGACGACAAGTCCTACCCCTACATCGCGATCAGCATGGAGGAGGACTTCCCGCGCGTCTTCTTCACGCGTGAGCGCCATCGGCGCGAGCGCGCCTACTTCGGGCCCTACTCAAACGCCAAGAAGGTCCGCGGCACGCTGGACCTGCTCCAGAAGATCTTCCTGTTTCGCTCCTGCGAGGGCCCCGAGCCGGGGCGGCGCAGCGGCTCGCCGTGCCTGGACTACTACATCAAGCGCTGCGAGGCGCCCTGCGTCGGCTACGTCGACAAGGAGGAGTACGGCGGGATGATCGACGGGGTCGTCGACTTCCTGAGCGGCCGCTACCGGACCATCGAGCGCCAGCTCGAGGCGCGCATGCGTCAGGCCGCCGAGGAGCAGCGCTTCGAGCAGGCAGCGCTGGAGCGCAACCGGCTGCGGGCGGTCCGCTCGCTGCTCGAGCGCCAGAAGATCTCTAACGAGGCGGTCGGAACGCTCGACGCCATCGCGGTCGCCGTCGAGGAGACCGACGCCAACGCGCAGGTCTTCCAGGTCCGCGACGGCGTCCTCTCCGACCGCCAGAGCTTCTACCTGCTCAACGAGGCCGGCCGGGACGTCGAGGAGGTGGCCGAGGAGTTCATCCTCCAGTACTACGCGAGCGCGATGGCCATCCCGCCGCTCCTGGCCGTACAGCGGGGAGTGGGGGAGGGCGGGGCGCTCGCCGAGGCATTGGCGCAGCGCCGCGGCGGTCCCGTCGAGCTGCGCCACGCCGAGCGCGGCGACAAGCGGCGCATCCTCGAGCTGGCCGAGCGAAACGCGGCGCTCGCGCTCGACCAGGAGAAGCTCAAGAGCGAGCGCCGCCGCCAGCGGAGGGTGGAGGCGCTCGACGGGCTCCAGCGCGCCCTGCGCCTGGACGCCGTGCCGCTGCGCATCGAGTGCTTTGACATCTCGAACCTCATGGGGACCAACAACGTCGCCTCGATGGTCGTCTTCGAGGGAGGGGCGCCGAAGAAGTCCGACTACCGCCGCTTCCGCATCCGGGGCTTCGAGGGCGCCGACGACTTCGCGGCCATGGCCGAGGTGCTCGGCCGCCGGCTGGCGCAGTGGGAGCGCCAGCACGACATCTCCCCCCACGACCGCGAGCACGACGCGAGCTTCGCGGCGCTCCCCAACCTGGTGGTCATCGACGGGGGAAGGGGCCAGCTCTCGAGTGCGATGGCCGCGCTGCCGAGCTTCCGCGAGCGCGGCGTGGTCGTCGTCGCGCTGGCCAAGCGGATCGAGGAGCTCTTCCTGCCCGGCCGCCGCGAGCCGCTTGTCCTCGACCACGAGACACCGGAGCTCCAGCTCCTCCAGCGCGTGCGCGACGAGGCCCACCGCTTCGCGCTCACCCACCACCGCACCCGCCGCGACCAGGCCATGACGGAGTCCGTCTTCGACGGCCTGCCGGGGATCGGCCCCTCGCGCAAGCGCGCCCTGCTCAGCCACTTCGGCTCGCCCGAGGCGGTCCTCGCCGCGTCCCGCGAGGAGCTCGAGGCGGTACCCGGGGTCCCGGGAAGGGTCGCCCGCGAGCTCTACACCTCGCTGAACAAGACCGGGCGCTAAGGCGGCAACGCTTGCGGTCGGAATCCTGTGGGCTGCGACCTCGCCTTCCCGTTTGCGTGCGGCGTGGGTGAGGCTGCGAGACTGTGGGCTATGGCAACGTCGCCGAAGCGGATCAGGTTGTCTGAGCCGGGAGTCGCCGGCTCTTATGAGCTCGTCGAGTGTCGCGCCGATGGATCCTTGGTCTTGCGCCCTGAAGCGGAGCGGCTCTCGGATGTCATGCATCAGACCGACGGCGCGGTCTTTCGTGACGAGGAGTTCATCGCGCATCTTGAGCGGGTCGCCGTAAGCGAGGACGACCTCCCGCGCGAGGACCCTGCATAGGCATGCCGACATTCGAGCGGCTCGCGCGATTTGATCGCGAGTTCCGCCGCCTGCCCCGTGAATTGCAGCGGGCGTTCCTGGCGATGCTGCCAGGCTTCATTGAGGCGCTTCGTGCTTCACCTCCGGCGTTTTCGCCGGCACTGCGCGTGAAGCGGGTTCAGGGCGTGCCCGGCGTGTGGGAGGTCACGTTCGCGGCAGACGGCAGAGCGACCTTCGCGTATGGCGAAGAGGTCATCGCGGGCGAGGCCCACGTGGTCTGGCGGCGCGTTGGCACCCACCACGTGCTCGCTGAGCCATAGGGGTTGACCAGCGCCTCGCGGACGCGGTGGCGCCGTCGAGAACGATCCGACGCCGCACAGCCTCCGGCGAACCGTCGAGCGTCATCCTGCGTTAACACCTACGACACACGATGTCCGAGGACCGCGCCAAACTGCATCGCATGGAGGTCGCACGGCCCGCTCGGCTTAGCGAACGACTTCGCTTCGGTCGGCGCAACGAGCGCTCCGAGCCTGAGCCCGACGATGATCGCGAGCGCTCCCAGCTCGAGGACCTCGTGGTCATCACGGGCTACTCCGGCGCGGGGAAGTCGACCGCCATGCACCTCTTCGAGGACGTCGGCTACTTCTGCGTGGACAACCTGCCGCCCGAGATGATCCGCCACCTGGCCGAGCTCTTCATGCACCCGGGCTCCCAGGTCGAGCGCTCGGCGGTGGCCTCGGATGTCCGCGGCGGCGAGTACTTCGACGGCCTCGTTGCGGTGCTCGACGACCTCGAGCGCGCGGGTGTCGGCCACCGCGTGCTGTTCCTGCACGCCGACGAGCAGACCTTGCTGACGCGCTTTCAAGAGACCCGGCGGCGCCATCCGCTGGCACCCTCGGGCAGCGTGGCCGATGGGATTGCCGCCGAGCATGCGCTGATCGAGCCGGTCAAGGAGCGTGCCGACCTCGTGATCGACACGACTGGGCTCAAGGCGAGCCAGCTCCGCAAGCGGATCGTCGACGAGATGCTCCCGACCACGACTCCGGGCAAGCTGGCGGTGACCTTCACGAGCTTCGGCCACAAGCACGGCCCGGCGCGCGAGGCCGATCTGGCCTTCGACGTCCGCTTCCTCCCCAACCCCCATTACGAGTCCAAGCTTCGCCCGCTCACCGGCCGCGACACGGAGATCGTGGAGTACGTCAACCGAGGCGGCGAGCTCGAGGCCTTCTACGGGCACCTCATCCCGCTGCTCGACTACCTGCTCCCGCAGTACGTCCTCGAGGGCAAGGCGCACCTCAACGTGGCGATCGGCTGCACTGGCGGCCGCCATCGCTCGGTCGTCATAGCCGAGCACCTCGCCGACGTTTTCCGCGAGCGCGGCGAGTACTTGGTTCAGGTCGCCCACCGCGACGTCGACAAGGCGCCGCGCGCGTGAGACGACTCGCCTCGGTGGCGAGTTAGCAGGGGCCACCGTCGTCCCGTTGATAGCCTGCCGCCGGGCCGGGTAGACCGGCGCCACAGGAACGTCGCCGAGGAGGAGAGCAACCATGCCCGTCCGCGTTGGGATCAATGGCTTTGGCCGCATCGGCCGCAACGTCTTCCGCGCCGCCAAGGAGCGCGGCTCCGATATCGAGTGGGTCGCGGTGAACGATCTCACCGACGCCGGGACGCTTGCGCACCTGCTCAAGTACGACTCGATCCTCGGCACCTACCCGGGCGAGATCGAGGCGACCGAGGACGGCATCAAGGTCGATGGCGAGGAGATCAAGGTCCTCGCCGAGAAAGACCCGGCGAACCTGCCGTGGAAGGACCTCGGCGTCGACGTCGTGATCGAGTCAACCGGCGTGTTCACCGACCGCGACGACGCCGCCAAGCACCTCGAGGCGGGCGCCAAGAAGGTCGTCGTCTCCGCTCCGGCCAGCGGCGCTGACGTCACTGTCGCACCCGGCGTCAACTTCGACGAGGACTACGACCCCGATGAGCACGAGGTCATCTCCGCCGCCTCGTGCACGACGAACTGCCTCGCGCCGGTGGCGAAGGTCCTCCACGAGGCGGTGGGCATCCGCCACGGCCTCATGACCACGATCCACGCCTACACCGCCGACCAGAGCCTCCAGGACCTTCCCCACAAGGACCTTCGCCGGGCCCGGGCCGCGGCGATCAACCTGGTTCCGACGACGACCGGCGCCGCCAAGTCGGTCGGGCTGATCATCCCCGAGCTCGAGGGCAAGCTGCACGGCTACGCGGTGCGCGCGCCCGTGCCGACCGGCTCGCTCGTCGACCTCACGGTCGAAGCCGAGCAGGAGACCAGCGTCGACGAGGTAAACGAGGCCTTCCGCGAGGCCGCCGACAGCGATGCGCTCAAGGGCATCCTCGCCTACAGCGACGAGCCCCTCGTGTCCTCGGACATCACCAAGTCGCCTTACTCGGCGATCTTCGACAGCGAGATGACCTCGGTCATCGACGGCACGCTGGTCAAGGTCCTTGCCTGGTACGACAACGAGTGGGGCTACTCCCACCGCGTCGTGGACGTCATCGAGAAGGTGCTCGCCGAGAAGCCCGCCGAGGCTACGTCCGCGTCGTGAGGACGCTCGACGACGTCGACGTCGAGGACAAGCGGGTCCTCGTCCGGGTCGACTTCAACGTCCCGCTCGAGGACGGGAAGATCACCGACGACAGCCGGATCCGCGCCGCGCTGCCGACGATCGAGGAGCTGCGCAAGCGGCGTGCGCGCATAATCCTGTGCGCGCACCTCGGTCGCCCGGAGGGCCACGACCCCGAGCTCTCGCTCAGGCCCGCCGCCGATCGGCTCTCCGAGATGACCGGGGCCGACGTGACCCTCGCCCCCGGGGTGGTGGGCGAGGAGGTGGAGGGGCTCGCCGAGAACCTCAACCCCGGCGACCTGCTCATGCTCGAGAACCTGCGCTTCGAGGAGGGCGAGACAGAGAACGACGAGGAGCTCGCCAAGGCCTTGGCCAAGCTGGCCGACGTCTACGTGAATGACGCCTTCGGCGCGGCCCACAGGGCGCACGCGAGCACCGAGGGGGTCGTCCGCCACGTCGACCAGTCGGCCGCGGGCCTGCTGCTCCAGCGCGAGGTGGAGGCGCTCGAGGGCATGCTCTCAGAGCCCGAGCGGCCCTTCGTCGCCATCATCGGCGGCGCGAAGGTCACCGACAAGATCGGCGTGATCGACAAGCTGCTCGACATCTCCGATTCGATTCTCATCGGCGGGGCGATGTGCTTTCCGTTCTTCAGCGTGCAGGGGCACGAGATAGGCGACTCCATGTGCGAGGACGAAGGCGTCGAGCCCGCCAAGAAGGCGCTCGAAGCGGCAGAGGGCGAGGGCAAGGCTGAGCTGGAGCTGCCCGAGGACCTCGTCCTGGGCGACGACTTCGACGCCGACGCCGAGAAGAAGGAGCTCGACGGCGTCGACGTACCCGACGGCTGGATGGGCCTGGACATCGGCAAGGCCACGGCGGAGCGCTACGCCGAGCGAATCCGCGATGCCAGCACCGTGTTCTGGAACGGCCCGATGGGCGCGTTCGAGCTCGAGCCCTTCGGGGAGGGCACCAAGGCGGTCGCCGAGGCGGTCGCGGAGACGGACGCCACGACGATCGTCGGGGGCGGCGACTCCGTGGCGGCGCTCTACGCCTTCGACCTGGCCGAGAAGGTCGACCACGTCTCCACGGGCGGCGGCGCGTCGCTCGAGCTCGTGGAGGGCAAGTCGCTTCCTGGTGTCGAGGCATTACGAGGAGATAGTTGATGAGATCGGTTGTAATGCCTCGCCACACCGAGGCCCTGCGATGAGCAGGGTCCCCTACCTGGCGGCCAACTGGAAGATGAACAAGACGGTCGCCGAGGCGGAGGCCTACATCCAGGCCCTGCTTCCCGAGGTTTCGAGCGCCGACGGCGTCGAGGTCGCGATCTGCCCGCCGTTCACTGCGCTCGCCGCGATGGTCGACAGCGCGCGGGGCTCGCGCGTTCAGGTGCTCGCCCAGAACATGCACGAGGAGACCGACGGCTCGTTCACCGGCGAGGTCTCGGCGCCGATGCTCACAGAGCTCGACGCCGACGGCGTGGTCCTCGGGCACTCCGAGCGCCGCCAGCACTTCTGCGAGACCGACAAGTGCTTGGCGCTGAAGCTGCCCGCTGCGCTCGAGGCCGGCCTGGTCCCGGTCCTGTGCGTGGGGGAGACCGAGGAGGAGCGCGAGAACGGCGACACCGAGCGCAAGCTGCGCCATCAGGTCCAGGAGGCCCTTCGCGATGTGCCCGACGATCGCGTGGTGGACGTGATCGTCGCCTACGAGCCGATCTGGGCGATCGGATCCGGCAAGACGGCCACCGCGGAGCAGGCCCAGGAGGCCGTCGCCTTCATACGCGCGCTCGTCGCCGACCGCCACGAGCCGGCGGCCGACGACGTCCGGATCCTCTACGGCGGGAGCGTCAAGCCCGACAACGCCGAGGAGCTGCTCGGGTTGCCAGACGTCGACGGCGCGCTGATCGGCGGCGCCACCCTCGACCCGGACGCCTTCGCGCAGATCGTCGCCGCAACGCCGCGATGACGCTGCCGCGCGGCCCTGACCGGGCGCCGGTGCCGCGATGACGCTGCCGCGCGGCCCTGACCGGGCGCCGGTGCCGCGATGACCCTGCCGCCGGGCCCTGACCGGGCGCCGGTGCCGTGCGTGTGCCTGGTGATCCTCGACGGATGGGGGCTGGCCCCCGACGGCCCGGGAAACGCGGTCTCGCTGGCCCAGACGCCCGTCTTCGACGAGCTGTGGGGAACTTATCCGCACACACAGCTCCAAGCCAGCGGGCGCGACGTCGGGCTGCCCGAGGGCCAGATGGGCAACTCCGAGGTCGGCCACCTCAACCTCGGGGCGGGGGCAGTGGTCCCCCAGGACCTCACGAGGATCGACGACGCGGCGGCCGACGGCTCGCTTGCCGCCAACGACGTGCTGCGCGAGGCGTTCGCCGCCGCGTCTCGAGTCCATCTCCTCGGGCTTGTCTCCGACGGCGGGGTGCACTCGGGCTTCGGGCACCTCGAGGCGCTCATCCGCCTGGCGGCCTCGATGGAGGTCGACGATCTCGTCGTCCACGCGTTCACCGACGGTCGCGACACCCTCCCTCACGCCGGAGCGGGCTACCTCGAGGCCGTCGAGGGCTGGTGCGCCGACGCGGGCGCGGGACGGATTGCCAGCGTCGTCGGCCGCTACTTCGCGATGGATCGCGACAAGCGCTGGGACCGCACCCAGAAGGCCTACGACCTCCTCGTCGCCGGGGAGGCGCCGCATCGGGCGTCAAGCGGGAAGGAGGCCGTCGAGGCCGCCTACGAGCGGGGGGAGACCGACGAGTTCGTCGAGCCGACGCTCGTCGGGGACGCCGGCGGTGCTATCGCGCCCGGCGACAGCGTGGTGTGCTTCAACTTCCGCCCAGACCGGATGCGCGAGATCGTCCGCGCGCTGGCCGAGCCGGGCTTCGAGGAGGTCGACCGCCACGGTCACGAGCCCGTCGCACATCTGGCCACGATGGCGCAGTACGAGGCGGCCTTCCCCTACCCGGTGGCCTTCCCGCCGTCGCGCCCCGACGTGACGCTCGCCTCCGCCTTGGCGCAGCGCGGCGTGGGGCAGCTCCACGTCGCCGAGACCGAGAAGTACGCCCACGTGACCTACTTCTTCAACGGCGGCGAGGAGGACCCCTATCCCGGAGAGCAGCACCAGGTCGTACCCTCGCCGCGCGACGTCCCCACCTACGACCACAAGCCGGAGATGAGCGCGCGCGGGCTCACCGACGCGTTCGCCGAACACTGGCGGGCCGACGAGCCGGGCTTCGCGATCGTCAACTTCGCCAATCCAGACATGGTCGGGCACACCGGCTCGATCCCCGCCGCCGTCGAGGCGATCGAGACGGTCGACGCGTGCCTGGGCGATTTGGTCGCCGCCGTCCACGAGCGCGGCGGGTCCTGCGTCGTCACCGCCGACCACGGCAACGCCGACAACATGCTCGAGCCCGACGGCAGCCCCAACACCGCCCACTCGCTCAACCCGGTGCCCTTCGTGGTCACCGCCAAGGAGGCAGAGCTCGACGGGCCGGGCATCCTCGCCGACGTCGCCCCCACCGTGCTCGCGCTGCTCGGCGAGGAGCAGCCGCCCGAGATGACCGGGAGGTCGCTCCTGCGGTGAGGGCGCTCGAGCCGGCGCGCTTGCCCTCTCACAGGATCCCGCTGCTATGTTGGACACGCAGTCAGGGAGCCAGCTTTCGGTGAGCACGACGGCGATACCAGCCTCCGAGGAGGCCGACCTCTCAGATGTCGAGCTTCGCGCCTGGCGCGGACTCGTCCGAGCTTACGACTCGCTGGTCAAGCGCCTCGACGCCGAGCTGGAGACCACGCACGGCATCGGCCTCTCCTCCTACGAGGTCGTCTGCGCGCTCAACGGGGCGCCCGATCGACAGATGCGCATGTGCGACCTCGCCGACTCGGTGATGCTCAGCCGCTCCGGGCTCACCCGCCTCGTCGATCGCCTCGAGCGCGACGGCCTCATCGCTCGCGCCTGCTGCCACTCCGACGCCCGCGGCTCCTACGCGGTGCTCACCGAAGCCGGGCGCTTGCGCCTCGAGGAGGCCCGGCCGACCCATCTCGCCGGGGTGCGCCGGGACTTCGTCGCCCACTTCTCAGAGCCCGAGCTCCGCAGCCTCGCCTCGCTGTGGGCACGGGTCACGACGCTCGAGCGCAGCGGCTGAGCGGAGCCCGAGCGTCGCGGTATCGACGCTGCTCCGATGCCGCTTCTCGAAGTCCTCCGCCGCGACCCCGCCTCCCGCGCCCGGCTCGGGGTCCTGCACCTCGCCCACGGAGACGTCCGGACGCCGGCCTTCGTGCCCCTGGCGACCAAGGGGGTCGTAAAGGGGCTGGACGCGGCCGAGGTGGCGGCTCTCGGCTTCGACATGGTCCTCGGCAACACGTTTCACCTCTTCCTCGCGCCGGGGCCCGAGCTGGTGGCCGGACTTGGCGGGCTGCACCGCTTCATGCGCTGGGAGCGCCCGATCATCACGGACTCAGGCGGCTTCCAGGTCTTCTCCATGGGCCACGGGACCGTCGCCGACGAGGTCAAGGGCCGCGCCCCGAGTGGAGCGCAGCGGTCAGGGGCGATCCTCGACATCGCCGAAGACGGCGTGCGGTTCCGCTCCTACGTCGACGGGGCGAAGCGCTTCATGGGTCCCGAGACCTCGATGGAGGTCCAGGCTGCACTTGGGTCCGACATCGTGCTGGCCTTCGACGAGTGCACTCCGTTTCACGTCTCGCGCGACTACACCGCGAAGTCGACGGAGCGCACCCATCGCTGGCTGCGACGGTGCCTGGACTGGCACGCGTCAAACGGACCCGACGGCCAGGTCGTCTACGGGATCGTGCAGGGCGGGGTGCACGAGGACCTCCGGCGCTCCTCGGCGCAGGAGGTCGCCGCGAGCGGATGCGACGGAATCGCCGTCGGCGGCTCCCTCGGGCAGGAGAAGGCGCAAATGTACGAGGTGGTCGAGTGGGCCGTCGACGAGCTGGGTGGGCGGGCCGAGCTCAGCCCGCGGCACCTGCTGGGCATCGGCGACGTCGACGACCTGCTGCGCGGGGTCGAGCTCGGAATCGACACCTTCGACTGCGCGATGCCCACCCGCCTGGGGCGCCACGGCGTGGCGCTGATTCCCGATCCGGCGGTGCGCTGGCGCGTGGACCTCACCGCCGCGGCCTGGCAGCGCTCCGACGAGCCGATTATGGATGGGTGCCCGTGCCCGGCATGCTCGCAGGCCTATTCTCGAAGCTACCTGCGCTACCTCTTCGGCCAGCGCGAGCTGACCGCGCTGCGGCTGGTGACCTTGCACAACCTCGCCTTCATCGCCCGGCTGATGGAGCGGTGCAGGAGCGCGCTCGCCGAGGGCCGGCTCGCCGAGGAGACGGCTGCGCTCCGGGCGGGCGCGGCGCCGTAGGGCCAGCGCTACCGAGTGTTCTTCTCGATCAGGTCCTTCAAGTCCTGAACCGCCTGCTCGGTGTCCTTACCGAAGCTCTCGCGCAGCCGTGGGTTGGAGCTGGCGCTGTCGGCGTAGACGATCGCGGCTATTCCGGCCGCCGCGAGGAGGAGGATGAGGAAGAGGAGGCCGAGCGCTCGGCGCAACCCGCGCCGGCGGCGGCGGGGCTGGCGGGCGGGAGTGGGCGCCGGCTGCGGTCGCGCAGGGCTGCGCGGCCGGGGCGGACGGGGAACGACCGGCGGGCGCGAAGGCAGCGCGCTTGTCGCGTCGGCCCGCTCGCGCGGGAGGGCGCGCGTCGCCTCGGTTCGGTCGTCTTGCTCGAGGAAGGCCGTTGCTCCGGTTGCATCCGAGGCCACGCGGGCCATCGGCGGCTCCACTCCCTGCCCTCCGGAGCGAAGTGCCTCGCCCATGGCCAGCGCCCCTGCATAGCGGTCGCTGGGCTCGATCGAGAGCGAACGTGCCACCGCGTGGGCGAGGGCCGGGGGCACCTCCGGGTTGACCTCGTCGAGCGAGGGCGGGGCCTCGTTGAGCTGCTTGTTGGCCAGCTCGGTGAGCGAGGTCGCCTCGTAGGGGAGGCGACCGGCGAGCATCTGGTAGGCGACGACGCCCAGGGCGTAGATGTCCGAGGCGGGCCCCGCGGGCTCTCCGCGCGCCTGCTCGGGGGCGAGGTAGGCCGCGGTTCCCAGCACCGAGCCCGCCTGGGTGATGCCCGTCAGCTCGGCGGCCTTGGCGATGCCGAAGTCGGCGAGCTTGACCAGCCCGTCCGGTGAGCGCAGGAGGTTGCCGGGCTTGACATCGCGGTGGACGACCCCGTTGCGATGGGCGTGGTCGAGGCCGCGGCAGGACTGCCCGATGATGTCGACCGCGTCCTCGGCCTCCAGCCGGCCCTGATCGCGCAGGATCTCGGCACACGACTGGCCGGGGACGTACTCCATGACGATGTACTGGCGGTGCGATGCCTCGTCGAGGCCGAAGTCGAAGACCTGCACGATGTTGGGGTGCACGAGCTTGGCGGCGGCGAGCGCCTCGCGGCGGAAGCGCGACACGAAGGCCTCGTCCTCGGCGAGGTGCTCAGCGAGGAGCTTGACGGCTACCCGGCGCTCGAGGCGCCGGTCCAGCGCGAGGTGGACGGTGGACATGCCGCCCACCCCGAGCCGGCTCTCGAGCTCGTAGCGGTCGGCGATGAGCCGTGTGCTCACTGGCCCTTCACCTTCTTGGCGCCCTCTGCCTTGCCCTTGCCGCCGCCCTGGTCGCCGGGGGCGGTGGTACCGCCGCCGTCGGGCGGGGGTTCGGTCTCGGTCGACGGAGGCTGGGTCTCGGTCGGTGTCGTATCGGTGGTCTCGGTGGGCTGGGTCTCGGTGGGCGTCGTCTCCGTAGGCGTGGTCTCGGTGGGCTGGGTCTCGGTCGGCGTGGTCTCGGTGGTGCCCTGGCAGTCGCGCTCGGCCTGCTGGGCGAGGTTGTTGAAGCCGTCCTCGATGTTCGCCCGCAGGTCGGGATCGACCTTGGAGGGCAGCTTGCTCACGCGGGCCTGCGCCCGCCGGATGTCATCCGAGGCGCGCTGGCAGTCCTCGGCGGCCACCGCCTGGCCGACCCGGTCGGCGTAGCGCTTGAGCGCTGCCGCGTCGCGCTCGGGGACGAGGTCGTCGTCGCTCGAGCCGCAGGCGACGAGCAGCGCGGAGGCGGCGCCCAGGAGGGCAGCGAGGGACAGGAGGACCGCGAAGCGCATGGCGGCGGATGCTACTGGCCGTAGTGGAGCCGTTCGGCGAGCGAGTCGGGCAGCCGGGCGGCCCGGATCGCCGCGGCGGCGGCGGCCACGTCGTACTCGGTGCGCTGGTAGGCGATCC
>Ga0183260_10004028_pt1 | contig 11769 bp, 10 predicted proteins | sample AntDrymUQ4972206_2_FD_129768 | JGI IMG/M metagenome (GOLD analysis project Ga0183260, IMG submission 129768) | Polar desert sand microbial communities from Dry Valleys, Antarctica - metaG UQ497 (22.06) (version 2) (version 2) | ecosystem: Environmental > Terrestrial > Soil > Desert | place...
GGCGGTCATGGGATGAGTCGTCGCCGGACACGCCGGATCAGACGCCGGACCCGTGGGGCCCTGGACAAGGGAGCGTGAATGGCGCGTTCGTCGAGTCCCGCACGCAACGCCGCGGACCTCGCCTCTTCGACGTTGTAGGGAACCGCCAGGAACGTCACCGACGCCTCCTCGAGGTCCAGGATGGCGGCCCTGGCGAGCGGTATCCGCTCTCGACGCCGGGACTGGCCGACGCTTCCGGGGTTGATGAGCCGCGCTGAGGTTCCCAGCGCGACTGGTGCTGGGTCAGGCTCGCGCATCGACCGGCCTGCGTCCCACAGCCATTGCTGGTGAGTGTGGCCGAGCACCAGCGTGTGGACCTGGGGATGGCGTTCGCGGGCGGTGCGTACTTGGATTGCTGCACGCTCGTCGCTCAGGACGTACTCCTGCGGATCTTCCAACGAGCCGTGGGCGACGGCCACCCCGTCTCGCTCGGCAACCTGCGGCAGTTGGTCCAGGTAATCGCGGACGTCTGGACGTATGACGCGGCGGGTCCACTCGGCCGCGGCCAGGCCGTACTCGGGTACGCGCCACAGCGAAAGGCGCTCGAGCACGAACAGGTCGTGGTTGCCGACCACCACGGTGCCATCCAGGGCCGCGATCGTATCGACGCACGCGTTGGGGAATGCCCCGTAACCGACCAGATCTCCCGCCACGATGTGGTGGTCGACTTCTCCGCGCATTTGCTCCAGCACCGCGTTGAGGGCGGGAGCGTTCGCGTGGATGTCCGAGAGCAGGCCGATCCTCATCAGCCGTCGCCCCGGAACCGCCACTTGACTCGTTGCCACGCCTCTCCGCGGACGAACGGGGCAGGGTCGTCCCACGCCACGACTGCGAGCGCGTCGCAGTGGACGGCCCAACGTGCCCATCGCCCGAGTGGGATACCGGCGGCGCGCGCGGCGCGGGAGTCCGTCCACGGCCGGCACCAGGTGACGCCGGCCCTGGCGGGCGTCGATCTTGTCCGGGGGCCGTCTGTCAGATCCGACCAGACCAGCGCGGGGAGGTTCACACCTGCTCTCGCGCCGGGGAAGTGCCAAAGATTGAAACGCGGGTTCACCTCGAGCAGGTGAAGGCGTCCGTCCGACCCACGCTTGAAGTCGAACTTGGCGACGCCCGTTAAACCGAGCTTGCGAGTCAAGCTCCGACCGAGCCCGGCTACGTCGGGCGCCTCTGTGATTACCAGTGCCGTCGTGTGGCCGTACGCCGCTGGAAGCGTCCGCAACTTTCGCCCCGTGAACTCCCCGCGGATCTCCCCATCGCCATGGACGTATACGTGGTAGGACTCGATGCGGTTCTCGTCGCCGGGGATGTGTTCCTGCGCCAGCACGTGCGCATGTCGCGTCGCCACGCGATCGAGCAGCGCGGAGAGCTCGCCCGGCGTTGACACCAGCACCGCCTTCGCCCGCCCGGTGGCGCTCTCCCACCCCATGTCCCGCTTCAGAGGCTTGACCAATACGGGGAACTGCATCGGAGGTTGAGGCCGACGCCCGTTTGTGGGCACTGCGACCGCTCGAGGGACCGGCAGCTGCAATCGCTGTGCCAGCTGCGCGAAGAGGCGCTTGTCGACAAGGTCTTCGACCAGTTGAGCATCGGCGATCACGAAGTGGAAGGTCTGGGCGAGCCGCTCGCGATTGCGCGAGACCAAGAGCAGGTCCGAGTCGTCCTGGAAGTACAACACTGGGCGCTCGGACTCCCGCTGCGCGTGTTGTTCCAGCAGCTCGAGCAGCGCCCCCTCGTCGTCTGGAGGGTATGGAACAACCGACCGAACGGCGCGTGAATAGCGGGTGGACGAGTCTGACCCAACGACGGCCACCACTGCTATCCGTGCCGCCCGCAGCGGGCGGACGAGATCGAGGTCTCCGAGCAGGTAGGCCGCGCGGGGACTGGTCATCCCGACTCTTCAGGCAGACGAGGGCGCCAGGCGCGCGCCGCAGAAGCGGCCTGCCGCCACCAAGCCAGTCCCTGCTCCGCGGGACCGCGCGCACGAGACCTCAGCAGCGCTTCACGCAGGGACGTCCGAGCGCGCCACAGGTGCGCTTGCGCCGATGGGCGAGCGACGTACCCCTCTGCTAAGGGCGTCGCGGCGTTGCGCCACCGCATCTTGTAGGACTCGTCACCCCGACCTAGGTCGATCACCTCCACGCCGGCCGCAGGAGCGTTACGGACAAGCTCGAGCAGCAGCGTGACCCCGGGTGAGTAGGCGGCGAACGCGGGGTCGTAGGCGGGGAACCAGTAGGCGAGGCAGCCGTTACTGCGGACCCCGTATAGACCGGCGACCGGGATCTCTCCGGCGTAGAGCATGGAGACGCCTCCGCCGAAGGAGTCGGAGCGGAGGCGGCTGGTGTGCTGCACCAGCGCTCCGGCCCAGTCGAGGCTGAAGATGTCGCTGATCTTGTTGCGTCGATACTGCGCGGACTTCCACCGGCGGAGGACTGCGAAGTCCGAGGCGTCGGCGTCTTGTACGAGCCTCACCGGACCCACCTCACGGTCGAGCTTCCGCTTCTTGCGCTCACAGGTGGACAGCAACGACGCCGAAGCCCGGCGCCGGCCGCGCAGGTAAGCCTCAACTCCTGCCCGCAGGTCGATGAGTGAGGTCTCTGTGGCGTGGACCGAGGAGCGGGCGCCCATGCCGACCGCCTGGGGCTGTACCAGACTGGTGAACGCCCACACCGACAGTCCGCAGGACTGGAGCAGTGCCGGCCAACTCCATCGCGTGCCGGGCGCGGTCACCACCGCCTGAAGGTCGGACAGCATGTGACCGAGGGGACGTCCGACGCCCGGCACGACCAGTTCGAATCCGAAGAAGCCGGCGATCTGGGAGGCGTCTTTGATCACGGCCACCCTCGATTGTGGCCGGGCGCGGCCGCTCGCGATCGCAAATTCGGGTGATAGGAAGGGGCTAGACGCTTGGTTAGCCTTCTGCAGCCCACGCCACCTTGCCAGCTCATGCTCTCCGAGCTCGGACGGGTGCATGACGCTCAGGTGCATGAAGTCCTGCTGTCCCTTAACACCGTCGTGGCTCCGGCTCGCCCCGACTCGCGGCGCAAGGTTCTCGCACTCAAAACGCCCGGGCACAAGACTAGCATTCCAGGAACCGCGTGCGGCGACCGAGGGTGGCATAACAGCCGCACTGCTGAAAGGGCGAAGCGCCCTCCGCAAGCTCAGCTCCGTACGGCCGCCTCGCGTCAGCGCGGCGGTAGCCATGCGGGGCGCGACGTGCGGGCACGCATACGTGAGCCGCTATCCTACTTCGCGTGTCATGGACTAGTCTGTACGCACAATTCCCAGAGGCGTGCACCCCGCAGTGAACTAGTCATGTTCACTGCGCCGCCCTCATAACGCTGCGCCGGTTTTCGGCTCGTCGTGTTATATTATGAGTCTTGATGGCACGGGCTCTGGCGGGGGAGCGGGACGAATGATGAGGCCAGCGGCGATGGTCACGATCGTCGGATTGGCCCTGCTACTGAGCGGACTGGCACCGCAGTCAGCGGCTGGCGTGGAGCCGACGAATACGCTGTCGATCACGCCAACTGCCGACACCTACGTACGGATGGACCGACCCTCTTCTTCCTACGGTAGCCAAGCGTCACTCAGAGTGGACGGCGAACCTGTCATGCAGTCGTTTCTGAGATTCGCTGTAAGAGGCACCGAGGGAAGTACGGTCGATCGGGTACGCCTGCGGCTGTATCAAGTTGACAGCTCCCGTGTGGGAGGGCGCGTTTTCTCGGTCGCCTCCACGGACTGGTCGGAGAACATCACCTGGAGCTCCCGTCCGTCGTTGAGCGGTACGCAGTTGGCAGGGTTCGGTTCCGTCAAGAGCGGCGTGTGGTATGAAGTGGATCTCCCGCCGTCTGTCATAGTCGGCGATGGAAGCTATTCATTCGCCATGGACTCTGTGGACAGTGATGGAGTAGCATGGGGCAGTCGCGAAAGCACACATGCACCTGTTCTGCTTCTGGATTTCAGCAGCGCTCCAGCAAAAAGTGATCCGCCGCCAGAGCCTATCCCGCCGATGACGACGGTGGCCGGCTCGAGCGTTGGTTCCAGCGACCCGACGTACTATGGGAACAGTCATCGTTTGGAGCAGTCGGCTGGGGGCCGGTTGCTCACCGTGCACGGACGCCATGCTTCGGGCGTCCAGCTCGCGTGGAGGGACCGAGGGACGCGGGTGTGGTCGACGGCCACAACGGGTGCGGTTGAGGACGGTGCTCTCCTGTCGGGCACGGGCACCGGTGATTGGCCGGCTTCCATCGCGGTCGTGCGGGAAGAGGATGGGCAGGAAACGGCTTTTGGTCGTGTGGGCCGGGCCGAACTTCGGGGTTGCTCGCCCGCTGCAGATGCGTGTGCTGCGTGACCTCGACGCTCCGCGGGAACCACAGGTAGGACCCGTGGTCACCCTCGCGGCGCCTGTGCTGGGTGCCGCGAGACCCGACGTGGTCGTCGAGGTGTCGCAGACGGGCAGAGCCAGACCCTTGGTGACCTGGTCGGAGCGCACTGCTGACTCCTCGTATGCATTGATGGTCGCTTGGGTTGGCGATCATCAGGGGCCTCAGCCCATGTTGGGCGCCGCCACCGCCTTGCAGCGGGATACCTCTGCGGCGAGGAGCGCGACCATCGCGGCGACGCCCTCCGGGGCACGGGTCGCCGTGCGGGCCGACGGCGGCAGATTGCGCGTCTTCGGCCACGACGAGACCGAACCCCTGACGACGTGGTGGAGCACCGGCGCCGGAGTTGTGACGCCCACCGGCGCCTACCCCAGCGCTGTGGGGCTTGATTCCGGCGAGGTGCTTGTCGCAGCCGCACGCGACCTCGCGCAGGGCATTGTGACCGTGCAGCGGTTCGGCGGTCCGGGGAGCGCCCCTTCTCAGGAGCTCGAGATGACCGGCTTCGCCCAGCCGGCGATAACGGTCGACACGACGGGGCCGCGCGTCGTCGCCATCCGGTCAAGTGACGGATTTGTGGTTTCACGCTCGCGCTCAGCAGAGGCAGGTTGGGACGCAACCGACCGCGTCGAGATCGGCTCTGAGGGCGGTGGCAACCATGCTTGGCCAAGCCTCCTGCGATCCCGCCGGGGACCGGTCCGCATGGTGGTCAGGGGGCCCGGTGACACCACCAACCGCAGCTCGGTCCTCGCATACGAACAGCAGCCGTCCAGCTAAGTACGTGGGAGGGTAGGGCCGCGTCCGTGACATGGACCTCAACGTCCAGGCGCTGGATCGGTGACGCCCACACTTTGTCTGGCATGGAGTCCAGAAGGACGCTGCTGTCGACGGTTGCTATGGCACTGACGAAGACCGAGGGTAGACGTCGTGTCCGGCAGGGACGACAAGAGGGCTGACGTGAGCGACCAGCTGCGGGTCCTGGTCATCTCACCGTTCGGAGCCATGGGCGGGCAGGAACGCTGGCTCCTGCAGCTCTTGGACGCCACCGATCGCCTTGCCGCGGAGGTTGTCCTACTTTCCGACGGTCCATTGAAGGGTGAGTTGAGGTGCCGGGGAGTCCCCACGGCGGTGCTCGAAACGGGAAGATCTCCCGAGGCGATAGGCCGCGCGGGTCTGCGCCTTGCTCAGGTGCTGCGGCGGCGACGTCCCCAAGTGGTGCTCGCCAACGGTGTGAAGGCCGCTGCAGCAGGAGCAGTCGCGCGCCGGTTCACAAGGGTGCCCGTCGTGTGGATGAAGCACGATCTTTCGTTCGACGGGTGGCTGGCCGCCCCGCTCGGGGGGATGGTGGATTCCGTGATCGCGATCTCTTCCGGCGTTGCCGCTGCTCTTGGCAGACCTGTGCCAGTGCTGCCACCTCCGTTGCCGACGGTCGACTTCGTCGTCGCAGGAGAGGCCCGCGCACACTGGGTTGAGCGCTTTCCTTCGCTCCACCAGGCGCAGGTCGTCGGCATGCTCACGCGACTGGTTCCATACAAGGGCGTGGATGATGTGGTGACCGCCCTCGGATACCCCGCGGCACGCGCTTGGCACGCGGTCGTCGTCGGCGATGACGATCCGAGCACCCCGGGCGAAAGGGACCGGCTTCGCCGGGTGGCTGAACGCTTCGGAGTCGCCACCCGAGTCCACTTCGCCGGCGCGGTTCCAAGTGGGGCGCGACTGATCCGCGGCTTCGATGCGGTAGCGGTGACAACGCGGCGCGAAGGATCATTCGGCGGCGAAGGCTTTCCGCTTGCAGCCTTAGAGGCTCTGGCGGCTGGCGTCCCGCTTGTGGGCACCGGGGAGACGCCCGCATTGCAGACGATGGCAAGGGCCGGTGGTCTCGCGGTGCCGGCGTCCGATCCTGAGGCCATCGCCGAAGCCCTTGCCAGGTTGCAGCGCCCCGAGGAGCGCGCGCGCGCGCGTGAGGGCGCGCGCACGTTCGTGGCGGGCCATCCCAACGCCCGGCAGGTGGCAGATGCCATGGTCCGACACCTCATGGCCGCGTGCTGAACTGAGAACAGGGCGGCACCCAAGTGCGGACGGGCCGCGGAGGCGCTTCCGCTTCCCGCCCACAGCAGGCGTGCATGTCGTCAGCTGCGGCGCGTCTTCACCGAAACCACCGCGCTGGAGGCGCTGTTCTCCGCGGCATCGAACGCCCTCACCTGATAGTCGTAGGTCGTCGACGGCGAGACAGCGCTATCCGTGTATGACCTGACGGTGGTGTCCCTCGTCGCGATCATCGTCCACGAGAGCCCGCCACGGAGCCGCCGGTGCACCTCGTAGCGGGTCACTCCCACGTCGTCGGTGGCGGCCGTCCAGGACAGGTCAACCCTCGGGCCCGTCGCCGCCTTGGCGGTGACCGTCACGGCGGTGGGAGCCGTCGTGTCAGCTGGGGGTGGCGGTGGCGGTGGCGGTGGCGGCGGTGCACTGTCGCTCAGGGTGACAACGAGCTGTGGCTTGTCCGCCGCCGCTTCCCGTGAGTTGAAGTCTGCTCCATCAGACGAGATTGTCGCCAGCACGAAGTTGTGGGTGCCGAAGGATCTGACCAGGGCCGTGACATCGAACTCGACCCACGAGTTCGCTGCGATGACGCCCTTCTTGTCCGTCGCGTCGCTCGTGCGCGCCGGGCGGTTCGCCCAGGTGATCCCCGCCTCGGTCCAGTCGGTTCCGGTCGTGTACACGGCCGGTCCATTCACTGTGCCGCTCGTGGCGTACAGGCGCAGAACAGCCCTGCTGATAGAGCGGTCAGACGACGGAATGGTGAAGCGCAGGTAGCTGTCGACGTCCGGGTCGGCACCGCCGTCGACTCGAAGCCTCCACGTGGCGTAGTTGGTCGTCGGCGACGCCTCCCTCACCTGAGCGTCCGCCTCGGGATGAAGGGTTACTGAGGAGCTTCCAACTGAGGAGTAGGTTGCGGTCAGGGTGGTGTCTACGGCCGGTACCGTGATTGGGTGCTGCGCGGCTCCACCATCGGACCAGCCGGCGAATTCATAGGTGGTCCCATCGCGCACGAAGCTCTCAGCCGCGGCCACCGGCGCGATGAATCCGACTGCAGCGACCTTCGTGAACGGCGCTGGCTCGTCGTTCTGGTCCGCGTAGCCGATCGGAGCACCAGGAGGCGAGCTCGCGAGGGTCAGCCTGCTGGTCTGAGGACGAATGTTGATGGCCTTGGTGGTCTGCAGTCCTCCGGAGTCTGTCACTGTAAGTCTGATCTCGTAGTAGGAGTCGGCGTCGTGGTCTCTTGTCGGAACAAGGTTTGCGCTCGCCCCGCTTGGCGTCGAGAACTCATGAACGTGGGTTGCGTGGTGTAGCCGTACTTCCCATTGGTAGCCGGCGTCGGCGAGAGCGCCGTCTTCCGCGTCAGCCGCCGAGCCCTCCAGCACCACAGCCTCGCCATTGCGGTACAGTGACTCGTTGCCCGGTGAGACGATCGTCACCGTTGGAGCCGAGTTCCCAACGGTCATCCGGATGGTCGCGCTGTCCCGGTTGCCGTGGCCATCGCTCACCGTCAGTGTTGCGGTGTAGTCACCGTCGGTCGCGTACGTGTGGGACGGGTTTACGTCTGACGAGTTCGGTGTTCCGTCGCCGAAGGCCCAGTCGTATGTCAACGCGTCGCCGTCGGGGTCGCTCGAGTCTGCTCCTCGGAACTGCACGTGCAGAGGAGCCATGCCAGAGGTTGGCGTCGCGCTGACACGCGCTGCCGGTGGGCCGTTGACGCTTCCGGTGTAAACGAACCGGCGGACGGCCGCGACGCCTCCTCCGTAGCCGAGATCGACATAGGCGAGATCGCCCGTATCGGGCATTGCCTGCAGGTCGACCCCCGTGGGCCAATCAAGGGCGAAGTCGGTCACACCCGTCACGCGGTCGTCCGCATCGACGTCTAGGCGCTTGATCCACCGCTGGACGTAGTCACCGACGAAGATGTCGCCGCGATATTCGTGAGGGTACTGCGTGCCGGTGTACATGGGTCCGGCGACGATCGCCGCACCGGAGCCTCGTGGATAGGACCAGGCAGGGGCTGCGGCCGCCTCGGCTGTCCCTTCCTTGGCGTACTCCTGCTTGCAGCGCGCTTCCTGGTCGTACATCGGCGTCCTGATGGTGCCTTCGTAGCACGGCCAGCCGTAGTTCTGACCGGGCCTCACCAGGTCGAGCTCCTCCTGATGAGCGTTCCCGACGTCCCCTACCACTGGCCCTTTTCCTGGGCGCAGGGTGAAGCGGAAGGGATTGCGGAAGCCCTTGGCGTAGATCTTCGTGCAGGTATGGGTCAGGTCCGTGTCTTCCGGGCAGAACGGGTGGTTCGGCAGCCCGCGGCCCTCTTGGTCGATGTGAATGATCTTTCCGGCCAGCGAGTGCTCGTCGTAAGGGCGATACGACTGGGAGTCGACCACCGGCGCGTGCGTATCGCCGTTCCCCAGCCACAGCGTTCCGTCTACGGGGTCGACCCGCACGGTTCCGATGACGTGCCACTTATAGTCTGCCGGAATGCAATCCCGGGTGTTGTCGGGCATTGGGCAGGGGGCGCTCACGTCCTTGCCCAATATGACGGTCTCGGGATCGGACGGGTTCTCCACGGTGTTGTCCGCCTTGACCGTCACCCGAGTGAGCCGCGAGACCATGGGCGCGTCGGTGTCAGGTGTGGCCGGCAGAAGCTCGTAGACGTAAAGCAGGTACAGGTAGCCATTGACAGTGAAATCCTTGTCGGTGGCGATGCCGAGCAGACCGCGATCGCTGTAGCTGTTGACCTTCGCTCGCAGGTCCAGCAAGGCCGTGCTTCTGACGGTGCCGTTCGCGAGCACGACGCGGACCAGCCCCGACTTCTGGGCGACGAACTTCCGACCGTCGGGGGCGAATGCGACGGCAGTCGGCCCCCCAAGCGTGCCGCTCGTCAGGACTTGTTCCTCGAATCCCGTTGGCGGCGTGGTTGCGAGCGCGGGAGGAGAGGGCGCGGACAGTGCGAGCAGAACAACGATGATGAAGCAAGCGCGCACGCGCATGAAATGTGACCTCCCGAAGCCTACGCCTCTTGCGGAACCTGATGATGCCGAGCTGGCCGGGCCTCACCTAACACCATCTGCTCGCTGTACACGATGGTCAATTTTGATCAGATGCGCGCCGAGATCCTTGGAGGCGCCTTGTCTGCTCGCTTCCTGCGCTCGATTCATAGGATAAGTCCGAAAGGTGCACATACCAACCGGCTCACCGGGGAGGGATGAACTGGGCTTGCGTGTGTGGGCCGTGCTGGCCCTAGTTCACTAGTTGGACCCGGGATGTGGGTTGCCGTATCCGCGTGGGGACCTGGCCCTGCGCGCCGACTCGGGGTTCTACGCCGGCGCGGTGGTGTCGGCGTGCCGCCGCGCCGGGGTGGCGTTCTCGATCACCGCTCGCAGCAACACCGCGGTCCGCAGCGCGATCGACGCGATCCCCGCTGCTGCGTGGACCCCGATCCCCTACTGGATCGACGGTGGCGCCGACGTCGCCGAGACCACCTACACCGCCTTCGCCGGCACCAAACACGAGGTCAGCGCCCGCCTCATCGTGCGTCGGGTCCGACCGACCCCCGGCTCACAGCTGGCCATGGACGTGGTGTTCAGCCACCACGCGATCCTCACCGACCGCAGCGGACCGCTGCTCACCGTGGAGGCCGACCACCGCCGTCACGCCGTGGTGGAACACGTCATCTCAGACCTCAAGCACCACGCCGGCCTGGCGCACCTGCCGTCCGGCCGGTTCGCCGCCAACGCCGCATGGCTCGCGCTGGTCGGTGCCGCCTACAACCTGGCCCGCTGGACCGCGCACGCCGCCGGACTCGGCCGGGTCACCACCAAAACGCTGCGGCTGACCATCATCGCCATGCCCGCACGGCTGGTCACCAGCGCCAGACGGCTGCGGCTGCGCCTGCCCACCTCCTGGCCATGGGCCGACGCCATCCGCGACGCGCTCGACTTCTTCGCCGGCATGCCCGCGCCCGACTGACACACCAGCCCGCCAACCCTCCGACCCGCCACGACCCCATCCCCACCACGCCGTGGACCTCCCCCCGGAGGCCGGACACCGTGCTTATGCGGCCAACTGTGAGCCTACGGGGTCGGCCTTGACGCGCAAGTGCTGTTCGTACTCGACCGGCGTTGCATAGCCGCAGGCTGAGTGCAGACGGCGTTGGTTGTAGTAGTTGATCCAGGTGAAGATCGCCTGACGGGCGTCGGCACGCGTCGCGAAGTGCCGGCGGCCGAGTTCCTTCTTCAAGGTCGCGAAGAACGACTCGGCGACGGCGTTATCGAGACACGAGCCGGTCCGCCCGGTCGACTGGCGCAGGCCCAGCTCGACGCACGTCTGGCGGTAGCGGCCCGCCGTGTAGGTCGAGCCACGGTCTGAGTGGAAGATCGTGCCGTCCATCGCGCTGCGTCCGCGCGCCGCGACGGCCATCGCCACGGCGTTGACGACATGGTCGGTGTCAGCGCTGCTGCTCATCGAGTAGCCCAGCAGCCGCCGCGAGCCCAGGTCCAGCACGGTGGCCAGGTACAACCAGCCCTGGTCGGTCGGCACGAACGTGACGTCGCCGACCCAGGTGTCATCGACCCGGTCGGGGTCAAACAGCCGGCCCACCAGGTCGGGCAGCGCCGGGGCGGTCTTGTCGGGCTTGGTCAGGCCGCGGCGGCGGCGGTGACGGCGCGCGACGATGCCGGCCTCGGCCATCATCGCCTCGACCTTCTTGTGGTTGACCGGCTTGCCGCGGCGGCCCAGTTCCACGGTCATCCGCGGCGACCCGTAGTCGGGATGCTCACGGTGGATCACGCGAACCTCGGCCAACACGTCGGCGTCACGCCGTGCGCGCGCAGACGGCTCCTGGCGGCCCTTGGCGCGCCAGGCGTAGTACGCCGAAGTGGACACGTTCATCGCCTCGCACGCGCGCGTGACGGCGAACCCTGCGGCCTCCTGGCCGTCGACACAGCGGTAACGCGTCACCGTGTCGACGTCTCCCTCACCCAGAAGGCCACCGAGCGTTTGAGCAGGTCTCGTTCCATCCGCAGGTCGGCGACCTCACGCTCCAGCTCACGCAGCCGGGCGCGCTCGTCGGTCGTCAACGCGTCGGTCTCACCGCGGTCAGCGCGCAACTGGGCGACCCAGCGGCCCAACGACGACTCGTACACGTCCAGCTCACGAGCGACCTGCGCGACCGGCCGCCCGGTGTCAACCACCAACGCTGCCGCGTCACGCTTGAACTCCTCGCTGAACTTGCGACGGCTTCGCTTCTTCTCCTCTGGCACAGGCCCATCCTCTCATCCGAGGTGTCCTGCTCCAGGGGGGAGGTCCA
>Ga0183260_10004029_pt1 | contig 11769 bp, 13 predicted proteins | sample AntDrymUQ4972206_2_FD_129768 | JGI IMG/M metagenome (GOLD analysis project Ga0183260, IMG submission 129768) | Polar desert sand microbial communities from Dry Valleys, Antarctica - metaG UQ497 (22.06) (version 2) (version 2) | ecosystem: Environmental > Terrestrial > Soil > Desert | place...
CGACCGACTCGGCCATCCGCGTCGAGGTCACCGCGGTCGGTGACGACACCGCTCTCGCCGGCATCGCCGCAGGAACTTGCATCCAGTTTAAATCTGCACCTAGTGTGCGCTCGATGTCGGTCGATCTCGCCGCGCTGCTCCGGCAACGGGGACTCCACGTCACGGCGCAGCGCCTGGCCGTCCTGCGGGCGGTCAGTGGGCGACCACACCTGTCGGCCGACGACGTCGTCGAGATCGTCCGCGCCGACATCGGCGCCGTGTCGCGGCGGGCTGTCTACGACGCCGTCGGCGTCCTCGCCGAGATCGGCCTGGTGCGGCGCATCCAGCCGCCCGGTTCGGCGGCCCGCTACGAAGACAGGGTCGGCGACAACCATCACCACCTGATCTGTCGCGCGTGCGGCGACCTGGTCGACGTCGACTGCGCCGTCGGGGACGCGCCATGCTTGACGGCGGCCGACGACGCCGGCTATGCGATCGACGAAGCCGAGGTCATCTACTGGGGCGTCTGCCCCGCCTGTCAGCAGGCCGCCGAGGCCGCCTGCGTTTTGAGCACCCACCGAGGAGAGACATGAGCCACCAAGAGCCCGACATGGCCATCGATAACGAGCACGGCACCGTCACCACCAGCGACGAGCCGTCGACCGCGACGTGTCCGGTGATGGACACTGCCCACCAGGCGGTGGGGATCACAGCCAACCAGCACTGGTGGCCCGAGAGCCTGAACCTGCGCATCCTCCGCCAGAACGCTCCCCGGGCCAACCCGATGGGCGAGGACTTCGACTACGCGGCCGAGTTCAACCGCCTCGACGTCGACGCGCTGGCAGCCGACGTCGATGCGCTGATGACGGACTCGCAGGCGTGGTGGCCGGCCGACTTCGGTCACTACGGACCGTTGTTCATCCGCATGTCGTGGCACGCGGCCGGCACCTATCGCATCGAGGACGGCCGCGGCGGGGGCGGCAGCGGCACCCAGCGCTTCGCGCCGCTCAACAGCTGGCCCGACAACGTCAGCCTCGACAAGGCCCGCCGGCTGCTGTGGCCGGTCAAGCAGAAGTACGGCCGCACGATCTCGTGGGCCGACCTGCTGGTCTTCACCGGCAACCGCGCCCTGGAGACGATGGGCTTCAAGACGTTCGGCTTCGGCTTCGGCCGGGAGGACGTCTGGTCACCGGAGGAGGACGTGTACTGGGGTCCGGAGCGGGTGTGGCTCGAGGACCAGCGCTACAGCGGTGATCGAGAGCTGGCCAAGCCGCTCGGTGCGGTCCAGATGGGCCTGATCTACGTCAACCCGGAGGGCCCGAACGGCAACCCGGATCCGATGGCGTCGGCCCGCGACATCCGCGAGACGTTCAAGCGGATGGCCATGAACGACGAGGAGACGGTCGCGCTGATCGCCGGCGGTCACACGTTCGGCAAGACTCACGGCGCCGCCGACCCCGACGACCATGTCGGTTCCGAGCCCGAAGGTGCCCCCCTCGGGCAGCAGGGCTTCGGCTGGCAGAACAGCTTCGGCAGTGGTGTCGGCGGCGACGCCATCACGAGCGGTCTCGAAGGCATCTGGACGACCAACCCGACCACGTGGGACAACGGGTTCTTCGAGAACCTGTTCGGCTGCGAGTACGAGCTGACGAAGAGCCCCGCCGGGGCGAACCAATGGACAGCCAAGAACTCCGAGGCTCAGGACACCGTGCCCGACGCCCACGATCCGTCGAAGCGCCACGCGCCGACGATGCTGACCTCGGACATCGCGTTGATCACCGACCCGGTTTACAAGGAGATCTCGCAGCGGTTCTTCGAGAACCCGGATCAGTTCGCCGACGCGTTCGCGCGGGCGTGGTACAAGCTGCTGCACCGCGACATGGGCCCCGTCGTGCGCTACCTCGGCCCCTGGGTGCCGGACGAGGAGCTGCTGTGGCAGGACCCGGTCCCCGCGGTCACACACGAGCTGATCGACGACGCCGACATCACGGCGTTGAAGGGCAAGATCCTCGACGCCGGGCCGTCGATCTCGCAGCTCGTGTCCACGGCCTGGGCGTCGGCGTCGATATACCGGGACACCGACAAGCGCGGCGGCGCCAACGGCGCCCGGATCCGCTTGTCGCCGCAGGCGGAGTGGGACATCAACGTCACATCCGGCGTGTCGCAGGTGGTCTCGGCGCTCGAAGGCATCCAGCAGGACTTCAACGGTTCGGCGGCGGGCGGCAAGCAGGTCTCGTTGGCCGACCTCATCGTGCTCGGCGGTTGCGCCGCCGTCGAGGCGGCGGCGAAGCAGGCCGGCCACGACGTTGCGGTCCCGTTCCGGCCCGGCCGGGCCGACGCCAGCCAGGAGCAGACCGACATCGAGGCGTTTGCGGTGCTCGAGCCGACAGCCGACGGGTTCCGCAACTACCTCCAGAAGGGCCACGAGCTGGCGTCGGAGCACTTGATGCTCGACCGGGCGTTCATGCTGACCTTGTCGGCGCCCGAGATGACCGCCCTCGTCGGGGGCCTGCGGGTGCTCGGTGCCAACGCCGGTGAGTCGACGCACGGCGTGCTCACCGACCGCCCCGAAACGTTGAGCAACGACTTCTTCGTCAATCTGCGCGACATGGGCACGGAGTGGAAGGCGACCTCGGAGTCCGAGGACGAGTTCGAGGGTCGCTCACGCGGCGGCGGCGACGCCCGGTGGACCGGCACCCGCGTCGACCTCATCTTCGGCGCCAACTCCGAGCTCCGTGCGCTCGCCGAGGTCTACGCCAGCGACGACGCCAAGGAGAAGTTCGTGCAGGACTTCGTGACGGCGTGGGACAAGGTCATGAACCTCGACCGCTTCGACCTCGCCTGATCGAGTTCGGTCAGGTGCCGACGCAGTCGGCGAGGTGCTGGCCGGTGAGGGTGGTGCGAGCGGCAACGAGTTCGGCCGGTGGTCCCTCGAAGATGATCCGACCGCCGTCGTGGCCGGCGCCGGGGCCGAGGTCGATGATCCAGTCGGCGTGGGCCATGACCGCTTGATGGTGCTCGATGACGATGACCGACTTGCCGGACTCGACGAGCCGATCGAGGAGGCCGAGTAGCTGCTCGACGTCGGCGAGGTGGAGGCCGGTGGTTGGCTCGTCGAGGATGTAGACGCCGCCCTTCTCGCCCATCCGGGTGGCCAGCTTGAGCCGCTGACGCTCGCCGCCGGACAGCGTGGTCAACGGCTGGCCGAGGCTGAGGTAGCCGAGCCCGACATCGGCCAGCCGTTCGAGGATCTTGTAGGCGGCCGGCGTGTGCGCCTCGCCGTCGCCAAAGAAGTCCAGCGCCTCGGTCACCGGCATGGCGAGCACCTCGCTGATGTCCTGACCGCCCAGCGTGTACGTCAACACGTCGGCCTGGAACCGTTTTCCCTCGCACTCTTCGCACGTGGACTCGACGGTGGCCATGACCCCCAGGTCGGTGTAGATGACGCCGGCGCCGTTGCATGTGGGGCAGGCGCCCTCGGAGTTGGCGCTGAACAGCGCCGGCTTCACGTCGTTGGCCTTGGCGAACGCCTTGCGGATCGGGTCGAGCAGCCCGGTGTACGTCGCCGGGTTGCTTCGGCGGGACCCGCGGATCGCACCCTGGTCGATCACCACGACGCCGTCGCGGCCGGCTACCGCATCTCTCGGGCTGCGCCGACCGGCCAAGCCGGATCGGCTACGCCTGCCGAGCTCGCCGTCTCCGCTTCGCTTCGACGCTCGCCCACCTTGCCCTTCCATCGCTCCTGATCCGTGGATCAGCGAGCTCTTGCCGGACCCGGCGACGCCGTGACCACGCAGAGCACGCCGAGGGGAATGTCGACATCGACGTCCTGCAGGTTGTTGGTGCTGGCGCCGCGAACCTCGAGCGCGCCCGACGACGCACGGACCGACTCCTTGAGGGTGGCGCGGTCATCAAGGTGGTGGCCGGTGGTGGTGTCGCTGGCTCGCAGCGCGTCCACGGTGCCCTCGAAGCAGACGGTGCCGCCCGCCGAGCCGGCGCCGGGACCGAGGTCGACGACGTGGTCGGCGATGGCGATCGTCTCCGGCTTGTGCTCGACGACGAGCACCGTGTTGCCCTTGTCCCGCAGCTGCAGCAGGAGCTCGTTCATCCGCTCGATGTCGTGGGGGTGCAGGCCGATCGTCGGCTCGTCGAACACGTACGTGACGTCGGTGAGCGACGAGCCGAGGTGGCGGATCATCTTCGTGCGCTGCGCCTCACCGCCTGACAGCGTGCCCGCCGGCCGATCGAGCGAGAGGTAGCCCAGACCGATGTCGGCGAACGAGTCGAGGAGGTGCTGGAGCCCGGTGAGCAGCGGGGCCACCGACGGCTCGTCCAGCCCGCGCACCCAGTCGGCGAGGTCGCTGATCTGCATCGCGCAGACGTCGGCGATGTTCTTGGTGCCGATCTTCGACGAGCGGGCCTCCTTGCTGAGTCGCGTGCCATCGCAGTCAGGACACGTGGTGAACGTGACCGCTCGCTCCACGAAGGCGCGGAGGTGCGGCTGCAGCGCGTCGACGTCCTTGGACAGGTACGACTTCTGGATCTGCGGGATCAGCCCGAGGTAGGTCAGGTTGATCCCCTCGACCTTGATCTTCGTCGACTCCTTGTAGAGGAGGTCGTGCAACTCCCGCTTGGTGTACTTGCTGATGGGCTTGTCGGGGTCGAACCAGCCGCAGCCGCGAAAGATGCGCCCGTACCAGCCGTCCATGCTGAAGCCAGGGATCGTCAGCGCGCCATCGTTGAGCGACTTGGCGTCGTCATACAACGCCGTCAGGTCGAAGTCGTTGATCGAGCCCATGCCCTCGCAGCGCGGACACATCCCGCCGAGCCGGGTGAACGACGCCCGCTCGGTCTTCGTCTTGCCCTCGCCGCGCTCGATCGTGATCGCCCCGCTGGCCCGCACCGACGGGACGTTGAACGAGTAGGCGTTGGGCGGGCCGATGTGCGGCTGGCCGAGTCGGCTGAACAGGATGCGCAGCATCGCGTTGGCGTCGGTGGCGGTGCCGACGGTGGAGCGGGAGTTGGCGCCCATCCGCTCCTGGTCGACGATGATCGCGGTGGTCAGCCCTTCGAGGACGTCGACATCGGGCCGCGCCATCGTCGGCATGAAGCCCTGCACGAACGCGCTGTAGGTCTCGTTGATCAGCCGCTGCGACTCGGCGGCGATGGTGTCGAACACCAGCGAGCTCTTCCCGGAGCCGGACACGCCGGTGAACACCGTCAGTCGGCGCTTCGGGAGCTCGACGCTGACGTCCTTGAGGTTGTTCACGCGCGCGCCGTGCACGCGGATCAGATCGTGGTGGTCAGCCCGGCTCACTGGTGCACCCTGACGGCATGCGACGCGTACGGTTCAGCGTTGGTGCACCAGCGAGCCCAAGACGATGCCTGATTGTTCGCTCGCTCGAAGACTCGCTCGCTCACTGCACCTCGAAGATGCGAATCATGTTGCCGGCGGGATCACGGAGTGCGCAGTCGCGAACGCCCCATGGTTGCTCGGTCGGTTCCTGGACGACCTCGGCACCGCCGCCCTGCACCTGCTCGAACGTGCCGTCGAGGTCGGGGGTGGCCAGGTTGATGCTGGCAAAGGTGCCCTTGGCCATCATCTCGGCGATGGTGCGGCGCTCGTCGTCGGTGATGCCGGGGTCGGCGGCCGGCGGGTGCAGCACGATGGACGTGCCGGGCTGGTTGACCGGGCCGACCGTGATCCAGTGCATCCCGCCGTACTCGACGTCGTTGCGGACCTCGAAGCCAAGGATGTCGCGATAAAAGGCCAACGAGGCGTCATGGTCGTCGTGCGGCAGGAACGCATTGTGAATGGTGATGTCCATGATCTTCAGGCTGACCTCGGCTCGGCGGTCGGTGCTTCTCGATTCCTGATCGGTCTGGTGACCTTCTTCGCCACGCACGGTGCCATCCCCGACGCCGCATCGGCCGACTGGCGCCGGTAGACGCTGGGCGGCACACCCACCAGCTCGGTGAAGCGAGTACTGAAGGTGCCCAACGACGAGCAGCCGACGGCGAAACAGATCTCGGTGACGCTGAGGTCGCCACGACGTAGCAGGGCCATCGCCCGCTCGATGCGCCGCGTCATCAGGTAGCTGTACGGTGACTCTCCGTAGGCCAGCCGAAACTCGCGGCTGAGGTGCCCGGCCGACATGTGCGCGCCACGGGCGAGCGCCTCGACGTCCAGCGGCTGGGCGTACTCCCGGTCGATCCGGTCGCGAACGCGGCGCAGCCACGCGAGGTCGCGCAGATGCTGGTCTGCGGCCGGCCTGCTGGTCACCGCCACGATCTTGCCACGTCGAACCGGACACGAAGACGTAGCGTTGGTGGCATGACCGTCGAGGACCCGGCGATCGCCTGCACGCTGGCGGCGGGCTCGATGAAGGGCAGAATCACAGACTGGCAGGCGCTGCTCGCCCATGTCGAGCTCCGTGAGCCCGTCGCCGGTGGCGTCCGATGCGTTTTCGCGGCATCGGTGCCTGCCGACCAACTGATCCGATTGGTGGCCGCGGAGCAGAGCTGCTGCCAGTTCTTCCGCTTTGCGGTCACGGTCGACATCCGCGGCATCGCCCTCGAGGTGCGCGCTCCCGACGAGGCATACTCGATCGTCGAAGCGATGTTCGGCACACCGGCCTGAGCTCCACGACACGGTTGCACTCGCCGCCTGAGCTTCGCGAGGGGCCGAGAACCCCGCCACTCTCAACGTACGCGGCGATGGGGGGCTTGCTGCAAATCGGGTTTATCGCTTCACTCGACCGCATCATGAGCGTTGTCGACCGGGCCGATCACGCGGTGGTGATCGCAGGAGGCGGCCCGACCGGTCTGATGTTGGCGGGCGAGCTGGCGTTGACGGGGATCGATGTCCTCATCGTCGAACGACGCGCCGACCAGACGATTGATGGGTCACGAGCGGGCGGGCTGCTCCCGCGCACCATCGAGGTCCTCGATCAGCGTGGGATCGCAGAACGTTTCATCGCCGAGGGCCTCGTCTACCCGGCGCACGGATTCGGCGGGATCGCCTTCGACATCAGCGACCTCCCCACCCGCCACAACTACGTGCTCGGGCTGTGGCAGAGCCACTTCGAGCGCATCCTCGCCGACTGGGTCGCTGAGCTCGGCGTACCGATCATGCGCAGTCGCGAGGTGGTGGGCTACGCCGAGGAGGGCGCCGGCGTCGATGTGGAGCTGTCCGACGACACGTCGCTCCGTGCGGCGTACCTCGTCGGCTGCGACGGAGGACACAGCCTTGTCCGCAAGGTCGCTGGCATCGACTTCCCTGGCCTGGATCCCTCGACGAGCTGGATGATCGCCCAGGTCGAGATGGACGAGGAGCCGGAGTTCGGCTTCCGTCGCGACGGTGCCGGCCGCCAACACGCCATGAACCGGCGGGCGCCCGGGGAGCCGATCGGGGTCGTGCTCATGGAACGACACGTCGACCACACCGGCGATCCGAGCCTGGGCGAGCTGAGCGAAGCGCTCGTCGACGTGTACGAGACCGACTTCGGGGTGCACAGCCCGACCTGGATCTCCCGGTTCACCGACACGTCGCGGCAGGCCGCCTCCTACCGCCGCGGCCGCGTGCTGCTGGCCGGGGACGCGGCCCACGTGCATCCGCCGCACGGCGGCCAGGGAATGGGCACCGGCGTGCAGGATGCCGTGAACCTGGGCTGGAAGCTGGCCCAGGTGGTTGACGGGACGTCACCGGAGAGCCTCCTCGACACGTACCACAGCGAACGGCATCCGGTCGGGTCCAGGGTGTTGCACAACACGATGGCGCAGGTCGCGCTCGGCAGCCCTGACGAACGACACCAGGCTCTACGCGACACGATGGGAGAGCTGCTCAAGATGGACGAGCCGCGCCGGCACATTGCTGCGATGCTCGTCGCCCTCGACATCCACTACGACCTCGGCGAGGGACACCCGTTGCTCGGGCGGCGCATGCCCGACCTCGACCTGCGCACCACCGACGGTCCAACTCGCGTATTCACCTTGCTGCACGACGCCCGGCCCGTGCTCCTCAACCTCGGTGCAACTGACGGTTTCGACATCTCTCCGTGGGCGAGTCGAGTCCGGGTGGTCGATGCCAGCCACGAAGGCGTGTGGGAGCTGCCGGTTCTCGGCGAGGTCGCCGCGCCGGCCGCCGTGCTGATCCGGCCCGACGGACATGTCGCCTGGGCGGGCGAGTTCACGGACCCGGCGCTGCCGCGAGCACTCGCGTCCTGGTTCGGCGCGGCTGCTCCGGCTCGCTGTTCCGACTGGGAGAACGCCGATTTACCCGGCGTCGACCTGCGGCATGATCTCTTCCTTCAGCCGCTTGAAGATCGTCGAGCGTCTTCGCCACCGGCACGTCGGCGAACGGCGGCCAAAGGAGCGGCATCCTCAGCCCGGCCTCCTGGTAGCGCTTGAGCGTGTCGGTGATCTGACCGGCGGTCCCCGCCAACAGGTTGGTGCCCTTGCCCTGCGGCGTCTGATCGGTCTCCTCGTCCGTGATCACGAACCAGATCATGCTGCAGATCTCGAGATCGTCGATCGAGCGGTCGCTCTCCAGCTCCTCGAGGTGCGGCTTCTGGACTGGCTTCACTCCGAACCCGCAAGGAGTCGAAGTCGAGGTCCTCGGCCAGGTTCATCGAACCGTCCGGCCCTCGAACGTGAAGGTGCCATCCTGGACACGCCGTTGCCCCGACACGAGGCCACCGTAACGCCATGCACTTCTCCGCCATGTCTCTGGCCACCGGGCTCCGGCGATGAGGCTCGCCCCGGACGCGGCGCGGGCCCGGCTGGCCGCGCACGACCACGGGGTCTTGTGCACGGTGCACGCCGAGCGGGGCGTCGACGCCGTGCCCGTCGCGTACGTGGTGGACGAGGACGGCTACGTCGGTGTTCCCGTCGACCGGGTGAAGCCGAAGGCGTCGTCGCGGTTACAGCGAGAGCGGAACCTGGAGGGTGATCCGCGGGCCACGCTCCTCGTCGAGCACTGGGACCGCGTTGACTGGTCACGGCTGTGGTGGGTGCGCGCCGAGCTGCGCTGGCAGGGCGCCGCCGCCGGCCAGGCCGCGGCCCTGGCCGCCCGGCTCGCAGCGCTCTACCCGCAGTACTGGGACCAGCCCTTCGCGCGGGTGCTCGTGCTGCGCATCGTCGGCGTGACCGGGTGGGCCGCCGGCGCCACCTGACCCCGCGCCGTCAGCCGCCGAAGGTGCCGGCTTGACGGCGTCGAACGTTGGCCGGTCCACGGGCTTCTTGACGTTATGTAGTTGTTCTGTTAAATAACCAATCCATGAAGTATCTGCAGGAGCGACGGCAACGATGACCGTGACGGCCCCCGATCGGTTCGACGGCGTCTTCGCCGCCTTGTCGGACCCGACGCGGCGCTCGATCGTGCGTCGGTTGGCCGACGGTGAGGCAACCGTCCTCGAGTTGGCCGAGCCGTTCCCGATCAGTCTCCCGGCCATCTCCCGTCATCTGAAGGTCCTCGAGCAGGCGGGTCTGATCAGTCGCGGCCGAGATGGACAACGGCGGCCATGCCGGCTGCGGCCGGAGCCGCTGGTCGAGATCGCCGCATGGGCCGAGCACACACGAGCTGCGTGGGAGCAGCGTCTCGACCGGCTCGATGCGCACCTCCGGCGCACGTCTGACCGAACCGCATCCTCACCGACATTGGAGAAGCCATGAGCAGTACCCCGACCGTCACCGATCCGACGACGTGGGCTCTCGATCGTGAGATCGTCCTCGTTCGAGTTCTTGACGCCCCACGTGAAGCGGTGTTCGCGGCGTGGACCGATGCCGATGCCTTCTGCCAATGGTTTGGTCCCAACGGGTTCACGTGCACTGTCCGGGAGATGGACGTGCGCCCGGGCGGCCGGGCTTGCTTCGACATGGTTTCCGGAGACGGCACCGTGTTCACGAATCGCTTCGACTACCTCGACGTCGTTCCGGTCGAGAGGTTGGTGCTGGATCACGGCTCCGACGTCGACGATGACCCGGCACGCTTCCGAGTGACGATTGTCCTCGATGAACAGGCCGATGGAAAGACGGTGTTGACGCTGCGCCAGCTCCACCCAACCGTCGAGCAGCGAGATGCAAAACTCGGCTTCGGCGCGGTCGAGCTCGGTCTGCAGACGATGCAGAAGCTCGCTCACCATCTCGGGGTCGCCTGAAGGAGTCCCCATGTCGCGAGTCCGCATCCACAACTTCTCGATCTCGCTCGACGGGTTCGCCACCGGCGAGGGGCAGGCCCTCGACGCGCCGTTCGGCCACGCCGGGCATCGGCTCCACGAGTGGCTGTTCGTCACTCGGTTCGCCCGCCGCGAAATCCTCGGCGAGTCGGGCGGCACCGAGGGTTTCGATCACGTGATGGCCGATCGGCACGGACCCGGGATCGGTGCGGAGATCATGGGCGCCGGCAAGTTCGGCCCTCCGGGCTGGCAGGACGACCCGGAGTGGCGCGGGTGGTGGGGTGACAACCCGCCGTTCCACACGCCAACGTACGTCTTGACCCACCGTCCGCGCCCGTCGCTGGAGATGGAGGGTGGCACGACATTCCACTTCCTCGACGCCGCGCCAGCGGATGCACTCGAGGTGGCGCGGGACACAGCCGCCGGTCAGGACGTCCGCATCGGCGGGGGCCCGACCATGATGCGCACGTTCCTCGCCGCCGGTCTCGTCGACCACCTGCACGTCGTGCAGGTGCCGATCCTGCTCGGTCGTGGTGTTCGGCTGTGGGACGGCCTGGAGGCGTTGGAGCAGCAGTACGACGTGGAGGCAGTGTCGACGCCCAGCGGGGTCACCCACCTCACGTTCAGCCGATGACGAGGTCGTCGTCGACCACTGCGTGGGGCCACTTCTCTCGTGGTGGAGCTGGGGGGAATCGAACCCCCATCGGCCCATGTTGCCTGATGTTGGCCAGTACCCGTTGGTCCTGGTAGATGGCACCTTTCTGCGGTCGGTCAGGTGCCTTCATGTTGCCCTGTAATGCCCTGTTATCAGAATTCTGTGACCACGGCGTGACCACGGGGCGTGGTCGCGGCGGGGAGCAACCGGGGGAGCAACGGCGAGACGAGCTCGCGGCGCGTAGGCCACAACGCCCGGCCTTGCCAGATGGCGTTCGAACCGACGGCGGAAGCGGGTGAGCCGCGCCGGTAGGCAGAGTAAGGTAGCTGGGATGTGACCCTCGGGAGGCTTACATGAGCATCGTTGTCCGGTTTCCACAGTCCAACACCACGAAGAAGCAATACGACACCGTTCACGACGCGCTCGACAAGTCTGGTGATTGGCCGCCAGCCGGGTGCCTGGTTCACGTCTGTTTCGGCGACGAGCAAGATGTCCGGGTCAGTGAGATCTGGGAGTCGCAGGAACAGCTTCAGGCGTTCGGCGAGAAGCTCCGACCCCAGCTCGAAGCGGCGGGCATCCAGCTCTCAGGAGAGCCCGAAGTCTTCGAGGCCCTGAACCTCGAGAAGTTCTAGGCGGCCTCAGTCGCCCACACCGAAGCCGGCCGATCGTTCCCGACTGGCATCACAAAACGCGCCGCGGGCGGCGACGTCGACAACCGCGGCTTCGGCGATCGCGGTCGCGTCGGCCCACGCCTCGGCGCGCTGGTCGACGCGTGTGGCGAGCTGGCTTTCGAAGTCGGCGAGCAGCTCGGCCTCACGTTGTGCGACGGCTGACTTGGCGAGGCGGGCCCGCATTTTCACGATGCCGGCGAGCTGGTCACGGTCGCCCTTGGACATCGCAACCTCGTGCTGGACGGCGCTGGTATCGTGGGACTCGTCACCGCCAGTGATGTTTGGAGCG
>Ga0183260_10004030_pt1 | contig 11764 bp, 7 predicted proteins | sample AntDrymUQ4972206_2_FD_129768 | JGI IMG/M metagenome (GOLD analysis project Ga0183260, IMG submission 129768) | Polar desert sand microbial communities from Dry Valleys, Antarctica - metaG UQ497 (22.06) (version 2) (version 2) | ecosystem: Environmental > Terrestrial > Soil > Desert | place...
AGCGGCTGGCGTCCGACTACACCGGGGTCGCGCGCGCTGCGGCGCGCAACGAGGCAGGCTCGCTGCGCCGGGCGCGTCGCGCGGTGAACCGTGAGCGACCGAAGCTCGCCTCGGCCACCGCTGCGCTGCGCCGCCTGAGGTACACCGACGATTTGCCGGCCATGCCGATCACGCCGCAGTCGCCGGTCGCGTCCAACCGGGCGCCGCAGCCGATCGAGCCATCGTCACCACCGTCAGGTCAGGTGCCACCTCCGGCCGCGCCCAATCCGGCTCCGCCGCCCGCGGCGAAGCCCCCGCCGCCGCCCCCTCCGCCCCCTCCGCCGCCTCGCGGAGGCAGCGGCGACATCGGCTGACGCCCTCGGCGTCTCGGACAAATTCGCGCTGTGCGGCCGGAGCGCAGCCGTGTATCAGGAGCCGGTGCTGTGCGCTCATTTGAGGTGATGAATATCTTCGTCGTCGACTCTCACGTGATCTATCGCCGCGGGCTCGTCGCCTCGCTCGAGCTGCTCGATGTCGTCGACGCCGTCGATTGCGCGGACGGGACCGATGCCGCGTGGGAGCACCCCGCGCTCGCCGGCACCGACGTCCTCATCGTCGATCCGTCGATCGTCGGCGGCGCGGAGTTCATCCTCGCCGCGGGCGACGCGCTGAACGCGCGCGTGATCGGCTGCACGAGCGCGGGCGATGACGCCGCCGTGCGTGCCGCGCTCGCGGCCGGCGCTGTCGGCTTCCTGCGCAAGGACACGCTCACGCTCGACGTCTTGGAGGCCGCGCTGACGGCCGCCGTCGCCGGCGCGATGGTCTCGCCACGAGCGTGCTCGCCGAGACGCGGCGCAACGGTACGGCGGGCGCGCCCGATGGCAGGCCGGCGCCCTCGCCGGCGCCGCCGTTGAGCCAGCGCGAGCAGCGCGTGCTCGCGCTGCTCGCCGAAGGCCACCAGACACGGGAGATCGCGTCGCAGCTGTGTTACTCAGAACGGACCATCAAGAACGTGCTGCACGACATCGTGACGAAGCTCAACGTCCGCAGCCGCTCTCACGCGATCGCCTACGCCGTGCGTGCAGGCCTGATCTGATCAGGTGTCGCAACGCAAGGCCTTCTTGCCTCCCGGAGGCCGGCATTTCACCTTCGCGCCCGGCTCGACCGGCCCGCGGATGGTGAGGGTGATCTCCTTGGCGATCCGGTTTCGCGCCGCGATCCGAACCGTGACGACCGCGCGCCGACGCAGCGTGCGACCGCGAAACTGCCGGCTGAGGCTAACCGTTGAGCGTCGTCGCTTGATCGGCTTGGATCTGGGCGGGCAGCCGCCCCCCCGGCACCGGACGGTGACCGTTCCACCGGCGGGCACGCCCGTGGCCACGAGCCGGGTGAACTTCAACCCCTTGGACCGCGTGCCCAGCCAGTCGAACTTGACCCTTCCGACGGCGGGCAGGGGCGGGGGCTTGTTCCCCTGCTGCGGCAGGGCTGCGACGATGATCGTGCCCTTGGCCTCGCGCACGGCCGGCGGCGATCCGATCGCGGCCCTGAGGGTGACGTCGTGCCGTCCGGCGGCGGTGCCCGTCGGCACGGGCACCTGCACCGGGACCTCGGTGCTGTTGTTCGGGGTGGCGAAGATCTGACCGGGAGCCCTGGCGTTCGTCCGGGGCAGCGCGGTGCTCGCGCGGAAGGAGAAGGGCTGGCGTCCGAGGCGCGCACCGTCGACGTAGCGCAGCTTGAACGGCACGACCGCTGTGGTGCCCGGGAACGCGGTGGTGGTCGCGCCGATCACGCCGAAGTCGCTGATGGCGGTCGTCACCTCGTCGCTCGGGATCCGAGCTTCGGCCGGTGATTCGATGCAGGGGTTCGCGGTTGGGGCAGGAGGCTGGGGACAGGAGACCGGTGCGGCTGCGTCGGGGCCCTCGCGGAAGCCGACGACGCTGCGCCACCGAAACGCGCTGCCTGCGCTCGTCGCCGGAAGCGTGAACTCCGGTTCCATCGCGAGGAGGCGGGGCCCAGCGGGCTTGTAGTTGCCGACGGCCGAGATGTAGCCGATCCACTGCTGGTCGGGGGGCGGCTCGAAGAGCCGCTTGAGCTCGCTGGCGTAGGTCTCGCTCCTCGTGAAGCTGACCGCGGGATCCTTGGTGGAGAAGCTCGTCGGAGCCGTCACGCCGATCGGGACGCGGAAGCCGACGAGAAGCTGCCCCGTCTTGGCCTGGTTGGCGTTGGCGGGGTTGTTGTGCGTCGCGAACACGTTGTTGGCGGCGCACTGCGAGTTCGCCACTCCGTAGTTGCTTGCGCAGACGACCGTGCGGATCGTGACCTTGCCGGGCGTCGTCTGCACGACCTTGTTCTCCTTCAGCGACATGCAGCTGCTGAGGGCCAGTGCGAGCAGCGTCAGCGCGGACCCCGCGCGTCCCACTCGCCACACAGCCGCCGGGCGATCGCGTCCTAGCCGCTTCTTCACCGCTGACCTCGCTTCTGCGTCTCACGACGTTTTGCCGTTTCCCAGCAGGAGGCTACGAGCGGCGCTGGGCGACCGGAAGGGGCGAAGGGGCACACTTCCGGGCGACCGGGCGGATGCCGATATAGCCGTCGCGCGCGCTCACGTGGTGATCCCCAGCAGTTTGCGCGCCTCCGCGAGCCGCAGCTGATAGCGGCCGCGGAACTGCTCGGCGGGGCGCTCGACGTCGGCGATCCAGTCGCCCCAGGTGGAAGGATCTGACCCGAACCCCGCCGGCCGCTGCTTCGTGACGGCGAGCGCGTGGTCGATGAACCACTTCACCTGCAGGTCGGGGTTGTCGGGATAGCCCGCGTACTCGCCTTTGTTCCAGATCCCGACGCGCATCTGAAAGAAGCCGACCGAGTCCGCGTGGCCGTGGCCGAGGTTCGCGACGCCCGACTCGACGAGCGCGGCCATGACCGGAAGCTCCGGCGGAAGCCCGGCCTTCTGGGCGTGCGCGCCCAGCCACGCCGCCAGCTGCTGCTTGGACGCGCCGTCGCCCGGATACTCGAGCGAGCCCGCGGCGGCCGCTGGGTCCAGCTGCGCGGCGAGCGCCACGGGCTGCGCCGCTGGGGCGGCTGCCGCGCGCGCCTCCTCGGGCCGGATGGCCGGCAGGAACATCACGGTCGAGCGGTGGTAGCTGGCCTCCTGCTTGGACAGCGCCTGGAAGACCAGCGTGCTCGGATTGTGTGCCGCCGCGGCGTCGCGGGCGAGCGCGGCCTGGGCCGAGCCGACCGCCGCGGGCGCCGGCGCCGCGGCCGGGCTGCTCACGGGGGTCTCGTCGAACCGCCGGCCGCCGGTGAACTGCTGGGCGTAGTAGGACTCCTTGAGCGAGCTCTCCTTGACGACGTCGCCGGTGTGCGGTGCGTGCAGGAACTTGTCGCCGCCCATCGAGATCCCGACGTGATGAACGTAGCCGGACGGGTCGCGGAAGAAGACGAGGTCTCCCGGCCGCAGGTCGTTGCGACCGACCTTGTCCCCGTTGTCCGCGAGGATCTGCTGGTCGGTGACGCGGGGGATCTCGATGCCCTGCTTCGCGTAGGCCCACTGCACGAGCCCCGAGCAGTCAAAGCCCGTTTCCGGCGTGGAGCCGCCCCATTTGTAGTCCGTGCCCTTGTACTTCGTCGCCTCGGCGAGCGCCGCCAGCGCCTTGGCTCCGGCCGCCGGATCCGCGGCGGCCCCCGCGACGGCGTCGGCGTCGACGGCGGCGGCGCCTGCGCCGGCTGCGGGCGCGGACGCGGGCGTCGCGGCGCCGGCGGGCGCGGGCACGTCGAACGTGACCGTGGCCGCCCGCGCCGCGCGGGCGTCGCCGGGAATCCTGATCGCGAGCGTGTCGGGTCCGGCCGGCACGGGCGCGGCGGGCGCCGCCGCGCCGGCGAGCGCCGCCGCCCCGGCGAGGGGGGCACCGGCGCCGGCGACCGGCTGTCCTGTCGGCGGCGTCCACGACGGCTCGATCGCCTGCTTGAAGGCCACGTGCAGATGGTCCTGGTGGCCGGCGTCCGTGAAGTAGCCCGGCCCCGAGATCGCCCACGGCGAGCCGATCTCGTCCGGGCGGATGTCGGCGTCCAGGGAGGACAGCTCGGCCGCGACCTCGTGTGCGGCCGCGTTGTCGGCGTTGACCGGGACGCCGTCGATCGCGGCGATGTCCATGCCGCGCCCGAAGTGGTGGTTGCTCACCGAGCCGCCGGCGGTGAGCTTGGAGTGGTCGCTGCACATGCAGCTGACGGTGATCTTGTGCTCCTCGGAGAGCTTGGACAGAACGGCCACCACACGCGGGTCGATCCGCCCGGCCTTGATGTCGGCGACGCCGTCGCCGTCGAGCACGACGTTCTTGTTCTCCAACAGCGCGAGCGCCGCCGCGTCCGGCGTGCCGCCGCTGCCCTCCGCGCCGAACTGCGCCGGGTCGATCGACCCGCCGGAGGGCGGCGCGTCGACCGCCGGTGCCGGGGTGGGCGCGGCGTCGGCGGCGGCGACCTGCGGCGGGGCGGCGGGGGCACCGGCCCGGGTGAGCTCGTCGGGCGCCACCTCCTCGTAGCGGATGTCCTCGGCGGTCGCGGCCGCCGGGGCGACCGCGGGCCGCGGGTCGGCGGGGGCCTCGGCGGCGCTCGCGCCGGCCTCACCGGCGGCGGCGTCCGCGGCCCCGGCTCCGGGCGCGGATGCGGCGTCCGCAGCGCCGCCCGCCGTGTCGCCGCCCGCCGTGTCGCCGCCCGCTGCGTCGCCTCCCGCGGGCGCGGGTGCCGGGGGCGCGGCCGGCGCGGCGGCCGCCGCCGGCACGGATGGCGCGGCATCCGCCGCCTGGTCCTCCGACGCTCCGGCGGCCGCGGCCGGCGCGCCTGCGAGCGCACCGCGCAGGGAACCCAGCGGCGCGTCGACCTTCGGCAGGTTCACCCGGCTGAGGACGTCGCCCACGAGCCCGGGCGCGCTGACCGCCGCCGGAACGACGTGCTGCGCGAACGCGAACGCGCCGGCGCCTTCGAGCGCCGCGGCCATCATCACACCGGCGAGGCTCGAGCGCGACTCGCGGATCTCGAGCGTCTGCATGGCCTTGCCGGCCCCGAACGCCATCTCCTCGGCGAGCTCGTCGAGACCGGCCTCGCGGCAGGCCGCCGCCGGATCGCGCCGGAAGTCGGCGCGGAAGGCGGGATCGGCGAGCAGGCGCTCGAGCACGCGGGCGGCAGCGTCGGCGTCGGTGGCGCCCACCGTCAACCCTCCAGGGGCCGCACGTGCGCCGCGCCGCGCCGGCGGGCGAGCAGCGGCGGGCCGATGACGAGCAGCACGGGGACGAGCAGCGCCGCCCACAGCGTGCCGAGCACGATCCACACGACCGTCTCGGAGGCGTAGCGGGCCATGACCGGCTCGAAGCGCAGCGAGAAGGCGACGGCGATCCCGACCGCGGCGAACGACCATCCCAGGCCCGCGATCGCGTACCGGATGAGCGCCGGGTCGCGATCCTGCGCGCCTTCACCTGACAGGCGCCGGCGCAGCTCCTCGCGCGCCCGCGCGCGCAGGCCAGGGAGGCCCAGCCGGTCGGCGAGGATGTGGTAGCCGTCGCGCTCGAGAAAGGGGTTGAGGTTGAAGAACGCGGCGACGTACCCGGCGAACGCGACCTGGAAGAGGATGTCGCGGATCGTGCCCTCGGCCAGCAGCAGGCAGGCGATCGAGAACGCGCCCGCGAGCGCGAGGTCCGACAGCGGGCCGGCCGCGGTCACGGCCAGGCGCCGGCGGCGCGGCTCGAACCACGCCTCCGAGGTGTCGACGAAGGCGTAGGGGAAGGCGAAGACGGCCTTCAGCCCGGCGCGCTGGACGCGGCGCCCGACGGAGGCCAGCGCCAGCCCGTGGGCGAGCTCGTGCAGCGCGACGAGCAGCCCGCGTCCGAGGAGGAAGACGAGCCCGCCGAGCAGGAGCCGCTCGGCGACGACGAACGGCGTCCCGTAGCGCCCCACGACGAGCGCGATCCAGACGCCGAGCCCGAGGATCGCCAGGGTCGCGATCGCGACGAGCGCCGGGCGCGTGAACAGGATCCAGCCACCGCTGCGGTAGATGCGCTCGATCACCGGGCCGACGCCGTCGAAGGTGCGCTCCCGGGTCTTCAGCGCCGCTCGCCACCACGTCTCGGGGGCGTCCTCGTCGAGCGCCGGGCCGCCCTCCACGCCGGCGAGCATGCCGCGCTCGCCGAGGTCGGCCAGCAGCCGCGCGAGGCGGACCGGCCCCAGCTGCCCGAACGTCCGCTCGGACTCGGCCACGAGGTCGGCCAGGGAGCGGGTGCCGTCGAGCAGGTGCAGCAGCCGGGCGTCGCTGTCGGAGATGCGCAGGAAGCTCTCGCCGCGCAGGTCGCGCACGACCCAGCGGCTGTCGCCCTCGGAGGCGTCGAGGCGCTTGAGCGCGTAGCCCGAGCGCAGCTGCGGCGGCCGGCCGTCGGCCGTCTGCGCGGGATGCAGGCTCGCCTCGCCGGCCGCCGGCAGCATGAGGCTCGCCCCGACCGGCACCACGATCGTGCGGCCGGCCTCGTCGGCGCGGCGGCGGGCCCGCAGCTCGAGGCGCTGGTTGCCGACGCGGATCTGCGCGCCGTCACGCAGCGCCACGGGCTCGGTCACGTGTACGTCGTCGACGAACGTCCCGTAGGTCGAGCCGGCGTCCTCGAGCCGCGGCGTGCCGTCGGGGCCGGGGCTGATCCGCGCATGGTTGCGCGACACGCTCGGGTCGTCCAGCCAGAGCGAGCTGCCGCGCGTACGGCCGATCGTCAGCTCGCCGACGACCGGCACGCGGGTGCCGTCGGCGAGCACGAGCTCCAGCGGCGGCCCCGCCCCGGGCGCCGGCGTGCCGCACGAGGCGCAGACCGTCGCCCGGGCCACCTGCCGCCGGCAGTTCGTGCACAGCATGCCCTCACCCCGCGGCGCCGAGTGGCTGGAACGCCGGGTTGTCGCCCGGCGCGGCGATCGGCTGCGACTTGCTCGGGTCGTTGACGTTGATGCGGACGATCTCGCCGCCGTCGGCCTGGCACTGGCTGCCGAACTTGACGAGCGCGAGGTTCTCGCTGTCGATCCACATCACCTTGCACGCCGGGAGCGCCAGCGGCTTGGTCTTGCGCAGCCGGATGTCGTCCGGCGTCGTGAGGTACAGCTGCGGCGCCGCGGTGTCGAGGTTCGAGATCGCCGCCAGACGCTTGCCGTCGGGCGAGATCGCGGCATCCAGCACGCCCTTGCCCACGCCGCGCGGCGTCACGAACCCGCCGCCGCGCCAGTCGCTGCTGCGCGGCGAGAACGGACGCTTGGACCGGTACTGGACGATGCCGAAGCGCCCGTCGGCCTGCTTGGCGGGGGCAAGGATCTGCTTGCCGTTCGGCGACCAGTGCGGGAACCCGATGCTGATGCGCGGGTCGACGATGCACTGTGGCGTGAACGAATCCACCTTCGCGCGACCGACGCAGAGGTCCCGGTCCTTGTTGGCGTTCACGCGCGAGACCGCGAGCACCGAGCGCGTCGCAAACGACGGATCGCCGTACTGCTCGGAGGCGGGCCGCAGCGGCACCGGCGCGCGATTGCGCTGGACGACGTCGGCGCTCATGAGCTGTCCGTTGGCGGTGTAGACCACGCGCTCGCCGTCGGGCGACCACGTCGCGTCCTTCTCCTTGGCGGCGGTCTTGGCGATCGCGGGCGAGATCCGCTGGCCGCTCCCGGCGTTGGCGAGCAGGACGTTGTTGTCGTCATCGAAGGCGACGCGGGGGAAGCCGGCCGAGACGATCAACTTCACCGTCGCGCCCTCGGCGACCTTCGTGCCGACCTTCGGATCGGTCGCGATGACCGTGCCCCGCGGCTCGTCGGAGATGCGGCGCTCGGGCTCGCCCGGCACGAGCTTGGCCTTCGCGAGCACGGCACCGTAGCCCTGCTGGTCGCTGGGGTCGATCTCCGGGATCTCGATGTCCTTCGGACCGGTGCCGCCGGCACCCGGTGCCGGCGCGACGCCGCCGGCGCCCTTGCCGCCCTTCTTGGCCGCCTTCGGGTCGACGAAGAACATGTCGATCGGCGTGCCCTCCTTGACGCGCTCGCCCGCCGCCGGCAGCGTGCTGGCGATCTCCAGCTTCGGATCGGGGGCCTGCACGGACAGCGCGCCCTTGGTGAGCTCCCGGCGACGCAGCACCCGGTCGGCCTCGGCGAGCGTCTTTCCGGCCAGCTTCGGCACGACCGTCTCGTTGTTGGAGACGGCGATCTGGACCGACACCGGAGCGCCCTTCTTCGCCGACTCGCCCGGGCCGGGGGACTGGTCGATGACGGTGCCGGGCTTGGCCTTGGTCGACGGCAGCTCCTCCTTGTCGCCGAGCACGAGGTCCGCCGCGATGAGCTGCTTCTCGGCGTCGAACGCGGTCTTGGCGCCGCGCACGTCGGGCACCTCGACGTTCTTCGGCAGCAGCAACAGCAGCAGCAGCGCGAGCAGCAGGAGCAGCGGAACGACGATCGCCATCCACCACGGCAGCCATGGCTTCTGGCGGAAGATCGCCTGCGTCGGCAGCAGCGGCGCGCTCGGCGCCTGCGGCGCCTGCGCGCGGTCGGGCATGCGTAGCGCGCGCAGGCCGAGCGTCGGACGGCGCAGGTTGACGCCCTGGAAGTCGGGCCCGCGGACGTTCGGTGCGCGCACGTTGAGCTTGCCGTCGGGTCCGATCCCGACGTCGGGCATCTGGAACTTCGGCGCGCTCATCCCCGGGATCTTCGGCGCCTTGCCGGCCAGGCCCGACAGCCCGCCGCCACCTGCCCTGCGGGCCTCGGCCTTGGCCTTCAGCAGCCGCTCGCCCTCCTCGCCGCTGGCGCTGGTGATCTCGAAGCGGCGCTCGCGCGGGCGGCCGAGCCAGATCTGGCGCGGCGGGCGACAGCGCAGGTGCACCGTACGCGTCTCGTTGGCAGCGAGCTCGACGACGTCGCGCTCGAATTGGAAATCGCACTCGTCGTCGGCGTCGTGCGCGTCGAGCGCCAGCAGGACGACGGCGTTGGAGTTGTTGCCCACAGTGACGTCGTACTTCGCGCGCCGTCGTCCCGAGGCGCGCTCGGGACGCACGCGGATCGCGTAGTCGTCGTAGGGGTGGATGCCGAGCGTCATCGGCGCCGACGTGACCTGCGCGCCGTGTGCGCGGGAGACGACGGCGACGGTCAGCTCCCAGCGCTGCGCCTGCGCCTCCGGCGTGCGGGGCGGATGGATGTGGATCTCGACTTCCTGCTCGTAGGCGCCGGCGGAGCCGAAGGGCACGAGGTAGACCGTCTCGGGTGCGATCGTGTACCAGTCGTGCGGGAGGCCGTGCACGGCGAGCGTGTAGTTGTCGACGATCGTGTCCTGGTTGCGCACGAGTGCGACGACGCGGACGCGATCTCCGGGCACGACGGCGACCCCGAGCGGTCCGGCGCCCGCGCTGGGTTCGTCGTCGGGCAGCCGCAGCGTGATCGCGGCCGAGGGGCGCGGCGGCGGCGGCGCGGCGGGACGCGGGCGCGGCGCCTCGTCGACCGGCGGCGGCGGCGTGGCGGGCGCGCGCCCCGGGGCCTCCCGCGGCGGGACTGCGGGGATCACCGGGAGCTTCTGGAGCGCGTTGGGATCGCGCGGGCGCGGGGAGGCAGACGGCTTGGGCGCCCGCACCGCCGGGCGCACGGCCGAGAAGAAGCGCGTCTTCGGGGCCGATGGCGGCGCCGCGGCGGTGGTCGGCTCGCTCGCCGCCGGCGACGCCGGCGACTGCGGCTCTGCGGCGGGCGGCGGCGGCTCGGCGGCCGGCTCGCGCGCCGGCGGCACGACCGCGGGCATCTGGTAGTTCGTCGGGTCCCAGCGCAGGTACTCGCCGCACGCGCAGAAGTCGACGTCATCGGCGTTTTCACGTCCGCAGCTCTCGCAGATCCTCATGCTCTCCGTCCGTTCATTCGGCGGCCTTCTTGGGGGCCTTGATCCGCAGCTTGTATGTCGCCTGCACCGGCTTGTGGTGCTCGATGCAGCGCGCGATCGCGACCTGCCGGTCCTCCGGGATCGGCGTGTCGACGTAGACGACGAAGCGCGCCGGCCCGGCGGGCGCCGGCGCGGCGTCCAGCGACCAGCGCACGCCGCCCTGGTCCTCGACGCGCATCGGGACGTCGGGGAAGTCGAGCCGCAGAGCGAGCTCGAGGCCGCGCACCGTTCCGCGCCGCCGGCCGAGCTCGGCGGCCATGCGCACCGTCTCGCGGCGGGCGTCGATCTCCAGCGCCTCGTCGGTCTCCACGCCGATCCAGGCCGACAGCAGCTCGATGATCGCCGGCGGCGCGTAGTCGGGCGAGAAGTGCGCGGGCAGGGCGTCGAGTACGGCGGCGATCGGGTCCAGCACACCTTCGAGCGCGCCGACGAAGCGCATCGCGAAGTCGGTCTCGTGATAGATCGCCGGCATTCCGCGGCGCAGCGTGGCTCGCCGCGAGACGACGGGCGGGGCGTCGTTGCTGCCGTTCGCCGAGCGCTGCAGCAGCGTCCCGAAGCCGGGGCCGACGAAGGTGGGATGACCGTTGGCCTCGACCATTAGATCTCCCGCCGTACCGCCTTGACGATGTGCTGGCCGGAGCCCAGCAGCTCGTCGGGCTCGAGCTCGATGTGGCTGCCCGCCGGCTTGGCCTCCTGCGCGCCGGTGCGCAGGTCGGTCTCGTAGACGCGCAGGATCTTCACGAACTCGACGCCGTCGATCGCGTGCACGACGCCGTACAGCTCGCCCTGGTTGAGCGGACGGCCGAACGGCCACCCGCTGCCCAGACCGTGCGGCGAGCCGCCGACGAGCGGGTTGAGGTACGTGTAGAGCGCGTGCAGGACGTCCTCCTCGACGCGGCGCACGTCCGCCGACGGCGCCGCCTGCAGGTTCACGACGACGCTGACGCCGCGCAGCTTCACCGGCAGCAGCTGCACCGTCGTGCCGATCGTGCGGCGCTCGTCGAGGTAGGCGGCGACCCGCTGGAACAGTGCCTCGTCGGGAACGAGCTCGTCGGCCTCGAGGCGGCGGTCGGCGGGGTTGACGCGCGGCAGGAGGTACAGCGCGACGGCGCCGCCGTCGGCGGGCGGCAGGCAGCGCGCGCGAGCCACCTGCGGCGACGCCTCGACGGCGAGGAACTCGTAGTCCTGCGCGGTGACGGCGCGATAGCGCGAGCGGATCTCCATCGCCGCGCGCTGGCGTGCCGCCGTCAGCGTCTCGGCGTCGACGCCGCCCTTCGCGGCGGTCGGGTTGACGACGGTGTCGATGCCGGCGAGCGAGCTCTTGAGCATCGTCAGCTGGCCCGCCGCGACGTTGCCCGCGCGCCCGCCGCCGTGGCGGTAGCCGGTGAAGCGCAGGGTCGCGCCCTTCGGCGGCACCGCGCCGTACTGCGTCCAGCTGCCGTTGGTCTCGCGGATGGCGGGACCGAACTCGACCTGGCCGGCGACGAGGTTGACCGAGTAGTGCGTGTCGGCGCTGCGGCTGGCGGCGAACGACTCGCGATGCTCCCAGGCGGTCCAGGCGCTGTCGCCGGGCGTCTGCACCTCGAGCGTCTCGCCCTGCTCGAGCGGCAGCACCGGGCTCGTGCGCAGCGCGAACACCTGGCCCGGGGTGCCGTCGCTGGTGCCGAGCACCTCGACGTCGGCGCGCGCCGAGTGGGTGGCCGCCAGCAGCGCGCCGATCGGCACGGCGGTGATCGAGTAGATCTCCGGCGCCTGCGTGTACGTCGCGCCCGGCTTGCCGGAGGCGCTCAGCTCGTCGATGCGGCAGCGCAGCCAGTGCAGGCGCTGGCCGCCGAGCAGGCGGACGTCGCTGCGCTCGGGCAGCTGCAGCTC
>Ga0183260_10004031_pt1 | contig 11762 bp, 7 predicted proteins | sample AntDrymUQ4972206_2_FD_129768 | JGI IMG/M metagenome (GOLD analysis project Ga0183260, IMG submission 129768) | Polar desert sand microbial communities from Dry Valleys, Antarctica - metaG UQ497 (22.06) (version 2) (version 2) | ecosystem: Environmental > Terrestrial > Soil > Desert | place...
CCGAACCGGGTAAAGAGGCAGACGGCGTGCGCTACGTGCGCATGAAACCGAAACGCAAGGACGTGGTGCTCGTTGACGGACGGATGGTGCTCAGCCCAGACGGTAACGACCTGCTCCGTATCGAGGGACGGCTCGCCCGGAATCCCTCCTTCTGGACGAGTCTGGTCAACGTGGTCCGTCACTTCGCAACGGTGGATGGCGTGCGGGTAACGACTTCGACCGAGTCCCAGGCACAGCTCAAGCTGGCGGGGCGATCCACCATGCAGGTGGTCTACGAGTACGAATCCATCAACGGCCGCCCGGTGACCGTGAGCTCCAGGCGTCAGCTGGCCTCCGCCTCCAGACCGCGGCAGCAGTAGACCGGCCGGTATCCTCCAGCCAGGCTCCTCGGCGTACGGCGGGAAAGCACCCCGGGGGGTGCCGAGCAGAAACCGGGCGGCGGACTGCGCTTCCGCTCAGCTCGAAAGACCAGGAGCGCCAGACACAGACACGCCGCGCGCATGAAGCCGTACATCGCACGCGGCAGTCGACCCGATGTCCTGGCCACCCGTTTGCTGAGCATGGCTCAGGAGGACACCCCGATGAGTCGTACCGATGACCGTGCTGACAAGACACTGCCCGTCACTGCCGAGGTAGGAGACGAGGGCGGAAGCTATGCGGATCCCACCATTCAGGCGGACACCTTCAGCGGACCTGCAGGCAACCCGCGGGTCGACACAGAGGTCGTGGCGGGCGTAGCAGGGGAAGCCGCCGCTGTTGCCGCCCAGGGGGAGATGGTCCGCCAGACCGACGACGAGGTCCGCCACGCCACCGAACCACCCGAACACACCAAGTAAACGCGGCGCTCGATTCCCCGTACAATCTGCGGATGGTACGGGCAGTCGGGCTGGCTATGTCTCTCGCTTACGCGGGCGCGATCGTCTGGATATACGGCTCCCAGCCGCAGAGCCGCGCGGAAGCCCTGGGCGGCCTGGCCGCCACCGTCGGCGCCTATCGCATCGTCGACCGTGCCTTCGACGATGGGCTGACGTTCTTCCGGGCCGAGAAGTTTCCCGAGGCCCGGATGGCGTTCGAACGGGCGGACCCGGCGCACCGCGACTCCCGCACTCAGTTCTACATCGCTTATTCCTTCTACCGTGAGGGGTGGGGGCGGCTCTATAACGACGACCGCCTCTTCACGCAGGGGCTCGAGACGCTGGACCGGGCAATCGCCGTGGCGCCAGGCAATCGAATCGTTGTCGAGGACGAGACGCTGGGCATGCGCTCGGCTGAAGAGCTGAGGGCTGAATTCCAGCGGGGACTCCGCCGCGACGTCTCCGACTTCAACCCGATGCGAGTGTTCGGACAGCGCAAATGACCCCGCTTCGCGAGGCGGTTGTTCTTCCCGCGCTGTTCCTCACTGTCGCGCTCCTCGGCGGGTTTCGCGTTGCCGCCACCATTCAGTTCGTGCCGCCGTCGCTCACCGCGCTCATCCTCGGCGTCCTGCTGCTCGGCACACTCACACGCGGGGGCATTCTCGTGCCCCAGTTCCTGATGCACGGCGGACGTTCCCCTCTCGAGAACGTGTCCGGGGGAATCGTGTTATTCACCCTGTTCGCCGCGTCCGGCCAGGCCGTCAACCTGGTCCTGCCGGATCGCGGACTCCTCCACGCGGCCTTCGCGGTGTTCTTCTTCTGCCAGCTGATGACGATGAATGCGGCCGGCGCAGATCGCCGTGGCCTGCTTCGCAGCCTGCTCGTGCTGCTCGGCTCCCTCTTCGTCCTCCGCTACATCGTCGTCGAAGCACTCTACGCTCCGGACGGCGGCGTCCTGCACCGCCTGCTGACGACGCTGATGTCGGGCGCGACGCTGGGCGGGGTGGCATATCAGCCAAACTCCCCTGTGACCGGCTATGTAGCGTTCGTGGCACTCGCGCTCTATGTGATCGGCCTACTGATGCTTCCGAAGGAGGGGCTGATGTCGCTGGTGGTCCAGAGCGGCCGGCCCGGGAACGGCGGCCCGCCGGCGCGTCCTCAGCTGGATGGCGCGCCCTCGTCGGGAGATGTCAGGGGAATCCAGGCCAGTCCCACGAACTGCACGTCTACCCCGCCCCGAGCAGGCGGAACCCTTACCCGCTCGAGCGGCGCCTCCTCTTCGTAGCGGCCAGTCGCCACGTCGACATCGGCGGCAATCTGCTCCTCGAGAGCTGCCACCGCGGCTTTCACCGAGGCGACCGTTTCGACAGCACGCTTCACATCGGAAGCTTCCTTCATGCTGCGGCCGACTCCGCGCGCCGTTGTCGTCGCACGTCCAAGGTTGCCGAGGCTTGCCGTCTTGCGCCCGAACATTGCACCGAGCAGTGTGGCGCCAAACGAAACGGCTGTCTGCAGCTTCTGGCCGGTCGCCTGCTGCTGCTCCCGATCCACGGCCTGCTCCGCGCGCGCGAGGCGCCCGGCGAGCGCGGCTTGTTTCGTGGCGTACTTCTTCCTGACAGTGTCCATCGCGGCATCGCGCGCCGTCCGGGCGGCAAGCTGCAGTCGGATGCGGAAGTCCCGCTCCGATTCTCCGGGCGTCGAAGCCAGACCAAGGGTCGTATGGCGAAGCAGCTCGATCCCTTCGTTCTGCACCAGCCATCGCGAGAACGCCTTCTCCCACGCGGCATACCGGCGCGGCTGGGTTGCCGGCGGCGGAAGGGGTGTAAAGGTGGCCCCGTGAGCGGGCTCGCGTTGAAGATCCCGTGCCGTGATGTCGAGTCTCACGCCATCTGTCCAGTCCACCTCCACTGCCCCTTCATCCACTCCTGTGACGTAGAGCACGTCGGCTGTCGTGCTGAGTCCTAGCGAGCGGTCGCTGAACGTGAGACGGGCACTGCCGATAATACGCGGACGGTACAACACGCCAGCCTCACGTCCCCTGGCAGGAACGAAGAACTCCTGGACGCCCGGGGGCACAATCGGGCGCTCCGCGCCCGCATCCGGTGCGCCAAGGGAGGCGGCGGGCAGTACGCGGGGCGAGGGAGGGGGGACCCGGGCCGGCTGCTCCTGAGGTGTGAGCAGCCTGATCTGCTCGCGCGAAAGCGGTCCGCGGAGATACGACAGCGTCCAGCGTGTCTCGAACACGGCAGGCGCTCCCTCGTGCACGTTGTGCATCAGGAAGATGCGCTTGCGAAGGGAGGAGAGGATCCGGTCCGCCTCGGCCCGGTCGAGGCCGCCGGCCACGCTGTCGAGCCCCTCGAGCACCCGTGCCTTATCACGCTCCGTCTGCAGGCGTCCGATGAACCAGGTGCCCGTGTTTCCCAGCCCCTTGTAATCCAGGTCGACGGGGTTCTGGGTGGCGAGCAGCACGCCGGTTCCAAACGCACGCCCCTGTTTGAGCAGGGTCAGCAGAGGCGCCTTCGAGGGAGGGTTCGCGACAGGCGGAAAGTACCCGAGGATCTCGTCCATGTAGACGATCGCCCGGAGGCTCGTCGTCCCGGTCTGCCGGCGCATCCAGGTAACCACCTGGTTGAGCAGCAGCGAAACGAAGAACATGCGCTCGGCATCCCCGAGGTGCGCGATCGAAAAAATCGACACGCGAGGCCGCCCGGCATCCGTGAAGAGAAGGCTCTGCGGATCCAGCGGCTCTCCTTCGAGCCACGCCTCGAACCCTGGGGCGGCAATTACGCCGTTCAGCCGCATCGCGAGCGCAAACCGCTCCCTGGCTGGATAGAACGACTCCAGATCGACAACGCCAACCCTGTCGAAGGGCGGGGTCTGCACCTGGCGGATCAAGCCGGCGAGATCGAGATCGCGCCCCTCCTGCCAGGCAGTCGCGAGGAGCGAGGCGACCAGGGTGTGCTCCCGGCTGCGCGGCGTGCCCTCGGCGCCGGCGAGAACAAGCGCGCTCGTGGCGGTACCGGATGCCCGCTCAGCGAGCGCTTCGGCATCCTCGCGTTGGGATGGCGGAGGCGCGGCAAAGGAGCTGAGAATCGAGACCGGCAGACCGGCACGGCTGCCCGGAGTGAAGATGGAGAACTCCGCAGCGCTGCGGAGGCGCTCGATGCGAGAGGCGTCCTGCCCCCAGGCTCCGATCCCTTTCGACCAGGTGTCGGCCTGGTGCGCCGCGAACGCGTCCGCAGACAGGCCGGCGCGGCGCGCGTCGTCTTCGTCGATCCACGGCCGGAACTCCGATGCGCTGAGCCGCGGGAAGGTCAGGAGCAGGTTGCCGAGGTCCCCTTTGGGATCTATGGCAATCACAGGCACACCATCGATGGCCGCCTCCTCGATCAGCCCGACGCACAGACCGGTCTTGCCGCTCCCCGTCATCCCGACGCACACCGCATGGGTGACGAGATCGCGCGAGTCGTAGAGGATCGGCTCGTCGAGGGTCGTTCCGGTGGCGGGATCGTGCCGCCGTCCGAGGTAGAACAGCCCAAGCTTCTCGAAGTCAGTCATCCGGCTATCGTAGCGCGCCGATTCGATCGGTTCCGCTGCTCAGTTCTCCGTCATCCGCCTGGGCGCCTCCTGTTCCCGCGAAGCCGGCGGCCGGATCGCCGCCAGGTGGATGCCGTTGAAGAGGAACTTGAATGTTCCGTGCGACTGCGCGCGGAACGTGATCTCAGGGGCGAACAGATACACATTGCCGCTGCCCCTCGCGGCGTGGAGAACCTGGACTCCTCCCTCCAGGTAGGCCTGCCCATGGGCCCAGCCGCTGCGGAGGGGTGCCGCGGTGTCGAACCAGGCTATCGGCTGCACGTGCTGCATCATAGCGTCCGGCTTGAGCGTGAAGACAGGGCTGTTGTCGAAGAAGACGTCCACCGGGTTCGTGATGCCGTGGGCGATCGGTGCGGACGCGTTCACCGCCATCCGCAGCACCGAGCCGGGCACGTAGTGCTTCTCCGGGCTCAACGCGCGGGTCGTGCCGTCGGGTGCCCTGTCGGTCAGGTGGTTGGTGACCGGCAGGTCGAAGAGCTCTGCCAGCCCGGTAGCGGAGCGGCCGACGCCCAGGACGGTGCCTCCCTGCTGAACGAACTTCTGGAGCTGCTGCCCTGTCGTCTCGGCGGTGTACACCCCCTGCATCCGTCGGAACTCGGCCGGAATGTCCTTCCGCGGGCTGGCATTCGCGCCAGCCTGAGACACCGGGCCTCCGCCGGCAGTGGTGGCGGCAGGCCAGACGCCGGACGGGAAGATGATCACGTCGTACTTCGACGAGAGGTTGCCGGAGTCGAGTGCCTGCGGGAAGACCAGTTCGTACGGGAACTCGAACCCTTCGAGGATGAAGCGCGTCCACCCGGAGGGCATCGAGCCGCCGTAGTGATCTGCCAGCGCAATGCGCGGCTGCCGAAGGACGCGCGCTTCCCCGGGCGGTCGCGTACCGACTCCCTGGACATCGACGCCCAGCTCTCGTGCGACCCGATCGATTGCCGCGCGGGTCGATGGGCGGGTGCGGACGAAGAAGGATCCGGCAGCCGGCCCTGACATCATCCACGAGACGTCTTCGCCGGCGGCAAGCAGGCGATTGACAGCGGTGAAACTGTCGTTCATCGCGCGGGGCAGCAGGAATCCCGCGCGTGAGCCGCCGGTGACCTTACCTGCAATGGGCGCCTGCTGGCCGTCCACCCGCTCGAACGGTCCCTCGACGGTGTCGAAGAGCCGATCGAAGGTCACCCCCATCTGAAACGCCAGCGTCCATCCCGCACTGTCGTACGGCCTGGTCGGCGGCCCTCCCGGGTAGGGAATGTCGTCGGGATGATCCTGGGGCTCGAACATGTCGAGCACATGTGGCCGGAACGCCTGGGCGGATTTCACGATGAACGAACCGGCCGGGTAGCGCTTGCCGCCAGCCGCGAACTGAGCGGTGGCGCGGTGCACGGCGATCCCGGTCTTGATGAGCGCGTTGACGAACTTTGTTGCGGTGGCGAAGTCGGCCTGATCCGCCGGCAGGATGAACGCGCGCGGATCACGGGCCGCGGGGTCGCGCAGCAGCCTGGCGAAGTCAGCCGCCGATCCCGGGCCGGAGACCGCTGCCTGCGCGGCGATCACGCGGCGCGGAGAGGGGCTCCAGCTGTCGCGGCTTCCCCGCTCGATCGAATTCCGACCCATGCGGTAGATGTTGTAGAGGAAGTTCTCCCGGTTGCGCGCAGCTATGTCGAGGACCGCGTAGTTGGCCGTCACCGAGTAGTCCACCGACTGGCGGAAGCGCCACGGCTGCGGCTCGATGGGCGCGTAGAGGTTCGAGTCCGGCAGCTGCCGCTGCGGCATGAACGGAATGCGGATCGGGGTCGGGTGGCCGATCGTCTCGGTCAGCAACCCGATCATGTTGTGGAAGTACACGGTGGTGCGCAAGCCGCCGTTCCACCAGGTCGAGTACCCGGCTCCCCGCCGGCTGGTCACACCAGGCTTCCCTTCCGCGGCGAAGCGGCTGTGCATGGCCGCACCCACCAGATCGAGCTGCGCGGGGACGAGGGGATCAAAGGTGTAGTTGAACGGATCGCGGAACGGGGGGGCAAACATCACGGTTCCTGCCGGCCCCGTCTGATGATGGTTATAGACGATCTGCGGGAACCACTGGTGGTACAGCACCCGGTTCATGTTCGTCGTTTCCGCCTGCGACGAGAGGTAAAAATCCCGGTTGTTGTCGTGGCCGATGTATTTCTGATAGAGCTGCGGAATTCCGGGCCCGGTCCCTCGCGCGAGCGGATCCACATCGCGCATGTACCAGCTCGACACCAGTTCCATCCCGTCCGGATTCGCGTGCACCGCGAGGACGATCACGTCGTCCAGGATCCGCACTGTCTCGGCGTCGTTCCGTGAGACGAGCTGATAGACCGTTTCGAGGAGCTGGTGCGGGCCGAGCACTTCGTTCGCGTGCAGCCCCCCGTCGATCCATACGACGGATTTCCCCTCGCGTGCGAGCGTGCGGGCCTCGTCCTCGCTGAGGTCTTCGGCCAGCGCGAGCCGGCGGGAGATCTCCCGGTACCGGTCGAGGTTCTGATGATTGGCCGGTGACGTGATGATCGCCATCAGCTGCGGACGTCCCTCGGCGGTGCTCCCGATCTCCACCACGCGCATGCGATCGGACTCTTTTGCGAGCGTGTGCCAGTACTGGGCGAACTGGGTGTAGGTAGCGAGCTGGTAATCGTCGCCGATCGCGAACCCGAAGTGCTGGACCGGGGTGGTGAGCCCCTGTGCCGAGAGCGCCGTCGCGCAGGCGACCAGCAGCCCGGCAATCACCGGGCGAAAACGCACCGCAGACGTATGTCTCACGGCGTCACGATACCACCTTGCGCAACCCCGGCTGGTACCCCTGACGATGAAGCGTCGCATGAGTCCCGGAGCGCGGCGCCCGCCTCGCCAGGCCCGAGCGGCGCAGATGCGGGTGTGTTGAAGCGACGAGCTGGGGGTGAGCGGGCGAAGGCTCGAAACGAAGGCGTCAGGAGGGGGAACGCCTTGCAAAGTGAAGGACGAGCACGACAATCACCAGCCCCATTCCTGCCAGCGCCAGGGGGCCGGTAATGAAGAGCATGAGCACGCCGCCCGTTCCCAGCGCGACTCGTTCCACACCACTGGAACGTCTGCGGGTACCTCCCCCCACGGCCGCGGCAATCGCCGTGATGCCCGCCGCTGCCATGACCGCCGCGACTGCCCCCTCGACAAGGCTGCCCCGAAGGAGCAGGCCGGCTCCGGCGTCACTCAACGTGAACACGAACGGCACCACGAAGGCGGGCAGCGTGTATTTCCAGGTCAGGAGCATCGTTCTGAAGGGATTGCCCCCGGTGAGGGCTGCTGCCGCAAACGGCGACAGCGCTGTCGGGGGGCTCACCTCCGAGAGAACGGCGTAGTAGAAGATGAACATGTGCGCGGCGTAGTCCGGCACACCTGATGTGACGAGCGCTGGTGCAATCATGACCGCCGCGATGATGTAGGAGGCGGTCACCGGCACGGCGAGGCCCAGGAGCCACACGGCAATCGCCGAGTAGGCCACCGTGAGGAACAGCGTGCCCCCTGACAGCGCGACGATAACGCCGGCGAGCTTCAGCCCCAGGCCGGTGAGCGTCACGACACCAACGATGATCCCGGCAGTGGCGGTTGTCGCCGCCACGCCAAGCACGTCGCGGCCGCCCGTGCCCAGGACGTTGAACAGCCGCCTCGGCGTGAGCGCCGTCTCAGGTCTGAGGTAGCCAAGCCCGACGGCCAGGAGCATGGCCCAGAACACAGCCCGGAACGCGGACATCCCCACAATCATGAAGACGGCAATCGCAATGAGCGACGTGAAGTGATACCAGTACTTCCGCGTCAGCTCCCCCAGCCGCGCAGGGGCACCCTCCCCGCTTCCCTCGACCGGCGCTGCCCGTCTGGCATCGCTTTCGATCATCACGAAGATCGACAGGTAGTAGAGGACCGTGGGAACCGTCGCCATGACCAGCACCTGCAGGTAGGAGATCTGCAGGAACTCGGCAATCAGGAACGCAGCAGCCCCGAGCGTCGGGGGAGACAGCAGCGCGCCAATCCCGGCGGAAGACAGCATGGCGCCCGCCGTGTCAGCCGCGTACCCGGCCCGGCGCAGCAGCGGCCACGCCACCGATCCGAGCATCACGGTGGTCGCCACTCCGCTCCCCGAAACGGTGCCGAGGAGGAATCCGGCCAGGGTGACGGACCGCCCCGGGGCCGCGGCCGAGCGTCCGCTCGCGGCCAGCGCCCAGTCGATGAAGAAGCGGGCCGCACCGCTCGCCTCGAGCACGGCGCCGTAGATGGTGAACAGGATGATGTAGGTCGCCGCAACGTCGAGCGGCACGCCAAACAGCCCCTCCAGAGTGATGTAGAGCGTGCCGATCAGGCGATCCAGCCCGTACCCGCGATGTGCAATGAGCGAAAGCCCGATCGAATCGAAGATCTGTCCAAGCCAGGCATAGGCCAGGAATGCCAGGGCGGTGATCGGCAGCACCCAGCCCACCGTCCGGCGAGTGGCTTCGAGGACGAGAAGAATCGCCACGCCGCCGAACACGAGGTCCAATAACTGCGGTTCGGCCGCGCGATACACGAAACGATCGAAGTCCACCAGCGGCCACGACAGCGCTGCCACGGCTCCGGCAATCAGGGCCCAGTCCAGCGGGCGGACTTCCGGCCGCCGCAGATCACGCCGCCGCGCGGGGAAGTACAGGAATGTGAGGACGAGCGCAATCAGCAGAAAGCTGACGCGATAGATCTGCGGCTGGACGATGAAGAGGACCCAGTAGAGCGCGTAGCCCGCCAGTGATGCTGACAGGAGGGAACCCAGCCCCCGCTGCCAGCCTCGCAGCGGCCGGGTAGTGCCTGCCCCTTCAGCGGCCGGCCCTAATCCTTCCACACGCCGTGTTCGCGGTAAAAGCGCTCGGCCCCCGGGTGAAATCTGGCGGGCGACCCCGCGGTTGCCGTCTCGAGCGACAGCTTGCGCGCCTCGGGATGGATCGCCGCCAGCTCCTCCCGCTTCTCGAACAGGAGCCGCGTGATGTCGTACGCCAGTTCGTCGGACATCGACTCGTGCACGACGAGCACGTTCGCGACGCCAATCACGTCTACCGGACCATCGAGCCCGCGGTAGGCAGTCGCGGGCACCTGGAGCGGAAAGTACAGGTCGCCGAACTCCTGCCGGACGGCCGGCAAGAGATCCCCCGTTGGAATGATCCGGAGCGAGGTGCCCGGCGTGTGCGCCAGGTCCTGCACGGCGGAAGTTGGCAGGCCGCCGCTCCAGAAAAACGCGGCGATTTTGCCATCCTTGAGCGCGCCTGCCGACTCCGATGCCCCTAATGCCTGCCGGGTGAGGTCAGCGTCGGGGTTCAGCCCCGCCGCCCGGAGTACCCGCAGCGCAATCAACTCCGTGCCGCTGCCGGGAGATCCCGTGGAGACGGCCCGGCCCCTCAGATCCGCGACGGCACGGATGCCAAGCGGCGCCAGCGTGACGAGATGAGTGTAGTTCGAGTACAGAACCGCGAGGCTGGCGGCAGGCACGGGGCGTCCGCCGAACGCTCCCTGACCCGCCGCCGCCTCAGCGAGCGTGTCGGCCAGCGTGAACGCCACATCCGCGCGTCCGTCGCGAAGCAGCTTCAGGTTGTCAACGGATGCCGCCGTCACTTCCGCCGATGCGCGGACCCCGGGAAGATTCTCGTTGAGGACCTTGGCGATCCCGCCCCCGTACGGGTAGTACACCCCGCCAGTGCCCCCAGTGGCGATGGAGAGAAACCGGGCGCTCGATCCGCCGCCCCCGCATGAAGCCACGGCACAGGCAAGCAGCGCGCTCCCGAGCAGGCCCGGGACACGATTCACGACCGGCGCTCGACGTGAACTCCCCAATCGGCACTCTCCCGCGGCGGTCTACCGGGTCAGCTTCCGGTACTTGATCCGATGGGGCTGGTCCGCTTCTGCTCCCAGGCGGCGCCGCCGGTCCGCCTCGTAGTCCTGGTAGTTCCCCTGGAACCACTCTACGCTGCTGTTCCCTTCGAACGCGAGGATGTGCGTGGCGATGCGGTCGAGAAACCAGCGGTCGTGGCTGATGACCACCGCACACCCGGCAAACGCCAGCAGCGCCTCTTCGAGTGCCCGCAAGGTGTCCACGTCGAGGTCGTTGGTCGGCTCGTCCAGGAGCAGCAGGTTCGAGCCTCCCCTGAGCAGCTTCGCGAGATGGACCCGGTTGCGCTCGCCGCCCGAGAGCGCGCCGACCTTGCGCTGCTGGTCGCGTCCCTTGAAGTTGAACCAGGAGACATACGCGCGTGAAGCCACCGTGCGCTTCCCCAGCTCGATTTCATCGGCGCCGCCGGTGATCTCCTCCCAGACTCCCTTGTTCGATTCGAGCTCCCTCGACTGGTCCACGTAGCCGACCTGCACGGTCTCCCCAAGCCGGAGCGTTCCGGCATCCGGCCGCTCCTTCCCCGTAATCATCCGGAACAGCGTCGTCTTGCCCGCCCCGTTCGGCCCGATCACACCAACGATGCCGCCACGAGGCAGCGTGAACTCGACATCGTCCATCAGCAGGAGATCGCCATACCCCTTGCGAAGACCACGTGCTTCCACGACGACGTCGCCAAGGCGCGGCCCGGGGGGGATGTAGATTTCGACCTGGTCGATGCGCTGGGTGGTCTCCTCCTTCAGCAGGTCCTCATACGCATTCAGACGTGCCTTGCCCTTGGCCTGACGGGCGCGCGGCGACATGCGAATCCAGTCGAGCTCACGCTCGAGGGTCCGCTGCCGTTTGGTTTCGGCTTTCTCCTCCTGCCCGAGCCGTTGCTGCTTCTGCTCGAGCCAGGACGAGTAGTTGCCCTCCCACGGAATGCCGGAGCCACGATCGAGCTCGAGGATCCATCCGGCCACGTTGTCGAGGAAGTAGCGGTCGTGCGTCACGGCGACGACCGTCCCGGGATAGTCGGACAGGTGGCGTTCGAGCCAGGCGACGCTCTCGGCGTCGAGGTGGTTCGTCGGCTCGTCGAGCAGCAGGACGTCGGGCCGCTGCAGGAGGATCTTGCAGAGCGCGACGCGACGCCTCTCCCCGCCGGAGAGCGTGGCGACGTCGGCCTCGCCCGGGGGCAGGCGCATCGCGTCCATGGCGATCTCGATCCGGCGGTCGAGGTCCCACCCGTGCGCCGCCTCGATCGCGTCCTGGACCGTCGCCTGCTCCTCGATGAGCCTGTCCATCTCGTCCGCGTCGATCGGTTCGCCGAGCCGGGCATTGATCGCGTCGAACCGCGTGAGCAGCGCCCTCGCACGCGCCACCGCCTGCTCGACATTGCCTCGCACGTCAAGGGTGGCGTCGAGCGTCGGCTCGTGCGCCAAGTC
>Ga0183260_10004032_pt1 | contig 11762 bp, 14 predicted proteins | sample AntDrymUQ4972206_2_FD_129768 | JGI IMG/M metagenome (GOLD analysis project Ga0183260, IMG submission 129768) | Polar desert sand microbial communities from Dry Valleys, Antarctica - metaG UQ497 (22.06) (version 2) (version 2) | ecosystem: Environmental > Terrestrial > Soil > Desert | place...
CGCCGCTCCCGGAACCGGGCGAGATCTTCCTCCGCGTGCTCGGGGAAGCGCCACATCCGCGGGCTCTGCGCAAAGAGCTGCACCGCGTCCGCGCCGATCTCGATCGCGTGGTCGAGGGCGCCCTTGACCCCTCCTGAGCAGTGGGCGCCGAACAGCACGTCGCTAGGCTAGCCGCCTCATGAGCGTCCGCGTCCGCATGGCCCCGAGTCCGACGGGCCTCCTCCACATCGGCAACGTTCGGACGGCACTCTTCAACTGGCTCTTCGCTCGCCACGAGGGCGGCGAGTTCCGGCTCAGGATCGAGAACACCGATACTGCGCGCGAGGTTCTTGAGGCGACCGAGCAGATCCAGGAGTCGCTGCGCTGGCTCGGACTCGACTGGGACGGCGAGGTCACCTACCAGCTCGACCGGATCGACGACTGCCGTGTCGCCGCAGAGCGCCTTGTCAGCGAGGGCAAGGCCTACGAGGACGAGGGTGCGATTCGCTTCCGAATGCCGGACGAGGGGACGACGGCGTTCGACGACGTCGTGCTCGGCCGGATCGAGGTCTCGAACGTCGAGATCGAGGACGTGGTGATCCTCCGGTCCGACGGCCGTCCCACCTACAACTTCGCCTCGCCGCTCGAGGACATGTGGGACGGGATTACCCATGTCATCCGCGGCCCCGACCATGTCTCGAACACGCCGAAGCAGATCAACATCCTCCGGGCGCTCGGCAGCGACATTCCGATCTACGCTCACGTCCCGAACGTGAACGGCGCCGATGGAAAGAAGCTCTCGAAGCGCCACGGCGCGGTCACCGTCGACGAGTTTCGTTCCGCCGGCTACTACCCCGACGCGCTGGTTAACTTCCTCGCGCTGCTCGGCTGGGCGCCCGACGGCGAGACGACGATCATGTCCGGGGACGAGCTCGTGGAACGGTTCACGCTCGAGCGAGTCGGCGCAAGCCCCGCGACCTTTGACTACGCCAAGCTCGACTGGATGAACGGGAGTTATCTGCGCGAGCTGGCGCCTGTGGCGTACGCGGACACCCTGATCACCTATCTCCGCGACCAGGGCAGCGACTGGGACGAAGCACGCATTCGCGCGGCGGCTCCGCTCGTGCAGGAGAAGATCGGCATCCTGGGTGAGTTCGCGAGCTTCGCCGGCTTCCTCTTCCACGATGTCGAGCCGAACCCGGCGTTGCTCGATCGCGACGTGCTGACGGCGGCGGCCGACGGGCTGACGGCGGTCGAGCCGTTCACGGCGGCACGGATCGAGACCGCGCTGAAGGAGCTCTGCGAGCGCCTCGGCATGAAGCCGCGCCAAGCGTTCCAGCCGATCCGAGTGGCCGTGACCGGCTCGACGATCTCTCCTGGGCTCTACGAGAGCTTGGAGCTGCTCGGCCGCGACGAGGCGCTGGTCCGCCTCAACCGCGCGGCGGCGGCAGCGGCTTGACCGGTGCGAGTGGATCGAGCGCCCGTTGAAACTCGAGCCAGGCGCGGCGACGGTAGCTCGCGCTTGGCGTCGGAATACACGTCCCCAGCTCCCGGATCGTCGGTGCGCATTGGTTGAACTGCTTTCGAGTTCTCATTTGTAAGAAATAAACGACGCTCGCTCCGGATCCGATACGGGGAACCGATACAGTGGCCGGCGTGGTCAGCGGCGAAGGGGGACGCACGCACGGCCAGACCGTGCTGGTGGTCGACGACGAGCGCTCGCTGCGCCTGCTCTGCCGGGTCAATCTCGAGCTCGACGGCCATGTCGTGCACGAGGCCGGAACGCTGGCCGAGGCGCGCGAGCTGATCGAGCAGGAGTCCCCCGACGTGATCCTGCTAGACGTTCACATCGGCCTCGAGAACGGGCTCGAGCTGCTCGATGAGATCGAGGCATTGGAACCGCCGGTTCGGATCGTGCTGCTCTCGGGCACGAGCGAGGTCGGCCCGGAGCTGCGCTCTCGGGTCGCCGATGTGCTCGGCAAGCCGTTCGAGCTCGGACGCCTTGCCGCCACCGTCGCCGGTCTGATCGTGAGGTAGGCTCGAGCCCCGATGAGCGTCGCTCTCCTTCGGTTCGCTCCCGTGGGGGAAACCATGTTTCCCCCACGAGCCCCCTTCTTCGGTCATGTGGGGGAACTTCCAAGGTCCCCCACACCCCCTAAAGCTCATCGGGCAAGGCTTGCCCGATGAGCGTCGCTGCCGTTCGCACTCCGGCCGAGTACGAAGACCGGCTCGCGCGCTATCTCTTCGAGCGCTCCGAGGAAGGCCGCGCGGTTCGCGTCGGCGAGAAGGAAACCTCCGAGCAGGCGGCGATCGTCGAGCGCTATCGCGATCTCTTCTCCGTTTCGCAGCTCGACATCCTACGCGGAGCAGAAGACTCCGTCGGCGGCGACGAGCGCGAGCTGCTCTACAGGCTCCGCAAGACGTGCGAGTCGGGGATCCTTGCAGCCGAGCTCTCTGCACGGGAGGACGAGCTCGAGAACCGGATCCTGGCCGCACGGGTCGAGTGGCGCGGGGAGGAGCTGCCCCTGAGGAGCGCGCAGGCGCAACTGGCCGTGCTGCCCGGTTACGGCGACCGCGACGAGCTCGGCTCCCTCTTGAACGCCGAGAGCGCGTGCTTCAACGACGACCGCCGCGAGCTGCTAGCGGCAGGCGAGGCGCTCGAGGCCGAGCTCTCGGGAGAGCCGAACGCGATCGCCCGCAACGCGGAGGAGAAGGGGATCTCGCTGCACGAGCTCGAGCGTGCGCTCGACTTGACCGCGCGCGCGTCCGAGGCCTCCTACGCGACAATGCGCGAGCGCTGGTTCGACAAGTTGCTTGGCCCGGAGCGCGAGGACGTGCCGACCTCGAACCATACGAGCTACTTACGCCGGCTCTCGCCGCTCGAACGCACCTACACGAAAGAGCGGGCCGTTGAAGTCTGCGTCGCCACGTTGAGCGCCCTCGGCCTCGACATTGAGCAGACGCCCGGGATCCGGCTCGATCTCGACGACCGGCCGCAGAAGTCGCCGCGTGCGTGCGTGATCGCGTCGGACCCGCCGAACGTCGTCCATTTGATCACCCGTGCGCAGGGCGGTCTCCACGACTACCAGGCGTTCCTGCACGAGGCCGGCCACGCGCTCCATTACGCGGGGTGCGACCCCGCCCTCCCGTACACGTTCCGGAAGCTCTCGCGGGACCATGCGCTGACCGAGATCTACTCGTACATCCTCGAGGCAATCTCAAGGGAGCCAGCCTGGCACGCCGAGCACTTCGGGCTCAGCGACGAGAAGGCGGCCGAGAACGCGGAGGCGACGGTCTTTCTCGAAGCGCTCCTGTTCCGCCGCTACACCGCCAAGCTGCAGTTCGAACTGGAGTTCTGGGGTCGCTTCCGGGACGACGGGGGAACCGCCACCGGCTACTCCGAGCGCCTGACCGAGGCGACCGGCATCCGCTACCCGGCGAAGAACTTCCTCTCGGACATGGACTCGGGCTTCTACTCGGCGGACTACCTCCGCGCCTGGATCCGCTCGGCGCAGCTACGCCAGTCGCTGATCCGCGACGTGGGGGAGGACTGGTGGCGGCGGCCCGAGACAGGGGAGCGGCTCCGCAACCTCTTCCGCGAGGGGACGAGGCCGACGAGCGAGGAAATCGCGGGCCGCCTGGGCTACGAACCGTTCGATACGACAGCGCTCTCGCACGAGCTCGGCGCGTGACCGGTTAACGCGCTGGGGAGCCCGCGTGCGGAATATCTCGACGACACCGGCCACATGAGCGGCGTCGACTCGCTGCTAGCGCTCGACCGTGCCGCGCGCGCGGGCGAGCTCTCTGAAGGGGAGCTCGTGCTGCTGCTCGCCGCCGGCACGGGCTACACGTGGGCCGCGTCGGTGATCCGATGGTGATTGAGGAGCTCGTCGGTCAGGAGCTAGTCTCGCCGTGGCTCGAGATCGCGCAGGAGCGGATCGACGAGTTCGCTCGCGCGACCGACGATCCGCAGTGGATCCACACCGATCCCGAGCGCGCCGCGGCCGGCCCGTTCGGCACGACGATCGCGCACGGCTTCCTTACCCTCTCGCTGGTCGTGCCGCTGTTCGGCCAGGCGCTGCCGGCCATCGAGGGGTACGGGATGACGCTCAACTATGGCCTCAACCGCGTGCGCTTCACATCACCGGTCCCCGTCGGCAGCCGCATCCGCGGCCACTTCCGGGTCGAGGACGTCGAGGATGTGGCGTTCGGCAAGCAGGCTCGCGTTGCCGTCACGATCGAGCTGGACGGCCAGGAGAAGCCAGCCTGCGTGGCGGAGGCGCTTTTTCGCTTCCTCTCACCCGCCTAATCGCTGATCATGACGTTGGCCGGTCCCTCCCGAAGGACTCAGGCTGTTGCCGTCGCAACCCGATAGACGGAATAAGCATCCGCCCGCCCAGGAGGAGCAGTGCGGCAAGCAGTCGAGTTCGTCGGGATCGTCAACCTTGTCTTGTTCGCGGCCATCGCGGTCGTTTGCGTGCGCCAGTGGGGCCGCCAGCGCGCGGCCACCGCCCTCTGGGCAGCGCTCGCGTTCGTCACGCTGTCGTGGGTGATCCTGGCGGGCCACATCTTGCCCGCCGAGCCTCAGAACCTGGCCGAGAGGGTCGTGCAGCGGATCGACCTCGCGTTCCTGCTCCTGTTCCCCTACCTGCTCTACCGCTTCGCGATGGCCTTCGAGCCTACGAGCCGTGCGCTCGCGCATTTCGTCGACACGCTGAGCGTCACCCTCGTCACGGCAACGTTTCTGCTTCCGTCCGTGCCCGCCGAGGGCGGGGCGTGGTCCTGGTGGTTCGTCGCCTACGTCGTCGGCTTCCTCATGCACTGGTCGGTGCTGCTGATCATCGTCGCGATTCGCCTTTGGCGAGCGGGACGCGCCGAGGCGTCGGTGGCGCGCAAGCGGATGCAGATGCTCGCGTTCGGGGTCGGCCGCCCTCATCGCCGCCCTCCTCTTGTCGGTTGCGGCGGGTGAAGAGGACTCTTCCCTTGCGCTCGTGGTCGCGCTGCTCGGAACGGTGAGCGGCGTCACGTTCCTGCTTGGCTTCGCACCGCCCGCGAGCCTCCGCCTGCTCTGGCGGCGGCCGGAGCAGATCCGAATGCAAGACGCCATCGGGGAGCTGATGGCGGCAACGAACGACGCGGACGTGGCGGCTCGCGTCCTGCCGCCGATGGCGAGCATGGTCGGGGCGCGCGCGATTGCGCTCGAGTGGACCGACGGGACGCTGATCGGCACCTACGGCGCGATCGACGAGACCAGCGGAGACGTGGCCCGGTGGGAGCTTCCATTCGGACGGCTGACCGTGCGGACGAGCACCTTCGCACCGTTCTTCGGCGATGAGGAGCGGAAGCTGCTCACCGCGCTCGGTTCGCTGACGGGACTCGCGCTCGACCGCGCACGCCTCTTCGCACAGGAGCGCGCCGCCCACGAGATGCTGCTTCGTGCCGACGAGCTCAAGAACCAGTTCGTTGCTCTCGCCGCGCACGAGCTCCGGTCGCCGGTCGGGGCGATCTACGGACTCTCGGAAACGATCACCCTCCGGGGCGACCAGCTCGCGCCGGAACAGCTCGAGGAGCTGCAGAGCTCGCTCACCCTGCAGATCCGACGGCTGCGCGAGCTCGTGGAGCAGCTGCTCGATCTTTCGCGCCTGGATGCAGAGGCGGTCGTGATCCGGCCGCAGCGCGTGCGGGTTCGCGACCGGCTGGAAGAGATCGTCGACTCGGTGTCGCCGCTCGAGTCGGTACCGATCGGGCTCGAAGTGGATCCCTCGCTCGAGGCCGAGTTGGACGTGGAGGCACTCGACCGGATCGTCTCGAACCTGATTCTTAACGCGTGCCGCTACGGCCGGCCTCCGGTGCTCGTCAGCGCGGCGAAGGAGCACGGCACGCTGCGGGTGACGGTGCAAGACCGTGGCCCGGGTGTTCCGATGGAGTTCGTGCCGCAGCTCTTCGACCGGTTCGCCCGTAGCGGTGCAAGCGCTGCGAGCCCGGGCACCGGCCTCGGCCTCGCGATCGCCCGCTCGTACGCGCGAGCGCACAGCGGGGAGGTCACCTACCGTCCGGCCGCCCCCCAAGGCGCCGCGTTCGAGCTGAGCTTGCCGGCGTCCGCGGCGGCGTAGCGCACCGGAACGGTACGGTGTGACCAGGCGGACTTCGCCTGACCGTTCACGAAGAAGGGGCTTAATTGGCTGCGAGCAAGCGACAGACGACCTTCGCAAAGATGGCGCGCGAGCAGGCGATGCGCGAGAAGCGCGTGCGTAAGCAGGAGAAGAAGGACGACAAGAAGCAGGCGGCGATCGACGCTGCGAGCGGTGAGGGCGCATCTGAGCCTCTCGTCGCGGGCGAGGACGACCCCGCCGCGAGCCAGCTCTAGGCGGGCTTAGCCTCTGGATACCGCGGCAGCCCGTCGTCGGGCAGGGCCTCCCAGGCGGGGGCGTAGTCCGCGTACTGGTGCCACTGCGGCCGGATGCCCGGATCGCCGTCGAATGCCCCGAGCCGCACGCCCGCGTAGTCGCTCGACCCCGGCGGTCGGCTGAAGAGCGCCGATCCGCACTTTCTGCAGAAGAGCTTCTCGAAGCCGCCCTCGGGCACCCACGAGCGCAGCTCGTCCTCGCCGGCGACGACGTGAATGCTGCCTGGCTCCACCCGCGCGTTCGCGGACGCAGCGGTGCCGCTCCGCCGTTGGCAGCGAGTGCAGTGACAGTACGACGCGGAGACAAACGGCGCGGTCACCTCGAAGCGGACGGCGCCACAGCCGCAACCCCCGGTTAGGAGCGTGCTCACGGCGGCAGCCTAACCCGACAACGATCGACGACGCCGAACCCGCTGTCGGTGCGGTCGAGCTCGAGAGGGATCGGAACCGCGGTATCGCTCAGAAAGATGAGAGGACGGCGTCGTCGTACCCCGCAAGCCGCCGCTTGCCCCTCCGCCGCCGCCCTCTGTCCTGGTAGATGCGGTAGCCAGCGGGACTTGCGCGGTTTCAAGAAACGTTTACATCTCGGTGACTTCGATTACATCCCGCCCCGACGGCTTCGAAGGCGCCCCGTCTGCGAGACCGTGTTTAGTCTCGGAGGATGCTCTACCAGCCTGATGCTCACGAGCGGCTGACCGAGGACAGATGGGAGCCGGGTCGCGTCCATGCCGCGATCCGGGAGATCGTCGAAGATGCCGAGCGAGCATTCGACGACGGCTGGCCGAACCACCCGGAAGACAGTGACGAGGAGCGTCGGTTTCGCACGGTCTACATGGGCGGAGCTGGGGTCGTGCAGGCTCTCGACTCGCTGCAGCGTCGAGGGCTGCTCGAACTGCGCGGCGATTACGTTCCCTATCTCGAGCAGCGTGACGAGCCAGATTTTCCTGACGAGGATCACGAGCGGAGCCTCTGGATGGGCGAGACGGGGATCCGACTTACACTGCAACGGCTCTCGCCCTCGGACGAGAACGCCGACCGACTCCACGAACTGATCGGAGCGAACACCGAGGACGAACGGCGCGAGGTGATGTGGGGCAGTCCCGGAACGATGCTCGCTGCTGCTGCAATGCACGACCTGACCGGCGAGGCGAGATGGCTCGATCTCTGGCGCGAGAGCGCGGCCTGGCTGAGCAGTGAGTGGGATCCGCAGACGGGCCTCTGGACACAGCACCTCTACGGGATGGTGGAACAGTTCATCGGGCCTGCGCACGGGTTCGCGGGCTGCGTGCTCGCCTTGTCTCGGGATGCCGACGACGAGCTTCATCGGCGCGCGGCAGAGTCGACGCGCCGCTACGCAGTCGAGGAGGACGGCCTCGCGAATTGGCCGCCGCTTGCCTCGATGGAGAGCCTGGCAGGCGGGCGAGACGGGCAAATCCGCCTGCAGTGGTGTCATGGCGCGCCTGGCGTTGTCGCGTCGCTCGGGGCCGTGGCGACCAACGACGACGAGCATGAGCGGTTGCTGCTCGCGGGTGGCGAGCTGACCTGGCGCGCCGGGCCTCTGGCGAAGGGAGCCAACCTTTGCCACGGCACGGCCGGCAACGGGTACGCGTTCCTGGCGCTCTTCGAGCGCACGGGGGAAGAGCTGTGGCTCGAACGTGCCCGCGCGTTCGCAATGCATGCGCTGGCCCAGGTTGCGCACGCACGCGCCGAGCTCGGGCGCGGCCGGTACACGCTCTGGACAGGTGATGCAGGAACAGCGCTCTATCTCGCCGACTGCTTGGTCGGCAGCGGCGCCCTCCCGCTGCCCTGAGCACTCGCAGGGACGCTCTCCAGAGTTTTGGTCGACAAGACTAGAACATGTTGCTAGAGTAAGAGTCATGAAGACCAAAACCAGAGATCCGGGTGTCCCGGGGGATTACGACCCGTCGGGTTTCCCGGCGTTTGCGGTGACGGTGGATGTGGTGATCCTGACCATGTCGGAAGGCTTGCTTCATGTGTTGCTCGTGTGTCGTGGTGAGGCGCCGTTCGAGGGGATGTGGGCGATCCCGGGTGGCTTCAAGCGTCCTACCGAGACGTTGGACGAGGCGGCGAAGCGGGAGCTGGCTGAGGAGACCGGCGTCGACGCGGCGAGCTCGCTGACCCAGTTCGGTGCCTACGGCGATCCTGAGCGCGACCCTCGACTGAACGTCGTCACGATCGCGTATCTCGCAGTTCTTCGCGACGTGGGGGCGGTCGTGGGTGGCTCGGATGCTGCAGCAGCTGCCCTGATCCCGGTGTCCGAAGTGCTCAACGGCAAGATTGACCTGGCGTTCGATCATCTGCGGATCGTGCGCGATGCGATTGAGCGTGTCCGCGTCGAGCTCGAGGTCACAGGCATAGCGACGGCGTTCGTGGGAGCGACGTTCACCTTGGCTGAGCTGCGGGCGGTGTACGAGGCCGTCTGGGGCGTGCAGCTCGACGCCGCGAACTTCCGGCGGAGCGTCGTCGCGGAGAACGGTTGGGTGATCCCGACCGGGCGCCGAGCTCGCCCCGGCCCTGCCGGCGGCAGGCCCGCGGAGCTCTATCGGGCAGGGCGGGCGTGGAGGGACGGCGGACCCATCCATCGACTCCAGCGAACAGACGAGAGGAAGTGAACCAATGAGAGCCGTTGTCCACGACCAGTACGGGGTGCCGGACGTTCTGCGACTCGAAGAGGTCGAGCGGCCCGTCCCGAAGGAGGACGAAGTCCTCGTGAAGGTCCCCGCTACGACGGTCAACCGGTCGAACTGCGGCACTCGTGCAGCTGACGTTCACTCCATCGAGGGATTTATCTCCCCCTTTTGGGTGAGGTCGCGCGCAACTACGAGCCTATGGTGAGTGAGTTCCTGCGTTCGTCGAGTGCAGGTTATTCAAAGCGCTATCAGTTGAACACTGCGGCAGGCATTGACCCGTCGGCGACTTCTGGTCGCTGCCTCACGTCGACGGAGAGCCAGTAGCGAAACCGGGCCCGGTGCATTTCCCCCTTCCTAGGAGGCACCGAGATGATCAGGTCCTACAGCAGAGTGCGAGCCCTTGCGTTTGTCGCCGCGGTCCTTGCAGTCTTTTTCTTCATTACGGCCAACCAGGCGCGGGCGGGAACGGTCGCTACACCGACTGGAACCGGGGCCGGCGGCGCGATCGACGGCACAATCGCCGGCAACGCTCGTCATGTGAATTTTGCGGGATTGATCAAAGTCAGCGTCGACGGAACGCCCACGTTCGCGTACTGCATCGACATCAACAACCCGCTACAGATGAACCAGCCACAGGACGAGGGCGACTGGAGCGATTCGAACGTCGCCAATCTCGCCAAGATCACCCGGATCCTGCAGCAACACCCGGCTGACGCGACCGCCGCGAACAACAACGGAGTCGAAGCTGCTGCCGTTCAGGCGGCGATCTGGCACTTCAGTGATGGCTTCAACCTAACTAGCGGCGGCGCAGGGGTCGTGACGGCGTACAACCAGATCGTCGCGGATGCCAACGCCCACCCGGCAACCGAGCCCGAGACGAGCATCGAACTGGATCCGGCAGCGCGCACGGGTAGTGCCGGTGATTACCTGGGCTTCGAGCTCACGACCTCGGCGACCGGCAACGTGTCTCTCGCCGTAGCCCCGAGCGGAGGAGCTGCGCTCGTGACCTGCGATGCAGCGCACACGCCGATCGGCTCGACAATCAGCGGCCCCTACCCGAGACAGCTCTGCCTCCATCGTTCCACCGCCGGGGGGCCGATCACGCTCACCGCCGCGGCGAGCGCAACGGTCGCGGCGGGACGGGTGTTCCTGCGTCAGGGCAGCCAGAAGCTGGTACTCGCAGCAAGCCGAACCGTCGCGTCGGATGATGCGGCCACCGGAACGTGGACGCAAGTCCAGACGCCGGCCAACCGGGCACCATCCGTGACGGTTGCCTGCCCTGCTGGAGGGTTCGTGTATGGCCAGTCCGCGACCTTCACAGCAGCTGGTCAAGACGCTGACAACGATGTCCTCACCTACAGCTGGAAAAGGAATGACCTCGGGCTGGCGGGGTCGGGTAACTCGATCACCGTGACACTGCAGGCGGGGGATGTCCTGACCGTGCGAGCGACCGATAGCAAGGGGGCGGGCAGCTCCCCCGCGACTCTTTCCGAGAGTTGCGGACACCCCGCGCCACCCGCGCCGCCCGTTGAGCCGACGCCGCTCGTGGCGGCGCCTCCCGCGGCCGCGCCGGTGCCTCCCGCGGCCGCGCCGGTGCCGGTGCCGGTAGCCACAGCCGACGTCGCGGCGGTCGCGAAACCGCAGGCAAAGCCTGTTGTCCAGGCGAAGCCGAGAGTGAAGGCGAAAGCAAAGATCAAGGCGAAGGCAAAGGTGAAGGTAATAGCCAAGAAGCTCCAGAAGCAGCCAACGGCGAAGAAGACTAAGCCTCGTGTGCTTCCCTTCACTCCTTAGAACACTGCTCGTCGCGGTCGTCGTGGGGCTGGCTCTGGCCGGCCCCACCTCGGCCTCGACTGAGGCCTCGAAGGCGCAAGACAGGATCACCATCCCGAGGCTCGGGCTCGACCTGCGGCTCGCGGGCTCCTTGGACGAGGGACCGTATGCCTACTATCAGGACAGCGACACGCTTGCCGTTGCCGGTCACCGCACAACCCACAGCCGACCCTTCTCCCGCCTCCCGACGCTGCGGCGCGGAGACGAGATCCGCGTAGGAGGAGTCCGCTTCGTGGTTCGCCGTTCATCGGTCGTGCGCCCCTGGGAAACCTGGGTTCTGAGGTTTCGCGGACTCGTGCTTTCCGCCTGTACCCCCGCCGGCAGCGCCGCTTACCGTTACGTCGTCTTCGCCGCGCCCGCGCTTCAGAGCTAACACTCGACCGCTGTCGAGCGTCCCCGGCGAACTGAGTTGCGCCGAACCCACGGCGGGAGCAGTCGCGGCACAGGAACGCGAGCCTGGGCTGTTCGTCTTCCTCGGGGTCGTCGACGCGGTATCCCCTCAGCCTGTCGCTGCCCCGCTGCTGACCCGGTAGGTGTCGCGACGCTGCTTCGCCACGACGCCCTCCCAGCCCCAGCCCACGACGGTCGCCATTAGAGCTTCGCCGTCTTCGCCGGGAGCACGGCCTGGGCATCGGAGACCCGTGTGGCACACCTGCCCCACAGCCATGCGGGTTTCCGCGTAACCAGGCTAGAGAGGAAGGCCCATACGGGATTCGAACCCGTGTCCCGAGAGACCGAGGTGCCGGAGCCGCTTCGCCGTAAACTCGATGACCTAAGGGCACAGAGCAAGAAGCAGCGGGACGTCCGTGCGTCCTAGCAGGCCTGCTGTCGCGCTACAAGAGCCGACCGAGGCGCGCTCCCGCGTAGACGGCGAGGAGACCGATTGCGACGCTTCC
>Ga0183260_10004033_pt1 | contig 11762 bp, 8 predicted proteins | sample AntDrymUQ4972206_2_FD_129768 | JGI IMG/M metagenome (GOLD analysis project Ga0183260, IMG submission 129768) | Polar desert sand microbial communities from Dry Valleys, Antarctica - metaG UQ497 (22.06) (version 2) (version 2) | ecosystem: Environmental > Terrestrial > Soil > Desert | place...
CCGGCCGCTGGTGGGCACCGCCGACGTGCACTACCTGCGCCGCGAGGACTACCAACATCACACGGCGCTGCTGTGCGTGCAGACGAAGTCCACACTGGCCGATCCGAAGCTGACCTTCGACACAAACGAGTTCTTCCTCAAGGACAACGAGGAGATGGCCGCGGCCTTCGCGGACTGGCCGGAGGCGCTCCAGTCGACGCTCGAGATCGCGCAGCGCTGCGACACGACGATCGAGTTGGGCAAGCAGCTCATCCCGTCCTACCCCACGCCCGACGGCGCCGGCGAGGAGGCCTACCTGCGCGAGCGGGTCATGGAGGGGCTGGCGCTGCGCTACGGTGCCCCGCCGCCGGCCGAGGCCGTCGAGCGCGCGGAGATGGAGCTCGGCGTGATCCACCGCATGGGCTACGAGGCCTACTTCCTCATCGTGTGGGACTTCGTCACCTTCGCCAAGGACAGCGGGATCGCCGTGGGCCCCGGGCGCGGCTCGGCGGCCGGCTCGATCGTCGCCTACTGCCTGTCGATCACCGATGTCGACCCGCTGCGCTACGGCTTGCTCTTCGAGCGCTTCCTCAACCCCGAGCGCGTGTCCATGCCCGACATCGACATCGACTTCTCGGTGCGCGGCCGGGAGCGCGTGATGCGCTACGTGACCGAGAAGTACGGCCGCGAGTCGGTGGCCCAGATCGTGACCTTCGGTCGCATGTTCCCGCGCGCCGCCACCCGCGACGCTGCCCGGGTGCTGGGCCACGACTACGCGGTGGGCGACCGGCTGGCCAAGCTGATCCCCGACCCGGAGCAGGGCCGGTCCCCGAGCTTCGCCAAGTGCCTTGAGCCCGGCCAGGAGCTGCGCGGCGCCTACGACTCCGACCCGACGGCCAAGCAGATCATCGACGTCGCCCAGGGCCTGGAGGGGATCGTGCGCAACTCCTCCATCCACGCAGCGGCTGTCGTCATCGCCGACCGGCCGCTGACCGAGATCGTGCCCCTCCAGCTCGCCGACGCCAACGAGGTCGACGAGCAGGGCAACCGCGTCTACCGCCAGGTCACCCAGTTCCCCATGGGCCCCATCGAGGATCTCGGCCTGCTCAAGATGGACTTCCTGGGCCTGCGCAACCTCGACGTCATCGAGGACGCGCTGGACATCATCGAGCGCTCGACGGGCGAGCGCCCCGACATGACCTGCCTGCCCCTCGACGACGAGAAGACCTACGGGATGCTGGCCCGCGGCGACAGCGTCGGCGTGTTCCAGTTCGAGTCCGAGGGCATGCGCGACGCCCTGCGCCTCGTGCGTCCGATGAAGTTCGACGATCTCATCGCGCTGGTCGCGCTCTACCGCCCAGGCGCGATGGACCAGATCCCCACCTACGCGCGGGGAAAGCGCGAGCCCGAGACGGTGAGCATGCGCGACGAGCGCCTGACGCCCATCATCGGCCCCACCTACGGCGTGATCCTCTACCAGGAGCAGGCCATGCAGATCGCCAAGGAGCTCGCCGGCTTCTCCGGCGCCCGCGCGGACGACCTGCGCAAGGCCATCGGCAAGAAGAACCGTGAGCAGATGGCAGCCCTCGAGCCGGAGTACCGCCGCGGCTGCCAGGAGTCTGGAACCTCGGCGGAGGTCATCGACTGGCTGTGGCAGACCAACGTCAAGAGCGCTGACTACTCCTTTCCCCGCAGCCACGCGGCCTGTTACGCCCTGATCGCCTACCGCACCGCCTGGCTGCGAGCGAGCTATCCGGCCGAGTACATGGCGGCGCTGATCTCCTCGGTGATGTCCACGAAGGACAAGGTGCCGTTCTTCGCCGCGGTGGCTGAGGAGATGGGCATCGAGATCCTGCCTCCGGACGTCAACGAGTCCGACCACGACTTCGTGGTCGTCGACGGGGACATCCGCTTCGGCCTCGACGCGGTCAAGGGTGTGGGCTTCGCCGCGGTGGAGGCGATCAAGGCCGCGCGCGCCGACGACGGGCCGTTCACCTCGCTGTGGGACTTCTGCGAGCGCGTCGACGGGCGGGCGGTCAACAAGAAGGCCATCGAGGCGCTGATCAAGTGCGGCGCCTTCGGCTCCACGGGTGCAAGCCGCAAGGGGATGTTGGCGGTGCTCGAGCAGGCCCAGGGCGCGGGCCAGAAGATGCAGCAGGATGCGCAGATCGGGCAGGGCTCGATCTTCGACGTCTTCGATGCCCACCCCGCGGCCCCCGCCGGCGGGGCTGCCGTGGCCTCCACGCGGCCCCAGCATCCGCCGATTCCGCTCGAGGAGTTCGCCCAGCCCGAGCTGCTGGCCGTGGAGAAGGAGTCGATCGGCCTGTTCCTCTCAGCCCATCCCCTCAAGCAGGTGCGTGAGGCCCTGGTCGCGCGGGTGGACTGCTCGCTCACCGCGCTGGCCGAGCGCCGCGACAAGGATTGGGTCACGGTCGGGGGCATCATCACCGCGGCCAAGAAGATCCGCACGCGCAACGGCGGGTCGATGCTCTTCGCGACGCTAGATGACCTCGAGGGGTCGGTGGAGATCCTGGCCTTCGAGAAGGTGCTGGGCGAGTACGAGGCAGAGCTGTCCCTCGACGAGGTCGTCGTCGTCCGCGGCCGCGTCGATCACAAGGACAAGGACAAGACGTGCGTGGTGCTGCAGACCGTCGACCGCTTCGCGCCCTCGGAGGAGGAGGTCGCCAAGGCCCGCGAGGCGGCCAAGACCGCCCGCGCGGCCGAGCCGGTGACGCTCCCGCTGCGTCTGGACGCCGCCGCGCTGCCCGCCACGGTCATCGACGACCTCAAGGAGCTCTTCGCCCGCTACCCCGGCCCGGCCCGGCCCGTCCTCACGCTGGCCATGAGCGCCGGCGCGCCCCGCACGCTGCGCCTGGGCGAGGACTTCGCCGTCCGCCCCTGCGCCGCCCTGCGCGCCGACGTCGCGAGCCTCCTCGGCCCCGCCGCCCTCGAGCTGGCGGGCCCGGCCGAGGCGGCCTGAGCGCAGAGTTGTACTCCTTGACCGGTGGCGTCGGAGTGGTCGATCCGCGTGGGTCGCGATATCCTCACGAGCGGGAACCGACCAGGAGGAGCAACGGATGAACGAGTCGCCGCTCGACGTAGCACGGAGGTACACGCAGGGCCTCGACTATCCGGCGAGCAAGGAGCAGGTCATCGACGCCCTGGAGCGCAACCGCGCGCCGCATGACGTCGTGGAGATCGTCCGCTCAAAGCATCACCCGAGGTTCGCCATTGCCAGCGATCTCCTCATGCTGCTGTACTCGGAGGCCTCGCTCCCGCGAGGAGCACCGAGGGAGCAGGATTGGGCTCGGCCGGTGCGCTAACCGCGCGCCGCCCGGCCGCGCTCGCGCAGCGCGACGGTCAGGGCGATCTCGTCGCGGTCGGGGCCCCTGCCCTCCGGGCCCGGGGTCTCGAGCACGCACGGAAGGTCGTCGAAGCGCGGCTCGCCCAGGAAGGCGGCGCAGCCGTCCACGCCCAACTCGCCGGCGCCCACGGCGGCGTGGCGGTCGCGGTTGGAGCCCAGCGGGGTCTGGGAGTCGTTGAGATGCAGCGAGCCGATCCGCTCGAGGCCGACCGCGGCGACGCAGTCTTCTACCACTGTGGCGACGCCCTCGGGTGTGCGCACGTCGAAGCCCGAGGCCAGGAGGTGGCACGAGTCCAGGCAGACCCCGAGCCGCGCATCGCCTCCGGCCGCGTCGACCAGGGCGGCCAGCTCGTCGAAGGAGCGTCCCAGGGTGCCGCCCGCTCCCGCGGTGTTCTCCAGGTGGAGCGGGCAGTCCTCGGATTCCTCCAGGGCCTCGCGGATCGTGGCGCCGGCCCGCGCGATGGCCTCCCCGACGTCGCCGGTCTTGGCTGAGCCGGGGTGCAGCACGACGGCGTGCGCGCCCAGCGCCGCTCCGGCGCGCAGCGAGGAGATGAGCGAGTTCAGGGACTTCGCGCGGATGTCCTCGTCGTCGGAGGCGCAGTTGAGCAGGTAGACCGCGTGGATGAGCAGGGCGTCGACGTCGCTGCTCGCCTTGGCCTCGCGGAAGGCCCCGACCTCCTCGTCCGAGTAGTCGCGGGGCTTCCACGCCCGCGGGTTCTGGTTGAAGATCTGGATCGCGCGGCAGCCCCGCTCCACACCCCGCTCCACGGCCTTGGCCGGCCCCCCGGCGGGGGACACGTGGGCGCCGATCAGCACCGCGAAGTTGTGACGTAGGCTGGCCGCATGAGGGTCCGCTTCGCACCGTCGCCCACCGGCGCCCTGCACATCGGCGGGGCGCGCACCGCGCTGTACAACTGGCTCATGGCGCGGCACGCCGGGGGCACCTTCGTGCTGCGCGTCGAAGATACCGACCGCGAGCGCTCGACCCCCGAGAACGTCGGGCAGATCCTCGACGCCCTGCGGTGGCTGGAGCTGGACTTCGACGAGGGGCCGATCCTCCAGTCCGAGCGGGCCGAGCGCCACGCCGAGGTTCTGCGCACCCTCGAGGAGGGCGGGCACACCTATCGCTCGAGCGCCATCGCCGATGATGTCCGGGCCTACAAGGCCCGTCACGGGGCCGAGCGGGGCTTCCGCGGGGAGGCGGAGGATCAGGGCGCGATCCGCCTGCGAGTGCCCGAGGGCGCGACGGTGATCCACGACCTCATCCGCGGCGACACCACCTTCGCCCACGAGCACCTCGACGACCCCGTCATCGCCCGCGCCGACGGCAGCGTCCTCTACAACTTCGCCGTCGCGGTCGACGACCTCGACGCGGCGATCACTCACGTCGTGCGCGGGGAGGACCACCTCTCCAACACTCCCAAGCAGCTCCTCGTGCTCGCGGCGCTGGGCGCCGATCAGCCGGCCTACGCCCACCTGCCCCTCCTGCACGGCCCCGACGGCAAGAAGCTCTCCAAGCGCCACGGGGCCGCCTCGGTCCAGGAGTTGCGCGAGCATGGCTTCCTCCCCGAGGCGGTGCGCAACTACCTCGCCCTGCTGGGCTGGGGTGACACCGACGACGAGACCATCGTCTCCACGGACGAGCTCGTGCGCCGCTTCACCGTCGAGCGCGTGTCACGCAACCCGGCGCGCTTCGACGCCGACAAGCTGCGTTGGATGAACGGGCGCTACCTGCGCGAGCTGGGGGAGGAGGAGCTGACCCGTCGCCTGGAGGCCCACACCGGCCGTGGCGGCCTCGGCCCGTCGGTGGCCATCGCCCAGGAGAAGATCCAGACCCTGGCCGACTTCTGGCCGCTGGCGGGCTTCCTCCACGACGGGCCCGCCGACGACGCCGCCGCACGCGAGCGCTGGCTTGACGAGGAGGGCCTCGCCGCGCTGGTCGAGGTCCGCGAGGCCCTGGCGGGGCTGGACACCTTCGACGCGCCGTCCGTGGAGGCCGCCTTGCGCGGCGTGGTCGAGCGGCGGGGCGTCAAGGCCAAGCAGGTATTCCAGCCCGTGCGCGTGGCCATCGCCGGAACCACGGTGTCTCCGGGGATCTGGGAGTCGCTGGCCGTGCTGGGCCGCGAGGAGGCGCTGGGCCGGATCGACGGGGCGCTCGAGCAGGCGCCGCGGATCGTTTGAGACGGCTTTCGCCTCCGGTCCTCTCAAGTTCGGACCTTCGGCGACGTCAGGGGGCTCAACTCGCCTGGACGAAATGCCGATAGCACCGGCATGAGTCCTCTCGCTCCCGCCCCCGCCCCAGCACGCCCGCACCGCGCGGCCGCCGTCGAGCGCCGCCACAACGAGGGTCACGGCCGCCGCCTGACCGCCGCCTTCGAGGCCCTCGAGGGCTTCCCGGCCCTGGCCGAGTCGCGCGACCGCCTGCTGCGCGTCGTCGAGCGCGAGCCCGTGGTCGTCGGCGACGTCATCGCCGCGATCGAGTCCGACGTCGCCCTGGTCATCGCCGTCATGCGCGTGGCCAACGCGGTCGAGGGCCCGACCCGCGGACGCGTCGAGAGCGTCGTGCAGGCCGTCGAGCTGCTCCAGCCCCCCGCCCTGCGCGCCCTGGCCGCGCGCACGGCCACCTTCGACTTCTTCGAGCGCTCCACCCAGTGGGACGCCACCCCGGAGCGCTTCCGCCTGCACGCCGTGGCCACCCAGCGTGCGGCCGACCGCATCGCCCAGCAGGTCGGCGGGCTCGAGAACCGCGACCGCCTCATGGTCACCTCGCTGTTGCACGACATCGGCAAGCTCGTGCTGCTGAACGCCTACTCCGGCTATCCGAAAGAGATCCTCAACGGCGCACGCACGCCCGGGGAGCGCCTGCAGCGCGAGCGCCGCGAGCTGGGCGTCGACCACGGGCTGGTGGGCGGCGTGCTGGCCCGCCGGTGGGGTCTGCCCGGTGGCGTGGCCTCGGTCATCGAGCGCCACCACGCGGCCGATGCCGAGGGCGAGGCTGCCGTCGTGCGCCTGGCCGACATGCTGGCCCACTACGTCCTGGGCGGCGTCGTCGCTCCCGGCGAGATGCTCGGCGTGGCCCGTACCCTGGGCTTGAGGGCCAGCGACCTGCGCACGATCATGTTCGACCTGCCCTACCCCACCGTCGCACGCGTCCGGGCGACCGAGCCCTGCCCCCTGTCGGACCGCGAGCACGACGTGCTTTGCCTGCTGGCTCAGGGGAAGGTCTACAAGCAGATCGCCCAGGATCTCGGCCTCTCCACGAGCACGGTGCGCACCCACTTGCACAACGTCTACCGCAAGCTGGACGCCCACGACCGCGCCCGCGCGGTGCTCATCGCGACCGAGCGCGGCTGGATCTAGTGGCCGCCCCCGCAAATACGCACCGTTCCGGCGGCCGCCGATCGCCGATTGACGCCACCCGGCGACCGGTCATGTGCCAGAGGCACACTCCCGGATCACCGCGCGGCCCCAATCGGCGCCGGCAACCCCCGGCGACGGCACCTATTTCCGGGGACGACCACTAGTGACGTCGTCCGAAGGCGGGCGCTTGCGACCGCCGGAGGACGAAAGCGGTTTCGAAGGCGGGCGCTTGCGACCGCCGGAGGACGAAAGCCAGATCCAGGCGGCCGCGGCAAGCCCCATCCCCAGCGCGTCGATGGCCACGTCGGTCACCGTCCCGTTGCGGCCCGCCACGAAGCTCTGGTGCCACTCGTCGCTGACCGCGTAGGCCAGCCCCAGCGCCGTGGCCAGGGCGGGGCGGCGCTCGCCGACCGCGTAGAGCAACGCGAGCCATAGTGCCCCGTAGGCCGCCACGTGGCCCGCCTTGCGCAGCGGCAGGTCCCACGACCAACCCGTGCCCAGGTCAGGCTGGGCGGAGAGCAGGAAGAGCACGGCCATGATGGCCAGCGCGGGCACCCATCGCATACCCTCGAACATAGGGGGTGCCGTAGGCCGTCACGTGGCCGCCCGAGGCTCGCCCCCTGATCGAATCCGCGTTGGCCAAGTCTTGATGTTCTCCATCACCGCAAAGTCGCCGTATGCGCTCAAGGCGCTCGCCGAGCTCGGGCGCAGTGGCACCGACGGCCCGGTGCCCATCGCCGAGTTGGCGCGCCGTCGCGACATCCCCGTCCAGTTCCTCGAGCAGCTCTTCGCCACGTTGCGCCGCGCCGGCGTCCTGCGCTCCCAGCGCGGGGTAAAGGGCGGCTACGCCTTCGCCCGCGAACCCGCCGACGTGACGGTCCTGGAGGTCATCGAGCTGCTCGACGGCCCGCTGGGGCGCGACGCGGAGGGCATCATCGCGCAGGCCGCCGCCGCCGCCCGCGCCGTCCTGGCCGCCCAGACGATCGCTGACCTCGTCGAGGCGGAGCGGCGCGCGGGTGGCCAGGCGATGTACTACATCTAGGGCGGGACACAGCAGCGGCGCGCCGTACGTTCAAGTAGCCGGCCGGGAGGGTCGATGCTTTGCGGGTGTGCTTCCGATCCGAGGTTCTGCCATGCGCTTTCGCGTCACGCTTGCCGCCGCTGTCCTGGTCGTAAGCGTCGCCGCCGCCGCGGTTGCGGCCGCTCCCGATGACCGGCGACACGGCCCGGCCTCGCACGAGGTGTGGACGGTCGACCAGTCGGACACCCGCCCCGACGGCGGGGGGACGCTGTACATCTACGCGGATCGCGAGCTGCGCGAGGACGGCGCCTCGGCCGAGCCCGAGCGCATCGACCTCGGCGCGCAGGCGCGCGACCTGTGCCTGGAGCGCACGGGCACAGCGCCGGTGCGACCGCACATGATCGTCTTCAACGGCGGCCCCGACTCAGGCGAGGGCAACAGCCACGCCGCGCTGGCGTTCGTGGTCAGCGGCCACGTCCTGTTCCTGGACACCGAGACCCGAGAGCCCGTCGAGTGCATCGACGCGGGCACCCAGGCCCACGCCGTGTGGCCGACCCCCGACCAGCGCCATCTGCTCGTCGCCAACCAGAACGGCAAACTCTTCCAGCGCATCGCCACCGACTACGACAACGAGCGGTTCACGCTCGAGGACGACGCCACGCTGGCCCTGGCCAACGGCACCACGCCGAGCGGGGCCCTGCGCCAGGACCCCGCGCTGCGCCCCGACAACGCCCCGATCTGCCCGCGCACCGATGACTCGGGGCGCATCTCCTTCGTGACGCTGCGCGGCGGCGGCATGTTCGTCGTCGACCACACGACCACGCCGATGGCGATCGTCGCCGAGTACGATCGCGAGGCCGTGCACCCCAACGGCTGTGGCGGCATCGAGGCGCGCGGGAAGATGTACATCAACAGCGGCGCCGGCGCACTGGACACCAACCCGGCCGAGCACGACGTGTACGCCTTCGACGTTGACCGCTTCTCGACCACCCAGCCCACGGCGCCCAACACACCCGCCCCCCGGCTGATCTACAGCCGCGACAACGAGGGTGCTGTCGACTCGCACGGGGTCCTGCTCACCAAGCGGGAGCGCTTCCTGTGGGTCAACGACCGCATCGCCAACGACATGACGGTCGTCGACACCCGCCGCGACGAGGTGGTCGGAGCCTTCTCGCTGGAGGGTGACGCCAGCCCGGACCCCGCCCCGGACCTCATGGACATCGCGCCCGACGGCAAGACGGTCTACGTCGCGCTGCGCGGTCCCAGCCCGGGCTCGGGAGGTCACGCGGCCGTCGGGGCCACCCCGGGCGTGGGCGTGATCGACGTTCTGCGGGGCGGGCGCTCGGGCGAGCTCTCCCACGTGGCCCGCCTCAGCAACATGCGCGAGGGGCGCGAGCTTGCCGACCCGCACGCCGTGCGCGTCCGCGTGACCGACCCGGTGGCCGCGGAGCTCGAGCGTGGCCGCGACGGCTGATTCCGCGTCACGATGGCTTGGCCGCGCGGTGCGATCGCTGCGTGTCCAGGTCAGCGTGGCGATCCTGGTGGCCGCCGGCGCGTGCGCCGTCGTGGCGGCACAGCTCTCGGGCGCGGAGCTCGAGGGCGCCTACCGCGACGGAGGGCGCCAGCAGCTCATCTCCATGGCGCAGGCGGCAGGCGCCGGGGTGCTCGACGCCCGCGACCCCGATCGGGTGCAGCGCCGCCTGGAGGCGCTCCTGGCCGTCGACGATCAGGTGCGCGGCGCAGTGGTACGAGACCCTGTGGGGTCGGTGTTGGCCTCCGCGGGCGCCGCCCCCGGTGATCCGGCGCTGTCGCGCCGCGCCGCGGCGGCGGGCCGGCCCGCGCACAGGGCGAGCCGCGAGGGCCGCGTAGACATCGCCAGGGTCGCGGTCCCCTTGGCCGACAGCGCCGGCGGCGCCGGCGCCCTCGAGCTGAGCGCCGACTTCGCGCCCTTCGCCGCCGCGGTCGACCGGCGCACCCGCGATCTCCTGATTGGGCTCGGGGCGCTTCTGCTGGGCTTCACGGTTGTAACCGCGCTCGTGCTCGATCGGGGCATCTTCGTGCCCCTGCACCGGCTGCGCCTGGCGACGCGGCGCATCGCCTGCGGCCAGCTCGACACGCGAATAGGATGGACCCGTCGCGACGAGCTGGGCGCCCTGGCCCACGACTTCGACGCGATGGCCGCCCAGCTCGAACAGGACCACCGCCGCCTCGAAGCGCTCGTCCTGTGCGACCCGCTCACCGGCCTGGCCAACCACCGCCACTTCCAGGAGGAGCTGGTCAGCCAGATCCAACGGGCCCGCACCGATGATCGGTCGCTCGCGCTGGTCATCGTCGATCTCGATCACTTCAAGAGCGCCAACGACGCGCGCGGGCATCCGTTCGGCGACAGCATCCTCGCGCGCGTCGGCGAAGCGATCAAGGAGGTTGTGCGCGAGGTCGGCTTCGCGGCGCGGCTGGGAGGCGACGAGTTCGCCCTGCTGCTGCCCGACAGCGACGGCACCCGCGCGGTCGAGGTGGGTGAGGCGGTACGCAACGCCATCCGCGCCGCCTCGCCGCCGGACTTCGAGCTGAGCTGCTCGGCCGGCATCGCGTGCCTGCCCGCTGACGCGGGTGACGCCGAGTCCCTGGCACAGCTCGCCGACGGTGCGCTCTACTGGGCCAAGGGCTGTGGCCGCGACCGCACGCGACGCTACGACCCCGAGCACGTCGTCGTGGTCACCTCCGAGCAGCGCGCGGAGTTCGCCGGCCTCATCGAGGCGGGCTCCAACGTCTGCGCGCAATTTCAGCCGATCGTCGCCCTGGCCGACGGTCGCGTCGCGGGCTACGAGGGCCTGGCCAGATTCAAGGAGCGCGAGCACCTGCCGCCCTCCTGGTGGTTCGAGCACGCGCGCCGCCTGGGGCTCGGGCCCGCGCTCGAGGCGACCGCGATCGCGGCGGCCCTCTCCGTGCCCGACCGCCCGCCCGGGACGTTCCTGTCGGTGAACCTCAGCCCGTCCGCCCTGCTGACCGACGAGGTCGGCGCCGCGCTGCCGGCGCGGCTGGACGGCCTGATCATCGAGATCACCGAGCAGGAGCGCATCAGCGAACACGAGGAGCTGCAGGCGGCGCTCGACCGGCTGCGCGCCCGCGGCGCGCGTATCGCCGTGGACGACGCCAGCGGCGGCTACGCCGGCCTGCAGTGGGTCATGCGTATGCGGGCGGACATAATCAAGGTCGACCGCGCGCTCATCCAGGACATCCATCACGACCCGGCCAAAGCGGCACTGGTCTCCTCGCTTGTGCACTTCGCCTCGTGCACGGGTGCCGAGGTGTGCGCCGAGGGCATCGAGCACCTCGAGGAGTTGCGCGTGCTCAAGGGCCTCGGGGTCACCTACGGCCAGGGCTTCGTGCTCGGGCGCCCGGCCGCGTGGTGGCCGGTGGTCGACCTCGACGCAGCGGCCACGTGCCGGGTGTACGACGGCGGGCGCCGCCCCGCCATCGCGCTGCAGGGGTGAGCGCCGCAGCGCCGAGTGCGGGGGATACCCTGGCCGCTCGTGCTCGTCCCTGCCAACCTCGCCCAGCACATCGGCAACACGCCGATGGTCGAACTGACCCGGCTCGCCCCCGACGCCGGCGCGCGGCTGTTCGGCAAGCTCGAGGCCTACAACCCCGGGGGCAGCGTCAAGGACCGCATCGGGATCGCCATGATCGAGGCTGCCGAGCGGGAGGGCCGGATCGAGCCGGGGCGCACCACGATCGTGGAGGCCACCAGCGGCAACACCGGGATCGCCCTGGCCTTCGTGTGTGCTGCCAAGGGCTACGACCTGGTCATCACCCTGCCTGAGGGGATGAGCCGCGAGCGCACCGGGTTGCTGCGCCTGTACGGCGCCCAGGTGGAGATCATCGAGTCGGTGGGCGGGATGAACGAGGCCATGGACGCTGCCCGCCGGATGGGCGCACGCGACGACGCCTTCCTGCCCGACCAGTTCTCCAATCCGGCCAACCCCGAGGCGCACCGCACCACCACCGCGCCCGAGATCCTCGCCGCGCTGGACGGCC
>Ga0183260_10004034_pt1 | contig 11762 bp, 13 predicted proteins | sample AntDrymUQ4972206_2_FD_129768 | JGI IMG/M metagenome (GOLD analysis project Ga0183260, IMG submission 129768) | Polar desert sand microbial communities from Dry Valleys, Antarctica - metaG UQ497 (22.06) (version 2) (version 2) | ecosystem: Environmental > Terrestrial > Soil > Desert | place...
GGCAGCTTGTCGAGCTAGGCATCGGCGAGGAAGCGGTCAGGCACCGGCTCGCCACGGCTCGGCTCCACCGCATTCACGCGGGTATTTATGCGGTCGGTCGACGGGAGCTGTCGAGACTGGGCGAGCTCATGGCCGCTGTGCTGGCGTGCGGCGAGGGTGCCACGCTGAGTGACGGTTCCGCAGCCGAGCTCTGGTGCGTCCGTCCATGGGCTGGCTTGATCGAGGTCACCGTTCCTGCCCGGCGCAATCCCAGGGTGCCCGACATCCGCACTCACAGGCGCGACCTCCCCGCCTCAGACACCACCCTTTACCGCGCCATTCCTGTAACGAAGCCCGCGTGCACTCTGGTGGACATCGCGTATGACTTGAGCGTTGCGCAGGTCGAACGGGCAGTGAACGAGGCCGATCGGCTCGACCTGATCGACCCGGAGGCGCTCCGGCAAGCGACCGAGCACATGCCCGGCCGGCGCGGGGCGCCGAAGCTCCGGCGGATCCTCGATCGCCACACGTTCACCCTCACCCGTTCCGAGCTGGAGCGCCTCTTCAAGCCCATCGCACGCGCAGCCGGGCTCCCCGCACCGAAAGTCAACGAGGAGGTCAACGGCTACGAGGTCGACTTCTATTGGCCCGCTCTGGGGTTGGTGGTTGAGACCGACGGGTTGCGCCATCACCGCACGGCCGCCCAGCAGACGCGCGCGCTCGAGCGCGATCAGACCCACTACGCCGCGGATCTGACCCCGCTGCGCTTCAGCCATGCCCAGGTGGCCTACCGGCGCGACTACGTCCGAGGGGCGCTCGCGAGCGCCCGCAAGCGCATCGAGCGCGAGCGCGGCGGGGGCAATTGACCGATAGCTTCCGGCAATCGCTCCCAAGCTGCGCTATCCCGGCCAGCACCCCCGGCGGGCCTCCGTCGTGGGTGCCGGCTCGTTCGGCACCGCCATCGCGGTCCTGCTCGAGCGCGCCGGCGTGCGCACCACCCTGCTGTGCCGGACCGCCGAGCAGGCCGCCGAGCTGGACGAGGCCCGCGAGAACAAGCGCTACCTCGAGGGCGTGGAACTTCCCCAGCAGCTGAAGGTGCGCACGCTCGGCGCCATGGAGGACCAGTTCGCGCGGGCGGACCTGCTCTTCATCGCCGTGCCGTCGAAGGGAATGGGGGAGGCGCTTGCTGAGATCGAGCGGCTGGGCGTGGCTGAGACCGCGGGCGTGGTGTCGCTGGCCAAGGGCCTCGTGCCCCCGGGCGGCATACCCCCCACCCTGGCGCTCGAGCGGGCTTTCGGTGTGGAGCGCACGGCGTGCGTCGGCGGCCCCGCCCACGCGCGCGAGATGGTGGAGGAGACGGGAGCGGGGCTGGTGTGCGCGTCGCATTCCGGGCCGCTGGCCCACCGGGTGGCCGAGGTCTTCCAGCGCTCAGGCGTGGTGTGCGAGGTGTCCAACGACCCTGTGGGCGTGGAGCTGGCCGGCGTGGCCAAGAACGCCGCCGCGGTGGCGGTCGGCGCCACCCAGCCGCAGGGCCTGAACGCCGCGGGCATGGCGGCGGCGGACATCTTCCTCGAGGTTCTGTCCCTGGCCGAGCGCTCGGGCGGCCAGGCGCGCACCTTCGTGGGGCGCGGCGGCGTGGGCGATCTCGTGGCCACGGCCCTTGCGCCCACCTCGCGCAACCGCAGCGCCGGCCAGCTGCTGGCCGAGGGGGTGCCCGCCGAGGAGATCCCGGAGCGCCTCGGTCAGGCGGTGGAGGCGCTGGAGACCGTGCGCCTGCTGGCACGGGCGATCGAGCGGGAGGGACTCGAGGCGCCGGTCATCTCCGCCCTCGCGCACCTGATCGACGGCACGATGCCGCTCCAGGACTGGATCGAGCTGGTGCGTGCCAAGCAGCCCGCGCCCGCCGGCTTCGGCCGCCCGGGCACCTGGTGGGTGCGCCTGAAGCTGTGGTTAAGCCGCGCTTTGCAGCGCGAGCGGCCGACGCTCGATGCTCCCGGACGCCGCGAGTAGAATCAATAGAGATGAAGACCGAGATACATCCCGAATACGTCGAGGCGCACGTGCGCTGTACCTGCGGGAACGAGTTCACGACTCGCTCCACCGAGTCCTCCCTGCATGTGGAGATCTGCTCCAACTGCCACCCGTTCTACACCGGGAAGCAGAAGCTGGTGGACACCGGTGGCCGGGTCGAGCGCTTCCGCCGTCGCGCGGCGCGTCGTTCCGGCACCTGACAGGCGCAACAAACGGCGCGGCAAAGCGTTAGTGGACGCACATGTCCCACCGCTTGCCAACCCTTGATGTGACGACGGCGGCCCTCGTGGCCGCCGTCGCGCTTACCTCTGCCTTCGCCGCGTTGCCCGCGGGCGCGCAGCCGCCCGCCTACGGAGCGGCCTCCGCCCCCGCAGAGGTGAAGGTGACCGGGTGCAAGCGTGGGGCCAGCCCGGCCGAGCGCCGCGTGGAGTTCCGCGGCGCGATGAGCCGTGTGCCCCGGACCGCGCGCATGTGGATGCGCTTCACCCTCCAGGAGCGCACGCCCGAGGGCCAGTTCACCACCGTGAAGGCTCCCGGGCTGGGCGTGTGGCGCAAGTCGCGCGAGGGGGTGGCGGGCTTTGCCCACCGCCAGAGGGTCGTGGACCTCGCCCAGGGGTCGAGCTATCGCGCTGTCGTGCACTACCGCTGGTACTCCAGGGGCGGCGATCGCCTGCGCAGGGCCCGGAGGATCTCGTCGACCTGCCGCCAGGGCCCGCTCCCCAACCTCAGGGTGGCGAGCATCGCGGGCGCCCGCGTGAGCGGCTCGCCCGGTACGGTCCGCTACGTGGTGCGCGTGGCCAACGAGGGGCGCGCCACGGCCACGAATGTGACCGTGAGCCTTGCCGTGGACGGCGGCGTGATCGACACCCCGGTGGTGGGCACGATCGAGCCCGGGGATGTGCGCCGGGCCGTGGTGAACGGCCCTCCATGCCAGAGCTCGCTGGAGGCCGTGGCAGACCCCGGCGGCCTCGTGCGAGAGTCATTCGAGTCGGACAACGTGCGCGCGGCGGCCTGCCCGCCGGGCATCTAGAGCTCACGGGCCGCCGCCCCCGCGCCGATACAGTGAGCGAGGTGAGCGCCGACCACGACCACGGCCGCAACGGCGGCGATGCCGCGCGCGCCAACGGCGGCGATCCCGCACGGCATCGCAATGGCGCTGAGCCCACCGCGGCGGCGCCCACCATGGAGGCCCCGCGGGACCTGCCGATCGGCGGCCAGGCGGTGCTCGAAGGCGTGATGATGCGCGGCGTGTCCACCTGGGCGGTGGCGGTGCGCAAGCCGTTGCCCGAGCAGCTGGAGGGCGGCGAGCTGGACCCCACCGAGGGGGCCAAGGGCGAGATCGAGATATTCACCGAGCCCTTCGAGTCGTCGATCAAGCGCCACCGCGTGCTGAGGCTGCCGATTGTCAGGGGCGTGGTTGCCCTGTTCGAGTCGATGAAGATCGGCTTCCGGGCGCTGGGGATCTCGGCCAACGCCCAGCTGGCCGACGACGAGCAGGGCGAAGCGCAGGAGATCGGCGGGGCCACGTGGGCCGGCACGATCGTGTTCGCGCTGCTGTTCGCCGTGGGCCTGTTCTTCCTGCTGCCCGCCGGCCTCACCAACATCTTCAAGGACGACATCCCGAACTCGTTCGTGTTCCTGGTGATCGAGAAGCTCGTCCGCATAACGATCTTCCTCGCCTACATCTGGCTGATCTCGCGCATGCGCGATCTCCAGCGCGTGTTCGAATACCACGGGGCCGAGCACAAGACGATCTCCTGCGAGGAGGCCGGCCTGCCGCTCACACCCGAGAACGCGCAGCGCTTCTCCCGCCTGCACCCCCGCTGCGGCACCAGCTTCCTGCTGATCGTGATGATCGTGGCCATCTTCGTGTTCGCCCCGCTGGGCAAGCTCGACTGGCAGTGGCTGTTCATCTCGCGGGTCGTGGGGATCCCGCTGGTGGCGGGCATCGCCTTCGAGGTGATCAAGCTGTTCGGGCGCAACCGCACGAAGACCTGGGCGCGTGCTCTCATGTGGCCGGGCCTGCAGCTCCAGCGGCTGACTACGCGTGAGCCAGACCTGTCCCAGCTGGCCGTGGCCATCGCGGCCCTCAGCGCGGTGCTCGAGCGCGAGGATCCGGGCGAGGCGACCGACGATGACAAGGTCGGCATGGAGGTCGTGGCCTAAGCCCGTGCGCTGCGCTCGTCGCTGAGGCACGCCGGGCACACCCGCCGCAGCGCCTACCCTTGGCGGCGAGATGATCGAGAAGCTCGTGGAGCAGATCGAGAGCCGGTTCGCCGAGCTCTCGGAGCAGATGTCCGACGCCGACGTGATCGCGGACCGCGATCGCTATGCCGAGGTGGGGAGAGGGTGGCACCGCCTCGAGGCCGCCAACGAGCTGGCGCAGCAGTGGCGCCGTGCGTCCTCCGACGCAGCGGGCGCCCGCGAGATGCTCGACGACAGTGAGGATTCCGAGCTGCGCGAGTTGCTGGGCACCTCCGAGGCGCGGCTGGCCGAGCTGGGCGAGGAGATCCGCCTGGCGATGGTCGAGCCCGATCCCGCCGACGACAAGAACGTGATCGTGGAGGTTCGCGGGGGCACCGGCGGCGAGGAGGCCGGGCTGTTCGCGGGCGACCTCTACCGGATGCTCGACCGCTATGCCGACCGGCGTGGCTTCACCACCGAAGCCCTGTCGATCGAGGACGGCGACTACACCTTCGCCGTGAAGGGCAACAGCGCCTACAGCGTGTTCAAGCACGAGGGCGGCACCCACAGGGTGCAGCGCGTGCCCGAGACCGAGTCGCAGGGGCGCATCCACACCTCCACGGCCACGGTGGCCGTGCTCCCCGAAGCCGAGGAGGTGGAGGTCCAGATCAACCCGTCGGACCTGCAGGTGGACGTGTACCGCTCATCGGGCCCCGGCGGCCAATCGGTGAACACCACCGACTCCGCCGTGCGCATCACCCACAAGCCCTCGGGCGTGGTGGTGTCGATGCAGGACGAGAAGTCCCAGCTGCAGAATCGCGACAAAGCGATGCGCGTCCTGCGCGCGCGCCTGTACGAACAGGAACACGCGGCGCGCCAGGCGGAGGAGGCCTCCAGCCGCCGCTCGCAGGTGGGCACCGGCGAGCGCGCCGAGAAGGTGCGCACCTACAACTTCCCGCAGGATCGGGTGACCGATCACCGCGTGAAGCTGACCAAGGGCGAGGTGCAGCGAGTCCTTGCGGGGGAGCTGGAGGAGTTCACGGCCGCGCTGGAGGCCGAGGAGAAGCGGCTCAAGCTCGAGGCCGCCTCCCTCGTCGAAACTCCTTGATCTCCGTCGCACCCGTGCGCGACGCGCTGGGCGCTGCAACGGACGCGCTCACCGCCGCGGGGTGCGACACGCCTCGGCTGGACGCCGAGCTGCTGGTGGCCGATGCCCTCGGCGTGGACCGCGGCGCGCTGGTCACAGACCCCGACCGAGCGATCCCCGCCTCGGCCGCGCGCCTGATCGCCGAGCGGATGCGCCGCCGTGTCGCGCGCGAGCCGGTGGCCTACATCCTGGGGCGGAAGGGCTTTCGCCACATCGAGTTGGCGGTGGACAACCGGGTGCTGATCCCCCGCCCCGAGACCGAGCTGCTGGTGGAGGTGGCGCTGGAGCTGCCAGCCGGGGCCCGTGTGCACGAGGTGGGCACCGGCAGCGGGGCCGTGGCTCTGGCGCTTCGACACGAGCGGCCGGACCTCGATGTGAGCGCCTCGGACCTCTCACGCGCGGCCGTCGACGTCGCGCGTGCAAACTCGGCGCGGCTGGGGCTCGAGCTGAAGATCTCCGCCGCGCGCGGGCTACCGGAGGGCGAGTTCGATCTCGTCGTGGCGAACCTGCCGTACGTGGCCGCCGATGAGATGGCGGCCCTCGCTCCCGAGGTCCAGCGCTACGAGCCCCGCGAGGCGCTGGTGGCCGGCCCGGACGGACTCGGCGCGATCAGGGAGCTGATCCATCGCGCGCGGTCGGGAGGGCGGCTGGCACTGGAGCACGCGCCCCATCAGGGTGAGGCCGTCCGTGGGCTTCTCGACGGCAGTACCACTCGCCGCGATCTGGCCGGCCACGAGCGGGTGACCGTGGGCACCGCGCCTTGACGCCAGAGGACGTCGCCACCTTCGAGCGTTGCATCGCCGTGGGGGGATTGGCGCTGTTTCCCTCGGACACGGTCTACGGCTTGGCCACCGAGCCGGACTCCAAGGAGGGTCGCGGGCGTCTCTACGAGCTCAAAGGCCGATCGCTGGGCGTGCCGGCGGCGGTGATGTTCTTCGCGCTGGACCTCGCCTTGGAGGCGCTGCCGCAGCTGGGCCCCCGTACGCGCGCGGCGCTTGGGGCGCTGCTGCCGGGGCCGCTCACCGTGCTCCTGCCCAACCCCGCGGGGCGTTACCCACTCGCCTGCGGCCCGGACCGGCAGCGCCTGGGGCTACGCGTGCCCGAGCTCAGCGGCGCCCTCGCGCCCCTGTCCGCCGTCAAGTGGCCCGTGCTGCAGTCCAGCGCCAACCGCTCGGGCGGCCCGGACCCGCGGCGGGTCGAGGACGTGGAAGACCACATCCGCTTCGGTGTGGACCTGCAGCTGGACGGGGGTACGCTCCCGGGGGTCGCCTCCACGGTCGTGGACCTCACCGGCTTCGAGGTCAGTGGCGAACACGCAGTGGTGCGCGTTGGCGCCGTGCCCGCCGCCGCGGTGGCCGCTGCGCTGACCGGGACCGTATAGCTGGGTTCTCTACCACCTGTCCACGGCATCAGCCGGCGGCCTCACGACGCGTCGTCCCTCCTCGCTGCGCACGAACTCGATGAAAGCCTGCGCCGGGGGTCGCATCGTCCCCCGGCGCGGTCGCAGGATGTACCAGTGGCGCTCGGGCAACGGCGTAGCCACGTCGATTGCGGCGAGGTGGCCCACGTCCAGCTCCAGCTGGCTGGAGAGGAGCGACTGCAGCGCCACGCCCAGCCCGGCTCGCGCGGCCTGCTTGATCGCGCCGTTGGATCCGAGCGTGAGCACCTGGGGGTGCAGGCCATGCCTCGCCAGGAACTCCTCGGTCATGGCGCGGGTGCCCGACCCCTCCTCTCGCAGCAGCCATGGACGACTGCCCAGTGCCTCGACCGGCACCGAGCGCTTCCTCACTAGAGGATCGGCGGGAGAAGCGATGATCGCAACCGGGTTCTCGAGGAAGCGCTCTCCCTCCACGCCCTCGCCTGACGGCCGGCCGCCAATCGCGACGTCCGAGTGGTGACCGGCCACCCGGTGGAACACCCGCTCGCGGTTGCCTACGTCGAGGCTGAGTACAACCTCGGGGTGGTACCCGGAGAATGCCTCGAGCAGTGGGGGCACGATGTGCTCAGCGGCGGTGGTCACCGCGGCGATGTGCAGTTCGGCGGCGGCGGACTCCGCCGCCTCTCGCGCGGCACGACCCCCCTGCTCGAGCAGTCCGATCACGTCCACGGCGTAGGCCGCGAACGCCTCGCCGGCGGCGCTGGGTCGCACGGTGCGCCCAACGCGCTCTGTGACCGGCACGCCCAGCTCCTTGGACAGCGCGGAGACCGCCGCCGACACCGACGGCTGGGTGACCACGAGCTCGTCGGCTGCGGCGGTGACGGATCCCGTGCGCACGACAGCGAGGAAGCTGCGCAGCTGGGTGAGGGTTATAGCCATCTGCCTAAGTGATCAGATCAAGCCTAGCGCCAGCTTCTTGGGCATCTCAAAGGGTGTCCTCTATGGATCGTTTCACCATTTTGATTGAAGCAGGTAAGGTGATCCTCTTGTATCGATCCACACTAGTCTCGAGAATCGGGAGGTTCGAAGTGTCCCATCCGCAGAGCGTCTTGCTGGTCGCCAACCGCACCGCCGACACCGATCGCCTGCGCCAGGCCGTGCGCGACCGCGCCGATAAGGGCACGACGAGGTTCCACCTGCTGGTGCCCGCGGTACCGAGCGGCTTGCACCGGGTTGTGGACCCCGAGGTGGCCGGGCGCGAGGAGGCCCACACCCGCCTCGGCGCCGCGCTGCCGCACTTGAGCAAGGCCGCCGGGTTCATGGTCGGGGGCGAGGTGGGCAGCGCCGACCCGATGGCCGCGATCCAGGACACCCTTGCCCGCGAGAGCTTCGACGAGATCGTGATCTCCACACTCCCGCGGCGGGTGTCGCGCTGGTTGCACGTGGACCTGCCGAGCAAGGCCACCGGTCTCGGGCTCCCTGTGTCCCACCTGGAGGCTGAGACCGTCCCCGACGAAGACCCCGCGCTAGCGGTTCGGTAGCGCCATGCTCGTACGAGACGGGATGAACCCCATTGTCGTCACGGTCGGGCCCGACCACCGGCTGCGCGAGGCCGCGAAGCGGATGACCGAGCACAGCGTGGGCGCCGCGGTGGTGATGGACACCGAGGGGTCGGGCCCCGGGATCATCACCGAGCGCGACCTGCTGCGAGCGAACGGGGCCGGCCAGGACATAGACACCGAGCGGGTGCGCGACCACCTCGCGTCAAGGCTGATCTACGCCTACGCGGATTGGTCGCTCGAGCAGGCCGCCGAGGAGATGGCTCGCGGGCACTTTCGCCACGTGATCGTGCTTGACCAAGGAGGCCAAGCCGTAGGCATCCTCTCGATGCGCGACATCGTGCGGTGCTGGGTCAGCGATGGCGCGAGCTGCGAAGTGACCTAGGTTTGCCTCTCGCCGGTCTCAGCCCGGCGTCGCTCGGAGTGTCTCCCCGATCCGGTCGAAGAGCGGGGCGAGCGCGATGAGCCGCTCCGCGGGCGCGGTCTGGAACACAATCGTGATCAGCGTCTGGCCGCGGAACAGGAAGTAGTGGGCGTGAGCGCCGCGCTTCCCGGTGGCAGCATCCCGGAACGTGTAGAGGTACAAGTACCCCGGCAGCCCGCCGAGGGTCACCTGCTCGGGCCGGCGCAGCAGCTTCGCCTGTCCAGCGGACTGCACGAGCTTGTCGGTGAGCTTCTTCGCGATGTCGAGGGTCTCCGGCCCGATCTCGATCCTGAGGTCGGTCATCCGAACCAGCATCGAGGAGCCGTCGCCCTCGGCCAGTAACCGCACCTCGGGATCGGGAGCGGCGAGGCGCCGCCAGCCGGCTGGATGCGAGATGGAGAAGGCACCCGCCGGGTCGCGAAACCGAACGAATTCATCGCCCGCCGCGGCCGGCGGCCGGTCAGACGGGGTCGGGGAAACCAGCTCGCGGGCGATCAACATCGCGCCCAACCCGACCAGGACGGCTACCGCGGCCGCCACCGGGATCCATTTGCGCGGCGCGGCGGATTTAAAGCCGCCGCGCGCCTCAGCCAGCACCCCTCGCGCCCGTCGGTCGTACTAGTACGACTCCTCCCTGTACGTCTCCTCCCGGTCCCACTGCCCGCGGCGTTGTTCGATCGGCTGAGCTCCATCCGCGGGTCCGCCGGGGTCCGTCGGCCCGCGCGTCTGGCGCAGCGACCCCTCCTGCTGGCGGACGGCGATCAGGCCGAAGATGAGCGCCGCGCCGCCGGAGGCCAGGTGGAAGAAGTTGTCAAACGACAGGCTGGTGTTGATCGAGATGATCTGCAGATAGTTGAGGAACCCGAGCACCGCGGCGAGCAGGTAGAAGAGCCCGACGCCGATGAGCACCCCCTGGGTGATCGTGACGTCGCTCATCCGCGACGCGATTATCAAGCCGGCGCCGATCGTGAGGTGCACGATGTTGTGGAAGATGTTCAGGTCAAAGAAGCCCAGAAACGTCTCGTCCGTGTTCTCGACGAAGCCGGTGAAGCCTGTGATCGTAAAGCCGATCACGCCCGCGGCCACGTAGCCCAGTCCGAGCAAAAGTGCGAACACGCGTGCGACGTTTTCGCGCTCCGTAGAAGCGAACCCCTGTTTCATCCGTCCTTCCATCGTCTCCTCCCCAGGTGGCGACCCTCTTATGGCCGGTGCATGCGGCGGGCCGGTGCATGCGGCGCGCACCTAGCTTACACCGGCTCGATGGTCCCCGCACCAAACCCCGGTTTGAAACTCTCCTTGCATGGGTGGGGATCCCCTTGAACTGCGTGCTCCCCCTCCCTAGCCTCGGACGACGATGAAGCGACGTACGGCAAGGGCAAGCGAACTGAGAGCGGCGATCGAAAGGCTTCCGCTCGCCACCCGGCGGGCGATGCTCGAGGGGATCCAGACGAACTCCATCACGGTTGGAGGGGACGGCGACCCTCGCGGTGGGGTCTGCCCGATCTACGCCACCTCGGCCCTGCCTTCAAGGAAGATCGGCGGCCCCTTTGCCCGCGCCTGGGACCAGTACGCGGGTGCGCGGCTGCCCCGGCGGGCCAGCGAGCGCGAGCTGCGCACGCTCCGTTCGATGCTCGAGGCGAGCATCGAGCTCGAAGCCGAGCCGGCGGTCTCCCTCCGCGCGGAGGTCGCGGCCCACAGGGCCTCGCAGGCGCGCAGCCGGGCCGTTGCGCCCCGACGCGACTCCGGCGAGCGGGACCGCACCGGGGAGTTGTCACGGCGTGCCGGCTGGGCGTGGCTGCGGCCGGTACGGCGCTACGACGACTACGAGCGTGCGTTGCGGGCGCTCGACGCCATGGCGCGACACGCCCGCCCTGAGTCCGAGCCGGAGCGGCTGGTAGCGAGCTCACCCGGACGTGACTGACCCACGCGGTAGCCCGGGGGTGTAGGCTCACGGACTCCGCATCGGCGTCCGACGTTTGGGGGTTGTATGTCGCGGGCATATAGGTTCTTGTTTTAGCCGCTGGGATGGTCAGAAGCTGGTCTGGAAAGCAAGGAGGCTGGTCGTGAAAGCAAGGAGGCTGGTCGTAATGGGAGAGGTACGAGGCGTATGAGGGGAGAGGTGCGAGGCGTATGAGGGGTTTCACGATCGCGAGCGTAATCGTGCTCGTCGTAGTAGTGGCAGTCGTCGGGACCGCCGCCGTGCTGCTGGCACGCACGGTCCAGGAAGCGCAGTCGATCAACGACAAGGCGCAGAACATCGCCACCACCGGACGCGGGATCAACACCGCGACCGATTCGGTCATACAGCTGAGGCGGACGAATGAGCTCGCTCGCTCGATCCTCAAGTCGGCGAAGCCGCTCGACACCCAGCTCGGTGGCATCGTCGGCACGGCGCAGGGCATCGACGGGCTCGCCTCGTCGATCAACTCCAGCGCCGGCAGCATCAACTCGACGGCCGGCGGCATCAACGACAGCGCCGAGAGGATCAACACCAGCGCGGGGAGCATTAACTCCTCGGCCGGTGCGATCAACTCGACCGCTCGCAGCATCAACTCCAGCGCCGGGAGCATCAACTCGAGTGCGGGCAGCATCAACTCCAGCGCCGGCAGCATCAACTCCAGCGCCGGCGCCATCAACAAGAGCGCGGGCACCATCAACACCACCGCCGGGAGGATCGACTCCCTGGCGGGCTCGATTCTCGGCACCGCGCGCGAGATCGACACCGACGTGCGGCTGATCAACTTGAACCTCGATGTGACCCTGGACCTCGTGACGGCGGTGAAGGGCGACACGGGCAACATCCTCGGTCAGGCCGGGGGCGCGAACGACACCGCCGCGTGCATCGATCGCAAGCTCGGAGGCGAGTCCGGGGAGGATGGCGACTGCCAGGGCCAGTCCACGCCGGCCTCGGCCTCCAGCCGGCAACGCGGGACCACCTCGTCCCCAGAGCCGCAGTCGATCTCGCCGCAGGATCTGAGGGAGTTGCTCCCCAAGACCCCGCCGCCCGCTTCCGGCGACCCGGTGCCCGATCCCAAGCTGCGGGATCAGCTCCCGCGGCCC
>Ga0183260_10004035_pt1 | contig 11757 bp, 11 predicted proteins | sample AntDrymUQ4972206_2_FD_129768 | JGI IMG/M metagenome (GOLD analysis project Ga0183260, IMG submission 129768) | Polar desert sand microbial communities from Dry Valleys, Antarctica - metaG UQ497 (22.06) (version 2) (version 2) | ecosystem: Environmental > Terrestrial > Soil > Desert | place...
CCGCAACCCCCAACAGGCCACCCGTCGCCTCATCGCCCAGCTCGAACGCCTCGGACACAACGTCACCATCCAGGAGGCCGCCGCTTGATCCCAACGGGTTTTCCCTTCAGTGAGGAGGTCATCGCTTGCGATGACCGTACGGCGAAACCCAAGATCGCAGGTCGCCGGAAGCGGCGACCTGCGGAAGGGGGTTTCGCCCTCCGGTCGCCGCAACCGGCGACCTGCGGAAGGGGGTTTCGCCCTCCGGTCGCCGCAACCGGCGACCTCCGATCGACGTTACAATCGCCGGCGTCCGAGCAGGGCCTTGCCGAGCGTGACCTCGTCGGCGTACTCGAGATCTCCCCCGACCGGAAGCCCGCTCGCAAGGCGCGTCACGACGACGTCGGGCGCCCGCTCGCGCAGCACGTCGGCGATGTGCAGCGCCGTCGCTTCGCCCGTCGTCGTCGGGTTCGTCGCCAGCACCACCTCGCGGATGGGGTGGCTGGGATCGACGACCCGGCGATAGAGCTCAGCGATCTTCAAATCCTCGGGATCGACGCCGTCGATCGGCGACAGCGCGCCGCCCAGCACGTGGTAGCGGCCGCGGTACTCGTGCGTGCGCTCGACCGGGATCACGTCGCCGGCCTCCTCGACGACGCAGATCAGCCCGGCATCGCGGCGCTCGTCGCTGCAGATACGGCAGCGCGGCTCGTCGGCGAGGTTGAAGCACACCTCGCACAGCCGGATGCGAAGCCTGACCTCGGTGATCGACTCCGCCAGCGCGGCGGCGTCCTCGGCAGAGGCGCGCAGGATGTAGAACGCCAGGCGCTGCGCCGTGCGCGCGCCGATCCCCGGGAGCTTGGCCAGCTCGGAGATCAGGCGCTGTATCGACGGCGCGTACAAGCCGTTAGCGGCCGAGCCCCGGGAATCCGCCGGGCCCGCCGAGCGCCCCGAGGTCCAGGCCGCCGGTCAGGCCGCCCATCTTCGTCGCGGCCAGCTCCTGAGCCTGGCGCAGCGCCTCGTTGACGGCGGCGAGCACCATGTCTGCAAGGAGATCGGGATCCTCGGGATCGATCGCCTCGGGATCGATGCGGATGTCCTTGACGTCGAGGTCGCCGCTGACCGTGACGGTGACCATTCCGCCGCCCGCGGACGCCTGCACCGTCTCCTTGGCGAGCTGCTCCTGGGCGGCCGCCATGTCGGCCTGCATCTTTTGAACCTGCTTGAGCATCTGGTTCATGTTCGGCTGCTGGGCCATCAGCTATCACCCTTCTTGGGATCTGGATCTGCTTGCGGATCGGAGTGGATCTCCTCGGCGTCGAACTCTGCCAGCAGGCGGGCCACCAGCTCGTCATCGGAGGGCGCGACAGGCGCGCCGGCCTCGATCTCGCCCTCGGCGGCTGCCTCGCCGAGCACGTAGGCGATCCGGGCGCTGCTGCCGGTGACGGTCCGCACCGCCTCGGCGACGCATGCGCGGTAGCTCTCATCCTCGGCATTGCGGCGCAGGAAGTGTGCGCTCGGTGCGATGGAGACCGTCACCTGGTCTCCCTCGACGGCGACCGGCCGCGCGTCGGCGAGCAGCGCGGCACAGAGGGCGTTGGAGTCCTTGAGGGTCTCGAGCACCGCCGGCCACACGCTGCGCAGCCCGTCGAGCTCGAGCGCCGGTCCGTCCCCGCCGCTGCCCGCGCCGGCAACCTCGGGCACGGCCACGGCGACGACATGCGCGGCTGCGTTGGCCTTCGCGGCGGGCTCGGACGGCGAGCGTTGCGCCGGCTGCGAGGGAGGCGGCGGCTCGCTCGGCGGCACCGGCGCATCGGGCGCCGGAGCGGGCGGCGGCGACGGCGACTCGGGTGACGGCGAGGGCTGGCTCGGTGGCGCGGGCGATTCGGCCCGCACCGGCGCGGCGCCCGCGAGCGCTGCCTCGAGGCGCTCGATCCGCGCCGTTAGCGCCTGCGCCGAGGGATCGACCGCGGGCGCGGCCGCCTTCACGAGCGCGAGCTCGAGCTGGGTGCGAGCGTCCGAGCCGTTGCGCGTCGCGTCCAGCGCGCCGGCAAGCAGGTCGAGCAGCCGCGTGATGGCGGCCACGCCCAGACGGCTGGCCTGCTCGAGCAGGCGGGCGTCGCGCTCGGGGGTGAGCGCGAGCTCGGGCGGTACCTCGCCGAGCGTGTGGACGATCATCAGGTCGCGCGCGTGCGCCTCGAGGTCACGCGCGGAGCCGTCGGCGTCGCGGCCTGTCTGTGCCAGCCGCGCGGCCGCGAGCAGCGCCGCGCGCGGGTCGGCCGCCGCGACCGCGTCGAGTGCCGCGAACAGCAGGTCGGCGTCGGCGACGCCGAGCACCGCGAGCACGTCGTCGGTGGCGATCTCGTTGCCGGCGTAGGTGACGAGCTGCTCGAGCGTCCCGAGCGCGTCGCGAAACGACCCGGTCGCATGGCGCGCGAGCAGCGCGACGGCATCGGGCTCGATCGCGATCGACTCGGCGTCGGCGACGCGCCGCAGCACGGCGGCGAGCTGCTCGACGGCCGGGCGCGCGAAGTCGAAGCGGTGGCAGCGATCGACGACGGTCCCCAAGACCTTTCCTGCCTCCGTCGTCGCGAGCACGAAGACCGTGTTCGGCGGCGGTTCCTCGAGCGTCTTGAGAAACGCGTTCCACGCCTGCGTGGAGAGCATGTGCGCCTCGTCGAGGATGTAGACCTTGTGGCGGCCCGAGAGCGGCGCGAAGACGACACTCTCGCGCAGCTCGCGGATGTCGTCGACGGAGTTGTTGGACGCCGCGTCCATCTCGAGCACGTCGAGCGAGGCCGCGGCGGCGATCGACGTGCATGACTCGCAGACGCCGCAGGGCTCGATCGTCGGGCCGTGCTCGCAGTTCAGGCAGGCCGCGAGGATCTTCGCCATCGACGTCTTGCCGGTGCCGCGCGAGCCGACGAACAGGTAGGCGTGATGGACCTTGCCGTGCGCCACGGCGTTGCGCAGCGTGCGTACGACGTGCTCCTGGCCGACGACCTCCGCGAAGGTGCGTGGGCGGTGGCGACGGTAGAGCGAGGGTGCCTGGGACACGGACCGCCGAGGATAGCTCCGAGCGCGGCGCGGCCCGCACCACCCCCAGTTGACGGCGAGCGCAGGTACGGTCTGGCGCCATGGCTCGGATCCGCTTCGTGGCCGGGGTGCTGGTGGGGGCCGTCGCACTGCGGCTGCTGGCGGGGCGCGGGCTGGTCAATTACGACACGCTGTACTCGCTGGACTGGGGCCGCCAGCTCGCCGGAGGCGCGGCGCCCGACCTCGACGTCGCGATCGCCCCGACCCCGCACCCGCTGGGCACGCTCGGCGGAATCGTGTTGTCGCCGCTCAGCGCGCTGAAGCTCGACGGGCTCTATGGCGAGGCGGCCGCGAGTGCGGTCATCGCGCTGTCGTTCGTGGCGCTGGCGCTGCTGGGGTGGGTCGTCTTCGCGCTCGGCCGCGAATGGTTCAACGTGCCGACCGGCGTGCTCGCGGCGGTGATCGTGCTGACGCGCGTGCCGGTGCTCGACTTCGGCGCGCGCGCCTACGTCGACATCCCCTATCTCGTGCTCGTGCTCGGAGCCCTGCTCGTCGAGACCCGCCGCCCGCGCTCGGGCGGCCCCGTGCTCGCGCTGCTCGCGCTGGCGGGGCTGCTGCGCCCCGAGGCGTGGCTCTTCAGCGCCGCCTACCTCGTCTGGCTGCTGGCGCCCGGGGTGCGCTCGTCGGCGCGCGGAGCCGGGCCGCGACGCGCATCGGCCTGGCGCGACGCCGCCCCGCTGATCGCCTTGGCCGCCAGCGGACCGCTGCTTTGGGTGATGCACGACCTCCTGCTGACGAGCGATCCGCTGCACTCGCTGAGCGGAACGCGCGAGAGCGGTGACGCGCTCGGGCGCGTCACGGGACTCGACAACGTGGCGACGACGGTGCCACGCCGCATCGGCGAGATCCTGCGCGAGCCCGTCCTCGTGGCGGCGGCGGGCGGTGGGGTGCTCGCCCTCGCCCTGCATCGCGACCGGCGCGTGCGGCTCGGCGCTGCCGCAAGCGCTGCGGCGCTCGTCGCCTTCTGCGTGCTCGCCGCCGCCGGACTGCCGCTGATCACGCGCTACCTGCTGCTGCCGGCCGGGCTGCTGACGATCTTCGCCGCCGCCGCCGTGTTCGGCTGGATGGACCTGCACCACGGCCCGCAGCGCACCTGGTGGGCGCGCTTCGCGGCGCTCGCGATCGTGGCGCTGCTCGTCTTCGTTCCCGACCAGACGCGGCGCATCGACCGGCTTGGCACCGCGCTTTCCAGGCAGGAGGCGATCCAGGGCGATCTGGCCGATGTCATCCGCGACGGGCTGCCGTGCCGCCCGGTCGCGGTCGCCAACCGGCGGCCGATACCGCTGCTGGCGCTGTGGCTGAAGAGCGGCCCGGAGCGGATCGTCGACGCGCAGAAGGGACTGCCGCAGCGCGGCACGTATCTCGTCCCGCGCACGCCTGAGGTCGCGCGCGACTACATCCTCGACAAGCGCGATCGCGACCGCCGGATCCCCGTCACGCCACCGGACTTCAGTGCGTTCGCAGCCAACGCGTCGTGGCGCGCTTCCGCCATGTGTTGAGAGGCGAACCGCGATGTAGGACTGTGTGGGGTCGCATGCCACGCGCTCTCCTTGCTCTCGCCGGCGTTCTCACCGCCCTGCTCGCCTCACCCGCCCTCGCGGCGCGGCGCGCTACGAGCCGCGCATCGTCGGCGGCGGAGACGCGACGCGTCCGTGGCCGGCGCAGGGCTACCTCCTGATACAGGTCGAAGCCGGCACGTTCGCCTGCGCCGGCACGCTCGTGAGCGGCCGCTGGTTTCTAACGGCCGCTCACTGCGTCAGCGACCCGTCCGATAACAGCGTTCTGCCCGCCAGCGCGTTCACCGTGCGGCTGGGGAGCGCCAACCGCAATCTCGGAAGCGAGTTCGGCGCCGACGACGTCATCCGCCATGACCTGTACAGCCAGTCCACGCGGTCCAACGACGTCGCACTTCTGCGGCTGGACGCCGCCCCCCCGCTCGGCGACACGATTGCGCCGCTGCGGCTCGTCGCCGCGAACGAGAGCGCTGCTGTGGGCTCCGGGCACGCTCGCCTCGATCATCGGCTGGGGCACGACGTGCTTTGAGCAGTGCGCGACGACGACGAACCTGAAAGAGGCGGGCGTGCCGATCGTCAGCGATGCCAGCTGCTCCTCGGCCTACGGCGGCTCATTCGTGGCCACGACGATGGTCTGCGCCGGCGACGGAACGGCGGACACCTGCCAGGGCGACTCCGGCGGACCTATCATGGTCCCGCGCGGCGACGTCTACGTGCTCGTGGGCGTCACGTCGACGGGGGTCGGCTGCGCGAATCCAGACTTCCCGGGGATCTGCGCGCGCCTTGGCGCGCCGGCGCTCAACGCGGCGGTGCGCGGCCAGATCCCGACCGTGAGGATCGACTCCCCGGCGTTGACGCAGTGGCCGGACGTCGGCGCCGACGTCGATCTGAGCGCCACCGGCACGCGCGGCTTGCACGATCCTCCCGATCCGGACTTCGAATGGAGCATCAGCGATCTCGACGGTGACTGCAGCTTCATCGACGTGAGCGGCGAGACCGCGACGCTGCGCCCGAACGCACCGGGCTCGTGTGCGGTCACCGTCCAGCAGGTCTACCCGGACGGCGACCGTTCCGTCGCGCGCGAGGTCGTCACGACGAACGGCAGCGCGGGGTCGCCTGCGCCCCCGCCGCCTCCGGTAGGTCCGCCACCGGCCCCACCACCGCCACCGCCACCGCCGGTGGCACCGCCACCGCCACCGCCACCGCCACCACCACCGCCCACGCCGGTGCAACGCGAGCCGCGGCTGGCCACCCTCTCCGCCCCCACGCGGGTCAGGGTCGGCGCCCTGCTGGACGGGCGCTTCAGCGTCACGGTGCGCTGCTTTGCCAGTTGCCGGCTGACGTCGATCATGAACCTCGATTCGAAGACGGCGCGCCGGCTCGGGCTGACGCGCAAGGTCGGCCACGCGGTACGCATCGGCTCGGGCTCGGCACGGCACGCGAAGGCCGGGCGCTACCGGCTCACCCTTCGCATCCCGCGCGCCGCCAGGGTCGGGCTGCGGCCCGCGCGTAGCGGCAAGCTCACGCTGCACGTCGCCGCGCGCCGATACGCGCGCACGGAGAACCACCAGCGCATCATCCGGCTGTCGCGCTGAGAGTGGACCGTGCACCCTCAATCGAGACGCTGTCCTCGGGCGCTTGCGTCTGCAATAGCTCCGGTCCGGGAACCCCCGCTGCGCATGCCGGTAACCGCTTAAGGCTGCTTCCTTCCGGACCTGACCTGATTCACGGGCCGACACCGCGCGGGACCCGGGCCATCAGCACCACCGCAGACGGGCTGACCCCGAAGGCCGCGTCCCTCGAGAGGGGATTCGGCCTCGCTAGAGCGGATTGCGAGCGACAGGGCACCGCTAGTTCCCCGCCTAGCACGGTCCAGCCTTGAGTGTATCCATCGCGTAGGGTCGCCGGGACTGACGCTTGACAAGCAGTGTGAGTGAGTGCATACTCACACTGCTCATGACCGCCCCGCCCCCGACGACGCGCACGCTGTCCACCGCCGAGGAGCGGCGCGAGACGATCCTGCAGGCCGCCGAGCGCGTCTTCGCCGCGCGCGGCTTGCACGGGACGCCGACGATGGAGATCGCCAAGGCGGCGGGGATCTCGCAGGCCTACCTCTTCCGCCTGTTCCCGACCAAGTCCGAGCTGTTCATCGCGCTCGCGCAGCGCTGCAACGAGCGCATCTACCGCGCGTTCGCCGACGCCGCCGCGGAGGCGAAGGCGGCGGGCGAGGAGATCCTGCCGGCGATGGGCCACGCCTACATGGAGCTGCTCGCCGACCGCAACCTGTTGCTCGTGCAGCTGCACGCGCATGCGGCCAGCGACGATCCCGAGATCCGCGACGAGATGCGCAGCTGCTTCGCGCGGCTCGTCGAGCTCGTCGAGCGCGAGTCCGGCGCCGACGAGCAGGCCGTGCAGCGCTTCTTCGCCCACGGAATGCTGCTCAACGTGCTCACCGCGATGCGCGCCGAGGAGGTCCAGGCGCGCTGGGCTGAAGTTCTCCTCGCGCCGCCGACCGGTGCCGCATGACCCCTCGTTTTCATTTGTCGGGTAGTGGTTGATCGGGATCGCGCTGCTGCCGCTCGCCTCGCGGATGCTCGACGAAGCTGATCGCGCTGCTCGTGCCCGGCATCCGGATGCGGCTGCGTTCGGCGGCGTCGGCCGCGCCCACTACGGTCGCCTGAAGCGCAGGATCTCGCTCGAGGTCGTGCCGCCGGCGCGGTGCATCCGGCTCACGTACGCGTGCCCGGCGCCGAGCGCGGTGCTCCACAGCGTGATGTCGACAGCCTTCGGCGCGCGCGTTGGCAGCCGCGGCGGGCGCTTGCCCGGATAGCCCGCCCCGTGGCGTCCGCGGCCCGGCTCGTGGCCGGGATCGCGGCGCACCGTCGGGTGCATCGCGAAGACGCGCCGGTCGTCGCGCCGCAGCCGGCTGCGGCGCGAGCCGATGAGCAGCTCCTGGCGTTGCGCGGAGGAGCTGACATAGAGCAGCCGGCCGTCGTACAGCGACGGGTTGAGCAGCAGCTCGCCGGTGCGGGCCCGGCGCCGCACGTGCCGCGCCGCGGTCGGCAGGAAGATCTCCTCGATCCAGCTCGAGCTTGGCAGGGCCGCGTGGAAGACGACGCGCTCGCCGCTCAGCGACGGTCGTCCGATGCGAGCGGGCGCATGGAAGGCGCGCAGGAGCCGCGCGGGCTTTGCGAGCGCCCTCAGGTCGACCGACCAGAGCAGGTCGAGGCCGCCCTCGCGGGCGCGCCAGACGAGCCAGCGGTCAGACAACGCGGGCTCCTCGGCTCCGGGCGCCGCGATGCGCCCAGTCACGGCGAGCGTGTCCTGCGCGGCGAGGACGAGCTCGGCGCCCTCGCGCCAGACGACGGTTGTCCGCCCCAGCGCGGCATCGGCCCCGGGCAGCTGCTGGGGCTCGGCGGCCCCTGCGCGCAGGATCACGCCCGGCCCGCCGCCCGGAAGCTGCCACGCGAGCGCGCTTGGACCGGCGCTCGGGTCGGTGCCGCTCGTGGTCAGGCGATCCGCCGCCGTCGCGGCGCCCTGCAGGCCGAGCACGAGCGCAGCCGCGAGCAGCGTGATCGCGCCGGTCGCGCGGATGGCGCGCAGGACGACGGGGTTCTCACCCATGCTTGCGGCGAGCAGGGCCCCGCGCTCGACCTCCTGCAGCGGCGCGAGCACGACGACCGGGACGATCCGGCCGAGCGCGAACGCGAGGCCGACGGCGAGGCCGACGACCGGCTCGCCCAGCGCCACGCAGGCGGCGGCGAGCGCGTAGACGGCGAAAGAGAGCACGAACGTCGTGAAGCCGAGGCCGAGCAGCACGCCGTACAGCGCGGCGGCCAGCGGCAACGGCAGCATGCGCCGCCACGACTCGGGCACCTGGCGCCGGATCTGCGGCACGATCCGCCGACCGCCGGCGTCCCCGGCGGCGGCAGCAAGCAGCGCGGCGACCGCCAGCGCGACGGCCGCGCCGCCGCCCGCGCCGAGCGCATCGCCGAGCAGCGCCAGGCCGCCGAACGTCGCCGCGCCGCCGGCCATCGCTCCAGCCGCGAACGCAGCGCAGGCGACGACGGTCACACGCATCCGGCCGGCGTAGCCGTGCGGCGCGAGCGTGTCGACCATCGAGAAACCACACGGCGACCAGGCGCCCGCGAGGCCGGCGATCAGCGCGGCGGCCGTCAGCGCGATCAGCACGGCACTTTCGTCTGGTAGTACATGACACAGAAGACGCGGCGCTTGCGGTAGCAGTAGCCCTTCAGCGCGCGGTCGCCGTTGATGCGCCGCCTGGACGTCGTGCAGCAGTCGATGAGCTTGCGCACGTGGCCCTTGCAGCAGCGATGCCACGAGCCATCGGTGCGAACCTGGATGCGAAAGCGCCGGCCGGCGGCGACGCAGACGCGCGTGCGCGTCGCCGGCGGCAGCGGGCGGCCATCGGTGTCGACGATCGGCTGGCCGTCCTCCTCGATCGGCTCGCCGCTCGAGTTGATGCGGCGCCCGAGGTCGTCGACGGGCACGCCGTCGCGGGCGCGCAGCGGAAGGCCGCGGCTGTCGATGCGCGGCAGCCCGGTCGGGTGCGGGCAGCCGTCTGTCGTGTAGATGTGGCCGCAGAAGTGATGGGCGTCGGCGTCGCCGGGCTGGACGAGCGAGCCGACGGTGCGCGCCACCGCCAGCGCCGCCGCCGCCCCGCCGGCAGCGACGAGAAAGCCGCGGCGCGAGTTCGCGTCCTCGGCGTCCGAGCGGTCCGGCTGCAAAGGTTCCAGGCCGGCCCGCTCGCGGGCGACGGCCAGCACCGACGCGATCTGCCGACGAGTGTTGACGGTGCCCTTCGCGAGCACGATGCCGTCGGCGCTCAGCGCGACCGCGAAGGGCGCACCCGGCACGGCGGCCCGGGCCCACTCCGCCGCGTCACCGTCCTCGTCGAAGATCACGGCGCCGAGGCGCTCTGCGTACGGCTCGAGCCCACGGCACAGGCGGCAGCCCTCGGCTGTGAAGAGGGCGAGACGGATCGAGCCCGCGCGCCGGTCGAGGCCGAGTGGCAGCGCGGCGCCGAGGGGCGGCCCCTCGCCGGCGATCTCGAGCGCGCCGTCGGGCACGCTCGCCCTGCGCGCGCGCACGACGAGCACGGCCGCGAGCACGAGGGCTGCCGCGGCGCCCGCCGCGTGCACCGTGACCGATGCCGCAGCGGGCGCAAGCGCGAGCAGCACGGCCGGCCCCGACAGCGCCGCCGCGCGCGCCGCCGAAGCCCACGAGATCTGCCCGCGAGCGCCGAAGCAGCCGCACGGCGCACCGCCGCGGCCCGCCGCGACGGCGGTCGCCTGCGCACCCGCGAACGCGGCGAGCATGGCCGCCGCCGTCCATGCGGCGGCGCTCGAGCCGGCCAGCAGGCCGGCGGCGAGCAGCGTCTCGAGCGCGGCGAGCGGCAGCCAGATCCAGCGCGCCGGCCGTCCCGTCAGCCCGTATGTCGCGGCCGCGATCGCCGTGCCGGTGCGATCGGCGAGCTTGAGGCCGGCCGAGACCAGCAGGACGGCGCCGAGCAGGATGGCGAGGACGACTTGGAGGAGCATTGGGCGCGCGCGACGCTAGCGGATGAGCTGGTCCGTCCACCCCACCAACGTCCGCGGCCTGGACCTCAAACGCGGCGTGCGCCGTTGCGCTCTCAGCGCTGACGGCTACGATCCGTGGGGATGTCAACTCCTCACCGGCTCGCAAGCTGCACCGCGGCTGCCTGAACGGCCACCGGGCCTGCACCCCGGCGCCGGCACCGCGACCGCTTCCGTGACGAGCACCGGAGGACCCTCGATCCCCGTCGAATCGGCCGGCATCGGCCGGCGTGACGACCTCGACGCCGAGCTCGAGCAGCTCGCCGACGGCGACCTGACGGGCGCGCGCGTGCTCGCCCAGCACCGCGGCCGCTGGCTCGTCGCGACCGGCGACGGCCCGCCGCGGCTCGTGCCCGCCCGCGGCCGCCTGCGCGCCGGCGAGGAGCGCACGCCGACGACCGGTGACTGGGTCGCGCTGGATAACGACGGCGCGATCGCCTACGTGCTCGAGCGCCGTGGCAGCGTCGTGCGCCGCTCCCCCGGGGCCTTCGGCGCCCAGGTGCTGGCCGCCAACGTCGAGCTCGTGCTCGTCGCCGAGCCGCTGCCCGAGCCCAACGAGCGCCGCGTCGAGCGGATCGTCGCGCTGGCGCTGACCGGCGGCGCGCCCGCGGCGCTCGTGCTGACCAAGGCCGACCTCGACCCTGAGGGTCCGACCAAGGCGCTCGCCCTGGCCCGCCAACTCGGGCTCGCCGACGGCGTCGCGGTGAGCGTCCACGACGACGATTCGATCGCGGCGCTGCACTCGCTCATGGTCCCGAGCACCACGACGGTTCTGCTGGGACCGTCGGGCGCGGGCAAGTCGACGCTCGTCAACGCACTGCTGGGCGACGAGCGTCAGGCGACCGGCGAGGTGCAGACGAGCGCCGCCGGACGCGGCCGCGGACGCCACACGACGGTGACGCGCGATCTGCTGACGCTGCCCAACGGCGCGCTGCTGATCGACACGCCCGGGATTCGCGAAGCGGGGCTCTGGGACGGGCTTGGCGCCGCCTTCCCCGACATCGACGAGCTCGCCACGCACTGTCACTTCAGCAACTGCGCGCACGGCAACGAGCCGGGCTGCGCGGTGCGAGCGCAGGGCGATCCGGAGCGTGTCGAGGCGTGGCTGAAGCTTCAGCGCGAGCAGGCGTGGGTCGACGACCGGCGCGCCGCCGCACGCGACCGCGAGCAGCTCGGGCGCGCCTACAGCCGCTTGCAGCGCGAAGCGCGGCGGGTCAAGGGCGACAGCTGAGGCGGCGCCGATCGGCCCCCTAACCTTCCCCGCGGCTCTGAGCAAGGTCCATGCAGACCACGCAGTACGGCCACGGCGGGTTCCACGGCCAGCCGGTCACGTCCTTGCCACACAACGCCGTGTCCGGATCCTCCTCGGTCACGATGTGGCAGATCTTCTCGCCGTCATCGACCGGCCCGTCGGTGCGGCGCTTTGTCGGAACGCTCGTCGGCATCGCGTCCTCGAAGGATGCCCCACAGCCCCTACAATCGCCAGTTCCCTGAGGGCGCGTAGCTCAGTGGGAGAGCGCTCGCTTCACACGCGAGAGGTCGCAGGTTCGAAACCCGCCGCGCCCATGACG
>Ga0183260_10004036_pt1 | contig 11751 bp, 10 predicted proteins | sample AntDrymUQ4972206_2_FD_129768 | JGI IMG/M metagenome (GOLD analysis project Ga0183260, IMG submission 129768) | Polar desert sand microbial communities from Dry Valleys, Antarctica - metaG UQ497 (22.06) (version 2) (version 2) | ecosystem: Environmental > Terrestrial > Soil > Desert | place...
CACGGCGAGGTCCGCTTCGTGCTGGCCTTCTCGCCGGCCACCGCCCTCGACGCCGGCTGCGGCACCGGGCGGGTGGCCATCGAGCTGGCCCGCCACGGCATCGAGGTGGTGGGCGCCGACGTCGACGCGTCGATGCTGGCCACAGCGCGCCGCCGAGCCCCGGAGCTCACCTGGGTGGAGTCCGACCTCGCCCGCCTCGAGCTCGGCCGACACTTCGATGTGGTCGTGATGGCCGGGAACGTCCCGCTGTTCACCGCGCCCGGCACCGAGGCGGTCCTGGTGGCCGGGGTGGCCCGGCACGTGGCACCGGGGGGGCGCCTGGTGGCCGGGTTCAGCCTCGGCCGCGGCTACGGCATCGAGGACTATGACGAGCACACGGCCGCCGGAGGCCTGGTCCTGGAGGAGCGGTTCGCCACCTGGGCCCGGGCGCCCTGGTCGTCGACGGGGGACTACGCCGTGTCGGTCCACCGGCGCTCTCCAGGGTGACGGCCATGCAAGGCTCCGTCAGAGGTCCGGGGCAGATGTCCCGGTGGGCGTCGGGCACTCCGATCTCGCGACCCGGCTCGAAGCGGTGGCGGAAGGTGAAGGCCGTCGGCGTGGGGCCGTGGGTGCGGAGGTGCTCGAGGCGGGCGATGGCGTCGACGGGGTCGGGCACCGTCCCCTCGGGACCCCAGTACAGGCACGTGGTCGGCTCGACGGCTCCCTCGAACCACTGCCGCCGCCGCCAGAGGAGCTCCACGTGGCGCGTACGGAAGACGAAGTCGGCCAGCGCCTCCACCGAGGTCCACAGCGTGAGGCTGATGATCATCAGCTCGTCGTCGAACACCCGGATGTGGGTGGCGTCCCCCGAGTCGTCCTGCAGGCGCCACACGTAACCCGGGCTGGCCTCGGCCAAGGCGTTGACCGGCTCGAGGTTGGCCACGAACTCTCGCCGATGCGGGGATCGTCGATCGGGGCGAGGAGCCGTCCCACGTTGAGCTGCCCCAGGTGCATCGCTCAAGCATGCCAGTGATCTCCAGGAGCGCGATGCTGGGTGGGTGGCTGGGGTCGTCGATGCGGAGCAGGCGCTCGAGCTTGCTGACGAGGCGTTCGGTCGCTTCGACATCGAGGACATGATCACCCACCTGTCGGCGGCCATCCGCGGCTTCACCACCGCAGAGGAGCCGTGCCGGGCTGCGATGGCCTGCGTGAGCCTCGGGCAGATCATCACCAACTTCATGGGCAACCAGACCGCAGGCCGGGCGTGGTTCGTCCGGGCCACCCGGCTCGTCGAGGACCAGCCGCCATGCGTCGAGCAGGGCTGGGTGGCGGTGGCGGCGATGGGGTGCGACGTCGAGGACCCCACCGTGCTCCTGGCCCGCGCCGAGGTGGCCCTCGACCGGGCCCGTCGGTTCGGCGACCTGAACCTCGAGACGAAGGCGTTGGCCGACGCCGGTCTCGCCCAGGTGCAGACGGGTCGGCTGGCCGAGGGGATGGCCCTCCTCGACGAAGCCATGGCCCTCGCGTGCGGCCCGGCTGACGACGGCGACTCCGCGGCCCGCTCCGTGTGCTCCTTCTTCACGGCCTGCTACTTCGCCCTCGACTTCGAGCGAGCCGCCAGCTGGGCCGGCCTCCTGCGTCAGCACGGCCTCATCGGCTCCGGCGCCCCGAGAGCGATCTTCCTCTCCAGCCACTGTGACAGCGTCCAGGCGACCCTGCTCATGGAGCTGGGCCGGTGGGGGGAGGCCGAGGCCATCCTGATCCGGGCCAAGGCCGACTTCGAAGCCGTCTTGGGGGCACCGAGCTGGCATCCCGACATCGCCCTCGCCGACCTCCGCACGCGCCAGGGCCGCTACGCCGAAGCCGAGGCGCTGCTGGTCGGCAAGGAGCAGTCGTTGCAGGCGCTGATCCCCTCCGCCCACCTGCACCTGGCCCGGGGCGATCTCGAGCTGGCCCTCGCCACCGCCGAGCGCGGGCTCCGGCTCATCGGATCCGACCAGCTCCGTGCCGTGGAGCTGTTGGCGCTGAAGGTGGACGCCCAGCTCGAGCTGGGCGACCTGGACGGCGCCTCGAAGACCTGTGCCCGCCTCGCGGAGCGGACCAAGGACCTGGCGGTGGCCGCCTTGCGCCTCCGCTCGGACGCCGCCACCGCCCGCACCCTCGCGGCGAGTGGCGACCTGGAGGGTGCCGTCGCGCTGGCGGAGAGCGCCGCCGACGACGTGGTCGCGCGTCAGCTGCCCTGGCTGCACGCCACCCTGCTGCTCGAGCTGGCCAGGCTGCGGGAGGCGGCCGGCCACCAGACGGCGGCCGCCCAGGCTGCGGCGGTGGTGACGGCGACCCTGGCCTCCCTCGACGTCGTGCTGCGGGCACCCGACCTGGCCCTCCTCGAACGGCTCGGGGCGTCGAGCCCGCTCCACCGGCCTGACACCCGCACCGCGACCCTCCGATGCGACGGTCGATGGTGGACGGTGTCCTGTGCCGGCACCAGCGCTCGCCTCCGGCACAGCAAGGGCCTGGGATACCTGGCCGAGCTGGTGGCCGTGCCCGGGGCGGAGCGCCACGCCCTCGACCTCGTCGATCGCATCGAGGGCCTCGGGACGGACGGCCAGCCCGACCGGCGGGCTCTGGGTGATGCCGGCGAGGTGCTCGACAGCCACGCCCGAACCGCCTACCGCCATCGCGTCGAGGCGCTCCGGGGCGAGATCGATGACGCCCTCGACGAGGAGCGTCTGGACGAGGCCGAGGCGATGCAAGTCGAGCTGGACCAGCTCGTCGCCCAGCTGGCCCAGGCCTTCGGACTGGGCGGCCGCAGCCGGGTATCCGGCTCTGCGGTCGAGCGGGCTCGGCTGAACGTGACGCGGGCTCTGCGGGCGGCGCTGGCCAAGGTGTCCGAGGCCCTGCCCGTCGCCGGCCCCGCCCTAGACCGCCGGGTCCGCACGGGCATCTACTGCGCCTACGACCCCGACGCCGGTGACGAGGTCCGCTGGATCGTTCAGAGCTGACTGAACGGGATCGGCCCGGGCTGAACGCCTTCAGAGCATGGAACCCATGCAACCCACAGTGGACGAGATCGCCGACGGCATCTACCGGATCTCGACCTGGATCCCCGACGTGAGCCCCGAGGGGTACACCTTCAACCAGTTCCTCGTGCGCGGCGAGGAGCCCCTCCTCTTCCACACCGGCCCTCGGATGCTGTTCCCGCTCGTCTCCGAAGCGGTGGCCAGCGTGCTGCCGGTCGAGTCGCTCCGGTGGATCACCTTCGGCCACGTCGAAGCCGACGAGTGCGGCTCGATGAACATGTGGCTCACCGCCGCGCCTGGGAGCCAGGTGGCCCATGGAGCGCTCGGGTGCGACGTGTCGCTCAACGACATGTGTGACCGCCCGCCGCGTGCCCTCGAGGAGGGGGAGATCATCGACCTCGGCGGCAAGTGCCTCCGGCAGATCTCCACCCCCCACGTGCCCCACGGCTGGGAGGCACAGGTGCTCTTCGAGGAGACCACCGGAACCCTGCTCTGCGGCGACCTCTTCAGCCAGATCGGCGCGCCCGCCGCCCTCACAACCGACGACCTCGTCGACCCGGCCATGGCCGCCGAGGCCATGTTCCACGCCACCTGCCTGGCGCCACACACCGCCGACACCCTGCGGGGGCTCGGCGATTTGGAGCCCACGACCCTGGCCGTCATGCATGGCTCCTCGTACCAGGGCGACGGGCGCAAGGCCCTTTACGAGCTGGCCGACGCCTACGAGGGGCTGGCCTCCACGTAGCGGGAGACCGACGGGTTCGGGCGGCCGCCGGTCATCGGCATCTGACCGGGGCCGACCGCACCGTCACGGGCAGCCGGGGCCGCCAGGGCGGTCGGGGACGGTCGGATCGACCACCTCGATGTGGACATGAGGCCAGGCGGGCCGGCCGGTGTCGTCTTCGACCTGCGACGGGAACGGCAGCACGCGTGCCCCGGCGGCCAGCCGGGTGACGCCGGCCTCGACCCGTTGACCAGCGGTGAGGGCAAGCCCTTGGATGTGCAGGACCTTGACCTCCCAGCCAGGGCGGGCGTCGGGTTCGATCACGGCGTACTGGTCGACGTGGTCGCAGTAGAGCGTGTAGGTGCCGGCCCGTCGGACGGTCCCGGTGACCGGCGATCGGATCTCTCGATCGGGTTGCACCACGAGGTCGGCCGCCCCCTGCGGGTGGGTGTCTCGACCTCGTCCGTCCATCGTGAACGATCGGGCCGAGCCGGTCAGGGCAGCCTGGGGCTGGGCGCCGTCGTGGCCGGACTGGTGATAGCCGATGGCCTCGACCTGATCGGCGGGGTGGTGCAGGGTCACGGGTCCAACGGTGGCGTAGGGCGCCCATCCCTGGTGGTGGACGGCCCGAGGCGCAGGGGGTGCCGCAGGGGCGGGCGTCGGCGCCACGGGCGGGAGCGGCGGGGGAGGGGGGATGGAGCTGGTGGTCGTGTCGAGGCTCGTGGTGGGGGCGGCGCTGGTGGGCGGCGCCGCCGGGGCGGCCAACGGAGCCCGCTCGACGGCGCGCTCGTCGGTCGTCGCGCGGGCGTCGCCGCATGCGCTGATGCCAAGCGCGACGAGGAGCAGCATCCACCTCGGGCTGCGGTCGATGGCCATGAGAGCGCAAGGGTACGGCCAAGCGCACCGCCCGGAGGAGGACAGGACGACCAGACCGCCATCGGGTGGCGACCATCATGAACGTGAACGATCCACAGGTGCCCAGCGATGCCGCTTGAGCCGTCGACACCGACTGGGGACAGATCGTCGCCCTCTACGACCAGCTCCTCCTCATTGCCCGCGCCCCGGTGGTGCTGCTGAACCAGGCTGGCGCCGTCGCCCAGGTCGAGGGTCCGGCGGTCGCGCTGGCCCTGGTCGACGGCCTCGAGCTGGGCGGGTACCACCTGTTCCACGCCGTCCGGGCCGACCTGCTCGAGCGCCAGCGCGATGCCCTGGGCCGGGTCGAATGAGCGCGCATTCAGTCGGCGCTGGCGTCGGCCGTCTCCTCGACGGCTCCGCCCCGGTTGGTGGTGAGCGGCACCTCGCCCTCGATGCGGGGCACCTCGATCTCCACGGTCACCGTGCCGGCCCCGGCCTCGTAACGGATCACGTTCAGAACGGTGCCGTACATGATCAGGCGTCCGTAGAGGAGCAGCCAGGCGAGCACGGCGAACACCACGCCGAGCGAGCCGTACAGGGCCGAGGATGACGCCACCGCCCGCGGGACGACGATCGAGCCCACGATCTTGAGGATCTCGAAGCCGATGGCCACCAGGACCGCGCCGGGCAGGTGCACCCGCCAGCCGACGTGGCTGTTGCCGAGCGAGTGGTAGGTCCAGATGAACAGCACGGTCGTGAGCAGGAGCCCGGCGAGGACGGTCAGCGGCTTGACCGGGCCCGGTGCCCATCGCAACAGGGGGCCGAGGGCGGCGGTGAGGATGAAGAGCACTCCGGCGCCGAGCAGCCACCGGAGAGCCACCAGCCGGTCGATCAGCCCGCGGCCGGTGACCTGCCAGGCTGCGTTGAGGCCGTTCTGCAGCGATCCCACCACCCCCAAGCCGGAAAGGAGGAGGCCGAGGAAGCCGACGATGGATGCCGCCCGCCGACTCTCCTCGGCGGTTGAGATGGCGTCCTGCACGGTCTCGGAGGCCCGCCCCCTGAGACCGAGGTCGCGCACCAGGTCGGTGGCGAAGCCGGTGTCGCCCGAAGACGCGAACCCGATCACCGCGATGATCACGAGGAGGAGCGGGAACAGCGACACGAAGGCAGCCAGGGCGATGGAGGAGGCCAGCGGGCCCCCGCCGATGGCGCCGAAGCGATCGTTGACGGTCATGACCGAGTCGAACCATGGCCACCGCGCGCGCCACTTGCTGATGTCGAACACGGGGCGAAGGTACCCGGCCCGGCCGGTCGCGAGCTGCCGCCCGACGGATCGCAGACGGGCCCACCGCGCCGCCGACGGTTGATGCTCACCCGTCGGCGCGGACGTCCCACGCCGTGCCGGCCGGGCGGTAGCGGCAGTAGGTGCCAGTGACGACGGTCTGCTCGAGGTGGGCGGCCAGCTCGGGCAGCACGGGCTCGAGCTTGCGGATGGTGTCGCGAATCCGGGCGCTCACCGCCTTGCGCGCCCGTTCGGCCGGGTGGTTGGCAAACGATCGGGCCCGCCCGCCCACACCCGTCACACGGCCCAGCTCGTCGATCACCGCTTGCCGCTCGGCCTCGGCTCGAGCGAGTCGACCGGCGTCGTGGGCGAGGGTGGCATCGTCGATGTCGACGTCGAGGTCGGCCAGGCGCGCCCGATAGGCCGCCAGGGTCTGTCGGTCGACGACGTCTCCGCCCGGTCCGCTCCTCTCGCTGGCGTCGATGAGCTCGAGCACGTGGACCTCGGCGCCGGGGGCGGCGAGGAGCCGAGCAAGGTCAGCCAGGCCCTTGGCGTGGGGGACGGTGGCTCGGCGGCCGTGGAAATCCAGCTCCCAGAGCGGCCCGTGCCGCCGCATGGACGCCGCCGCCTCGCCGGCGCCCGGTGGGGTGCTGGACCGCTCGAGGGAGGCCTGCCAGCCCGCGGCCCCGAGCCGCCCGTAGGTCGCCGCCGCCTCGGCGAAGAGCATCGCTCCCTCCGGTCGGCCCAGGGCGTCGGCCAGGAGGGCAGCGGTGTGGGCGTGGCTCCCGGCGAAGGCCACGACGGCGCCGTTGACCCCGCACGACCCAGCCAGGGGCGTGACCTCCCCCAACAGGTCGACGCAGAGATCCCGGTCGCCCAGGGCGACGGCGGCTCGGGCCAGCTCGTGGATCAATACCGACCACAAGTAGGAGCGCTCGCGCTGCCAGGTGCCCAGGGCGGTGACGGTGACGAGGTGGTGGCGAGCGGCCTCGAGGTCTCCCGCCCGGGCGTGGAAACCGGCCGCGACCGCGTGGGCGTGCACGGGCGCGCCGGTCCAGTGGCCTACCGCTTCGGCGGCGAAGACGACCAGCTCGCCCGGCTCATCGCGGGCCCGCACCAGCTCGAGCCGCTGCGACATGCGGACGTTGCCCGCGTCGGGCTCGCGGAGCCGCTCCCCCAGCCGGGCGGCTTCCTCGACCAGCGCCTCGGCGTCGGGCGCGTCGCGGAGCACGGCCAGGCCTGCTCGGCGGGTGGCCGCGGTGTACCGGTGCCGGGGCTGGCCAGCGGCCTCGAGGAGGACGAGGCACGACTCCAGGGCTGGCTCGAAGGCCGGTGACCCCTGCTCGAGCAGCGCGTTGGCCAGCAGCAGCAACCCCTCGGCCTGACGCGGCTCGTCGCCGGACGCCTGGGCGACCGCGACGATCTCGCGGGCCACCTCGGCGCGCGGTGCCCCGGCGCCCGGCGTCCAGAGCACGTCGTGACGGGCCAGCAGGCAGAACAGCAGCGTGGCCGGATCGTCGGTCCGGCGGCCGAGCTCGAGGGCCCGCTGGCTGAGCGGCCCGGCCCCCGGTCGGTCCTCGGCGACGGAGTGCTGCAGCTCCCGCGCCAGCGTCGCCGCCACCCGGGCTTCCCAGACGTCGTCGACGCCAGTCACCTGGGCTAGCGCCGCGCTCAGGTCGCGCACCGTCTCGTCCCGTCGGGTGGCGAAACGGGCACCGAGCTGGGCGGAGGCGAGCGCGATGCGAGCCACCCGAACCGGGTCGCCGGAACGTCCGGCAACATCGGCCGCCACCCGCAGGAGCCCGCGAGCGTCTACCACCCGGCCCGCTCGTTCGAGGGCGGCCGCCTCGGCCATCAGCACGTTGACGAGGGACCCGTCCCCGATGTCGACGCCCGCGTCCGTGAGCGCGGTCCGCAGCCGCCGGAGGTGGGAAGCGGCCTCGGCGAAGGCCAGGGCGGCGGCGTCTCGCTCGGCGGCGTCGAGGGCCCAGCGCACCGCCCGGTCCGGACCAGCGAGCGGGAGGGCGGCGATGGCGTGCCGGGCCAGCTCCGCCGCTTCCACCTCGCCGCCCCGCGCTCGGCGCGCCTCGAGGGCCACGGCGACGGCTTGGTGCAGCGCGACACGGCGCGGCGCGGGAATCCGGGCAAGGGTGGCCTCGCGCAGCAGGTCGTGGGCGAAGGCGGCCGTGGAGCCGCCTTGGATCAGGATGCCGCCCGCCAACGCCTGGTCAGTGGCCTGCTCCACGTCCACCACCAGCAGGCCGGTCGCCGCCGCCACGACGTCCGGAAGGAGGTGGCCGCCGAGGACGGCGGCCACCTCCAGCACGGTGGCGGTGGCGGCGGTCAAGCGGTCGAGGCGCCGGTGGATGGCGTCGCGCACCGCGCCGGGCAGCAACGGTCCGGGCAGCGACGCCCGGAGCCCACCCGGGGCGGAGGCCAGCTCGCGAACGAAGAACGGATGGCCCCCGGTGCGGCGATGGACGCGCTCCACGTCGGCGTCGTCGAGCACCCGCCCGCCCGTCCGCTCGAGCAGCAGGCGGACGGCCTCCTGATCGAGCCCACCGAGCTCGAGGTGGTCCGCCATGCTCACCACCCCGCCCAGGTGCTCGGCGACGTACCGGGGGAGCTCGTCGGGCCGGTACGCACCGATCAGGCCGACGCCGGCCGGCTGCGGCGCCCGAGCGGCGAGGGTGAGGAGGGCGAGCGACGACGCGTCCGCCCACTGGAGGTCGTCGAGCACGACGAGCACTGGGCGCTCGGCGGCCAGGGTCGTCAGGAACCGGCTGGTCGCGTCGAGGAGGAGCAGGCGGTCCCGATCGGTGGCGGTCCCACCGGGCGCCCCGCCGAGGACGGGGACGATGGCGGCGAGCAGCTCCCGGTCCTCCCCCGCCGCCATCCGCGCCTGGTCGGGTCCCACGTCCCGCACCAATCCGTTGAGGGCCTGCGTCCAGGGCCAGTACCCCGGGGCGCCGTCGCCCTCGATGCAGGTGCCCCAGGCCACCCAGACGCCGGTCGCCGCGGCGCGCCGGCACGCCGCCCGGACGAGCGCCGTCTTGCCGATCCCTGCCTCGCCGCGCACCAAGGCCAACCCCCGCTGAGCGTCGTGCAGCCCGGCCACCAGGTGGCCCAACCGGGCCATCGGCAGCTCGCGTCCGATCAGCTCCTCGCTGGGTGTCCCCTCGGGCATGGCCCCATTGTCCCGTGCGCGGGGCCCGGGCGTCGTCTGGCGATCTGCCAGGCGCCACCTTCCGACCCGATCGCAGGTCTGGCGCCCACTGGGTGACGACCGTTCGACGAACATGGAGGCTCGTGATGGCATTCGACCCGATCCAGTACAAGACGACCACCCGCCAGCAGTGGGAGGACGCCGCCGAGGCCTGGCACCGCTGGGGTCCCACCCTCGAGACGTGGCTGGGCGAGGCCACGGAGGCCATGCTCGACGCCGCCGGGGTCCGAGAGGGCGTCGCGGCGCTCGACGTGGCTGCGGGGGCTGGGGGCCAGACCCTGGCCGCCGCCCGCCTCGTCGGCCCCGCAGGCCGCGTGGTGGCGACGGACATCTCGCCCAGCATCCTCACCTACGCCGCCAAGGCGGCCGCCGAGGCCGGGCTGACCAACGTGGAGACGCTCGAGGCCGACGGCGAGGCGCTCGAGGTCCTGCCCGCCGGCTCGTTCGATGCCGCGATCTCCCGCCTCGGGCTCATCTACTTCCCCGACCAGCCAGCCGCCCTCGGTGGGATCCACCGGGCCCTGCGCGACGGCGGCTGCTTCTCGGCCGTCGTCTACTCGACGCCGGACCGCAACGGGTTCTTCTCGCTCCCCGTCTCGATCATCCGGGAGCGGGCCCAGCTGCCCGCGCCGCAGCCCGGTCAGCCGGGTCCGTTCAGCCTCGGCGCCCCCGGGGTGCTCGATGCAGTGCTCGAGGCGGCAGGGTTCCGGGACGTGTCGGTTGTGGCGATCGATGCGCCGATCCGCCTGCCATCGGCCTCGGCGTGCCTGCGCTTCGAGCGGGAGTCCTTCGGCGCCCTGCACCAGATGCTGTCGGGCGTCCCGGAGGCGGAGCGAGCGGCGGTGTGGGACGAGATCGAGGAGGCCCTCGGCCGGTTCGAGACCACCGAGGGCTTCGTCGGCCCCTGCGAGCTGCTCGTGGCGTCGGCCGTCAGATGACCCTCATCACGGTGGGCGCCGTGCAGTCGACTCCGGTGTTCCTGGATCGCGATGCGACGGTGTCCCGCCTGGTGACCTCCATCCAAGAGGCGGCCGCCCGCGGCGCCGAGCTCGTGGTGTTCCCGGAGGCGATCGTGCCCGGATACCCCGACTGGGTGTGGCGGCTCCCGGCGTGGGCCGACGGTCCCTGGTACGAGCGGCTCCACGACCAGGCCGTCGAGATCCCCGGCCCCACCACCGAGGTGCTGGCGGCCGCCGCGGCGGCGGCCGGGGTGTGGGTCGCCGTAGGCGTGAACGAGCGGGTGCGGTCGGGGACCCTCTACAACACGCTCCTCTACCTCGATCCCTCCGGTCGGGTCGCCGGACGGCACCGGAAGCTGATCCCGACGGGTGGCGAGCGCACCGTCTGGGGCTGGGGCGAGGCGGCACCGCCGACCGTCGTCGACACCGGTACCGCCCGCGTGGGCGGGCTCCTGTGCTGGGAGAACCTGATGCCGCTGGCCAGGGCCGCCGTGTACGAGGCGGGCGTCGACCTCTTCCTCGCCCCGACGTGGGACAACAGCGACGCCTGGCTGTCGACCCTCCGCCACATCGCCTGCGAGGGACGGGTGTTCGTCATCGGGACGAACACCTGCCTGCACGGGCGAGACGTCCCGCGTTCGCTCCCGCGGGCGGACGAGATCTACAGCGACCACGACGGAGACTGGCTGTCCCGCGGGAACACGGTGATCGTCGGACCCGACGGCACGGTCATCGCCGGTCCCCTCGTCGGGGAGCCGGGGATGCTCGTGGCCACGCTGGACCTGGGGTCCCTCACCGCGGCCCGCCGGCAGTTCGACCCCGTCGGGCACTACGCCCGGCCGGACCTCTTCCCGCCCGACTCAGGACGGGGGCGCGAACAGCTCGAGAGCGATGTTGTCCGGATCCCGGAACGACAGGCCTGACCCGTAGCCGGCGTCCACGATGCCCCCGTTGGCGATGCCCAGCTCGCCCAGGCGCTGCTCCCACTCCTCCAGCTCACCTCGATCGGCGCAGGCGAAGGCCAGGTGGTCCAGCCCCACCCGCCGCTCGTCGAAGCCGTCGGCCCGTCCGTCGGGGAACTGGTGCAGGCCGACCAGGGTGGAGCCGACCGCCCAGACCACGTGGCGGAACGGGCCGGTGTCCTCGTCGAGCACCGGCTCGGCCTTGAAGAGAGTCGTGTACCACGGGACGCTGCGCTCGAGATCGCTGACCGTGAGGGCAACGTGCGTGATGGTGGGGAACTGCGGCATGGATCCGTCCTCTCGCCGGCGGCCCGGTCGTGCGGGCCTGCTCACTGCAACGTAGACCGGCGGCGGAGGGGATGCCATGAAACGCTCTCGCCGGCAGCGGCATCGCCGACTGCTCCGCTGAGTAGGTTCGGGACCGTGCTCCTCCCCGACATCGACCCGGAGCGCGTCCCTGCGCACGTCGCCTGCGTGATGGATGGCAACGGCCGGTGGGCCACCCGTCGAGGCCTCAAGCGCACCGACGGTCACGCCGCCGGGGAGGAGGCGCTGTTCGATGCGGTCGAGGGCGGGCTCGACCTAGGGCTGCGGTGGCTCACCGTCTACGCCTTCTCCACCGAGAACTGGCGCCGTCCCGTCGACGAGGTGCGCTACCTCATGCAGTTCAACGAGCGGCTGCTGCTCACCCGGCGCGACGAGCTGGACGGCAAGGGCGTGCGGGTGCGGTTCATCGGACGCAAG
>Ga0183260_10004037_pt1 | contig 11750 bp, 9 predicted proteins | sample AntDrymUQ4972206_2_FD_129768 | JGI IMG/M metagenome (GOLD analysis project Ga0183260, IMG submission 129768) | Polar desert sand microbial communities from Dry Valleys, Antarctica - metaG UQ497 (22.06) (version 2) (version 2) | ecosystem: Environmental > Terrestrial > Soil > Desert | place...
CACCATCGCCGCGCTCGAAGCCGACCTCGCACCGGGCGCCCGAGTGGTGCGGGCCATGCCCAACACGCCGGCCGTCGTGGGCATGGGTGCCGCCGCCATCGCGCCGGGTACCTCGGCCACCGAGGACGACCTGGCCTGGGCCGAAGGGCTCCTCGGTGCGGTGGGCACGGTCGTGCGAGTGAAGGAGCCGTTGCTCGACGCCGTCACCGGCCTGTCCGGCTCGGGGCCGGCCTATGTGTTCCTCGTGGCGGAGGCCCTCATCGACGCGGGGGTCCTGGCCGGATTGCCGCGCGAGGTGAGCCAGGCGCTGTCGGTGCAGACGCTGCTCGGCGCCGCCACCCTGCTGGCGCAGGGCGATGACGGTCCCGAGGCGCTGCGAGCGGCCGTCACCTCGCCGGGTGGCACCACCGCCGCTGGCCTGCGGGTGCTGGAGCAGCACGGGTTGCGCGCCGCGTTCCTGGAGGCCGTGGCGGCCGCCACCGAGCGCTCCCAGCAGCTCGGGCAGTAGCACAGGGACCCCTCTAGCAACTCCAGCCACAGGCACGTACGCTTCCGCCACACTCTTGGAGAGGGGTGCCTTCCTTGGCAGCATCATCACCGCGTCCTCGGCTACTCACACCGAACGAGGTCGCTGAGCACCTTCGGGTCTCGACCATGACCGTCTACCGCCTCATCAAGGCCGGCGACTTGCGCGCCGCCCGCATCGGCAAGTCGTTCCGCATTCGCGAGGACGACGTCGACGCCTACCTGCAGGCCCGCTTCAGCGACGCCGGGTAGGCCACCCCTCCGGCGCCGCCGATACCCTCGCCAGGGCCATGGGCGCCCGCTTCGACACGATCACGTTCCTCTCCGACTACGGCACCGGTGACGAGTTTGTCGGCGTCGTGAAGTCGGTGATCCGCTCGATCGCCCCCCACGTCACCGTCATCGACCTGACCCACGAGGTGCCCGCCTACGACGTGCGGGCCGGCAGCCTCACGCTCGGGCGGGCCGCCCAGTACCTCTGTTCCGGTGTCGTGCTGGCCGTCGTCGATCCCGGCGTGGGCACCGAGCGGCGAGCCATCGCCGTGGAGGTCGGGAGCGGGCAGAGCTACCTCGTAGGCCCCGACAACGGCCTCCTGGCCAGCGCGGTGGCCATGAGCGGCGGGGCCACCGCCGCCGTCGAGCTCACCAGCGTGGCCCACCAGCTGGCCGCCCCCGGCCCCACCTTCGCCGGGCGCGACGTGTTCGCCCCCGCCGCCGCGCACCTCTGCCTCGGTGTCAGCCTCGATGAGCTGGGCCATCCGGTGGACCCGCTCTCCCTGCTGCCCGGCCTCCTGCCCCTCTCGCGTGAGGAGGACGGCACCCTCGTCGCCGAGGTGCTCTGGGTGGATCGCTACGGCAACAGCCAGCTCAACGTCGACCCCGACGACATCGCCCACCTCGGGCACCGCGTGCAGCTCCGTTGGGGCGAGGACGTCCGCACGGCCGAACGGGCCGCCACCTACCAGGGCATCGCCCCCGGCCAGGTCGGCCTCGTCACCGACAGCTACGGGATGCTCTCGGTCTGCCTCGGCCGCCGCTCGGCGGCCGAGGAGCTGTCCATGCCGGTCGGCACCGAGGTCACCCTGGCGGCGCCCTCGGACGACGAGCCGCTTCCGGTGGTCGCCGCCCCGGTGTCCCTCACCACCAGGAGCGCTACATGAGACCCGGCACCACCCTCGTCCTCGGCATCCTCCTCTGCCTCATCCTCTTCGCGGCCGCCGGCCAGCTCTTCTTCATGCGGTGATCGATCCCGGCCAACCACGCCGGGATCGAGCTAGCGGTGCGGCCTGCGGTCGCGCTGAACTGCCTGTCGCTCGGCACGGCAAGCCGCACCTCGCCGGTGGGGGCTCCGGGACGAGCCCTCTGCCCCCACGCCCCCGCCGGGTCCCCGTCGCAACGTCTTCCCTGGGAGGTCTGGGCGGGAGGGGGAGTGTGAGGGGGAACGCTCCGCGTGCCCCTTCGCCCGCGAGGGAGCGGCTTGCCGTGACCGAGTAGCAGGCAGTTCAGCGCGGCCGAAGGCCGCACCCGTTAGCTCGATCCCGGCGTGGTTTGCCGGGATCGACTACACGCGGGCGGCGAGCTGGTCTCTGGTGAAGCGCTTGGCTCCTCCTCGCACCAGCCAGAGGGCGATGAGCCAGATGAGGCCGCCCACCATGGCCGCGACGGGGAGGGGGACGAGAAGGAGGCCGCTGGACTGGCCGACGGCCAGGAAGATGAGGGGGAGGATGACGGCGCCGCCGAGCTGGTTGGCCTCCTGGCTCGTCTTGGCGCGCGCCGAGATGCGCACCATCACGGCCAGCCCGAAGGTGGCGACGGCGGGGGCCACCCAGAAGATCATGACCAGCCACAGGCGCGTGGGCACGAAGACCCGGTGCATCACCGGCCAGGCCACGCCGTTGGCCACCAGGCAGAAGCAGAGGAAGCCGATCCAGGACACTGCGATGGCCGGGATGAAGGCGGTCAACAGCTTGGCGTAGAAGAGCTCGCGATCCTGCACGGGGAGGTGGAGGAGCGACTCGAGGGTCTTTCGCTCCTTCTCGCCGGCGAAGGCGTCGGCGGCCAGCACCGCCGACACCATCAGCGGCACGATGAGGAACAGCGGGGCCAGCAGGTAGCCGTTGACGAGCACGATGAGCTGTTCCCTGGCCGGCAGCTCGAGGATCGGGCGGGCCAGGTCGCCGGGCATGGTGCTGAGGAGCCGGCCGATGTCCGGGTTCGTCTGGCCCCGGGCGGCCAGTCCGATGAACAGGGGCATGATGATCATCAGGAGGGCCGGCACCGCCAGCATCGGGATGACGACGGCCTTGGATCGCCGCACCGCGATGAGGTCCTTGGCGATGATCGCCCGCATCACCGCCCATCTCACGTCGATGCTCCAACCGGCGCGCTGAGCAGGTCAGCGGACGTGGGGGTGGTGGCGCGGCCCTCGGTGGCGGCGATGCGGGCCTCGACCGCGAAGTACACGTCTTCCAGGGTGGGCGGCTTGGCCGCGGCGCCGTAGACGGGCACCCCGCCCTCGACGAGCCGGCGCACCAGGTGCGGTACGACCTCGCGGTCGGTGACCCGGACGACCAGCCCGGTGGGCGCGTCGGCGACGACGAGCACGCCGGGCGTGGAGCGCAGGGCATCGGCGGTGGCGGCGTCGGCCGGGCCGCCGAGGTCGAGCTCGGCGTCCACCCCCTGCCAGAGGCCGGCCGCGATCTCCGTCGGCCGGCCGAAGGCGTGGAGCACACCTCGGTGCAGCACAGCCATCCGGTCGGCCAGCCGGCCCGCCTCGCCGAGGAAGTGGGTGGCCAGGATGATCGTGCGCCCGTGCTCGGTGGCCAGCGATCCGATCAGATCGATGACGGTTCGGGTCGCGGCCGGATCGAGGCCGGAGGTGGGCTCGTCGAGGAACAGGACCTCTGGGTCGTGGAGGAGGGCCCGGGCCAGGGCCAGGCGCTTGCGCTGCCCGGTCGAGGTGCCCTGCACCGGGATGTTCGCCCGGTCCGCCATACCGAAGCGCTCGAGCAGGTCGTCGGTGCGACGTTCCACCCAGGCCCGGTCGAGGCCCCGCATCCGGCCCGTGAGCACCAGGTTCTCGCGGGCGGTGAGCCGCTCGTCCAAGCCAGCATGCTCGGTGAGCACACCCGTGCGGCGGCGGAGCGCGTTGCCCTCGACGGCCGGGTCCAGCCCGAGCACGGTCGCCCGGCCGCGGTCGGGACGGAGGATGCCGTTGAGGAGGCGCACGGTCGTGGTCTTGCCAGCCCCGTTCGGGCCCAGCAGGGCCAGGACCTCACCGGGCGGCACCTCGAGGGTGAGCCCGTCGAGCGCGATGCCGCTCGGAAACGAACGGGTGAGGTCCTGCGTCTCGACGGCGGCGGTCATCGCAGGCAGTCTCGCCTGCTCAGTCGCCTTCCAGGGACCGCAGGGGTCAAGCACCGCCGTCACCCGCTCGGGCGTCGGCTCCGGGGTGGGCGGAGGAGGAGGTGGTCGCGGGACGGTCGTCTCCGGGGTGGGCGGCACCGTGGAGGTGGGCGCCGGCGGAGCCGCAGGCGCCGGCGGGGGAGGAGGCGGCGGTGCCGGCGGAGCCTGGCTGCCGAGGGCCATGAAGTTGTGGGTGGTGTAGACGCGGCCGTCGCCGGCGAAGCTGACCCCCACCCCGACGTGCGTCCAGGCCCCGTCGACCAGGTTGGCGTAGTGGGAGGGGCTGTTGATGAAGGCCTGCATGAGGCCGCCGACGTCGTACCCGACGCCCACGTTCTCCCCCAGCTTCGTCCAGCTCCCGCCCACCTCGGAGCCCAGGGTGGGGTTGTGGGAGATCTGGCCGGCGCCCACCATCTGATCGGTCCAGCGACGGGCCACCCCGACCAGGTCCCCGGACACCTGGAGCTGGCTGAGCCCCTTGGAGGCCCGGAGGCTGTTGATGCGTCCCACGAACTGGGACTCCAGGCCGGGATCGGCGGCGACCCCGTCCACCGCCGCGGTGGCCGCAGAGGCGGGAGCGGTTGCGTGCGAGGTTGGGGCCAGGGCGCCCGCGGCCACCAGGCAGAGCGCGATGAGGGCGGGGAGGCACCGGCGGGGAGCCATCCCCTCCAGGATCGGTAGATGTCGGTCGGGGCTTGAGCCGGGTCGGCGTGACCCGGGCGGCTGTGGTGGACTGCCGGCGTGAACCTGGCCACGATCATCGACCCCCACCCCGACGACGACGTGGCGGTGATCTCCCGCAGCAAGGCCACCACCTACGGCGAGCTGCGCACCCAGGTGGCGGGCCTCCGGGGCGGGTTGCTCGGCCTCGGCCTCGAGCCCGGCGACCGGGTGGGGATCGTCGCCGCCAACAACTGGTACTTCGTGGTGTCCTACCTGGCCGTGCTCGGCGCCGGGTGCGTGGCCGTCCCGATCAACCCCACCAGCCCGGTGCCGGAGGTGCAAGGCGAGCTGGCCGCCATCGGCGCCCGGATGGTCATCGCCGGTCCCAAGGCCCGTGCCGTCGTCACCGGCCTGGACCGCAGCGCCCTCCCCGCCCTCGAGACGATCGTCCTCAGCCAGGGCGAGAAGGCCCCCGGTGCCCTCGTGCTCGACGACCTCGTCCGCAGCGAGCCGGAGGCCATGGTGGAGCGCCAGCCGGACGACCTCGCCGTCCTCAGCTTCACCAGCGGCACCGCGGGCTCGCCGAAGGCCGCCATGCTCACCCACGGCAACCTGCTCTCCAACCTGGAGCAGTGCCAGGACCACCCCGGGCGCCAGCAGGGTTCCGACGACGTCGCCTTCGGCGTCCTCCCGCTGTTCCACATCTTCGGGCTCAACGTCGCGCTGGGCCTCTCGCTCATGGCGGGGGCGACGGTCCTCCTCGTGGAGCGCTTCGATCCGCAGACCGCCATCGAGTCGATCGTGAACCACGGCGTCACCGTCATCAGCGGGGCGCCAACGATGTGGTCGGCGTGGGCGTCGCTTCCCGGTGCGCCGGCTGACGCCTTCGCAACGGTGCGCCTGGCGGCGTCCGGGGCGGCCCGGCTGGACCCGGCGACGCGCCGGACCATCGAGGAGCGCTTCGGGCTGGAGCTCACCGAGGGCTACGGCCTGACGGAGGCGTCGCCGGTGGTGACCTCAGGCATCGGCCAGGCGGCGCCCGAGGGCAGCATCGGTGTGCCGCTGCCGGGCGTGCACGTGCGCCTGGTGGACGCCGACGGCCACGACTCGCTGGTCGGCGACGCCGGCGAGCTGTGGGTGCGCGGCCCCAACGTGTTCGCCGGCTACTGGAACGATGCCGACGCCACCCGCAGTGCCCTCACCGACGACGGGTGGCTCCGGACGGGCGACATCGCGGTGGTGGACGACGACGGCTTCCTCTTCCTCGTCGACCGGGCGAAGGACCTCGTCATCGTGTCGGGGTTCAACGTCTACCCGGCCGAGGTGGAAGAGGTGATCACCTCCCATCCTGGCGTGGTGCAGGCCGCGGTGATCGGCGTGCCCCACCCGCACTCGGGCGAGGCGGTCAAGGCCTACGTCGTGGTCGAGCCGGGCGTGAGCGTGGAGGAGGACGACATCATCCAGCACTGTGAGGCCCACCTGGCCCGCTACAAGTGCCCGCAGAAGGTGATGTTCGTGGACGAGATCCCCCAGAGCGCCACCGGCAAGGTGCTCCGCAAGGAGCTCCGCGCCGCCGAGGTCGGATGATCGTGAACAAGTGAACGAGGGAAGTAGCGTGGGCGGGCATGGCCGCGCCGAACCGCCGCAAGATCCCTGAGGCCACCGTCGCCCGCCTGCCGCTCTACCTGAGGAGCCTCTTCGAGGGGCAGCACGCCGGACTCACCACCATCTCCTCGGAGCGCCTGGCCGAGCTGGCGGGCGTGAACGCCGCCAAGGTGCGCAAGGACCTCTCCTACCTCGGCTCCTACGGCACCCGAGGCGTCGGGTACGACGTCGACTACCTCTTGTTCCAGATGAGCCGCGAGCTGGGGCTCACGCGGGACTGGCCCGTCTGCATCGTCGGCCTGGGCAACCTCGGCCAGGCGCTCGCCAACTACGGCGGGTTCGGTGATCGCGGGTTCCCGATCGCCGCCCTCTGCGACGCCGACCCGCAGGTGATCGGCACGCCGGTCCACGGGGTGGTGGTTCGCTCCATCGACGACCTGCCCGCCATCGTCGACGAGCGCCACATCGCCATCGGGATCATCGCCACCCCGGCGTCGGCCGCCCAGGATGTCGCCGACCGGCTGGCGACGGCCGGCGTGCCGTCGATCCTCAACTTCGCCCCCACCATGATCTCGGTGCCCCCCGAGGTGTCGCTCCGCAAGGTGGACCTCGCCGTCGAGCTGCAGATCTTGAGCTTCTACCAGCAGCGCAAGGCCGGCGGCCCACCGGCCGCTCCCGTGGCGCTCACCGACTGACGTGCCCGTCGACGTCCCGTCCTACCCGGTCAACCTCCTGGTCGCCGGGCGACCCGTGCTGGTGGTGGGGGGTGGGGCGGTGGCGGCCGAGAAGGTGCGTGGTCTGCTGGCCGCCGGTGCCGACGTGCAGGTCGTGGCCACCGAGGTGCGAGCCGAGGTGCGCGCCCTGGCCGTGGCCTGGGAGGAGCGTCCCTACGAGCGGGGGGAGGCGGCCGGGTACCGGCTGGCGGTCGCCTGCACCGACGACCCCGCCGTCAACCAGGCCGTGTTCGACGACGGCGAGGCGGCCGGCGTGTGGGTCAACGCCGCCGACGACCCGACCCGCTGCTCCTACACCCTCCCGGCCCGCCTCGACCGCGGTCGCCTGCTCGTCACGGTGTCGACCTCGGGCCACAGCCCGGCCCTGGCCCGTTGGCTGCGCGATCAGCTGGGCGAGCAGCTCGGACCGGAGCTGGACACCCTCATCGGCATGCTGGCCGAGGCCCGGACCGAGATGGCCGCCGCCGGCCGCCCGACCCTCGGGGCCGATTGGCGATCGGCCCTCGATTCAGGGATGCTGGACCTCGTCCGGGCCGGTCACGTCGACGAGGCCAGGGAGCTCCTCCAGAGCGCTCTCGCCCCCGCTGATCCGGCGGGTCCGGGTTCCCCCTCCTAGGAGACCGCTGCGTGTCCGTCGTCGTCATCGGGCTGAACCACCGGAGCACCCCGCTCGACCTGCTCGAGCGGATGACCATCGCTGACGCGGCGCTCCCGAAGGCGCTGCACGACCTGATCTCGCGTGCCGACGTGTCCGAGGCCGTCGTGCTGTCCACGTGCAACCGCACGGAGGTCTACGCCGTCGCCGAGCGCTTCCACGGCGCCTTCCAGGACATCCGGGACTTCCTCGCCGAGGTGGGCTTCCTCGCCCCCGAGGACTTCAGCGACCACCTCTACGTCCACTACGACGCCCCCGCGGTGGCCCACCTCTTCGGGGTGGCCGCCGGGCTCGACTCCGCCGTGCTCGGCGAGAGCGAGATCCTCGGTCAGGTGAAGCGGTCGTGGGACCGGGCCCGTGAGGAGGGCGCCGCCGGCCCCGCCCTGAACCTGCTGTTCCGTCACGCCGTCGAAGCCGGCAAGCGAGCCCGCACCGACACCGCCATCGCCCGCCACACCACCTCGGTGTCGCAGGCGGCGGTGGCCATGGCCGCCCAGCACCTCGGCGGGCTGCACGGCCGATCTGGCCTGGTGCTCGGCACCGGCGAGATGGGCGAGGCCATGGCCCTCGGCCTGGCCCGAGCCGGCACCGAGCTCACCATCGCCAACCGCACGTGGGACACGGCCGTCGAGCTGGCCGGTCGGGTGCAGGGCCAGGCCGTCCGGCTGGCCGACCTGGCCGCCACCCTGGGCGAGGTCGACGTGCTGCTGTCCTCCACCGGCGCGGCCATCCCGCTGCTGGAGGTGGACGACATGGAGCGGGTCGCCGCCGCCCGGGCCGGCCGTCCGTTGCTGATCGTCGACATCGCGGTGCCCCGCGACATCGACCCCGCCGTGGGTCGCCTGCGCGGCGTGACCCTGCTCGACATGGACGACCTCCGGGCCTTCGCCGAGCTCGGAACGTCGGCCCGCCAGGGCGAGGTGGCCTCGGTGCGGGCGCTCCTCGACGAGGAGCTCGAGCGCTACCTCGGCGCCACCTCCGCCCGCGAGGTCGCCCCCATGATCGTCGCCCTGCGTGATCGGGCCGAGGAGGTCCGACAAGCGGAGGTCGACCGGTTCCGCACCCGGCTGGGCGGGCTGGACGAGAGCCAGCTCGACGCCGTCGACGCCCTCACCCGCGGGATCATCGGCAAGCTGCTCCACGATCCCTCCATCGCGCTGAGAGACGCCGCCGGGTCGACCCGGGGCGACCGACTGATGGCGGCCCTGCGGGAGCTCTTCGCCCTCCAGGGCGACGACGCCACGCCCCCGCAGTAGCGGCGGCACCGATGCCCACCGTTCGGGCGGCGACGCGCGGCAGCCCGCTGGCCCGCTGGCAGGCGGAGCACGTCGCCGGTCTCCTCCGGTCGGTCGATCCGGACGTCACGGTCGAGCTGATAGTGGTGGACACCGTGGGGGACCGCCGGCTCGACGTCCCCATCTGGGAGCTGGGCGGCAAGGGCGTTTTCGCCAAGGAGGTGCAAGCCGCGGTCCTCGACGGTCGAGCGGACATCGCCGTCCACAGCGCCAAGGACCTGCCATCGGTCGGCGTCCCCGGCCTCGTGCTGGCAGCCGTGCCCGAGCGGGGCGACCCGCGCGATGCGCTGGTCGGCGGCACGCTGGCTGATCTGCCGCAGGGGGCTGAGGTGGGCACTGGATCCCTACGGCGCCGGGTCGAGCTCCTGCGGCACCGCCCGGACCTCCGGTTCGCGAGCCTGCGCGGCAACATGCAGACCCGCATCGCCAAGGCCGTGGAGCACGACGCCGTGGTGGTGGCCGCCATCGCCCTTGATCGCCTCGGCCTCGGTGACCACATCGCCGAGCGCCTCAGCACCGACACGATGCTGCCGCAGGTGGCGCAGGGGGCGTTGGCGGTGGAGTGCCGGGCGGACGATGTCGACCTGCGGCTGCTCGTCAGCCGCATCGAGCACCCGCCGTCGCGCCGTTGCGTCGATGCCGAGCGGGCCTTTCTCGCCGAGCTCGGCGGCGATTGCCTGCTCCCGGCCGGCGCCCATGCCGTCCTCGACGGGGAGGCGCTGCACCTGCGCGCCTTCCTGGCCTCGCCTGACGGCCGCACGATGCTACGGACCGCGATCGAGGGCCCTGGGCCCGCGATCGGCGCAGACGCCGCCCGCGAGCTGCGTGCGCGGGGCGGCCCGGCCCTCCTCGACGGCTGATGGTCCCCCACCGACGACCGGGAGGCTGGCACCACCACCCGGAGGGTGGTGAGCACCGTCGACCTGCCTGCCGCTATGGGCTTGGATGGTGCCCGTGAGCGTTACCACCTCATGAACGCCCTCGGGCTCCTCGTACGAGGCTCGTTGCGCGCCCATCGCCGAAACATCATCGGCCTGGCCTTGGTCGTCGCCCTCGCCGGGGGGCTCAGCCTCACCACCTTCGCCGCCGCCCGCCGCACGGCGTCGGCCTTCACACGGTTCCTCGCCGCCAGCGACGCGTCCGACCTCGCCATCGGGCTGTTCCCGGAAGGCGGCGTCGACACGCCAAGGGATTACATCGCCGAGACCGACCCGATCCTGGAGGCGGCCCGGTCGATCCCCGGCGTAGAGCGCGACAGCACCCACCTCGGCCTCTCGACCATGTACGTGGGCGGACCCGATGGCCGGGCGGCGCCGGACACGCCCGAGATCATCGGGAGCCTCGATGGCCGCTACCTCGAGACCGACCGCGTGACCGTGCTGGAGGGTCGCGTGCCCAACCCTGATCGGCGGGACGAGGTGATCGTGAACACCGCGGCGGTCGAGCGCTACGACATGAAGCTCGGCTCGCGCCACGAGCTGGTGACCATCGCCGGCGGGGACGAGGTCGAGGTCTTCGACGCCGCTGGGGCGGAGGTGATCGACTCGACGTCGGTGCGCGTCGTGGGCGTTGGCCGCTTCGCCGAGGAGGTGCTGCGCGACGAGTACGACACCGACGGGTTCCTGCTGACGACCCCCGCCCTCACTCGCCGCTACCTCGAGCAGGGCTTCCCGTACCGGTTCCACGCCCTCCACCTCGCCGCGGGGACCAACCCCTCGGAGGTCGTGGCCGCCTACGAGGCCCTGTCTGGCGAGGACTATGGGCTCATCGTTCAGCGCACGGACGCGCAACGGACCGGCGCCCAGCTGGCTCTGCGACCGATCGTCGTCGCCCTGGCGGTGTTCGGCGGTCTCGCCGCGGCCGCCGCGCTGGCTCTCGGCGCGCTCGGTGCGGCGCGCCTCACCAGCGCGGCGGGAGCGGATGTGCCCGTTCTGCGCGCCGTCGGCGCCTCGCGGGCTGCCATCGCCACGACGGTCGGGGCCCCCGCCCTCGCCGGTCTGGCGGTCGGCACGGTCGGCGCCGTCGCGCTGGCCGTCGCCTTGTCGCCGTTGGCCCCGATCGGCCCGGTGCGGGAGGTGGAGCCCGGCCGTGGCGTCGACCTCGACGCCACGGCCGTGCTCGGTGGGGCCGGAGTGCTGCTGGCCGTGCTCGTCCTCGCCGCGCTGGCCGGCGCCGCGTTGGTGACCCGGCACCGGGGGCGTGCGATCGAACGACCGGCGCGCCGATCGGTCCTCCGGTCGGGCCTCGCCGCACTGGACCTCAGCCCCGCCGTCTCCGTAGGCGTGCGGGAGGGCCTCGGCGTCGGCGGGCCCCGTGCCGGCGCGGCGGTCCGCTCGACGCTGGCGTCGTGCACCCTGTCCGTCGTGGCCGTGGTGGCCACGCTGACCTTCAGCGCCAGCATCGACGGACTCCTCGACACCCCTGACCGCTACGGCTGGGCGGCCGACCGCGCCCTCGTCGCGGGGGCCGGCTACATCCCGATCGCTCCCGAGGCCGTCGAGCCTCTGGCGGCCCTGCCGGACGTGCGGTCAGTGGCTCTGGCCTCCTACGCCCTCGTGCAGCTCGGTGGTCGCACGGTCAGTGCCATGGGGCTGGAGGCGGCGACCGGTCGCACGGCGGTGACCGTGCTCTCTGGCCGGCTGCCCCTCACGGACGATGAGGTGGCCCTCGGCATCAACACCGCGCGGGAGCTCGCCGTCGGCGAGGGCGACGTCATCACCGGCCCGGGCGGCGGTGTGACCGTGGTGGGCATCGCCGCCCTGCCCGCCATCGGTCTGGCCGGGGTGTCGCACCCGAGCATGGCGCAGGGGGCCGTGCTCACGCCGGCCGGTGTCTCGTCCCGCAACGGGTCGGCCTTCCCGGCCGTGG
>Ga0183260_10004038_pt1 | contig 11750 bp, 10 predicted proteins | sample AntDrymUQ4972206_2_FD_129768 | JGI IMG/M metagenome (GOLD analysis project Ga0183260, IMG submission 129768) | Polar desert sand microbial communities from Dry Valleys, Antarctica - metaG UQ497 (22.06) (version 2) (version 2) | ecosystem: Environmental > Terrestrial > Soil > Desert | place...
GCCGCCCGTGATCGCCTCGCGTACTACCCACGCGACGTCTGGCTCTTTTTGCTGATGGCCGGCTGGTGGCGCGTCCATCCGGAGATCAACCTGGTGGGCAGGGCGGGCGCCGTGGGGGATGAGCTGGGGTCTGCGCTGATCGGGTCGCGCCTCGTGTCGGACCTGATGCGACTCTGCTTCCTGATGGAACGGCAGTACGCGCCGTACTCAAAGTGGTTCGGCACCGCGTTCTCCCGGTTGACGTGCGGCCCGGATCTGGCACCGACCTTGTGGAGCGTCGTCCAGGCCGAGACTTGGCAGAGTCGTGAGGACGCGCTGCTGGCGGCGTACGAGAGGCTGGCGGCGATGCACAACGCGCTACAGATCACCGATCCGGTTTCCACGGATGTGGAGCAGATGTGGAACCGGCCGTTCAAGGTGGTCTGGGGAGACTTCCCGGCCCTACTGCGCGGCGAGATCCAGGACCCGGCCGTCCTGCGCATCGCGGAAAGGTGGCCGGTCGGTCCGGTCGACCAGTTCCGTGACCTGCTCTGGCCGGCAAGGAACCGCCGCATCCTGCTGCGCCTCTTCGACCAGGAAGGATGAAGAAGGGCGGCTCTCCTGACACTTCCGTGGGTGGTTGAGCAGTGAGCGGAGAACGGCGTGCAGAACGCCACCCTATGGCGCGCCCTGTTGGGGGTCGAGAAGACGGTTGTCGAGAACATCGAGTTCGACGAGGATGCGCAACTTCTCGTTGCCCACGTGCGGCCCCGAGCCCGGGGACGGGCTCGTGCCCGGTGCGGGCGGTGCGCGCGTAGGTCACCGGCCTATGACCGTGGAGAGGGACGCCGCCGGTGGCGGGGCCCTGGACCTGGGCGCGGTCCAGGTCGTCCTAAAGACAGCCGCGCCGCGGGTGAACTGCATCGAGCACGGACCCACGGTGGCCGCGCTGACGTGGGCTCGGCACGCGGCCGCACACACCCGGGTCTTTGACGAGCAGGTCGCCTGGTTGGCCACCCAGTGCTCCAAGAGCGCGGTGACCGAGCTGATGCGGATCGCCTGGCGCACCGTCGGGTCGATCGTCACTCGGGTCTGGGCCGATGTCGAGGCCAAGACTGACCGGTTCGCGAACCTGCGCCGGATCGGGATTGACGAGATCAGCTACAAGAAGGGCCACAAGTACCTGGTGGTCGTGGTCGACCACGACACCCGCCGGGCTGGTGTGGGCTGCCCCGGGACGTACCAGCGCCACGGTGCGGGAGTTCTTCGATCTGATCGGTGAGCAGCGGTGTGCCCAGATCACTGGTCGGGATCGCGGTGATCGACCGCGATGAGTTCTCGGTGAAGCGATCCGGTGAGCCAGATGGTGAGGCTGCCGAACCCTCTCGGGTCACTCGTCGGGCGGAGGCCGCGACCCGGCACGGCGGTTGAACCGGTTTGCGGCGGATGCTTCTTGTGCTGGCGACGATGCGCGACCTGAATCCGACCCCGCCGGCTGTGACCAACGGACCAGCCTGAGACCCGCGAGGCCCCAAGCGGCTGCGTAGGCCAGTAGGCCAATCTCGAGCAGGCGTTCATTGATTTCCGAGAGGATGCCGCCCAAGAACATTGCGGGTACGACGACAAGGCCGACCTGCATAAGGGCGCGCTTGCGCCGGTCGCCTCCGGGGTGCCAGCCGCTCACCACCGCGCCGACAATGGCGGCGAGCGCGGCTGTGGCAATCGCGGGACCCGAAACCTCGCCCGTCACCTCCGTCATTGCTGCCATGGCTCCTGCCAGCAGCGAGATCAGCCCTAGCGCCGGCACTACCCGTTTCCGGCTTCCCGTGAGGTCGAGCGCGCGGGCTAGCAGGAGCACGCCGAGCCCGAAGAAGAAGGGGGAGATCTCGAAAAGCAACGGCGGCTGATCTCCGGTGATCAGGATGGCAAGGCTCTTGACGGCAATCAGAGCCATGCCTGTGAGCAGGGCAGTTCCGCTCAGGACGCTCCAACGCGACGAGCCGGACATTGCTGGGAGGGCCACCCGGACGACGGTAGAGGTAAGCGCCGGCACGGCATCCCCGTCGGCTGGCTGGACTAACGCCGCATCGTTCGCGAACCCTCGACCGCGGGCCAAGCATCAATGAGATCTGGGCGAAGCTCGGATTGCCCGTCAACCGGGGTCCGATGAGCCCTACTCGCGGCGTCGACGGCGTCATCACGACGGTACTTGCGCGGGTGTCGTGGGGGCACGGTTGCGGCACGCTTCGGCCAAGACGACGCTCGATTGTCACGGCCACCTGTGGCCGGACTCCGACGACGGCACGCGGGCCGCGGTCGGTGCCGTGCTCGCGGCGAGGTCTGCGTCGACCGATGCGAGGCAAGCACGATGAGCATCATCCTCATAGGTAGGAGCGACCGGGGCATCCTGCCGGAGACCGTGCTGGAAGAACTGCTCGACTACGTGGACCGTCAACATCGCGGCAACTCGTCGCCATGCCGACCCGCTGGCTCTGGCCGACTCGCTGGCGTTCGGTAACTACGGGCCGGGCGAGTAGGCACTCACCGCTTTGGAAACCGAGTTCTTGCGGCTATCTGCGGACTAAATGAGATCTCCTGCAGCATCGTCGCAGGTCAGACGCGGTGGAGACGCTACACGTCGTAGTACAGCTCGAACTCATGCGGGTGCGGGCGCAGCGCGATCGGTGCGATCTCGTGCTCGCGCTTGAAGTCGATCCAGGTTTCGATGAGATCCGGGGTGAAGACGTCCCCGGCCAGCAGGAACTCGTGGTCGGCCTCGAGCGTGTCGATGACCGAGTCGAGCGAACCCGGCACGGTCGCCACGTCTGCATGCTCGTCCGGCGGCAGCTCGTACAGGTCTTTGTCGATGGGCTCCGGTGGCTCGATCTTGTTCTTGATCCCGTCGATGCCGGCAAGAAGCATTGCTGAGAACGCAAGGTAGGGGTTGCTCGACGGGTCGGGGCAGCGGAACTCGATTCGCTTCGCGCGCGGATTCGACCCGGTGATGGGGATGCGGATGCACGCCGAGCGGTTGCGCTGGCTGTAGACGAGGTTGACCGGTGCCTCGAAGCCGGGCACCAGCCGGTGGTAGGAGTTGACCGTCGGGTTGGTAAACGCCAGCAGCGACGGCGCATGCTCCAGGATGCCGCCGATGTAGTAGCGCGCGGAGTCCGACAGCCCGGCATAGCCGGTCTCGTCGAAGAACAGCGGCTCACCCCCCGCCCACAGCGACTGATGGCAGTGCATGCCGGACCCGTTGTCGCCGAAGATCGGCTTCGGCATGAATGTCGCGGTCTTGCCCTCTGCCCAGGCGACGTTCTTGACGATGTACTTGAACTTCATCAGGTTGTCCGCCGCCGTGAGCAGCGTGCCGAAGCGGTAGTTGATCTCCGCCTGACCGGCGGTGCCCACCTCGTGATGCTGGCGCTCGACCACGAGGCCCGACGCCTCCAGCTCCCGGGTCATCTCCGCGCGCAGGTCGGCGAAGTGGTCGTACGGCGGGACCGGGAAGTAGCCGCCCTTGTAGCGGACCTTGTAGCCGCGGTTGTCGGTGCCCTCCGCCCCGGTGTTCCACGCCGCCGCTGCCGAGTCGATGTGGTAGTAGCCCTCGTGCTCGCGCGTGGCGAAACGTACGTTGTCGAAGACGTAGAACTCCGCCTCCGGGGCGAAGTACGCCGTGTCGCCGATGCCGGTACCGGCCAAGTAGGCCTCGGCCTTGCGGGCAACGTTGCGCGGGTCGCGCGAGTACGCCTCCCCGGTGAGCGGATCATGAATGAAGAAGTTGACCACGAGCGTCTTGTCGCGACGGAACGTATCGAGGAACGCCGTCGTCGGGTCGGGGAACAGCGCCATGTCGGACTCGTGGATCGCCTGGAACCCGCGGATCGAGGAGCCGTCGAACATCAGCCCCTCGTCGAAGACAGCCGCGCCGAATGACGACACCGGCACCGTGAAGTGCTGCATGATGCCCGGCAGGTCACAGAAGCGGACGTCGACGAACTCCACGTCCTCGTCCCTGATGTACGACAACAGCTCGTCGGCGGTGGCAAACACGGACTCTCCTTGGATCTGGGTTGTCTCTGGGCGGAACGGGCTGGGGAGTAATGCGACGGTAACCGGGGGCGGTTACTCGACCGTGTCCTCGGTGTTTCGGTCGTGTTACGAGCCCACCACTACGCTCGCGACGTGTCCAGCACCGACGACGTCGAGCCGCTCGGTTACCCCGGCCAACGACTGGGCCGGCCGAATCATGGCGCTGGCTCGGTGGCCGGCTGGGGGCGTCGGCTGGGGGCGCTGGCGGTTGACTGGGCAGTTTCGCTGCTGGCCGTGGGCGCGTTCATCGGGAACGAGGTGTGGACCGGGCAAGGGTTCGCCGTGTGGGCACCGTTGGTTGCGTTGTTCGTCCAGCTCACCGTGTTGACCGGGCTGGTCGGAGCCTCGGTGGGCCAGCGCCTGTTGGGCATCGGCGTCGTGATGCTCGATGGTCGGCCGCCAGGGCTGGGCCGAGCCGCTGTGCGTTCGCTGCTGATCTGCCTGGCTTTGCCCCCGCTGGTGTTCGACCGTGACTGGCGCGGCCTGCATGACCTGGCGGTCGGCACCGTCGTCATCCGCCACTGACGCCCTGCGGACGTCCGTCCTTTCCCAGGTGAAGCACCAGGGCATCAGCCGTGCCAGCGTACGGTCCTCAGCGTCCCTGCATCATCCGGCGGGCGCCTTTGGTACTCGTCGGCACTGGCCCCCGTGGCAGCGGTGCCTGCGGGCGCATCGCGTCGAGCGCTTTGAGCCGCTGCACCAGCTCGGTCATCTCTGCGGGCCGGATGTTGCGCGGCAGTTTGCGAACGTGCTTGACGAGTTTGGGCAGGGGCACACAACCCTCGCCGTCGCCCACCAGGACGTCATAGATCGGCACCTCCGGGGCCACCCGGGCGTGCTTCTTCCGCTCCGCGGTGACCAGGTGCCGCGCCCGGGACGGGTTGCCCTCGCCGACCAGCACGATGCCCGGCAACCCTACGACCCGGTGCACGACGTCCTGGTTTTTGGTGAACGCGATGGCTGGCTTGACCGTCCACCCCCGCTTCAGCATCTGCAGGGCACCGGCTCCCGCGCCGGCTTGGCCCTCCACCTGCACGTACGCTGCCCGTTCTGCTCGTCGACCGAACACCACCAGTGCAGCCAGCAGACCCGCCATTAAGCCCATCACGACGCCGAATATCGGGAACAGCAACCAGCCCAGTAACCCAACGACGAGTCCGACCCCGAGGAACCAAGCCAGGATCACCCAGCCGACCCGCCGATCGGACTTCTTGGTGATGCGGTACGCCTGTGCGATCTGGCGCAGCCGGCCGCGCTTGGCCGGAGTCTCAGCTGACGACATGGAGGCTGCTCTCAATGGTGGCTGGACCGAATCGGTCGAGCCACAGCCTACGCGTCCACCCCCACGGATGCGGTCGCCCGGCGGAGTTCATCGGCTTGCCGGTAGAGCCGCCCGGCGCGATAGGACGACCGGACGAGCGGCCCCGACATCACCCCTGCGAAGCCCATCCCGATCGCCTGGTCGTGCAACGCCACGAACTCCTCGGGCTTGACCCAGCGAGCAACGGGGTGGTGGCGGACCGAGGGCCGCAAATACTGCGTGATCGTGACCAGCTCGCACCCCGACTCGCGCAGGTCGTGCAACGCCGCGGTGACTTCCGCCGTCTCCTCGCCCATCCCCAGGATGAGGTTCGACTTCGTGACCAGACCGTACGTCCGGGCCTGCGCGATGACGTCGAGGGAGCGCTCGTACCGGAAGGCCGGTCGGATCCGGCGGAAGATTCGCGGAACGGTCTCGATGTTGTGCGCGAACACCTCGGGCCGGGAGGCGAAGACCTGCTCCAACAACGACGGCCGTCCGGAGAAGTCCGGGGCCAGCATTTCGACCCCGGTGCCGGGGTTCAGTGCGTGGATCTGGCGGATCGTCTCGGCGTACAGCCAGACGCCTTCGTCCGGAAGGTCGTCGCGCGCGACTCCGGTCACGGTGGCGTAGCGCAAGCCCATGCTGCGGACCGATTCCGCCACTCGACGCGGCTCGTCGCGGTCCAGGTCGGCAGGCTTCCCCGTGTCGATCTGGCAGAAGTCGCACCGACGGGTGCACTGGTCACCGCCGATGAGGAACGTCGCCTCCCGGTCCTCCCAGCACTCGAAGATGTTGGGGCACCCAGCTGCTTGGCAGACCGTGTGCAAACCCTCTGCCTTCACCAGCGACTGCAGCTCCTGATACTGCGGGCCCATCGTCGCCCGGGTCTTGATCCACTCCGGCTTGCGCTCGATCGGGGTCTGCGCGTTGCGGGCCTCGAGCCGCAGCAGCTTGCGGCCTTCGGGAGCGATCGTCACCGCGCCAGCCTACGTGCCCGCCGCCGGGACTGAGGTTCTAACGATGACACGCCGCGAATATCGGCGACAGCGTCAGTCTCAACGGTGCCTTGCCCGCGTCAGGCGATGTCGCGCCGCCGGAAGACGAGGTACGACAGCAACAGCACCACCGCCATCCCCACACCCAGGTAGATCGCTGACTCCTGTAGGTGGAAGCGAACCACCTCCGGCGGGCCGTCAGCGGGATAGTGGGTGACCTTCAGCCGGCCGTCGACGAAGGCGGACACGTGGTTGGACACCAACCACCGCACCGTCTGCTCGAACAAGACCGCTCGCAGCAACGCTTCACCCACCAGCAGATATCCCAGTACGAGTCCGACCGTCGCGATGGTGGAACGCAGTGCCGCGGTCACGGCGGCTCCGAGTAGCGTCGCCCCACCGACGACCAGCGCCGCGCGCAAAGCGCGGTACGCCAACGCCCACCACTGATCACCGGTGTACGAGACGTCAGTCCATGCCATCCCGAACGCGGTGATTGCCCCGTAGCCGAGCACCACCGTCAGGATGGCGGCGGCCCCGACCAGGGTGCCCGTGGCCGCCATCTTTGCCAGCCACACCCGCCAGCGGCGGGTCTCGAACAGCAGGACATTGGAGATCGACCCGGAGGAGAACTCGGCACCGAGGAACGAGGTCCCGGCCAGCAAGACCATGAAGCCCAAAGTGACGACGATTGGCAAAGAGATCGTCTTGATCGACTCCAGCGGCTGAAGCGTTTGCTGGTTCAGGAACCACTCAGCCTGCGGCAGCAGGTTCTCACACTGGCCGCCGTACCGCCGGGGCCGTTCGAGGCAGCGCTTGTAGTCCCGTTGCACATAGGGCTGCTGCGCCTCGGCGTCCGCCCTATCCTCCGCAATCTGGAGGGTCTGCGCGCTGACCGGTCGGTGGTTCCAGAGCTCGGCGCCGACGATGAACAGGCTCAACCCGAAACCGGCCACCAGCAAGAGGACGACGGCACGGCGGGCGAGAAACCGGCGGACCTCCGCGCCGAATAGTTTCACGCGCCAATCCCGGAGTCGCTGGTCAGGGACAGGAAGACCGACTCGAGGTCGGGACGCACCGGCGTCAGCTCGGTGACGAAGAGGTCATGCGCCGCCAGCAGCCGGGTGACGTCGGCCGGATCGTTGGCGCCTTCCACCATCAGCTGCCCACTGACACGACTCACCTCGAGACCGTTGCCGACGAGCACGCGTTGTGCCGCGTCCAGGTCACCCACACCGACTCGCAAGACGGTCGCTGCCTGCCCGCCGACCACGTTCGCGACCCGCCCGGAGGTCACCAGCCGGCCGCGCTGAACGATGGTGACCGAATCGCAGACCTGCTCCACCTCGGCGAGGATGTGGGAGCTGAGCAGCACCGTCACACCGGAGCTCCCGAGGGCACCGATCATGTCTCGGATGTCGCGGATCCCTTGCGGGTCCAACCCGTTGCTGGGCTCGTCCAGGATGAGCAGGTCGGGTGACTTCAACAGCGTCGCGGCGATGGCCAGGCGTTGCCTCATCCCCAGGGAGTAACCCTTGTACCGGTCATCGGCTCGCTCTCTGAGGTCGACTCGTTCCAGGACCTCATCGACACGTTGCCGAGGCACGCCAGCGACTCGCGCGAGCAACGACAGGTTCGTCCGACCGGTGAACCCGGGCAGGAACTTCGGCTGCTCCACCACAGCGCCGACGCGGCTCATCACCCGGGGCAACCCGCTCGGGACCGGCTCCCCGAAGAGCGTCATCTCGCCTCGGGTCGCCGCCGCCAGGCCAAGGAGCATCCGGATCGTCGTCGTCTTGCCGGAGCCGTTCGGCCCGAGAAAGCCGTGCACACCCCCCGCTGGCACCGCAAGGTCGAGATCCTCGACAGCCACGATGGTGCCAAGACGGCGGGTGCGGTAGACCTTGCGCAGCCGCCGGGTTGCGATGACGTAGTCGGACACGTCAGGCCGTACGTACGTTGACGAGCGCTGACCGTACGTCTGGTGCTCGGTCATATGTCGCCCAGCCCAGCAGCGTGCGCAGGTGTGGCTCGACCGCGTCGGCGGCTTCGGACACGCTGACGTGACGACCGAGCTCGGCGCTCAACGACGTCACCCCTGCATCGCTGATACCGCAGGGCACGATCTTGTCGAAGTCGCCGAGCTCCACGTCGCAGTTCAGCGCGAACCCGTGCATGGTCACCCCACGAGACACCCGGATCCCGAGGGCCGCGACCTTGAGCTCGGGCCGCCGAGCGTCCGCTGCGACCCAGACCCCGGTACGCCCTCGTACCCGGCCGGTTGGGACGCCGAGGTCCGCGCAGGTACGGATCAGCGCTTCCTCGAGGCGGCGGATGTAGTCGACGACGAACACGTGGTCAGGCAGGGCGAGGATGGGGTATCCGACGAGCTGACCCGGACCGTGGAAGGTGATCTTGCCGCCGCGATCGACTTCGACCACTGGTGTGGCGTCGGCTGGGCGTTCGTCCGGTTGAGTCCGCCTCCCGGCGGTGTAAACGGGCGGGTGCTCGAGCAGCAGCACCGTGTCATCGATCGACCCCGCATCCCGCGCGGCGTGCAGACGGCGCTGCTCGGCCAACGCCACGGCGTACTCGATGCGATCAGCCCCCAGCCCCCAGCGCCGAATTGTCACCGCCGTTTCCACAGCCTCAGGGTACGCAGGAGCCAGGTCGCACGGCTGCCTGTGGACGACGCCGCCGCGGTGGCAGAAATGGCCGATGCTGTCGGCATGAAGCCCTGGCGCTACCTCGTGCTCACCACCGTGTGCACGATTGCTCTGTCGGCGTGTTCCAGCGCGGCGCCGGTGGAAGATGCCGCGCCTGCGGCAGCGACATTCGGTACCAGCGTGGCTCCGACGTCGCCCGCACCCACCTCGCGCTGGGCTCGCGTGCTCACCGGACTCGACCGCAGGAGGGCACTCGCGTACGCCTCGGCGGAACCGAAGTCGCTGCGCAATGTCTACGCGAGGGCATCGACCGCCTTGACCGCCGACCGCCGGATGCTGCGGGCGTACTCCGAACGCGGAATCACACTCACCGGTGTGCGCCTCGATCTGCTGGCGGTGCGCCTTGTCGGTCGTGGCTCCCACTGGGTGCGGCTGCGTGTTATCGACCAGTTGCGGCGCCCCGTCGCGCACGCAGCGGGAGCAACGATGCTGTTGCCGCAAGACCAGCCCACGCGATGGCTGATCGGCCTGCGGCGGAACGCTGGCGGTTGGCGGATTGCCAACGTGCACCGCCTTGCGGGCTGACGCCCAGCGGGCCACTTCAGCGACGCAGCGTCGCCCGGACGATGGCCGCGAGATCGGGGTGTTGGAACTCGAATCCGGCTTCGGTCAGCCGCTGCGGATATACGCGCAACGAGCCGAGAACCTGGTCGGCCAGACCACCGAGCGCGGTGCGCAGGGCGACGGCGGGAACCCACATGATCGCCGGCCGGTGGAGGGCAGCAGCGAGGAGGCGAGTGAAGTCGGCGTTCGTCCCCGGGTGCGGGCAGCTGACGTTGTAGCGCCCTTCGGCATCGTCGGTCGCCGCCAGGAATGACACCGCCCGGACCCAGTCGGCCAACGAAACCGCCGAGAAGTACTGCCGGCCCGAGCCGATCCGGCCCCCGAGCCCGAGCCGGAACGGCAGGCTCATCACGGTGAACGCGCCGCCGCCGGGGCCGAGGACAAGCCCGTTGCGCAGGTGGCAGACCCGAGCACCTGCGTGGCGAGCCGGCTGGGCAGCGTCCTCCCAGGCTCGCACCACACCGGCCAGGAACCCGCTCCCATCGGTCGACGACTCCGTCAAGACCTCAGCGCCACGGTCGTCGCCGTACCCGGCGATGCCGGAGGCGACGAGGAAGACCGGCGGCCGACTGGCCGACGCCACAGCACGCGCAAGAGTGCTGGTCGCGGCGACGCGAGAGCGCAGGATCTCCCGTCGGTACGCCGTCGTCCACGGCCAGTGCGCGATCGGCGCACCGGCGAGGTTGACGACCACATCGGCGGCGGCCACGACATCGGTGTCGACAGCACCGGCATGCGGGTCCCACGTGGACTCCGAGGGCGTAGCCGCGGACCCGCGTACCAGCCGGATGACGGTGTGACCGTCACCAGCAAGGTGGTCGCGCAGCGCCGTACCCAAGAAGCCGGACGAACCGGCGATGACGAATCTCACAGGCCCAGCTCCGCGGAGAACTTCGCCTCCTCCAGGCGTTGCTTGACCGCGGTGAGGAAGCGGGCGGCGTCAGCACCGTCGACGATCCGGTGGTCGTACGTCAACGCCAGGTACACCATGCGCCGAATCGCGATCGTCTCGCCGAGGTTGGCGTCGTCGATGACAACGGCTCGCTTCACGACAGTGCCGGTCCCGAGAATCGCGACCTGCGGTTGGTTGATGATCGGGGTGTCGAACAAGGCGCCGCGGCTTCCGGTGTTGGTTAGTGTGAACGTCCCGCCGGACAGCTCGTCGGGGGTGATCTTGCTGTCGCGGGTACGGCTGGCGAGGTCGGCGATCTTGCGCGCCAGGCCCGCGATGGAGAGGTCGCCGGCGTCCTTGATGACCGGGACCAGCAGGCCGCGCTCGGTGTCGACGGCGACGCCGAGGTGCTCCGCGCCGTGGTAGGTGACCGTCCCCGCGTCGGTGTCGATGGAGGCGTTGACCATCGGGTATGTCTTCAGAGCATCAACGGCCGCCTTGGCGAAGAACGGCAAGAACGACAGCTTGACGCCCTCGCGCTGCTGGAACTGGTCCTTGACCCGGTCGCGCAGCCGGGCGATCCCGGTGACGTCGACCTCGACGACGGTCGTGAGCTGAGCGGAGACCTGGAGCGACTCAACCATCCGCGCCGCGATGGTCTTCCGTAGCCGGGAGAGCTTCTCGGTCTTCCCGCGAAGTGGCGAGATCTCGGCTGGTTCGGGCGTTGCCGGCTGTTTCGCCTCGGGTGCCTCCGCTTGCTCCTGCTGCGGCTGCTGCGACTGCTTCGACTGCGCGGCTGCGAGCACATCTTGCTTGCGGATGCGCCCGCCGACGCCGGTTCCGGTGATGTCGGACAGGTCGACGTCATGTTGCGCGGCGAGCTTGCGGACCAAGGGAGTGACGTATGACGTTGCTTGACCGTCACCTCGCGACGGCGTCGGCTCTGGTGGTTGTTGCGCCGGCTGGGATTGCTCGAGCGACTGCTGCTCCTGCGCCTGTTGGACCTGCGTTGGCGCGGGCTGCGGTGAGTCGGGCTGCTCCGGTTGCTTGGGCTGCTCCGGGCTGCGGTCGCCATCGGACTCGCCGACGATGGCGAGCTCGGCGCCGACGGCGACGGTCTCGTCCTCGGCGACTTTGATCTCCAGCAGGGTGCCGGCGACGGGGGAGGGGATCTCGGTGTCGACCTTGTCGGTGGAGAC
>Ga0183260_10004039_pt1 | contig 11749 bp, 8 predicted proteins | sample AntDrymUQ4972206_2_FD_129768 | JGI IMG/M metagenome (GOLD analysis project Ga0183260, IMG submission 129768) | Polar desert sand microbial communities from Dry Valleys, Antarctica - metaG UQ497 (22.06) (version 2) (version 2) | ecosystem: Environmental > Terrestrial > Soil > Desert | place...
CACCTCGACCGGCCGCGGCTGGCGTCCTTCCAGGTCTCCGACGGCACTCCCACCGACTTCCGGGTTGAGCTCGACAGCTTCTTCGGCGTCTGGACCCTCACCGTGACCCCGCAGTACCTGGTGGTGGGTGGAGCGTTCGAGAACGTCAACGGACAGCCTCAGCAAGGTTTTGCACGATTTTCCGGCACCGTCTGATTCACTGCCACCCGGGGCGACCTGGTCCTCGCCAGCTGACGGGCGTAGGGCAGGTCAGCCCAACCGAGGCGGTGCATGCGCGGGGCGGACGGACAGGTCGCGCCGAGGGCGGGGCTCGCGGCCAGGCGGCTGGGCGGGGCGCGGCAGGTCGGGTGCGGCCGGAACCGACCTGGTTGTCGACTCCTCGGCGGCCAGGGTGATCTGCTCGCCATGGTGGGTGAACTCCAGCTCGGCCGAGCCGTGCACCGTGTAGGTCACCTCGTCGGGCGTCACGTCGACCCGTAGCCGGGCCGGGCCACGTACGACGCCGAAGCACAGCTGCCTGATGCCCTCGGGCAGCCGCGGGGCGAAGGCGAGGCCCTCGTCGTCGCGCAGGCCGCCGGCACCGGCGACCAGGGCGATCCAGGCACCAGCCAGCGATGCCAGGTGCAGCCCGTTGTCGGTGTTGTGCTCCAGGTCGTGCAGGTCCATGAACGCGGCCTCGCAGGTGTAGTCGTAGGCGAGGCCCAGGTGGCCGACCTCGGCGGCGATGACCGCCTGCGTACAAGCCGACAAGGACGAGTCGCGGACGGTGATGGCCTCGTAGTATTCGAAGTCGCGCCGCTTCTGGTCGAGGGTGAACTCGCTTCCGCACAGGTGCAGGGCCAGCACGAGGTCGGCCTGCTTGACGACCTGCTTGCGGTAGATGTCGAAGTAAGGGTGGTGCAGGAAAAGCGGATGCTCGTCGACCGGGTCATAGCGGCTGAAGTCCCACGCCGCGTGCGAGGTGAAACCCTCGGCCTGCGGGTGCACACCGAGGTGCTCGTCGTATGGGATGGCCATCCGCTCGGCCGCGTCACGCCAGGAGGCCATCTCCTCGGTGTCGACACCAAGCGTGCCCGCCTCGCGCGGGTGTCGACCGCAGGATGCGGCCGCCGCCCGCAGGTTGCGCCTGGCCATCAGGTTGGTGAACACGTTGTTGTCGGCCACGGCGCTGTACTCGTCCGGCCCGGTCACACCGTCGATCCGGAACCCGCCGGTGTCGTCGTGGTGGCCGAGCGAGCGCCACAGCCTGGCCGTCTCGACCAGCAGCTCCAGGCCGATGTCGGCCTCGAAGTCGTCGTCTCCCGACGAGGCGACGTAGCGGACCACGGCGTCGGCGATGTCGGCGTTGATGTGGAACGCCGCGGTCCCCGCCGGCCAGTACCCAGAACACTCCGCACCGTCGATGGTGCGCCACGGGAAGGCGGCCCCCGCCAGCCCGAGCTGGCTGGCGCGCAGGCGAGCCACGTCGAGCGTCGAGTGGCGCCACCGCAGCACATCGGACACCGCATCGGGCACGCTGTGAGTCAACAGCGGCAGCACGAAGGTCTCGGTGTCCCAGAAGCAGTGCCCGTCGTAGCCAGGCCCGGTCAGCCCCTTGGCCGGGATCGAGCGACGCTCCGCCCGGGCCGAAGCCTGCAACACGTGGAACAACGCGAAACGCACAGCCTGCTGCAGCTCTGGGTCGCCGTCGACGATCACGTCGGCGCGGTCCCAGAAGTCGTCCAGGATCCCCCGCTGCTCGGCCACCAACCCGTCCCAGCCGGCGTCCCGGGCACCGGTCAGCGCCGCCGCCACCTGGTCCCGCAGCGCAGGGACCGACCGGGTCGCCGACCAGCCGTACGCGACGTACTTGGTCACCGACATCGACTGCCCCGGCTTCAGCGAGGTGGAGAAGGTGACCCGGGCCCAGTCCTCGTTGGCCTCTGCCTGCATGGACAGGTCGGCGTCGCTGATCGCCTCGTGGTCCATCGCGGCCGCCATCCGCAGCCCACTGCGCCGGGTGCGGTGGACCATGTGCGCGCCGGCCTCATGAACGCCGGACTCCTCGCTCTCCAGCGGGTGGTCCAGCGCGGCGGCCACCCGCGGGTCACCGGTCTTGGTCGGCAGGCCCTCGTTGGCCACCAGCTCCGACTGCAACACCACCCTGGCCGGATCGTCGAACACGTCGACCTGCAACCGCACGGCCAGCACCGCGCGCTGGCTGAGCGACACCAGCCGTTGCGAGCGCACCACCACCGGCTGGTGCGCGGGCGAGATCCACTCGGCGGTACGCACCAGCAGGCCCGCCCGGAAGTCGAGCACCCGTTCGTGGGTGCGCAGCTCGCCGTAGCGAACGTCGAACGGCTCGTCGTCGATCAGCAGTCGTAGGATCTTGCCGTTGGTCACGTTGATGACCGTCTGGCCGTCCTCGGGGAACCCGTAGCCTCGCTCGGCGTGCGGCATCGGGCGGCGTTCGTGAAACCCGTTCAGGTAGGTGCCGGGAAGCCCGTACGGCTCACCCTCGTCGAGGTTGCCGCGGACGCCGACATGCCCGTTGGACAGGGCGAACAGCGACTCGGTGCGCGCCAGCGCCTCGACGTCGAGCGAGGTCTCGCGCAGCGACCACGGGTCGACGTGGAACTGGCTCTCACCACGGGCGCTGTCGGTACGACGCCCCAGGCCGGCATCAGCCGAGTCCAGGCGCGGGTCACGGTCGCGGCGGCGGATGGCGGACCGGCCGCCGGGCACGGTCATTGCATCAGCTCCGCGAGGTCGTCGACGACGATGTCTGCACCGTGGGTGCGCAGCTGCTCGGCGTGCCCGACCCGGTCGACGCCGATAACGTAACCGAACCCGCCCGCCCGACCTGCCTGCACACCCGCGATCGCGTCCTCGAAGACTGCTGACTGCTGGGCAGTCGCGCCGGACTGCGCGGCCCCTGCCAGAAACGTGTCAGGCGCTGGTTTGCCGGCAAGGCCCGCCTCTCGTGCGGTGTTGCCGTCGACCACGACCGGGAACAGGTCGGTCAGGCCGGTCACCGCCAGCACCTCACGGGTGTTGGCAGACGACGACACCACCGCGGTCGCCAACCCGGCGGCCCGCACGGCGCGTACGTAGCGAACGGACCCCTCAAAGACGGCCACTCCGTCGTCGTGAATGCGACGCTGCAGCGCCTCGTTCTTGCGATTGCCCACCCCGTGCACGGTGTCGGCGTCGATCGGGTCGTCTGCCGACCCCTCGGGGAGGTCGATGCCACGGCTGCCCAAGAAGTCCCGGACACCGTCTTCGCGCCGCTTGCCGTCGACGTAGTCGTTGTACTCCCCGGCAGCGTCGAACTCACGGAACGCTTCGCCTCCAGCATCGGCCCGCCGCCGCAGGAATGCGTCGAAGGTGTCCTTCCACGCTTGCGCGTGTACGGCCGCGGTGTTGGTCAGCACGCCATCGAGATCGAACAAGCAGGCTCGCACCTGCTCAGGCAGCCCGAAGGTGGCAGTGCTGTCGTCGCTCATCGCACAATCATGGGCGGTGTCGGGCGCAGATGTGCGCAGACTCGCCACTTCGCGCACCCGGGGCCTGCGCCGACCAATCAGCCGAGGTAGCGGCCCCGAACCTCGACCGTGAGCCTGGCGGACTGGAACCAGCTGTTGCACGCAGCGGCAGCCGGGGACCGCGACAGCTATGACCAGTTGTGCCGAGAGAGCACCCCGCTGCTCCGGGAGCACGCACACCAGGTGTTGCGCAACCCCGACGACGCCCAGGACGTCGTCCAGGAGGCGCTGTTCGAGGTGTGGCGGCTGGGCGAGCGGTACGACCCTGCGCGCGGTCACGCTCGCTCGTGGCTCATCACCATGACCCGGCGCCGCGCGATCGACCGGGTCCGACGCGTCAGCGCCGCACGCGATCGCGAGGATCGCTTCGGTCGCCAGCACCTCCCGGTCGACCACGACAGCACGGCGGACTCCGTCGTGGACCTGTTGGACCGCGCTTCGGTGCGCGGCGGGCTGCACCACCTCAGCGACCTGCAACGCGAGGCGATGCTGCTGGTCTACTACGAGGGCTGCACGAGCGCCCAGGCAGCGGCCAGGCTCGACATCTCGATAGGAACTCTCAAGACCCGGGTACGCGACGGCGTCACCCGGCTGCGATCAGTGCTCGACACCACCGGCTGAGGCAGCGCACACAGTCACTGGCCGAACGGTCAGCGGCTGGCGCCGACCCCGACCTCCTCTCGCAAGGCGCCCGGGCGCCTCGTCCGCAGCGCCCGTGCGTTGCCCGTCACCAGGGCGCCTAGCATCACTGCCGCGGTGCCGAGCACGACCCCACCGAACGCGTCGAGCAGGTAGTGCCAGCCGAGATAGACCGTCGACAGCACGGTCAGCGCGAGGAATCCCCAGAGCAACCAACGGATCCTCGCGGACAACCCTGCGAGGTGGGCGATGAGGCACGCGGTCACCAGGATGCCCACGTGCAGTGACGCAAATGCGGCGATGGTCTGAACGGCGGCGGTGGCCTCGGGATCGGCGACCACGTCCAGGCGTTCCTGCCACATGCTTGTCTGCAGCCGTCCGGCGGCGGTGTGCGTGAGCTCCTCGAAGCGACCGGGGTCGGCATAGACTGGACCGACCGTCGGGAGCGCGAAGTAGGTGGCGACTCCCAGTACCCAGTCGATGGCCACGGCGGTGACGTACCAGGACCCGAGCCGCAGGTTGCGCGACCAGACGAGCGCTGCCGCCAGTGAGACCGGCACGAACCCGATCCATGCGATGTAGACCGCAGACAGGACGTGCGCGGCGACATCGGTGCCGAGCAGGTCGTGCAGCAGGACAGCCGGATTGTTGCCGAAGGTCAGCGCCTCGTCCAAGCGCGCCAGTTCGGCGTCATAGAGGCGGTCGTTGACGAACGGCACGAAGCTCTTCAGGTTCCGGAACGCGACATAGGTGAGGTACCAGCTGCCGAGGCCGACCGCGAGCAAGGTCACCTGCCGCCGCGGCCAGCGTTCGCGCACGACTGCGCGGAACTGCGCGGGCAGCTGGCGGACCGTGTCGGCCCGGCGGACGCAGCGCGGCACCACGTCGGTGAGGAAGGCGGCGCCGATGACGAGCGTCAACCGCAGATACGTGGGGCCGGCGGCGTCGTCGGGGTCGCGCAGCGGGAGGTCGTAGCCCACGGCGACCGCGACGGCCACCGCTGAGATCACCGCCGCGAGCGCAACCGCGAACCCGTACGCCCGCCACACCATGGCACCGAAGGCTATACCCGGGCGGGCACACTGTTGGTGTGAGCGACACCTCCTGCGCGTCCGCCCATGGCGACTCCTCCGAGGGTGTCGGCGTCGACCAGGTCGCGACCGTCGTCGCCGTCTTCGCCTCGCCGGTGGCTGCCCACCTGCTGCATATCGCCCGCCGGCTGGGGTGGCGCACAGCGCTGGTCGAGCCGGACCCGGACCGCGTGGCCGAGGAGGTTCGCGCCGAGGCCGACCAGATCGTGACCGGCGCGGACACGCTGAGGCTCGCCGACGCCGACGTCGTCGTGACCGACCACCACCGGGGCGAGCTGGGGGTGGTGCTTCGCGACGCGCTCGAGGGCCAGGCCCGTTGGGTCGGTGTGATGGGCAACCCGCGCCACGAAGGCCCGCACGTCGCCGCCCTGCGCGAGCTGGGCGTGTCCGACGAGCAGGTCAGGTCGGTGCATCGCCCGATCGGGTTGGATATCGGATCGAAGCGTCCACCCGAGATCGCGTTGTCGACGATGGCGGGGCTGCTGGCCGACCGGTCCGGCCGCGCTGGAGGCTTCCCCTAGGCTTTGTTTGAGCGTTCAACTGAAAGGAGCGACCGCCGATGCCGATCCAGCGCCTCAACCACGCTGTCCTGTTCGTCCGTGACGTGGACACCAGTGCCGCGTTCTATATCGAGGTGCTCGGCTTCCGTCCGGTCATGCAGCTGCCTGGCCAGGCGGTGTTCCTGCAAGCCGAGGGGTCGACCAACGACCACGACCTCGGCCTGTTCCATCTCGGTGCCGAGGCAGGTCCGTCCGGTGCCGGACGCACCACGGTCGGGCTCTACCACCTCGCCTGGGAGGTCGACACGCTTGCCGAGCTCCGGCGCGTGCGCGAGGCGCTGACGCAGGCCGACGCGCTGCGTGGCGGGTCCGACCACGGCAGCACCAAGGCGCTGTACGCGCACGACCCGGACGGGATCGAGTTCGAGGTCTCCTGGTTGGTTCCGGCTGACCAGCTCGACGGCGGGGAGCACGACGACCCGATGATCGCGCCGCTCGACCTGGACGCCGAGATCGCTCGCTACGGTGCCGACACGGCCGGTGGCGTGGGTGTCTCGCACGCTGTCCGCGCCGGCTGACCCGACTACCAGCCGCGGGTGCCTGCCTCCCCCTTGAACGGGCCGGTCACCCGATCGGTGATCCAGCCGCCGTAGAAGCCGCCCGCCTGCGCACGTACCGGCTCGCCGTCGACCGTGCAGCGCTCCACCCGGCCGGGATAGACCGCGATCTGGTCGCGCAGCACCGCAAAGCCGGGCGTCGGCGCGGGGTAGGACCAGCCGGCAGCGGCGGCGACGACCCCGCCACTGACCAGGTCGTGGTAGGTCGCCTGACCCTTCCACTCGCACCACGAGCCGCCGGTCGCGGTGCGCAACGCGCCGGCGACGAAGTCGTCAGCAGGCACGTAGTAGGTCGGCGGGTGGCTGGTCTCCAGCACGCGTACGGCCCGGGTGCTCCGGGCGACGACCTCGCCGCCCACCACGATCTGCACCGTCTCGTCGGTCGGTTCGACGCGGGGCGGTCGCGGGTAGTCCCAGACGGACTCGGTCGGCTGCGCGGCCATCCCGACAGTCTGCGGCAGACTTGGGCAGATGGCAGCGGCGGCTGACGTCGACTGTGGCGCGCACGCCTGTGGCTAGGCCGCGCGGGCACAACGATCCGACGTGACGCGTGCTCCGACCCCCTCAGGTCGGATCGGGGGTGGTGCGGGCCGCGGCCGCGGGGTTGGGCGTTCCTAGACTGGCGGGGTCATGCCCGCCCCCACGCCGACCGTCGCCGGGCTGCGTGCTCGCTTGCCGGGGCTGATGCTGGCCGACGAGCACCGGCTGGGGCGGCGGCTGGAAGGGGTGCGGCGGCACCGGGACGCCCGCAAGCGCGAGGCCACGCTGGGCCGGGTCGCAACCGAGGTCGACACCGCCGAGCAGCTGATGGCACGCCGGACGGCCGTCGAGCCGCACCTGGCGTACCCCGCCGAGCTGCCGGTCAGCCAGGCGCACGACGAGATCGCCCGGGCGCTGCGCGACCACCAGGTCGTCGTCGTCGCGGGCGAGACCGGCAGCGGCAAGACGACCCAGCTGCCCAAGATGCTGCTCGAGCTCGGCCACGGTCGCCGCGCCATGGTGGGCCACACCCAGCCGCGTCGGATCGCGGCCCGGTCGGTCGCCGAGCGGCTGGCCGAGGAGATGCACACCGAGGTCGGTGGCGCGGTGGGCTACGCCGTGCGCTTCACCGACCGGGTGGGCGATGCCACGGCGGTCAAGCTGATGACCGACGGCCTGCTGGTGGCCGAGATCCAGCGCGACCCGCTGCTGCTCGGCTACGACGCGATCATCGTCGACGAGGCGCACGAGCGCAGCCTCCCCATCGACTTCGTTCTCGGCTATCTCAAGCGGTTGCTCCCCCGCCGGCCCGATCTCAAGGTCGTCGTCACCTCCGCGACCATCGACCCGGACCGCTTTGCCGCGCACTTCGACGGTGCACCAGTCCTGGAGGTGTCGGGACGCACCTTCCCGGTGGAGGTGCGCTATCGCCCCGTCGACGCCGACGCCGATCACCTGCAGGCCCTGGCCGACGCGATCGACGAGCTCACCGCCGAAGGACCGGGTGACGTGCTGGTGTTCTTGTCCGGCGAGCGCGAGATTCGCGACGCGGCTGAGGCTCTGGCCGACCAATGGTCTGGCCGACACCGACCACCCGAGATCCTTCCCCTCTTCGGGAGGTTGTCGGCGGACGAGCAGCACCGTGTCTTTGCCGCCCACTCCCGTCGCCGGATCGTGCTTGCCACCAACGTGGCCGAGACGTCGCTGACGGTTCCAGGCATTCGCTACGTCGTCGACTCGGGGACCGCACGCATCAGTCGCTACAGTCAGCGCCTCAAGGTGCAACGGCTTCCGATCGAACGCATCTCGCAGGCGTCGGCCAACCAACGCTCCGGTCGCTGCGGTCGCACCGCTGACGGCATCGCGGTCCGGCTCTATGCCGCAGCCGACCTCGAGAGCCGACCGCCGTTCACCGACCCCGAGATCCTGCGGACCAATCTGGCCTCGGTCGTGCTCCAGATGGCTGCCCTGGGGCTCGGTGAGCTGGCCGCCTTCCCGTTCGTCGACCCCCCGGACGCGCGCAACGTCCGTGACGGCGTTCAGCTGCTCGAGGAGCTGGCCGCTCTCGACGGGTCGGCGGGCACGCCGGCCGATCGCCTGACCCCGCTGGGCAGGCGCCTGTCCCGGTTGCCGCTCGACCCGCGGCTCGGCCGGATGGTGCTCGAGGCGGACCGGCTCGGTTGCATACGCGAGGTCGTCGTCATCGCGGCCGCGCTCTCCATCCAGGACCCGCGGGAACGACCAGCCGACAAGCAGCAGCAGGCCGACGAGGCGCACGCACGGCACCGCGACCCGACGTCGGACCTGTTGGGCCACCTCGCCCTGTGGCGGCATCTGCGGACCGAGCAGCAGGCACGCAGCAGCTCGGCCTTCCGCCGCATGTGCCGCCAGGAGTTCCTGCACTACCTGCGGGTACGCGAGTGGCAAGACATGGTTGCCCAGCTGCGGCGGGTGCTCGGCGACCTGGGCGTCGAGATGTCGACCTCGAACGACCCGGACCGCATCCACCAGGCACTGCTCTCCGGCCTGCTCGGGCACGTCGGCATGCGCCTGCAGGAGACGCGCGACTACCTCGGCGCCCGCAACGCGCGCTTCGCCATCTTCCCCGGATCGGCGTTGTTCAAGGCCCGACCCGCTTGGGTCATGGCCGGTGAGCTCGTCGAGACCTCCCGACTCTGGGCCCGCGACGTCGCCCGGATCGACCCGGCCTGGATCGAGCCGCTCGCCGGGCACCTGGTCAAGCGCACGCACGCCGAGCCGCACTGGGAACGCAAGCGGGGTGGCGCCGTCGCGCTGGAGACGGTCACCTTGTACGGCATCCCCGTCGTCGTGGGCCGTCGGATCCAGCTCGACATAGTCGACGCCCCGCTGGCCCGGGAGCTGTTCATCCGGCACGCGCTCGTCGAGGGCGACTGGCAGACACGGCATGAGTTCTTCCACGCCAACCAGGCGCTGCTCGCCGACGTCACCCAGTGGGAGGAACGCACCCGCCGCCGCGACATCGTCGTCGACCAGGAGACCCTGGTGGAGCTCTATGACGCGCGCGTCCCCGACCACGTCGTGTCCGCGCGGCACTTCGACTCCTGGTGGAAGCAGGAGCGCCGCCGCCAGCCCGACCTGCTCACCTTCCAGCGAGAGCAGCTGGTGCGCGAAGTGGCAGCCCCGCCCACGCAGTGGAGCAGCGACTACCCCGACGAGTGGCGGGTCGGCGAGCGCGCGCTTGCGCTGTCGTACGTCTTCGAGCCCGGCGCCGAACGCGATGGTGTCACCGTCGACGTGCCGCTGCCGCTCCTGCACCACCTCCGGACCGAGGACTTCGCCTGGCAGGTGCCCGGGCTGCGCCTCGACCTGGTCACCCAGCTGATTCGTTCGCTGCCCAAGCCGCTGCGCCGCCAGCTCGTGCCTGCGCCGGACCATGCGGTGGCCGTGCTCACCCGACTCGCCCCGGGCTCGGGGGGTCTGCTCGGCGCGCTCTCCGACGAGATCCGGCGCACGACGGGCGTGCTCGTGCCCCCCGACGCCTACGACACCGACCGGCTGCCCGCCCACCTGCGGCTGACGTTTCGTGTCGTCGATGATGACGGGGACGAGGTGGCTGCCGGCAAGGACCTGGCTGCGCTGCAGGAACGGCTACGCGGCCGGCTGCGCGAGACACTCAGCCAGGCAGCAGCCGGCATCGAGCAGAGCGATCTGCTGGACTGGACGATCGGCGACCTGCCCCGCAGCGTCACGACCACCCGCGCGGGCCACACCGTCACCGGGTATCCAGCGCTGCGCGACGCCGGTGCGAGCGTCTCCGTCCAGGTCCTCGAGTCTGCGGCCGCTCAGGCGGTCGCCATGCGGTCAGGCACGCGTCGGCTGGTGAGACTCACCATCGCCTCGCCGCTCGCGGCGGTGGTCCGCGGACTGGGCAACGACACCAAGCTCGCGCTCGGCCGCAGCCCGTACGCGACGGTGCCGGCCATGCTCGACGACTGTGCCGATGCGGCCTGCGACCATCTCGTGTCGCGAGCGGGTGGTCCGGCGTGGGATGCAGCGACGTTCGGCCGGCTGCGCGACAGCGTGCGTGCCGGCCTCGTGCCGGCCACCGAGCACGTGGTCGGCCTGGCCGCACGGATCCTCACCGCCGAGGCCGAGGCCCGGACCCGGCTCGGACGCATCTCGGCGGCCTCGCTCGCGGCAGCGCGTGACGACGTGGGCCTGCAGCTCGACGAGCTGGTCTCGGACGGCTTCGTGTCGCGCACTGGCTGGGACCGGCTGCCGGACGTTGTCCGCTACCTGAGCGGGGTGCGGCAACGCCTCGACCGGCTTGCCGACGACCCGCGCCGCGACCTCGCCCGGCTCGACGAGATCCTCGGGGTTGTCACCGCGTACGAGCGGGCGCGGGACTCACTGCCCGACGCGACCAGCTCGGCTGACCTGGACAAGGCCCGCTGGCTGCTCGAGGAGCTGCGGCTCAGCGTCTTCGCGCCCGGCGTCCGCGTGCCGGTACCTGTGTCGGTCAAGCGCGTCCGGCGCGCTCTCGAGGCGGCGACCGGCGGCCCGGCGTGAGGATCGTCTAGGTTCGGCCACGTGGCTGCAGACAAGGATCGCCAGGCGTACGTCGTCGAGACCCTGGAGGAGGCGTTCACCGAGCTGATGGAGCTCGACCCGAACGCCTTCCGGACGAAGTTCCGAAAGATGGCAGCCGACCCCTTCGCGTTCTACCGCGGCAGCGCGTGCCTGTTCTATCGAGACATCGCCGAGGTGGACGACCCTTGGGTCGACGAGCGCACTCGGCGGGTCTGGGTGCATGGCGACCTGCACGCGGAGAACTTCGGGACGTACATGAACTCCGACGGGCGGCTGGTCTTCGACGTCAACGACTTTGACGAGGCCTACCTCGGCCACTTCACGTGGGACCTGCTGCGCTTCGTGGCGAGCCTGTCCTTGATGGCGCGACGCAAGGCGTTCCCCGAGGACACGGTGCGGAACCTGGCCGTCGGGTACCTATGCTCCTACATCGAGCAGGTCCACCACTACGTCGACCATGACGACGACGCCAACGACTTCGCGCTGCGGCTGGACAACACCGAGGGCCCCGTGTTCGAGGTGCTGACCAAGGCCAGGTTGGCATCGCGCACCGCGCTGCTCTCAGCGACCACGACGCTGTCCGGCGCAGAACGCACCTTCCGCGACATGACCGGGGTGCGCCGCCTCGCCGCGCACGAGCACAGTCAGGTCCAGTCGGCGTTCAACGCCTACCTGGACACGATCCCTGAGGACAAGCGGCTCGACCGCGACCTGTTCTACAAGGTCAAGGACGTCGTCGGCCGCACCGGCTTCGGAATTGGCAGTGCAGGGCTCACGGCATACAACCTGCTCCTCGAGGGCCGCAACCAGGCACTGGAGAACGA
>Ga0183260_10004042_pt1 | contig 11740 bp, 9 predicted proteins | sample AntDrymUQ4972206_2_FD_129768 | JGI IMG/M metagenome (GOLD analysis project Ga0183260, IMG submission 129768) | Polar desert sand microbial communities from Dry Valleys, Antarctica - metaG UQ497 (22.06) (version 2) (version 2) | ecosystem: Environmental > Terrestrial > Soil > Desert | place...
GCGAAAGGATCGGGCGCGGACACCGAGGGCACGAGCTTCGACACCGTGGTCTACGAGGGCTATGGGCCCGAGGGAGTAGCAGTGCTCGTCGAGGCGTTGACGGACAACCGCAACCGCACGGCCTCGGATGTGCGGCACGCGTTCTCGAAGCACGGGGGCAATCTCGGAACCACGGGTGCGGTCGCGTGGCAGTTCGAGCGCAAGGGAGTCGTGCTCGCCGCGGCCGCCGGCGCGGACGAGGAGGAGCTCTTGCTCGCAGCAGCGGACGCCGGCGCCGACGACGTCGAGCTCGACGGCGCGAGGTTCGTGATCTCCGGTCCTCCGGAGGCGTTGACCGCCGTTCGAGAGGCGGTCGAGGCGGCGGGCTTCACCGTCGAGTCGGCCGAGCTCGCGATGGTCCCGAAAGCGACGGTCGCGATCGCCGACGAGGCGATCGCCCGCAAGGTGCTACGGCTCGTCGAGGGCCTCGAGGAGTCGGACGACGTCCAGGACGTCTACGTGAACGTCGACATTCCCGACGCCGTGCTCGAAGCGGTAGCCTCCTAGAGTGGTCGCTCCAGGAAGTACGGCACCGCTTGGCCGGCTGCAAACACTTCCCATCGCGTCGTCCTCAGTCCTACCCCAGAAAGTGCTGCGCACTTCCTGGGGGCCCCCGAAACCTTGCCTCGATATCTACTGATATCGAGGCTCCCTGCGTCCTAGCGCTGCTCGGTTTTCGCTCGGCCAAGCAGCACCGGACTTCCCGGAGAGACCACTAGCCGGTGCTGGACCCCGTAGCGGTCAACTCTCGAGAGAGCGTGACGGCCGATCGAATCGAGGCGCTGCTCTCAGCGCGCCTCTTCCTCGAGCCGCAGCTCGCGGACGACCGCCTCTATTTCATCTCGAATCTCTCCGGGCGCCTGAGCCTGTACGTGATGGATGCCGCTGGAGGCGTCCCCGAGCCGCTGGTTCCGCCGCAGCTCGCTCTCCAGAATCCCGAGCTGATCGAGGGCTACTCGTATCACGTGCTGCCCAGGCTCGGGCAAATCGTGCTGATGATCGACCGCGACGGGGACGAGAACTACGTGCCGTATGTCATCCCCATCGAGGGCGGTTTCCCGAAGCCGCTCGTCGAAGAGGCTTTTCGCGGACGGCGGACGAGTCTCCTCGACGTCGACCTCGAGACTTCGATCGCGTACTTCAACGTGCAGTCGCGTGAGGAGTCGGTGATGTCCGCGGTCCGTGTCGATCTCGACACGGGCGCAGCCGAGACGATCGGCGAGAGCCCCTACGGCGCGTTCGTCTTCGCCTGGACGCCCGATCACTCGCGCGTCGTGCTGGGAGACGGGTACACGATCGGGGACATCGTGCTGTACGAGGTCGACGATGCCGGAGCGCGGCAGGTGCTCTACGGCACGCCGCTGGACGAGCGCGACGAGGGTCGTGACTATCCGTTGACCGGCCTCGGTTCCGCCCATGGCACGGTGAGCGGCAAGGGAATCCTCCTCACCACGACGGTGTTCGACGACTCGGGCGGCCCTGGATATCTCGAGCTCGACGATCCCGGTGAGATCGAGCCGGTGACGATCGACGGGCTCGTCCACGAGGGCGCAGGCGAGCTCGAGGCCCTTCAGCATCTCGAGGGCGGCCGCTATGCGGCGCAGTACAACATCGACGGCTGCTCCTGGGTCTACGAGACGCTCTTCGACGAGGCCGGCCGGAGCCTGGCGGTCGAGCGAGTCCTGGTCGGGGAGGACGAGCTCGCGGGCGGAACGCTGCATGGCTTGCACTACGACGAGGAAAGCGGTGGCTTCGCGCTGTCGTTCTGCACCGCGACCGACCCCACCCAGCTCTACGTGCTCGAGCCCGAGGCCGACACCGAGCCGGCCCGGAGGACGCGCGAGCGCGTGCTCGGCCTCGCCCCCGAGCTCCTCTCTCGAGGAGAGGACGCGTCCTTCGATTCCCACGACGGCCTCCGCGTGTCCGCACGGTTGTATCGCCCCTCTCCGGAGCTCGGCTACGACGGTCCCCGCCCGCTCGTCTATTACGTGCACGGCGGGCCGCAGGGCCAGGAACGACCGAACTTCGCCTGGTTCTCGATGCCGCTCATCCAAATCCTGACGCTCCAGGGATTCGCGGTCTTCGTCCCCAACGCGCGTGGCTCGACCGGCTACGGGCTCGACTACACGAAGCGGGTGGACAAGGACTGGGGAGGGCTGGACCGGTTGGATCACGTGCATGCGATGACCGAGGTCCTGCCGAAGGACGATCTTCTCGACGTGTCGCGCGCCGGTGTGGTCGGCCGCTCTTACGGCGGCTACATGACGCTGACTCTCGCAGGGCGGCATCCCGATCTCTGGCGTGGGGCGGTGGACATGTTCGGGCCCTACGACCTGGTCACCTTTTCGCAGCGGATCCCGGAAACCTGGAAGCCGTACTTCGCACTGGTGCTCGGCGACCCCGAGAAGGACGAGGATCGCGCCTTCCTCGTCGAGCGCTCTCCGAAGACGCACATCGAGGACATCGCGTGCCCGTTGCTCGTGATCCAGGGGAGGAACGACCCCCGGGTCGTCGAGCAGGAGTCGCGTGACCTCGTTGAAGGCCTGCGCGCCGGCGGGAAGGACGTCGACTACCTGGTCTTCGAGGACGAAGGCCACGACGTCCTGAAGTTGCCGAACCGCGTTCGCTGCTACGACGCGATCGTCGGCTTCTTCTCCGAACACCTGGCGTAAGGGGCTGGTAGGGTCGCGCGATGCGTTGGATGGCGATCGCCCTGGCCCTGCTCGCGCTGGTGCTCGTGGGTGCCGGCTGTGGCGGGGACGACGACGAGTCGGCGAGTGACACGACCACGCTGACCGACATCACGACCGACGAGACGACGACAACCGACGACACGACGACGGACGAGACGACGGACGACGACGACTCCGATGACTTCGGAGATCTCGCTTCGGGAGAGTGCGCCGACCTCGTCGAATCCAGCCAGAAGCTGAGCCAGGCCCTCGGCACCGGCAATCCGTCAGGCGATGACTTCGACGACGTGTCCGAGTTCTTCGACGAGTTCGCGGACAATGCGCCAGAGGAGATTCGAGCCGACTTTCAGGTCCTCGCCGAGGCGTGGGAGGTCTATGCAGACGTGCTGCCGGATCTCCAGGTCGAGCCGGGCGAGGCTCCAGATCCGGAAGCGCTCGCAAGGCTCCAGGAGGCGACGGCCTCGCTCGACCAGGAGAAGTTTGCAGCCGCGTCCGAACGAATCAACGCCTGGACGACCGAGAACTGCTAGTCGGGTCGCGCTGACGAACGAGCCGCTGGGCGGGTGCCGCTCATAGCTCGTACGGACCTCGGTGCCCCGCGGGTCGTGTCGTCAACCACGCTGGCCCCCAGGAGGAACGTCCGAGGGCCTGCATACCTTTCCTCCGTGAAGGTCCTCGGCATCGACCCAGGGACGGCTGCATGCGGGTACGGGATCGTCCACGGAAGCGACGGCCGCCTCCGAGCGGTGGTCTCAGGCCACTGGCGGACGTCCGCACGCGAGCGTCCGCACGCCAGGCTGCTGGCGATCTTCGCGGGCGTGCAGCAGCTCATTGCGGAGCACGAGCCGGACGCCGTCGCGCTCGAAGAGTCCTTCGTGGGTGCCGACGCCCGCATCGCACTCTCCGTCGGTCAGGCGCGGGGCGCCGTTCTCGTCGCGGCCGCGTCCGTGGGAGTCGAGTGCGCTGAGTACGCGCCCGCGCACGTCAAGCAAGCGGTCTGCGGATACGGGCGGGCCGAGAAGGGACAGATGCAACGGATGGTGAAGCTCATCCTCGACCTCGACTCCGAGCCGCGCTCGACGCACGCGGCCGACGCGCTCGCCGTGGCCATCTGTCACGCGATGGCGCCGCCGCTCCTGGAGGCTGCAGGGTGATCTCGCGCCTTCGCGGCACTCCTGCGGGACGCACACCGGACGGTCTCGTCCTCGACGTGGGCGGCGTCGGGTACCTCGTGGCGGCGACCCCGAGCGCGCTTCGCCGTGCGGCGGACACGAGCGAGGTGACGCTCGAGACGTACCTCCACGTCCGCGAGGATGCCCTCCAGCTCTACGGGTTCGCAGAAGCAGCCGAGCGGGAGCTCTTCCTCCACCTACTGGGCGTGAGCGGCATCGGCCCGAAGGTCGCGCTCGCCGTGGTCTCGAGCGCGCCACCGTCGGAGCTTCGACGCGCGATCGCGCTCCGCGATCCGGCGCGATTCCAGGTGATCCCGGGGATCGGCAAGAAGACGGCCGAGCGCATCGTCATGGAGCTCGAGGAGAAGCTCGGGAGCGAGGATGTCGTGCCGCTCCCGTCGGCCACGGCCGTCCCGACGTCGACTCATGTCGTCGCCCGCGACGCGCTCGTCGAGCTCGGATACTCGGTCATCGAGGCCGAGCAGGCGCTCGCCCGCACGGATCCCGACCTCTCGGCCGAAGAGCGGGTGCGCGACGCGCTGCGAAGTGCAGCATGACATCGCAGTTCCTGGCTCCGGTGCTCCAGGAGGGCGACGAGGAGGCCGAGCAGTCGCTTCGCCCCCGCAGGCTCGACGATTTCGTCGGCCAGGAGCGGACGAAGGAGCAGCTCGAGATCGCGCTCGAGGCGGCGCGGGCTCGGGGAGACGCACTCGACCACGTCCTGCTCGTCGGCCCGCCCGGCCTCGGCAAGACCACGCTCGCGACGATCATCCGCGAGGAGCTCGGGGTCGGCATCCGCACGGTCGCGGGCCCAGCGCTCGAGCGCAAGGGAGACATGGCCGCGATCCTCACCGGCCTGCAGGATCGCGACGTCCTCTTCATCGACGAGATCCATCGCGTCAACCGGGCGATCGAGGAGATCCTGTATCCGGCGCTCGAAGACTTCCGCCTCGACATCATTGTCGGGCAGGGTGCGGGCGCTCGCACGCTGACGCTCGATCTGCCTCCGTTCACGCTGGTCGGCGCGACCACGCGCACCGGCCTCTTGACGACGCCGCTCCGAGACCGCTTCGGGATGACCTTTCGGCTCGGCTACTACGAGCCGGGAGAGCTCGCCTCGATCGTTCGGCGCTCCGCCCGCATTCTCGGCGTCGAGATCGAGGATGGCGCCGGCGAGGAGATCGCCGGTCGTGCCCGCGGTACGCCGCGCGTGGCGAACAGGATTCTCAGGCGCATCCGCGATGTCGCTCAGGTACGTCATGCCGGCGCCGTGACGCTCGACATCGCCCGTGAGGCTCTCGAGCTGCTCGAGGTCGACGCGGTCGGTCTCGAGCGCACCGATCGCGACCTGCTGACGGCGATCGCACACAAGTTCGGAGGGGGACCGGTGGGGCTCTCGACTCTCGCGGTGTCCCTGGGCGAGGAGCCTGACACGATCGAGGACGTCTACGAGCCCTTCCTGCTGCAGCTCGGCTTCATCCAGCGGACGCCGCGCGGTCGCGTCATCACAGCGCTCGGCCGCGAACACATCGGCGCGCCGACTGCTTCCGACGGGCTCTTTTGACCGCAGCGCCGCACATCTGGACGCCGGGGATGGCAGGGCCGCTCGACGAGTTCGTCGCCCGCATCACGCGCATGGTGGCGGAGTTCGCCCGGGAGCACGGGTTGGAGCAGGCGGAGCTGCGGATCGAGCTGGCCGACGGCTCGCGGTACCTCGTCGCGACGACGGCCGCCGACCCCGGCTTCGGGTTCTTCTCGATCACGCCACACCGGATCGAAGGAGAGGAGCCTCGCCGCGTGATCGTCCCGATCGGGGCGGTGAAGGCGATCGAGATCTCGGCGCCGGACCCGGAGCGCGCCGTCGGATTCATCGCGGGCGAGGGGTCTGGCTGAAGCCAGCCCCGGACGGGGTCCCGAGGGCCTTGGAGTCTGGCTGAAGCCAGCCCCGGACGGGGTCCCGAGGGCCTTGGAGTCTGGCTGAAGCCTTGGGGTAAGGCTTCAGTACCCCGCTCTAGAGGTTCGTCCTCAGCCGCGGTACTGAAGCTCGCGCCACGAGGGAACCGGAGCGAGCTCCAGGAGCGTGCGCCCGCCCTTTTGCTCCGCGTAGCCGAAGTCCCCGGTGTCGTCCTCCCAGGACACGTCCAGCAGTCCCTCTTTGACCCGGTGGTCGAGCCAGGCGCCCCGGAAGACGAGCTTGCGCAGCCAGTACACGAGCGACTCCTGCTTGACGAGCGACACGTGCTCCCAGTGCCGAACGAGGTAGATCCCGAGCCCGCTGCGGGGCTCCATGATGCGGCCGTCGGCGACGAGCTCGACCAGGTCTCCCGCCTCGTCCGAGTCAAGATCGTTCGAGGCGACGAGCTCGAGCCGCACCGCGGCAGCCGTAACGCGTTCTGCGAAGTCGTCGGAGCTGAACTCGAAGCGATGGCCGAGGAACTCGACCACGAAGTCGTCACCGGAGCGATAGTTGGCCGCGAGCACTTCGGCCAGGGTATCTAGGCTCTCCGGTGTGAGAGACCGTCGCCTCTGGGCCGTTATGGCCGTCGTGGTTCTGCTCGTCTGGCTGGTGGGCGCAGCAGTGACCAAGTACACGCTCGAGCAGATGGCGTACGTGACGCCGATCGCGATGGTCGTCGTCGGCGTCACCATCGGCCTCGTCCTCCTGTGGGTCAAGATCGTGCTGGACGCGCTTCACCGCCGCCGTGCCGCACGAGGCCAGACCTAGGCAGAAACTCGCGAGCCTGATCGCGAGCGAGGACGAAGCCGTCCGGCGGCGTCCGTACCGTCAACCCGGTGATGGGTGTCTGGTCGATCGAGCCTCTCGACCTCGAGGAAGCGAGGGCGCTCTCGCGCGAGCTGGAGCTCAGCGAGGTGACCGCAGCTGTCCTCGCGCGTCGGGGCTACGGCGACCCTGAGCTGGCGCGCCGCTTTCTCGACGCGGAGCTTCCGGGTCACGACCCGCTCCTCCTCGGCGACATGGCCCGTGCGATCGAGCGTCTTCGCGCGGCGATCGAGGCTGGCACACGCATCTGCGTGCACGGCGACTACGACGTGGACGGCATCTGCGCAACCGCGCTCGCCGTGCTCTACCTGCGCGAGATCGGTGCCGACGTCGTCTGGCACCTTCCGAGCCGCTTCGAGGAGGGCTACGGCGTGTCCGGTGAGACGCTCGCCAGGCTGGCCGACGACGGCGTCGGCCTGGTGCTCACGGTCGACTGTGGGATCACGGCCGTCCACGAGGTCGCCGAGGCGCAGTCCCGAGGTCTCGAGGTCGTGGTCACCGACCATCACCGGCCAGGAGAGAGCCTTCCCGACTGCCCGGTCGTGTCAACCATGCGCCCCTCCGCCTCTCCCTTCCAGTACCCCTTCCCTGGGCTCTGCGGCACGGGGGTCGTGTACAAGCTCGGCGAGGCGCTCCTCGGCCCGGAGCATCCCGCGTTGAGGCACAACCTCGACCTGGTCGCTCTGGCCACGATCGCGGACGTCGTTCCGCTGATCGACGAGAACCGTGCGTTCGCCTCCGCCGGCCTGCGTGAGCTTGCCTGCACGCGCCGGCCAGGCTTGCAGGCGCTGATGAGGAGCGCTCACGTCGATCCGGCGGCGGTCGACGCGAGCGCAGTCGGGTTCCGGCTCGCCCCCCGGATCAACGCGGCGGGGCGGCTGGGGCGGCCCGACGCCGCTCTCGAGCTGATCCTGACCGACGACCCCGACGAGGCCCGAAAGCTCGCCGCGGACCTCGAGGTGCTGAATCGCGATCGCCAGGCGGTCGAGGACCGGATCCTGCGAGAGGCAATTGCGCTCGTCGAAGGCTTTTCCGAACCTGCGCGACTGCGCCGGGGTTACGTCCTCTGGCACGAGGACTGGCACGAAGGCGTCATCGGCATCGTCGCGTCCCGCCTGGTGGAGAGGTTCAGTCGCCCCGTCGTCCTCATCACTCGCTCCCAGGAGGGATGGAAGGGCTCGGGACGGTCGGTCTCGCGCTTCGACCTGCACGGTGCGTTGGCCGCCTGCTCGTCGCATCTGGAGCGATTCGGCGGCCACCGCGCGGCGGCGGGCCTGTCGATCGAGGAGGCAAGCCTCGAAGCCTTCGCCGAGGCCTTCGCCGCCCACGCGGGCGCGACTCTCGCCGACGAGGACCTCCACCCGGTGACGACCGTGGATGCCGTCGTCTCGGCCGAGGAGCTCACGCTTCCCCTCGCGCAGGAGCTAGATCGGCTCGCGCCGTTCGGGCTCGGAAATCCGGACGTGATGCTGCTCGTGCCTGCGGCAGAGCCGTTCGCGCCCGCGACCGTGGGCGAGGGCAAGCACCTGCGCTTCCGCGTGCGGCAGAACGGAAGGGACGCGGGAAGCGCGATCGCCTTCGGTCAGGGATCCGAGCTCGACCGGCTTCGCGCGACCGGCCTCTTCGACGTCGCCTGCCGGTTGAAGGAGAACCGGTGGAACGGCACGGTCGCGCCCCAGCTCGTGGTGCGCCGGCTCTTCGACACCTCGGAAGGCTACGAAGCGCTCCGCGAGCGTTTCGCCGGGCTCTGGCGCGCGGGCGAGGGCTCGTGGACGCCTGAAGCACGAAGCGTGTTCGCCGAGCTCGGCCTTGCCACCCAGGGAGGGGGCCGGCGCAGGCAGCTGCTCGAATCGGAGACCTTCCGCGCCCTGCTCGAGCTCGAGACAGTCGCGTTCCCGAAGGCCGCGTAGAGGCTCTTGGTCAGGGGGCGAGCGCGTCTCGCATGACGACCGCAAGCCGTCGCGCGAGTCTTTGCCGGAGCCAGCGTCGAATCGGGCCCATGAGAGCCTCGATTTCAACGCTCGCCGGCGCGTTCCTTCGCGGGAAAAGGTCGCGCAAACGGTGCTCAGTACACTGAAACCATGACCGTCCTCGATGAACGGCGACATCACGAGCACCTCGTCGATGAGCTGATCGCCGAGGTCGAGACGTACAACCCGGAGGTCGACAGAGACCTCCTCCGCCGCGCATTCGACCTCGCCGAACGAGCGCACGCGGGGCAGACGCGGCGCTCCGGCGAGGAGTTCATCCATCACCCGCTCGGTGTCGCCCGTATCTGCGCGGAGCTGCATCTGGACGAGCAGACGATCGCGGCGGCGCTCCTGCACGACGTCGTCGAGGACACGGGCGCGGACGTGGAGGAGGTCAAGGCGGAGTTCGGCCCCGAGGTCGCGCAGCTCGTCGAAGGCGTCACGAAGCTGACCAGGATCAGCTTCCAGAGCCGCGAGCAGGCCGAGGCGGAGAACTACCGCAAGATGATCGTCGCGATGGCGCAGGACGTCCGCGTCATCCTGATCAAGCTCGCGGACCGCCTCCACAACATGCGCACCATCGAGTACCAGACGAGACCGAAGCAGGCGCAGAAGGCACGCGAGACGCTCGAGGTGTACGCCCCCCTCGCGCACCGGCTCGGGATCCATGCGCTCAAGTGGGAGCTCGAGGATCTCGCGTTCCAGACGCTCCATCCTCGAAAGTACTCCGAGATCAAGGCAATGGTCGCCGACCAGCGCGCCGATCGCGATGCGCAGGCCGACAAGGCGGGGGAGGTCCTGGGCGAGGAGCTTCGCAAGGGAGACGTGCCTGCGGAGATCACCGCCCGCGCGAAGCACTTCTATTCGATCTACGACAAGATGGCCAAGCGGGGCCGCGAGTTCAACGAGATCTACGACCTGACCGCCATGCGGGTCGTCTGCGAGCGGACCGCCGAGGAGGGGACACGCGACTGCTATGCGGCCCTCGGCCTCATTCATTCGCTCTGGAAGCCGATGCCGGGGCGGTTCAAGGACTTCATCGCCATGCCCAAGCTGAACCGTTACCGCTCCTTGCACACGACGGTGATCGGGCCTGAGGGACGTCCGCTCGAGATCCAGGTGCGGACGCGTCAGATGCACGAGGAGGCGGAGTACGGGGTCGCCGCGCACTGGCTCTACAAGCGCGGCCGAGCGGGCGCGAAGGCCGACGACGAGTGGCTCGTCTGGGTCAAGTCGCTCATGGACTCGCAGCAGGACGAGCAGGACCCGGGCGAGTACATGCGCACGCTCCGCACCGACCTGTTCGCCGACGAGGTGTACGTCTTCACGCCGAAGGGCGAGGTCAAGGTGCTGCCTTCGGGTGCGACGCCGATCGACTTCGCGTATGCCGTGCACACCGACGTCGGGCACCGAACGGTCGGCGCCAAGGTGAACGGTCGCATCGTCCCGCTCCACTATCGCCTGACGAACGGCGAGTTCGTCGAGATCCTCACCTCGAAGAGCGGCCGCGGCCCCTCACGCGACTGGCTCGCCGTCGCGAGGTCCTCGCGCGCCCGTAACAAGATCCGGCAGTGGTACCAGCGGGAGACGCGCGGAGAGACCGAGGCGAAGGGCCGCGAGCTCCTCGACCAGGCGCTGAAGGCGCAGAAGCTGCCCTATCGGAAGCTGCAGGGCTCGAGCGTCCTCGCCCAGGTGATCCGTGAGACCGGGTTCAAGAAGGCCGAGGACTTCTACGTCGCACTGGGCGCCGGGAAGCTCCAGCCGGGCCAGATCGTCAACAAGGTCATCCAGCGGCTGAAGACCGACGAGGTCGCCGCGGAGCCCGCCATCACGACGAAGCCGTCGCGGGCCAGGACGGCGGTCTCCTCGAACCGGCTCGGGATCACGGTTCCGGGGGTCGAGGACGTGCTCGTCCGGCTCGCGAAGTGCTGCACCCCCGTTCCGGGTGACCCCGTCCTGGGCTACATCTCGCTCGGTCGCGGGATCACGGTGCACAGGGACGACTGCCCGAACGTCAAGGCGCTCCAGAGAAACCCGGAGCGATTCACCGTCGTCGAGTGGGAGGGAGGCGCGTCAGCGAGCTTCCTGGTGCAGATCGCCGTCGATGCGTGGGACCGGTCACGGCTCCTCGAGGACGTCGCCCGCACCTTCGCCGAGCACGGCGCCAACATCGTCTCCTACGGCGGCTCCGTCGAGGACGGGATGGCGCGCAACTGGTACACGGCCGAGGTGGGCGACGTAAAGGAGCTTCGGTCGCTCCTCGCCGCCCTACGGAACCTCGACGCCGTGTTCGACGCGTATCGCGTCACGCCCTCGTGACCTATCCCGACCGGGTTCAGGCTTCAGCCTGACCGGCGCTGGTCTCGCCGGGGTGGGCTCAGCCTGACCCCCGCCTTTGGGTGTTCTTGCTCCCGCGCCAACCTCGAGACCGGGTCAAGCTAGGGCCTGACCCCCACCCGGCCATCCGGGTAGCTCGCGCACGGCGACGAGATCCTCGTCCTTGCCGGCCATGTCTGCCCACTCGGGCTTCAGCTCGAGCGCGCGGCGCACGTGCTCGAGCGCGTCGTCCGGGCGACCTGCGAGCGCCTCGGCGCAGCCGAGGTTGTAGAGCAGGCCGGGGTCGTCGGGGTGCTGCTCGAGGCCTTCCGCGATCTCGGTCGCCATGGCCTCGTAATCGCCCGACGCGCGATGCCGCTCCGCGGCGAAGGAGTGCTCCCAGGGCGAAGGCTCGTACGCCGCGTCGCGCGGACCGCCGACGGCGAGCACGGACGTATCCGGCTCCTCTGCGCGAGCGTGCCGCTTCACCGACGGGTCACGGATGAAGACCACGGTTCCGGCGGGCGCCTCGAGCGTCTCCTCCCCCAAGGTGAACGTCGCGCGGCCCGTCAGCACGACGTAGACCTCCTCGTGCCGGTAGGTCTCCTCCGTGTGCTCCTCGACGACATCGTCACCGGCGTTCGGCGCGGTGTACGCGTTGATCCCGAAGGCGCCGATGTCGAGTGTGCGTCGCAACGGTCGCCAGAGGAGCGTCCCGTCGACGACGGAGATCGGATCGACCTCGTCGAGCCGAACGCTCTGCCAGCC
>Ga0183260_10004043_pt1 | contig 11738 bp, 10 predicted proteins | sample AntDrymUQ4972206_2_FD_129768 | JGI IMG/M metagenome (GOLD analysis project Ga0183260, IMG submission 129768) | Polar desert sand microbial communities from Dry Valleys, Antarctica - metaG UQ497 (22.06) (version 2) (version 2) | ecosystem: Environmental > Terrestrial > Soil > Desert | place...
AAGGCGCTCCGAGCTCATCTGGGCGGCCGGCTCCCCGTCCATCGTCTCTTCGATCCGCGCCTGCTCCTCACTCTTGAAGAGCGGGTGGTTCTCGAGCGGATCGCCGTTCAGGTACGAGTCGAGCGGCATATCCCCGGCAAGACCGGAGTTGCGTTGCTTGAGGTCGAGATGCTCCCGGATCGCCTCGGCAAAGAGGGAGTCTCTCTCGACTGCTGGTGCTTCGAGATCGGGCATGAGCTTTGTCCGAAGCGTCGAGTCTAGCGGAAGGCTCTGCGTCGAAAGCTTCGAGAAACGGTGTTGGGGGTAAGCTGTCCTCGTGCCGCTCGTCCGACTCTTCACGTTCGTGATGCTCCTCTATCGCATGTATCGCCGCCTGCCGAAGTCGCAGCGGCGACAGCTGGTCGATGCCGTCGGACGATATGGGCCGCGCGTCGCCGAAAGGGCCGCGCGCCGCGTCCGACCACGCCGCCCCTAGGCTACGCGCCTTTGAAGCCGAGCGCCTCGCGAGCGATTCGATCTTGCTCGCGCTGGTGGAGGATCGGATAGCCCTCGCTCGGGCTGGCACGCCAGGTACGACCGACGTAGTCCACGCGCTCGACGTGGTCGGCGTTCGCAGCCCCCTCCTCGAGGCGGTGGCGAAGCGAGCGCCACGCGCCCATGTTCTGCGGCTCCTCCTGCGCCCAGACGATCTCGCGGAGCTCCGGATACGAGCTGACGACGCGGGCGAGAGCGTCGACCGGGAACGGATAGAGCAGCTCGATGCGCGCGAGCGCGACGGTCGAGACGAGACCGCGAACGTCGTGGCCGGCGAGGTCGTAGTAGATCTTCCCGCTACAGAGGACGAGACGCCGGATCTTTCCGCGTTCCGTCGGCATCGGGTCGTCGATCACCGGGTGGAACGATCCGGCGGACAGCTCGTCGGCGGTCGAGGTCGCCTGCCGCAAACGGAGCAGGCCCTTCGGCGTCATGACGATGAGCGGTCGGGCGGTCGCGTCGAGCGCCTGGCGCCGGAGAAGGTGGAAGAGCTGGGCCGCCGTCGTGCAGTTCGCGATTCGGATGTTCTCCTGCGCGGCGAGCTGGAGGAAGCGCTCGAGACGCGCGCTCGAGTGCTCAGGGCCGTTGCCCTCATAGCCATGCGGGAGCAGCAGGGCGAGCCTCGACGTCTGTCCCCACTTCGAGCGGCCCGAGACGATGAACTGATCGACGACGATCTGGGCGCCGTTGATGAAGTCGCCGAACTGCGCCTCCCAGAGCACCAAAGCGTCCGGCGCCGCAATGGAGTAGCCATGCTCGAAGGCGAGCGCGGCGAACTCGGAGAGCGGCGAGTTGTAGATCTCGAAGGCGGCGTCCGCCCCGGGCAGCGCCTGTAGAGGTGTGAATGTCTCGCCCGTGACGCAGTCGTGCAGGACGGCGTGACGGTGGGAGAAGGTTCCGCGCTCCGTGTCCTGTCCCGACAGGCGGATCGGAATGCCCTCCTCGAGAAGAGAGGCGAACGCCAGAGCCTCCGCCTGGCCCCAGTCGATCCCGCCCTCGCCGAATGCCTCGCGCCGACGCTCGAGCTGCTTCTGAAGCTTGGCGTTCACCCGGAAACCCTCCGGGACGAGGAGCAGCTGCTCGTTCAGCTCGCGTAACCGCTCGACCGGCACCGAGGTCACGACCGTGTCTCCCGTATCCCGGGGAGTGCGCGGCTCCCGAGGGGGCTCCGGATCGGCGAAGGACGCGCGAAGCTGATCGTGCGTCTCGCGCAGCGCCTCGAGCGGCTGCGCGAGAAGCTGCTCGGCCTCCTCGGCGGTAAGCACGCCCTCCTCGACGAGCCTCGCGCCATATGTCTCTCGGACAGGCGGCTGGAGGTCGATCCGGGCAGCCATCAACGGTTGGGTGTAGACGGGCTCGTCCTGTTCGTTGTGCCCGAAGCGCCTGTACCCGACAAGGTCGATCACCAGGTCGTGACCAAACTCCTCGCGGTACGCGAGAGCCAGTCGGACCGCTGATACCGCGGCTTCGGGATCATCCGCGTTCACGTGGACGATGGGAACGTCGAAGCCCTTGGCGAGATCGCTCGAGTAGCGCGTCGAGCGGCCTTCGGCGGGATCGGTGGTGAAGCCGATCTGGTTGTTGGCGATGACGTGGAGCGTGCCACCGGTCGAGTAGCCGTCGATCGAGTGGAGGTTGAAGGTCTCCGCGACGACTCCCTGTCCGGCGAACGACGCGTCGCCGTGGATCAGGATCGGAAGCGCGATCGACGGGTCGTGGATACCGGCGCCGCCCGAGCGGTCGGTTTGCTCGGCTCGCGCCAGACCCTCGATGACGGGATCGACAGCCTCGAGATGGCTCGGGTTGGCGGCGAGGGTCACTTGCAGGTCGCCCGACCGGGTCTGACGGGTCTCGGACGCGGCGAGGTGATACTTGACGTCGCCCGTTCCACCCTCCGGATCGGAGACAAGGGCGTCGAACGTCCGCTCCCCCTCGAACTCGCGCAAGATGGACGCGTAGGAGCGCCCGACCGTATGAGCGAGGACGTTCAGGCGCCCGCGATGGGCGATCCCGATCACGACCTCGTGCGCGCCGGCGGCGGCTGCCAGCTCGATCGCCTCGTCGAGCATGGGCACGAGCGCATCGAGGCCCTCGATCGAGAACTGCTTCTGTCCGATGAACGCACGTCGCAGGAACGTCTCGAAAGCCTCTACCTGCGCCAGCCTCACGAGCAGAGCGCGGCGATCCTCGACCGCGAGCGGCTGCCGAAAGCGGCCCGACTCGATCGCGCGACGCAGCCAGACGCGCTCGGCATGGTCCGAGATGTGCTCGATCTCGTACGCGATCGTTCCCATGTACACCTCTTGCAGCCGTGGGAGCGCGTCGAGCAGGGTCTCCCCCTCGACCGAGAGCCTGAGGAGCCGGGCCGGAATCTTCGCCTGGACCTCCGGGGTCAGCGGAGGATGGAGGCTCGCGGGCTCGAGCGCTGGATCACCAGGAGGCTCCGAGCCGAGCGGGTCGAGATGCGCGGCGAGGTGGCCGTGCATGCGGATCGCTTTCACCAGCGCCATCGCGGCCGCGACCGCCGCCAAGAGATCGTCCCCGTCTCCGGCTGCCTCAGCCGCGACATGCGGTGAAGCAGTCTCCTCGACAACGGGATGCTCCTGGGGCGGGGGCGGCGCCTGGACGACCCCGGCCGAGCCGTTCCCTCCCTCTGAGCGCGTCGCGATCAATCGTGAGAGACCGGGCAGCGCCGACAGGACCCCGTCTTCAGCCTCCTCGAAGACCGTGCGCCAAGCTGGATCGACTGCCTCGGGGTTCTCGAGGTACTGCTCGAGGAGCGCGCCGACGTAGCCGGCGTTCAGATCGCCGGACATCTCCGCCTTGTGAGGGCGAGATGACCCACTAGAACAGCGGATTGTCGGTGCTGATCGCGACGATCATCCCGAAGAAGAAGCCAAGCGTCGCCACGATCACGGCAGCCCCGGCGAGAGTTCGGTGCGACTCGGTCATACGGGCGGCGGCAAGCGCGAGGAGGATCGCGATCGGCGCGAGCAGGCCAGGCTTCAGGGCGATCGCGAGACCGGAGAGCGCGAAGGAGAACGCGCAGAGGAACCCGGCGACCGTGTCTGCCCGTCGCTGGTGAACCGAGTACGTGCTCAAGCCGAGACCCTGGCGCGCGACCCGGGTGAGCGGCGCGGACTCGGCCGCAGCGGACGCCAACCGGTCGAGCGGCGTGAGCGACGCGCGTCGCTCCAGGAGCAAGGCGTGACCGGAGCAAGCGCATCGCCGTCCCCCACTCCCTGCTCTGGGATCGGCTCCGACCGAACCGCCCACCACACTATGCCGCAGAGATAGACGATAGGAATTTTCAGAACGACGAGCATGAAGACGGCTTCCCATGCAGAAACAGACAAGATGCGATGGAGTGTACGCCACGGCCTCGGGGCTCTCACGCGGGCGGCTCCTTACACGGTCCTCATACTCGTCCCGCTACGGTGCAGAAGCCTTCGTGCCGCAGAACAGTCGAACTCGCACCGCCGGAAGGTAAAGGAGACTCCGTGAGACGCACCGTCCGCCTCGTCATAGCCCTGTGCGCGATCGCAGCCGTCGCCGCTCCCGCGAGCCTGGCCGCGGAGCGGATGTGGGTCGGATTTCACGATGATCCGAGCTTCCGCTGGGTCAACGACCGCGCGAGCCGCATTCAATCGTCGTCGCGGGAGGGCGCCACGATCATGCGCCTCCTCGTGCAGTGGAATCTCGCCGCCCCGCAGCGGCCCTCGAATGCGGCGAATCCGTTCGACCCGGCGTACATCTTCGACGACGTCGACGAGGCTCTCAGGAGCGCTCAAGGGACGGACATGGAGGTCATGCTCACGATCTCCGGCAGCCCTCGGTGGGCGAACGGCGGCAAGAATCCCAATGCCATGCCGCAGCGACTCGCGGATTTCACCGCCTTCGCACGCGCCATCGCGGCACGCTACTCCGGACGCTTCGACGGCTACCCGTATGTCCGCTTCTTCTCCGTCTGGAACGAGCCCAACCTGAATCTCTTCCTGACTCCCCAGTTCAACGCGGCCGGGAAGTCGGTCGCCCCTGCCAACTACGCAAAACTGTACGCGGCCGCGTACGCCGGCCTCAAGGCAGGCAATCCCAGCGCCCAGGTCGCGATCGGCGAGACCTCGGCGCGTGGACGCGATCGTCGCGTGTCCGGCGTTTCGGACACGCACTCACCGGGAAGGTTCGCGGAGCTCGTGGCCAAGGCAAATCCGCGGCTCAAGTTCGACGCGTGGTCGCATCACCCATATCCCTTCAATCCGAACTCGAGGCCCGGCCAGGTCGTCAAGTGGCCGAACGTGTCGCTGGCGTCGCTCCCCCGGTTCAACCAGGAGCTGAAGAAATGGTTCAAGCGCAGCTCCGCGCCGATCTGGATCACCGAGTACGGACACCAGACCAAACCCGAGGACACGTTCGGAGTCGCCTACGCGACCCAGGCCGCATACGTTCAGCAGGCGATGGCCATGGCCAGGAAGCTCCCGTTCGTCGGGATGTTCATCTGGTTCGTCTACCAAGACGACCAGGGACAGCCCTGGGAGTCAGGGCTCTACAGATCCGGGGGCACTGCCAAGGGATCATCGCCGAGGAGGTTCGGCGCGAGCGCGCGGCCGCTCGATGCAAGAAACGGCGTCTTCAGCTTCCGGGCTGGAACCAGGACGCCGCTCGTCACGCTCTTCACGCGTCGCTTCTGTGTGGGTGACACGACCGGCGAGTCGATCGGGATGACCTGGCGCATCTTCCGCGCAGGGCGACTGATCGCCGTTGGCCAGCAGACCTCTGCGCTTCGCCTCGACTGCACCATCAACGCCCGGTTGCGTTTCCGTTCGCCGATGGTCAAGGGTGTGGCGTACGTCGCGACGTTCGCTTTGAACGACAAGAACGGCGTCGTCCTCAGCCGCCGCCTGACTATCCGCGGCACCTAGCGAGAGGGCCGGGCATGCCCGGCCCTACGGGTTCCATTCGAGGACCTGCATCCCCTCCCACCAGTGGGGATGCCCTCGTTCCTTGCCCTCGATCGTGAGGATGCGCCGAGCGCGCGGCTGGGCCGCGAGATAGTCGTCCATCGCGCGACCGACCTGCTCCCAGTCCGTGTCGTCGACGATCAGGAGCGCGCCCGGCGTGAGAAACGGCTCAGCGATGCGCAGCCCTTCCAGCTGCGCCTCGTAGGTGTGAAGCGCGTCGTAGTACCAGGCGCCGACGGAGACACCGTCCAGTTTTCCGCCGCGAACGAGCTCGAAGACGTCGCCCACCAGGAGCTCCGGCCGGGCGATGCCGAACCGCTCCAGATTCTGCTCGACCCTTTCGAGGCTCGCGTCACGGAAGTCGAAGCTGTCGACCCCGACGAAACGACGGCTCTCGTTGCCGAGCATGGCGGAGATCAGGCTCGCGCCGTGGAAGACACCCACCTCGACGTAGGCCTCGTCGGGATCCAGGCAAGAGGCCACAAGGTTGAGCAATGCGAAGTTGTTCTCTCGAGCGAGGTTCTCGATCTGCTCTGCGATCGGCGCGAAGCGGCGGTCGATCGGGTGCTCAGACGCCGGAAAGTCCTCGAAGAGGGCTGCGAGCTCGCGGAGGAAGCGGTCGGCGTTCATGGTCGGGGAGGGTGAGGGCGAGGCAAGCCTCGCCCCTACAAATGGCTGGTTACGCCAGCGAGGCTTTGGTCTTCCGTTGGCGGCTCGTACCAGGAGAGCGCGTACTTCCCGTCGTCCAGATCGCGCGCGAGCGCGGAGAGCTTGAGCGGGCGGAAGGTGTCGCACATGACCGCGAGCTCCGTCGTCTCGGTGACGCCGAGCGCCTTCTCTGCGAGGCCTGGCTGCGGCCCGTGTGGCAGACCAGAGGGATGGAGCGTGATCGCCCCCACCGAGATCCCCTTGCGCGAGCCGAAGTTGCCCGAGACGTAATAGATCATCTCCTCCGATTGCAAGTTCGAATGGTGGTAGGGGAGCGGCACCGCATCCGGATCGAAGTCGAGCTTCCGGGGGCAGAACGAGCAGATCACGAAGTTCGGCCCCTGGAAGGTCTGGTGGGAGGGCGGCGGCTGGTGAATGCGCCCCGTGATCGGCTCGAAATCGTGAATCGAGAACGTCCACGGGTAGAGGTAGCCGTCCCAGCCCACGACATCGAAGGGGTGGTAGTCGAGAACGTACTCCTGATACCCGCCGCGGACGCGCACCCTGACCAGGAAATCGCCTCGATCCCGATGGGTCTTGAGCTCGGAGGGAGGGTGGATGTCGCGGTGATAGTAGGGAGCGCCTTCCAGAATCTGTCCGTACTGGTTGCGGTAGCGGCGCGGGATCTCGATCAGGCCAGGCGTCTCGAAGACAAGGTGCCGCTGCGGGCCGGCAGGCACGAAACGATAGGTCGTGCCTCGCGGAACGACCAGATAGTCCCCGTCCTTGTAGTGAACGTCGCCGAACGTCGTCTCCAGCGTTCCCTGGCCCTCGTGGACGAAGATCACCTCGTCGCCCTCGCCGTTTCGGAAGAAGTAGTTCATCGACGAGTCTGGGCGGCAAAGCGAGATCTCGACGTCCTGGTTCCACATCAGCGTGCGCCGGCCCGAGATCTCGTCACCCTCCGGGTCGACCTCGTACGTCGTCATGAGCCGGTGCGCGTGCGCGTCCGGAACCCACTCCTCGCGCTCGATCGCGGTGAAGTCGCCGAGCTCTTTCACCCGGCACGGCGAATGCAGGTGGTAGAGGATCGACTCGTTGCCGGTGAAGCCCTCGAGTCCCATCACCTCCTCGGTGAGCAGGGTTCCGTTCTCCCGGAAGACGATGTGCCGCTTGCGGGGAACGTCGCCGCGACGCTGGTAGAAAGGCATGGCCGTCCCTTCGGTTCGTTTGTTCGGTTGAGCAGCTACCGCGAGGGTACGTAAAGAGGGGCCTCGCAAGCGGCGCCGTAGCTTGCCGTTGTCGGCGGGGCCCGTTCAGGTGGTCGGCATGGAAGCCGACTCGTCGTTCTACCAGAGGCCGAACTCGTTGCCCTCCGGATCCTTGTTGATCGAGAACCAACCCATGCCTGGCACAGGCATCGCTTCGCCGGCCTCGCCGCCGAGCTCCGTGACGCGGCCCGTCTCCTTGTTGATGTCGTCGACGTCGAAGTAGACGCGCGCTCCACGCTTCGAGCCGTCAGCCTCGTAGATCGCGCCGCCGGTCGTGTCGGAGAATCGCGTCATGTGGTACTCCGTAGGCGAGTCCTCGTAGCTCTGCCATTCCCAGCCGAAGAGCGAACCCCAGAACTCACGTGCTTTGGCCGTGTCGCCTGCCGGAATCTCGACGTGAACCATCTGTCCGGGCACTTGACCCTCCTTCCATTCGCTTGTTGCTATTCAACATGACGAACGAGAGTCGACGTGGTCGACAACTCGCGGCTTGAGCGCTCGGAGGTGGAGAAAGAGTGGTATCCGCTGCCAGCGACGGCTCCGCGGACGGGAGATCGCGGAGTCGGGCATCGCCGGCTCGCGCAGCCGCTCGATGACGAAGCCGGCTACGGAGAGCGCCTCCACGTACGCCTGCAGCGGCCTGTGTGCGCTGACGAAGGTGATCTCGAGCCCGTCACGCGCTATCTCGTCCGCGTAGAACGAGCGGTCGAGATACGACCCTGCGATCGTGAACGGGCTGTCCTCGTCGTCGCTGTCAAACCTCCCAGCCGAGACGAGCGGATGGACGACGGCGATGCACAACCGGCCACCCGGTTCGAGGACGCGTGCTGCCTCGCTGGCTGCTTCTTCGAGGTCGTCGACATCCTGCAACGACATGAACGCGATGACGCAGTCGAACGACTCATCGGTGAAGGGCAGCCGGGCGGCGTCTGCGAGATGGGTCGCGAGCTCGGGATCCGCCTCCCGCGCCGCGGCGAGCATGGTGGGTGACAGATCGACGGCCACCATCTCGTGCCCGAGCTCTTTCAGATGGCGAGAGAGCCGTCCCTCGCCGCAGCCGAGGTCGAGCGTCCGTCTTCCCGGAGCCGGGACGAGCTCGAGAAACTGATCTCGATGAAAGCGCCAATAGCTGTCGTGGTCCGGGGTCCGAGCCCAGGCGATCCAGTTCGCGGCCTGCTCGTCCCAGGCTGCACGGAGGTCCGCGGAGGCGATCCGTGTTCTCTGCATCGGGCGATCGGGCGGCTGTGGCACGAGGCGACTCTAGAGGCTTGACGTGAAACTCACGGCGGGCCGAATGACGGCCACGACACGGCGCGGATCGCCACCCTCCCTCGCCGTCCAGGCTTACTAGCCTGCACGGCGAGTGAGTGCGCCGCCCGGCTTGGTCGTGACCGCCCCCGGCGGCGCGCCAATTTCACATCAAGCCTCTAGATATCAAGCGAGCGCCGACACGTATCGGTCTGCTGAGCGGAGAACCTTCGCCTTCGCGTCCTCGGCGATGACGCGATCCCACCAGGCGCCGTAGACGCGGTCGAACTCGAGCGTCTCGAGAACTCCGCGCATACGCTCGATCTCGTGGACGGGAAGCGGGATCAGGTTCGGGTAGCTCCACATGAAGCTCACCCAGTCGCGGTCGGAGACGACCTGGACGATGTCGCCCGAGAGAAGCGCTCCACGGCCGGCTGCGCCGGCACTCCAGAGACAGACGGCGCCTCCGTCGAAGTGTCCACCGAGGCGGATCAGCTCGAGCTCGTCAGTGATACGGAGGCGGTAGCCCGACCAGAGCTCGATTCGCTCCGAGGGCCGCATGGTCCATTCGCGATCGGCCTCGTGCAGGAGCACGCGCGCGTCGAACCGCTCCGCCCACTCGACCATCGCCGAGTAGTAGTGGGGATGTGAGATCGCGATCGTGTCGATGCCACCGGCGTCCTCGACCGCGCTCGCAGTTTCCTCGTCGAGCAGCGTGATGCAGTCCCACAGGACGCCGTCGACGAGCAGCGCGCGTTGGCCGATCGCGAACGAGGGCTCGGTGCCGATGCCGAGAAGCCCCGGCTCGAGCTCCTCGACACGGTTGCAATGGTCCCGTGCGAGGTTGCCCATCGTCGTCCACTGCTGACCGTCGTAGCCGCTGTACTGCCGCTCGTCGAGGCAGATTGGACACCGGTCCGGCGGCTCGTCCGAAGGCGGGAACTGCGTCCCGCACGTCACGCAGATGAACGCGTTCATGGAGCCAGCCGGGCTCGAACCGGCGACCTTCTGGCTGCCAGCCAGACGCTCTCCCAACTGAGCTATGGCCCCAAGAGAGCGTCCAGTCTAGCGTCGAACTCGAATTCATCCGCCCAATTGATCCCTGCCCGTTGGTTGTTCCGGCTAGGAACAACACGCAGATGAACCAGCCTTCGACCACAGCAGAGGCTCGTCGGAAGGAGGTAGCAGGATTCGGTTTCAGGACAATATGCAGCGATCGCGTCGACCTCGTCGGTTGTGTACTTTCGCACGATCATGCCCTCGCGCCCGCGACGACACGAGCAGCAACGCACAGCCACAACGTCGCCCCGCTTCGAAGCCGACTTGCACTGGACCCGTAGGAGGCTCGATCCGATCTCCAGCATGAGGTCGTATCTCCCTCCTTCATGACCCGGTTTGTACACCCCGATACCACGCTTGATCGCGACATACACGATCGCTGACTCTGCGATAGCGCCCTTCTGATCTGTTGTCAATACCGACACCGAGAGAGATTAGCAACGCAGCCGGACGGCGCTCCGATACGCTGCTGTTATAGGAAGAAGGCTCAAGAGAAAGCGTGAACGTCGGCAAGTGCGCCGCCAGGCTGCGCGCGCCGTTCAGTTCATTCGCAAGCTGTTCTCGAGCAAGCCGCCGACCGAACCAGGCGTCGATCCTCGGGATGACTTCGAAGGAGGGCTCGGGGTTCGCGAACCTCGCCGACCGCTCCACCCCACGCTGTCCGGCACGGCCGTTCTCGAAGCTCCGACCGATGAGAAGCGCGACGTGTGGGCGATCGGCGACGAGACCCGCGGCTAGCCCGCGAGCGCCTCGACTTCGACCAACGGCACGTCGCTCCACAGATCCTCGAGGCGGTAGAAGCCGCGCGTCTCGGGCGTGAAGACGTGCAGCACGAAGTCGTTGTAGTCGCCGACGATCCAGCTCGCCTCGGGCAGGCCGGCGCTTGCGCGCGGGATAAGCTTCTGCTCCTTTTTCAAGGTGCCCGCAACCTCGTCGTAGATCGCCTTCGTCTGCCGCGCGTTACGGCCGGTCGCGATCACGAAGAAGTCCGTGAAGTCGCAGACGCCCCGCATGTCGAGGATGGTGACGTCGGTCGCCAGCTTCTCCTGGCAGAGAGCGGCGGTACGGCGTGCTTGCTCGAGTGGGCTCAGTCGGTGTGCGCCTTTCTTTCCTCGGGATCAGTCTACTCAGCCAAGCGGTACAGGCCCAGGCGCGCAATCGCCTCGGCCACCTTCGCCGGAACGAGATCGTCGACGGATTCGCCTCTCGACACGCGCTCGCGAACAAGCGACGACGAAACGGGAACAGGGTCCAGATGGAAGAACGAAATGCGGTCGGGCGCCGGGAGGCGAGCGTGCGCCTCGCGCACGCGATCGTCGGGAACGCCCGGCCGCATCGCGACGGCGAGTCGCACGAGCTCGAGCACGCGCTCGGGGCTCTTCCAATGCCGAAAGTCCGCAAGCTGGTCGGCCCCCAGGATGAAAACAGCATCGTCCGGCCGCCTCGCCTCGAGCGAATCGACGGTGCGCGCATAGGAATCCAGCTCGACATCGACGACCGGCACACGGTCGAATGCAAGCCGCGTAAGCTCGAGGCGCGCCTCCGCGGAGGCGACCGTCTCCTTGTGCCCCGGATCCACGACGACGAGGACGAGCAGCCGCTCGAGCCCGAGTTGGTTGATCGCCGCACGCGCCAACGCCACGTGCCCAGCGTGCGGCGGGTCGAAGGCGCCGCCGAGGATCCCCAAAGAGGCTACTGCCACTCGAGCGTCTCTCCCTCGAGCTCGACTTCGGCGCCGGGCTTGACTCCCGCGCGGCGAAGCGCGTCCTCGAGCTCGTCCGCTGGTGGCGGGGCGCCGACGACGCGATAGCCACGGTCCGTGCGGAAGATTCGAAATCGGGGACCGCGCTTCGGCTTTGGGCGGTACTCGAGGAAGTCGGGCAGCGACTCGTCGACGACCGGCGTCGTGCTCTCAGCTGAACAGAGCTCGAAGAGCGCGCGCTTCAGCTCGTCGATGCCCGCTCCCGTGGCGCAAGAGGTGGCGACGACGCGCGCGATGCGCTCGTCTCGGAGCTCGAAG
>Ga0183260_10004044_pt1 | contig 11736 bp, 6 predicted proteins | sample AntDrymUQ4972206_2_FD_129768 | JGI IMG/M metagenome (GOLD analysis project Ga0183260, IMG submission 129768) | Polar desert sand microbial communities from Dry Valleys, Antarctica - metaG UQ497 (22.06) (version 2) (version 2) | ecosystem: Environmental > Terrestrial > Soil > Desert | place...
CGCCTTCGCCGCGCCGGTCGTCGTCGGGATGATGTTCTGGCCGGCGCTGCGGGCCCGTCGCGGGTCGCTGTGGGCCACGTCGAGGATGCGCTGGTCGTTCGTGTAGCTGTGGATCGTGTTCATCAGCCCCTTCTCGATGCCGAGGAGGTCATGGACGACCTTGGCGGCCGGGGCCAGGCAGTTCGTCGTGCACGAGGCGTTGCTGATGATGTGGTGCTCCGCCGGCTCGTAACGCTCCTCGTTCACGCCGAGGACGATCGTGATGTCCTCGTTCTTTGCCGGGGCACTGATGATGACCTTCTGGGCCCCGGCATCGATGTGGGCGCGGGCCTTCGTCGCGTCGGTGAAGATCCCGGTCGACTCGAGGACGATGTCGACGCCGAGGTCGCCCCAGGGCAGCGCGGCCGGGTCCCGTTCGGCGAGGATCCTGATCTCGCGGCCATCGATGATGATCGAGCGGTCCCCCGCCTTGACGTCGCCGGCGTACGCGCCGTACGTCGAGTCGTGCTTGAAGAGCAGGGCGTTCATCTCAGCATCGACGAGATCGTTGACCGCGACGACCTCGACGTCCGGCGCCCGCTCGATGAGCGCCTTGAGCGACTGGCGGCCGATGCGGCCGAAGCCGTTGATGCCGACGCGGACTGCCATGGTGGGACCTCCTGGCGGCCGGGGTCGGACCGCGGGTGATTGGGCGGGATCGGGGCGCGAACAGGTTCGGGGAACCCGGTCATTCTAGCAAAGGCCCTTGACGGGTCCGCCGGACATGCAGCGGCCCCCGCCGTCGCCGGCGGGGGCCGCACCAAGGTTCTCGAACCGAACGGCGTCAGCCGCCGATCTTGAAGACCTTGCCGCTACAGATGGGGCAGGTTCCCTGGAGGGCGGCCTTGCCGTTCTTCATCGTGATCCGCTGCGGGTTCACGACTTCCACCTTCTGCTTGTCCTTGACGCAATAGGCCTCAGCCATCGGGCTCTCCTCCTTGGAGTCTGGACGGCGTCGCGGGAACGTTCGTCCCGCATCCGCTCATCGGGTACGCGCTGTCTCGGAAGCCCCCAGCGACGGACGCCAGCGGTCCGTCGATGCGGCTCGTTTCTGAGCATCCATCTCGGCAAGCACGATCAGGCCGTCCAGGCCCGTGTCGACGCAGGCAGCTTCCGCGGCATCCTTGCTCGCACCGCCGACGAACTCACCGGTGGTCCGATCGGCATACACCGCACAGACGACACCGGCTCGACACCGGGCAAGCGAGGCCAGGACCAGCAGAGCTGATGCCTCCATCTCGAAATTCATGACGCGCTGGCGCGCCATGTCCTCTGCCAGGTCAGGGTAGCGAATGGGCAGCTGCGGGATCGGACGCCCTTGCGCCCCGAAGAATCCCGGAGCTGTCGCCGTCACACCGACGTGGTAGGGGTGGCCGAGTCGCTCCGCCGCCTCGATGAGGGCCAGGATCGCCTCGTAATCGGCGACCGCGGGATACCCGTCGTGGACGAAGAAGCTGGTGGTCGATTCGAGGCGGACCGCACCCGTGGTGATGACCAGGTCTCCCAGGTTCATCTCCGGCTGCAGCGCCCCGCACGACCCGACACGGATGAATGTGGGCCGTTCCGTGATCGCCAGGATCTCGGCCACGACGATCTCGACATTGTCAGTACCGATCCCGGTCGAAACGACCGAGATCCGCTGACCTCGATACATCCCGGTCACCGTGGCGAACTCCCGGTGGTGATGCTCGAGCTCGATGGAATCGAAGCGCGTCGCGATCCGGGTGGTTCGATCAGGGTCGCCGGGGAGGAGGATGTACTCGGCCAGATCTCCCGGTCCGAGTCCGATGTGGTACTGCCGTTCCCCTTCGGGGATCGCTATTCGGCGATCTCTTGGGCTATCGACGCGGGTTTCCGCGTTCGGCAAGACCTCTCCTCGCTCACGTGGCTGCTCCGCTGGCGCGAAACTCGGCCGAGGATAGGCCCCATTTCGTGCGTGAGTCAAGCGTGGCTGAGCGTGGATGACCCCCGGCGGGCCACGCTCGACCCACGGTCAGCCCACGCTCGGCCCACGCTCAGGCCCCGGTCAGGGCTCGGTCAGGGCTCGCTGGGGCGGCCGTCGGCGCCCTCCGCGGCCCCGCTGATCGGCCGCGAGCTGCCGATGGAGGCCAGCCGGATGGCGACCCGGGAAGCCAGCAGGCGGCGGGCCTGGCGACGTCGCAGCACGGTCACCCCGACCGAGGCGAGGCTGACCCCGAGCAGGGACGCGAGGCCTGCTCCAGCGCCAGGCAGAACGCCAAAGTCGTCGTTGAGTCCGGCGGTCCTGCGCCGGCTCTCCGCCGAAAGCTCCTTGCCGGCGGGACTCGCGGGAACGATGGCGGCGACGCCGACGACATCTGGATCGCTGCCGAGGACGATCCCCGCAGGATCCGTCGCCACGACGCCGAGTGCCCCATCGTCGAGCCGCTCCACCCGTCCGATCACGTTGATCGCGTCCTCGGGTTCGATGAGCGGGATCCAGTCCGTCGCTTCGTCGCGCAGGATCACGGGGGCGTGTGCGGTGCCGTCATCGAGCACGAACCCATCGGGACGCACGTCCACCACGAGGCCGCCGACACGGACCGTCATGCCGACGACCGAGCCGAGGTCGGCGAGGTCCGCATCCGGGGTCGCCGCGGCGGTGGCGGCCGCGCCCGCGAGGCCGCCGGTTCCGGGGGCAGCGGTCTGGTCGGGGCGGCTGCCGAGTGAACTGCCCGCGTTCGCCGTCCCGCGGTGGTTCGTGCCGCTGCCGGGGGGAGCGCCGCTGACGGTGATGTCGCCGAGCGACCGCGGCAGGAGCGTCGGCCGGCGATCGCTGGCGCTCGGGTGCGCGGGCCGCACGATCCCCACGACATCGATCGAGCGACCCACGACGACGCCATCGATCGGGATCCTGGCACCGGGCTGGCCGACGACCACCATCCGAGCCGCACCGACCACGACCTCCGCCCGCCACCGATCGCCGAGCTTACGCACCTCCGCGATGCGGCCGGAAACCACCACGAGCCGCCATGTGTGCGCGTCGCCGAGCGGTCCACGGATCCGCAAGGCCCCAGGGACGGCCGAGGCCCCGAGCCGTTCCACCGAGGATGCCCGCAGGCGGGGCGCGCCGTATGCGGTCCCCACCCGTCCGACGGCGCGGATCCGGGTCCCGACGCTGGGGGCCGGGATGTCCTTCGCGAGGAGGATCTCGATCGCGCCGGTCGGATCCTGGACGACGATCCGGCGGCCGGTCGCGTCCAGGAGGAGGCTTGGCGCCGTGACGACCGCCTCGATGGCGATGTCGCGATCCGTGACGCGCAGCGCGGACGCGATGGAGACCGCTCGCGTGGCGGCAGGAGCTGAGCCGGTCGGGCGGGTCGATGCTCCCGCCGTCGGCTTGGGCGTCGATGCCCCTGGCAACGCGGAGGGCGGGGGCACCGTCGACGGCGGGGCGAGGAGCTCGAGGTCCGCGCGGTCGCGGAGCCACAGGCGATATCCGTCCGGCGCGCCCTTTCGTGAGGCTCGCTGGCCCGCGACGCCGGTCAGGCGATACGTCGCGCCGCGAGACACGGCTGCCGCCGTGATGCCGCTCGAGGCATCGGCCGTGACCCGGACACGAGCGCCGCTGGGCATCTCGACCTGGAAGGCGATGTCCCCGCTGGTCGCCTTCGTCGGCTGCTCGACGACCGTGCCCGTCAGCCGGACGAGTCTTCCTTCGGTGTCTTCGTCGGGGCCCCCTGCGGCAAGGTCGATCGCCGCCGGCATGGCGACGGCGACACCTGCAGGGGAGACCCCGTCGCTGGCCGGCCGAAGTTCGAGCTGTCCATACGGATCGCTCAACGTCGCCTGGATCTCGAGCGTCGTCCCGCGAACCGGGGCGGGGACGCCGTCGGGAAGCTTCACGACGATCCCACCGGTGACGTCGGCGACGGCGAACAGCGACGGGGTTCCGAGGCGTCCAGCTTCAGCCGTGACGACGCCACGGACTGTCACGATCGACCCGACGGCTCGGGCTCGAGCAACAGCGATGCTGACGATCGTCGGCCCGGGAGTCGCGGAGGCGGGCGGTGAGGGAGTCGGCAATGGCGTCGGCGCGGGCGTCGGGGTGGGTGCAAGCGTCGGATCCGGCGTAGCCGTCGGCGCGGGGGTGGGTATCGGCGGCGGCTGGATCACGAGATCCGAGGCTTCCGTCACGTAGAGGCGGTAGCCGGACATGCCCGTCCCGGTGCTGTCGCGCTGGCCGAGAGACCCCGCGGCGGTGAGGACCGTCCCGACCGGAAGCGCGCGGTCACCCAGCGCACCGGGCGTCACGACGAGGCGGACCGGACCGCTCCCATCATCGGCCGACACGGCCAGACCATCCGCCAGGACATCCGAGCCACCAACGACGGACCCGCCGACGGCGATCCGCTGCCCTTCGAGCGACTCGCCCGCGTCGACCGTCGCGACCGAGACGGCCGCCGGGATCCCGGGCTCGCCGGTGATGACGAGGTCGTTCTCGCGGACCCGAAGCGTGCGCTGCGAGTATCGACTGTCGAGCGTCCCCCTCGCGAAGAGCGCCGTGCCGGCGGGGATCGCGCCGACGACCGGCGCGTCGAGGTACAGCGCGATCCCGGCGGTCGCGTCTTCTACATAGGCCGTGCGGCCGCCCTCGAGGGCGCCCAAGGCGGTCGTGAGCGTGGCGGAGATCGAGACGAAGGTGTCATCCGGCAAGGCCCGAGCCGCCTCGACCGAGATCGGCGAGGGCGTCGGGCTCGGTGTCGGCGAAGGCGTTGCAGTGGGGCTCGGCGAGGGCGTGGGCGTGGGCTGTGGCGTCGCGGTCGGGACCGGCGTTGGGGTCGAAGTAGGGACGGGCGTTGGCGTTCCGCTCGGCGTCGACGTCGGCGAAGGCGTCGGGGAAGGTCTCGGCGTCGGCGTGGGTCCCGGTGCCGGCACCGGCCCCGCCGCCGATCCTTGCGGATTCGGCATGGCCGCCACGAACCAATCAAGCGCGTTGTCATTCGTATCGACCCCGTTGCCGAGCGCACCGCCCGGGGACCGCTCGAGGCTGGAACCGGCCGTCGGGGCCAGGGCTGCCCCGCCTTCGACGAATGCGTTCGTTGCGTCGCCCCAGCCGACTGCATCGATCACCGAGCCGCCGATCACCCGGAGCGCGACCGCACCACCCGTCGCCGCGAACCCGCCGCTGTACGGCACGTCCCCTATCGGCGCGTAGGCTCCGGCTCCGTTGACGAGCAGGATCCGTCGCCCGGCCTCCAGGATGAACGACCCACTCCACGACCCTTTCCGCGTCACGGTCGAGCCCGACGAGGTCGCGTAGACGACCTCCAGGCCGACGAGGTCCGCCGGGCCGGAACCCTGGTTCGCGACCTCCACGAACTCGTCCGAGGCGCTCGCCCCGCCGGTCTGCACCTCCGAGATCAGCAGGGTCGAAACGGGCCAGGCGACGACGGCGGCACGTGCCCGCCGGGCACCCGTCGGCATCCCCACCGAGATCAGAACGAGGGCGGTGACGAGCGCGGTAGTTCCCGCGCGCCGAGCGCGATCCATGCGTGACCTCCCGGCGGGGACGGGCGGGTGGCGGCGCGTGACGATTGATAGCAGATGGGCCTTATCGGGGACTTATCGACTACGATGGCGCGCACCCCGTCCACCCGATCCCCCAAGCCCAGGAGTGACCGTGGCCCGCGCCAAGAGGACCATCCGCGCCGAGGCACGCCGGCGCTACCGAGCGGAGCAGGGACTCCCCGACGACACGATGGTCGCCGACGAAGCCGAGGAGACGAGCGCGCCGACATCGGCCTCGGGCCAGACCCGGCAGCAGCCGGGCCGCCCGGGTCAGCCGGGCCAACCCGCGAGACTCGGTATCGGGACCGCGTTCCGACTCTCGTTCCGCCCGCTCGATATCCGCGGCGACTTCCGGGCTTTGCCCCAGATCGTGACGCGGACCAAGGCGCTCTGGGTGCCGAGCCTGCTGACGGTCGGATCCACGCTGGTCTTCCTGGTGGCCCGCCCACAGCCGACCAACCAGGGCGACATCATGGCGGTGCTTTCGACGTTCCTGTTCCAGTACTTCATCCAGACACCGGCGATCGGCGGCGTCTTCATCGCCGGCTTCCTCGCTCCGCGGGCGAGCTGGCTGCTCGGCATCATCGTCGGGCTCGTGTCGGCTGCCTGTTACGCGGTGCTTGCACTGACCGGCGTCCTGGGCATCCCCAGCACGACCGTCCTGTCCGAGGTCCTCTCCGCAGCCTTCCTGCTCTCCCCGGTCATGGGCGCGCTGTTCGCCTCGGCGGCCGCCTGGTATCGCCGGTTCCTGCAGCTCTCGAGCCCGAATCGCGGGCGGAAGAACGAGCCCCCACGACGGGGCAATGACGGGCGGAGCCGATCGACCTCCGGGCAGAAGGCCGGCGTCCGCCGCTAGCCGGGCAGCGGCTAGCCGAGTCGTCGCATCCCAGCCTGACCCATCTGGCGGACGCCACCCGGGCGTTCCGGCCCACCGGCCTCCGCGGTCACCTCGGGGAGTGGCCGGACCTCGTCCGCGACGAGGTTCACGACCGATCCCTCCCGCTGCAGGTCCCCGTCCACGAGCAACAGCGCGTGTCTCCGGACGACCCCGCGGAGCCGCTCCCACGTGCTCGGCCAGAGGGTCACGTTCACCATCCCGGTCTCGTCTTCGAGGGCGAGGAAGACCGTGCCCTTGGCGGTCATCGGGTGCTGGCGCGTGACGACCAGCCCGCCTACCCGTACGCGACCCGGGCGACGGTCCGCGAGAGCCGCATTGGTCACGGCTCCCAGCCGGTCCAGGGCTGGCCGGAACAGGCCAACGACCTGCCGTCGCGCATCCACCCCCAGCACCGCGTAGGCATCCCCGATCCGTTCCGACTCGGTGATCGCGGGGAGTGCCGGCGCGTCCGTCGCCGGCAGCCGCAGGTCCATGGGTCGGCCGGCGGCCGCGCCCCGCTTCCCGGCGGCCCTCCCCAGCCCCCGCACCGTCCGCCCGTCCACCCGACCACGTGACGCGCCGGCCACCTCGCGCAACTGCCAGAGCGACTCGCGCCGCGGTCGACCCAGCGAGTCCATCGCGCCGCTCCGAATGAGCCGTTCGAGGACCTCCTCGGGCAGGCCGGTCCGCTCGACGACCTCGACGAGGCTCCCGTACGGACCGCGGGCGCGCTCGGCGTCCAGCAGCGCCTCGTGCTGCTCGCCGATGCCTTTCACGAGGTGCAGCCCCAGGCGCACGCCCCAGCCCACGGTCACCTCGGGCGTCCAGCGCTCTCGGGCGGCCGCGGACGGGTTCACACATGCCGACGAGACCACCTGTTCCGGCCGCGCCTCGATCCCGACCCCGGCCGGCAGCGGCTCGCCCGGCCGGCCCACCCATTCGGTCGTCGTCTTGTACGACGAGCCGTTGATGTCCGCGGGCAGCACCGCCACCCCGTGGCGCTTCGTGTCGTTGACGAGCACCTCGACCGGGTAGAAGCCCATCGGCTGCGCGTTGATGAGGCCCACGAGGAACTGGGCCGGGTAGAAGAGCTTGAGGAACGACGACTCGTAGGCCGTCCGAGCAAAGGCCGCGGCATGCGACTTGGCGAACCCGAAGGAGGCAAACGCCGCGACCTGGCGGAACAGCTCCTCGGCGACCTCCTCGGTCATCCCCGGTTGGCGCATGCAGCCGTCGTGGAACCGGGCGTGGAGCTTCTCCATCTCGCGGGTCGAGCGCCATGTCCCCATCGCCCGCCGGAACCCGTCGGAGTCGGCAGGACTGAACCCCGCGACCTCGATGGCGATCCGCATGACCTGCTCCTGGTAGAGGATCACCCCCATCGAGTCGCGGAGGACCGGCTCCAGGCTTGGATGGAGGTAGGTCACCTCCTCGAGACCTTGTTTCCGGCGGAGATACGGGTGGACCGCGTTGCCCTGGATCGGGCCGGGCCGGATGATCGCGACCTCGACCACGAGATCGTCCAGGTTCTGCGGCCGCGACTTCGGCAGCGTCTGCATCTGCGCCCGACTCTCGACCTGGAAGACCCCGACCGTGTCGGCCGCCTGGAGCATCTCGAAGACCTCCGGCACGTTCTCCGGCAGTCGATCGAGATCGATGCACACCGCGCAGTCGTGCTCGATCAGCTGGAGCGTCTCGTCGATCGCGGCCAGCATCCCGAGCCCGAGCAGATCGAGCTTGATGAGTTTGAGCGTCTCGACATCGCGCTTGTCGAACTGGACGACGACCCGATCCGGCATCGTCGCCCGTTCCAGCGGAGCGATATCGATCAGGGGCGCGGCGGTCACGAGCATGCCGCCGCTGTGGATCGAGAGGTGGCGCGGGAAGCCATCGATGCGAGCGCAGAACTCGAGCCAGCGTTCCCAGTGGGAGAGGCCGACCGTGGAACCGCGGCGGGCCGTTGGGCGTTCCTCGGGCTCGATGCGGGCCACGGAGCTGTGGTCGTGGCCCCGGTCCCCCCGCGCGCCCGGGTCGCCCGCGCCGCGGTCACCGCCTCGCCCGAGCGTCCCGACCGCCGGCGCCGGCGCCGGTGGATCCACGATGGACGCTCCGAGGTCCGAGGCGGAGCCCCGCGACGCCATCGCCCCGACGATTCGGTCCGCCGAACGGGCCGGCGGCTCGACCTGCCCACTCTCGGGATCGATCGCCCGGCCGTCAACGAGACCCGGAGGAAGGAGGCGCGCGCGTTCGTCAGCGTAGCCCGTGCCGCGGCCGGCCCGGAGCCAAGCCACGCTCGCCGGCGTGTCCCCGGGCCCGCCATCATCCCCGGACGTGCCACCCCCTCGGATCGCGATCCGCGGCGCCAACGGATCGTCCCGGAACTCGGTTCCCGCGGCTGTCCCGGCCACATCCCCCGCCGGCCCGCCACTCCCAGTGGCCAGATCCGAACGAACGAGCGTGGCCGCGGCCCCATCCTGCATTCTGGGCGCCGATTCGTGCACGTTCATCGCCGACGCGCCGCTGGCAGTGGCACCCGTCACACCGGCGACCACGCCCGAGGGGATTTCGCCCACTCTGGCCGGGCCATCGATATCGTTCGCCTCGCCGAATCCGCTCCCACCGCACAAGTCGGGGGTTGGCATTCCGGAAGGCGCCCCATCGACCGCCGGAGATCCGGATCGCCTCCTCATCCCGAACTCGGCAAGCGTGGATCGAGCGTGGACCGAGCCATCCGATCCCTGGATTCCCATTTCGGGATCGGCTTGGGACGTCGCTACCCCCGAATATGACGGTGGGAGCGCACTTCCGGATCGCATCGCGGCCGGGTGCTCCGGGTCTGCCTCCCGGCTCGCGACCGGGGCCGCATCCTCGAGCCGCGGCAGTCTGCCGTTGCCGGCCACGCCAGCCCCGGCGGCCGCGTCGTCCGATGGAAGGTCACGCAGCCAGCCGAAAGGCCGCGGCGCATCAGGGTCCGCCGGCTTCGGCGGCTGGCGCCATGGCGGCACCTTCCCGACGAGCGGCCTCCGGGTATTCAGTTGACCCATCCCATCCACGAGTTGCTCGCCCGTCGCGACCCGCCCGCCCAGCGCGTGGTTCAACTGGCCCATCTCGTCGACCAGCCCACGCTCCGCGGCTGCGGCCGCCGCCGCCCACTCGGCCGGCTCGCCTTCCCCGGGCAGCTTGAAGAACTCGGCAAAGCCGCCGTCGGCCTCCAGGTCGCGCCGGACCATGACCGAGTCGTACGTCTCGAGTGCCTTTGCCACCCGGTCGACGAGCGGTCGCGGGAACCCCAGTGCGACCCCCACCTCGCGCACGGCCGACCGCGCCCGGTACGTGACGAGGTTGCAGACCATCCCCGTGTGCTCCGGCCCGTAGGTCCTGTAGACGTACTGGATGACCTCCTCCCGGCGCGCCGAACTGAAGTCGATGTCGACGTCGGGATAGGTCGTCCGGCCCTCGTTGATGAACCGCTCGAACAGGAGGTTGTGGCCGATCGGCTCGACTCGGCTGATGCCCAGGGTGTAGGCGACGATCGAGCCGGCCGCACTGCCGCGACCCTGGGCCGGGATCCCCTGCTCCCTGGCGAACCGCATCAGGTCCCAGCAGATCAGGAAGAACTCCGCGAGCCCTGCCCGCTCGATCACATCGAGCTCATGGGCGAGGCGGTTGACGACGGCCGAGGTCAGCGGGTGATAGCGCTTCTTGGCGCCGTCCCAGCACAGCCCCGAGAGGTACGAGAACGGCGTCTCCCCATCGGGCACCGGGAAGCCCGGGAAGCGGTATTGCTCGAAGCCCAGATCGACCGAGCACGACGCCGCCAGCTCGACCGACGTCGCGATCCCCTCGCGCCACGCCCGCGCCGTAGCCGCATCGAACGAGCCGCCGAGCGCCGCCAGCTCCTCGCCCGACTTGAGATGCGATTCGCCGTCCGGCCGGCGCAGGTCGGCGAGCGTATCGAGCGTCCGGCCGTGCCGGATCGCCGTCAGCACGTCGTGCATCTCACGGTCAACGGGTGTGGCGTAGTGGACGTCGTTGGTGACGACGACCGGCAGCCCGAGCTCCGCGGCAAGGGCCACCGACTCCGCCACGAGCCAGTCATCGTCGGGCAGCAGATGGTGCGAGAGCTCGATGAAGAAGCCGCTCGAGGCCGGCCCGTCGCTGCGCCCGAAGATCGCCGCGTACCGCTCCGCGACCGCCCGAGCCCCGGCGCGATCGCCGACCAGCAGGCGACGGGCGACCTCCCCATCACGACAGCCCGACAGCGCCACGACTCCCTCGTGATGCTCATCGAGCAGCGCCTGGCGGAAGCGCGGCACGCCCTTGGTTCCGGCGAGATTCGCGCGCGAGATGAGCCGCGACAAGCTTCGCCAGCCGATCGGGGAACGGGCCAACAGCACGAGATGCGGACCCCGTGCCCGTTCACCGATCCCCCGCCAGTTCCTCCTGGCCGGCCCGCGGTTGCCGGGGGGGCGCGGCCGCGACGGGCGGCCTTCCGCCACGCTCGACTCCGACGCCGGTGGCACCACCCCCCGACCGCGCCGCCGCGGGCGCCGTGGCGGGATGACGACGCCGGCCGGGTCGGGGACGGCCGGGTCGAGCAGTTCGATCTCCGTCCCGACGACGCCATGGAGGCCGGCTTCCCCGGCCGCGCTCATGAACCGGACCGTGCCGTAGAGACCGTTGCGGTCGGTGACGGCCAGTCCGGTCAGACCGATCGCCACGGCCCGCCCGACCAGCTCGTCCGGTGGCGCGGTCCCATCGAGGAACGAGAAATTGGTGTGGGCGTGGAGCTCGGCGTACGGGATGGTCACCACGGGATCTCCGGTCGGGAAGCCGTCTGCAGGGGCCCGCCACTATAGAACAGATGTTCTACGACGGACGGATGCCCCGCCAACGGTACTGACCTGACGTCGCCAAAATTCCCATCGAGAAAACTCGGGAATCTACGAAACACAAACAGGGTGTTCGGCGTCTCAAGGCCATGCACGCACCCAACCGCCTCGATCACCCCCTCCGACCGGTCGTCATGACCGCGCTCCGGAGCGGTTTCGCGGTGGTGGTTGCGATGCTGTTGATCCTCGTCCTCCTCCCCGCGGTCATCGCGGTCCAGGCGGCGTCGATCTAGGACCACACGACGTCTCGGCGCCTGGGGGCTCGGGACGATTCGGACGGCGCGTCGACCGCGATGGTCGGGCGTCGGCCCCGCCGGAGCGCTGGTGAGCAGCACTCCTGGCCAACAGGACCCCGTCGCTTGGGGGCGACGGGGTCCTGTCTCGTCTGGGGCTAGACTC
>Ga0183260_10004046_pt1 | contig 11733 bp, 13 predicted proteins | sample AntDrymUQ4972206_2_FD_129768 | JGI IMG/M metagenome (GOLD analysis project Ga0183260, IMG submission 129768) | Polar desert sand microbial communities from Dry Valleys, Antarctica - metaG UQ497 (22.06) (version 2) (version 2) | ecosystem: Environmental > Terrestrial > Soil > Desert | place...
CGAGAGCGGTGACCTGACCCAGGGAGTGTCCGGCGACGGCGACGGGCTGGCCGACGAGATCGCGCACGGCTTCACACGCCATGAGCGACATCAGCATCACCGCCAGCTGCGCCTCACGGGTGCGGCCGAGCTGTTCGGCGTCGGCCTCCAGCAGCAGTAGGGCGAGGGGCTCGCCGACGGCCGCCTCGGCCCGCTCCACGACCGTCCAGGAGGGATGGTCGCGCCAAGGCAGACCCATCCCCGGTACCTGGGTCCCCTGTCCGGGGAACAGAACGGCCACACCCAACGCGACGCCTCCGTGCTCGAATTGCGAGTACGACCCTTCTCGCGTCCGCGTCGTTACATTCCGCTCGCTTCCCGGCATCGAAACCTGGGTGTCCCGCCCCCGAACCGTTACCCGGCAGGGTTCGACTCCGGCCGGGCACCGTTGGTTACACGACTGTGTCGTGGACCCCCAGGCGGCCTGGGCCGCCACGGACGGCAGCGCCGGCGGCGCCGGCGTCGAGGGCGGCCCGCAGCTCGCCCACGAACGCCGCCGCCCCCGCCGGACCCGCCCCGTCGAGCAGGCGCCTCACCAGGGCGGATCCGACGATCACGCCGTCGGCCGAGTCTGCCGCGGCCACGGCCTGGGCGGGGGTGGAGATGCCCACGCCGATGAGAACGGGAAGGTCGGTGACGGCCTTGAGGCGGGCCCCCATCACCGCTGCGGAGGTGGCCAGCGCCTGGCGCTCGCCCGTGACCCCCATCAGCCCGACGCCGTACACCCAGCCCCGCGAGCGGGCGCAGAGCGCGGCGAGGCGGTCGTCGGGGGTGGTGGGAGCGGCGAGCAGGATGGTGTCCACACCCGCATCGTCGGCCGCCCGGGCCCAGTCGTCGAGCTCTTCGAGCGGGAGGTCGGGAAGGATGGCGCCGGCCACGCCGGCCTCGGCCAACGTGCGGGCGAAGCGGCGATGCCCGGCCCGGAAGATGAGGTTGTAGTAGGTCATGACCACCAGGGGCACGCCCACGTCGGCCCGGCCCAGTTCGGCCACCAGCCCGGCCGGTGTGGCGCCGGCGGCCAGGGCCCGGGCCGACGCCTCCTGGATCACGGGTCCGTCCATGACGGGATCGGAGAACGGGATTCCGATCTCGATGGCGTCGGCGCCGGCGGCGGCGGCGGCCCGGACGACATCGAGCCAGTCGGCTCCGAGGCCGCCCGTGACGTAGGGAACGAGCAGCTTGGCGCCGGCGTCGCGGCTGGCCCGCAGGGACTCGAGGTTCACCGGCCGACCCCCACCCCGTTCTGGTCACGCTTCTGCGGGTCCTGGCCACGGGAAACGTGACCAGAACGGGTTTGGGGGCCCTCGGGGATCACTTCGAGAGGTCGCCGACCAGGTCCATGACCTGGGCCACGTCCTTGTCGCCCCGCCCCGACAGCGTGAGCAGCACCGTGGAGCCGGCGGCCACCTCGCCGGCCGCGGCCGCCCGCACCAGCCAGGCCAGGGCGTGGGCGGGTTCGAGGGCGGGGAGGATCCCCTCTGTTTCGGCCAAGAGGCGGAAGGCGGCCACCACCTCGTCGTCGGCCGCACTCTCGTACCCGGCTCGGCCGACGGCCGACAGGTAGGCGTGCTCGGGGCCCACGCCGGGGTAATCGAGCCCCGCCGACACCGAGTGGGCCTCGCTGACCTGACCGTGCTCGTCCTGGAGGAGGAACGACTTGGACCCGTGGACCACCCCGGGGATCCCCCGGCCGATCGCCGCGCCGCCGGCGGGCTCCACACCCACCAGCCGGGCACCGGTGTCGACGAAGCCGGCGAAGGTGCCGGCGGCGTTGGAACCCCCACCCACACAGGCCACGACCACATCGGGGTCGGACCCGTCGAGGATGGCGCGGCACTGCACCCGGGCCTCGGTTCCGATGATGCGCTGGAACTCGCGAACCATCCACGGGTAGGGATGGGGACCCATCACCGATCCGAGGCAGTAGTAGGTGGTCTCCACGCTTGCCACCCAGTCGCGCAGAGCCTCGTTGATGGCGTCTTTCAGGGTGCGGCTCCCCGACGTCACGGTGACCACCGCCGAGCCCAGGAGGCGCATACGGAAGACGTTGAGGGCCTGGCGGGCGACGTCGACCTCGCCCATGTAGACGGTGCAGTCGAGGCCGAAGAGGGCAGCGGCGGTGGCCGTGGCCACGCCGTGCTGACCGGCGCCGGTCTCGGCGATGATGCGCTGCTTGCCCATGCGCCGGGCGAGCAGGGCCTGGCCGATCACGTTGTTGAGCTTGTGGGATCCGGTGTGGGTCAGGTCCTCACGCTTGAGGAGGAGGCGCACCCCCAGGCGCTCGGACAGGCGGTGGCACTCGGTGACGGGGGTCGGCCGGCCGCCGTAGTCACGCAACAGGCCTTCGTAGGCGGCGTGGAACTCCGGATCGGCCCAGGCGGTGACGAAGGCCTCCTCCAGCTCAGCGCAGGCCGGCTCGAGGGATTCGGGCAGGTACCGTCCACCGAACTCACCGAATCGACCTCGCGGCCCGGGCTCGGCCATGAGGCCGGGCGCAGCAACGTCGTCGCTCACGCCCCCGTCTCCTGCCAGTCGTACGGAGGTCCCTCGAGGGGGTCGTACTCCTCGTCCTGGGCGGCCCGCACGGCGGCGATGAAGGCGCGGAGCTTGCGGGCGTCCTTGCGGCCGGGGGAGTTCTCCACCCCACTGACCACGTCGACACCCCACGGGTGCACGCGGGCCATGGCCTCGGCCACGTTGTCGGGGGTGAGGCCGCCGGCCAGCACCAGACGCATGCCGTCGGGCACTCCGTCGGCCAGGCTCCAGTCGAACACCTGGCCCGAGCCCGGGGTCGGAGCGTCGATCATCACCGCGTCGACGCCGTGGTCGGGGGCCCGCCCCACTGCGGGATCCCCGGCGGGGAAGGCCTGGATGACGAACGGCACCCTCTCCCGGACCCAGCGGGCCTGCTCGGCCGACTCGTGGCCGTGGAGTTGGGCGCCCCTCAGACCGGACCCGTTGACGATCTCCACCACCCGGGCGGGCGCCTCGTCGCGGAACACGCCGACGGTGATCACCTCCGGAGGCAGGCGTTTGGCGATGTCGCCGGCGCGGGTCGGGGTGATCTGGCGCGGCGACGGGGCGAACACGAACCCCACGGCGTCAGCCCCCATGGCCACCGCGAGCAGCGCGTCCTCCTCACTGGTCGTCCCACAGATCTTCACGAACACCCCATCGACGGTACAGGCGGCGCTGGCCCGAGCGGCGCACTCCGCCGTCACCAGGGAAACAGGATGACCCGTTCGACGCCTTCCTCCCGGGCCAGAAGCGCCTCGTCGATGACCGCTCGCACGGAGTGGGCGGCGCTCAGACTGGGCGCGACCCCTTCGGCCCGGGCCCACTGAACGCCTGCGTCGCGCACCCCCTCGAGAGGATGGGCGACCGCCTCCATGCGCCCGCTGCGGATCAGATGGCAGACCACGGGGGCGATGGCCTGGGAGCGGATGTCGGGGGCGAGGGCGGCGGGAGGCACCGTGTCGGGGGCGAGGCTGTACATGGCCAGCAGCGGCAGCCGTCCGGCGGAGTCACTGGGGATATACCCGAAGCGGCCGGCGGTGAGGACGGGCCAGGACGACGACTCGACCGCCACCAGGCGCACATTGTCGTCGCCGACGAAGGCCATCGCGGCACCGCCCAGGCACGTCCCGCCGCCGCAGTACCCCACGACCACGTCGGGGCGAGCCTCGCCCGCCTGCACCAGCTGCTCCTGGGCCTCGAGCCCGATCAGGCTCTGGTGCACCACGACATGGTTGAAGACCGATCCGGTGGCGAAACGGCTGTCGGGCCGGGCCGCGACGTCGCCCAGCGCGTCCTCGACGGGCGTGACCCGGGATCCCACCACCGTGGCTCCCCATCCCTCGATGGTGCTCCGCTCCTCCTTCGACACCGACTCGCCGGTGTACACGGTGGCGTCGAGGCTGAACAGGCCGGCAGCCATGGCGACGGCGCTGCCCCACCGGCCCGTCTCCGATCCGGTGACGAGGCGGGACCCACCGTCGACCTTGGCGTAGAACGCCTGGGCGACGGCGGTGGTGAGGTGGTGTGATCCCGTGGGCGCCGCCGACTCGTCCTTGCGGTAGATGCGCGCCGGCGTGCCCAGGGCCGCCTCCATCGCTGCGGCCCGCACGAGCGGGGTGGGCCGCCACCGGCGGAGGACCTGCAGCACCTCACCCGGAACGCAAAGCCACGGGTCGGCGCTGAGCTCCTGGGCCCCCGCTGCGGCGGGAAGCACGCGGGCGAAGTCGTCGAGGCCGAAGGGCTCCCGGGTGTCCGGGCGCAGTGGTGGGTCGACGGGGGCCGCCAGATGACCGGCGGCGTTGAACCACCTCTCGACGGCCATTACCGTCCCCGGAGGGCCCGGAGGGCGGCGGCCGGATCGGGGGCGGTGACGAGAGTCTCGCCGACCAGGACGGCGTGGTAGCCGCTGGCCGCCAGCCCGGTCACGTCGGCGGGGTTGCCGACTCCCGACTCGGCCACCGTCACCACCCCTTCGGGCATGCGCCGGGCGAGGCGGTCGGCGAGCGAGAGGTCGACCTCGAAGGTGCGCAGGTCGCGGCGGTTCACCCCGATCAGGTCGGCGCCGGCGGCCAGCGCCCGGTCGAGCTCGTCGGCGGTGTGGACCTCGATGAGGGCGGCCATGGCCAGGTCGCAGGCCAAGCGCCGGAACCGGCCCAGCTCGTCGTCGGTGAGGGCGGCGACGATGAGCAGTACGGCGTCGGCGCCCATGATGCGGGCGTCGCACACGTCGGCCTCCGACACGGTGAAGTCCTTGCGCAGCACGGGCAGGGCGCAGGCGGCCCGGGCGTCGGCCAGATCGTCGGGCGAGCCCCCGAAGAATTCGGCATCGGTGAGCACCGACAGGGCGGACGCTCCCGCTCCCTCGTAGCTACGAGCCAGCCGGGCGGCGTCGAGGTCGGGAGCCAGCGCCCCCTTCGACGGCGAACGTCGCTTGACCTCGGCGATGACCGAGATGCCGCCGTCGGCGGCGATGAGGGCGGAGCGGAACGGCCGCGGCCGGGGCACCGCTCTCGCCTGGGTGAGGAGATCGTCGAGGGAGCGCTCGTCGGCGGCCGCGGTGGCTCGGTGGGCGGCGACGATGCGGTCGAGGACGCTGGCCATCGCCGAGGGTACCGAATCGGCGCGAATCGGCGTGGGCGTCAGCGCACGACGCAGGGGGGCAGGGTCGCCGGCTGCCCGACGGAGGCCACGGTCACCAGGGCCACGATGGGCCCGGGCTGGGTGCACACGATCCCGAACCCGGCGTTGCCGGCGGCGTCGGTGTCGGCGATGGTCGGCGTGGTCACCCCCACGTTGGGTGACACCCCGAGGGTGACGGAGACTCCTTGGCGGGCCTGGGTGCGGACGACCCCCTCGCTGTCCACCCCCCCACTGGCCACCGAGACCACCACGATTGCCGGTTGGCCGACCACCGGCGGATCGGGCGACACCGCGGTCGTCGCCCGGCCCTCGGCCGAGTGACGGGTCATGACCAGGTCGACAGGCGGGCTCTCGCCGATGGTGACGAACGCAACCACGGCGGTGACCTGGGCCAGGTCGGGGGGACGCCAGGCTCGCAGGCGGTAGCGGCCGCCGTTGACCGACTCGACCCCCCAACGGCCGTCGGCACCGCTCTCCACGGTCGTCGTGGCTGCGGCGGTGGGAGCGGCGTCGTCGCCCACCAGTCGCTCGACCCGGACCATCGCCCCCGGGATCGGGCCTTCGGGTCCGGTCACCGTTCCGCCGATGCGCGCCTCGCCGGGGCCCAGCTCCGAGGAGATGGTCACCACCGTCCGCGGGCTGGCGGCGACGGTGGTCGTGGGCCCGACGGGCACCGTTGTCGACACCGTCGCCGGCGCGCCGCGCAGGCCCGACCGTGACCCCGAGTCAGTGCACCCCGCGGCAAAGGCGGCGGCGGCCAGCACGATCACCAGCCACCCTCCACGCCATCGACTGCACCGACCCGAGATCACGGGATCAGGTCACGAGGGGCAGGGTCTGGACCCGCGCCCGCACCGAAGCGCCATCCCACACGACGTCGACGTCGGCGGGAGGCGACACCGCCCGGCCCACATAGGCGAGGGCGACCACTGCGCCCAGTTCCGGCGAGCGGCCCACGCTCGTGAGGGCGCCCACCTGCTTTCCGGCGTCGTGGACGGTCGCGCCGACGGGGGGAACGGTGCCGTCGCCGGTGGCAGTGTCGTCGCCGAAGACCAAGCCCCGCAGACGCCGGGGAACGTTGCCTCCCCGCGAGTCGATGCGGGCCACCAGCTCCTGGCCGGTGTAGCACCCCTTGGTGAAGCTCACCGTCAGGTCGACCACGCCGGCCTCGGCCGGGATGGTGCCCTCGTCGAGCTCGGAGCCCATGGCCGGGATGCCGCACTCGATGCGCACCGCCTCGTAATCGGCGAGCGGGCAGGCGACGGCCGCAGACGGCGCCGCCGGCGCTTCACCGAGGAGGTCGACACCGGGCAGCCCCGGCCAGTCGGCGCCGACGACCACCCCGGCGCCCACGACGGCAACCTGCGTCCCCTCACCAACCACCTCCGCGGCGAGAGGGCCCCGCACCGCGACACAGCGCCACGGAAGGGCCTCGATGTCGCACTTCACCCGCAGCTTGAAGCGCTGGAGGCGTTCGACCACGGCATCGCCCCAGCCCCCGTCGGTGTCGAGGAGCACGCTCTCGCCCGACTCACGCGTCACCCGCAGAAGGGCCACAACCTTGCCCTGGGGTGCGAGCAGCAGGGACCAGGCCGACCCCCCGTCGACGAGGGTGTTCACGTCCTGGGTCAGCTGGCCCTGCAGGAACTTCAGGGTGTCGGGACCCGCCACCCTGAGCACGTCACGGGGCAGGTCGACGGTGGCGGCGCCCCGCCGCAAGGCGGTGTATCCGGTCGAGATCCCGTAGTCATCGGTCATGCCGCACGACCTCCTCGTCGTCTGGTGTCTCGACCCGCTCGCTGTCGGCCCGCACAGTGTCGGCGCGCATGCGCCGGGCGGCGGGGACGGCGGCGAGCAATGCGGCCGCCTTGTTGTGGCACTCGTCGTCTTCGGCCCCGGGGTCGCTGTCGGCGACGATGCCAGCGCCCGCCTGCACCGAGGCCCGGCCGTCGGGACCCACCAGCATGGTGCGAATGGTGATGGCCGTGTCGAGATTGCCGGAGAAGTCGAAGTACCCGACGACGCCGGCGTAGGGGCCGCGCTTGGTGGGCTCGAGGTCGTCAATGATCTGCATGGCCGACACCTTGGGAGCGCCCGAGACCGTGCCCGCCGGCAGGGTTGCCCGCAGCACGTCGATGGGGCCGCACCCGGCGCGCAGGCCACCCGAGACCTGCGAGGTGAGGTGCATCACGTGGCTGTACCGCTCGAGGGTCATGAGCTCGTCCACCACCTCGGTGCCGAAGTCGACCACTCGCCCCACGTCGTTGCGAGCCAGGTCGACGAGCATTACGTGCTCGGCGACCTCCTTGGGGTGCTCGGCCAGCTCACCGGCCAGACGGCGGTCCTCGGTGTCAGTGTGGCCCCGGGGGCGGGTGCCGGCGATCGGACGCGAGATCACGCGTCCGTCGCGCAGCGACACCATGGGCTCGGGCGACGAGCCCACCATCGACGCCGTGGGGTGGCGCAGGAAGTACATGTAGGGGCTGGGGTTGACCTGGCGGAGCACCCGGTAGACGTCGAAGGCGTCGGCGCCGAGGTCGAGGTCGAAGCGCTGGGCCAGGACGACCTGGAAGATGTCGCCGGCCAGGATGCGCTCCTTGGCCGCCGCCACCGCGTCGCAGTACGCGCCCCGGCCCATGCGAGAGCGGACTTCGGGCAGGGGGTCGTCGGGTGACGGAGGCGCAGCCGGGACGTAGGGGAGGGTCCGCCCCAGGTCGGCGACCAGCGTGTCGACGCGCCGGCCGGCCCGCCGGTAGGCGGCGTCGAGGTCGGCGGAGGTGGCGGCCGGGGGTACGACGACGTTGTCGATGAGATAGAGGCGCTGGCGCCAGTGATCGAAGGCGGCGAGCTGGCCGATCACCGAGAGCACGGCGTCGGGATGGCCGAGATCGTCGGGGGGGACATCGGGAAGGCGCTCGACCTCGCGCACCACGTCGTAGCCGAGGTAGCCGACGACCCCCCCGTGGAGGGGCGGGAGCTCGGGCAGCACCGGCGACTGGTAGGCGCTCAGCAGGCCCTCCACGGCGGCGAGCACACCGCGGTCGACGGGCACTCCGGCAGGAAGGTCTCCCTCGACCTCGATGCTGGCGCCGCGGGCGACCAGCACCGTCGACGGCTCTCGTCCGGCGAAGGAAAACCGGCCCCAGCGGTCGCCGTGCTCGACCGACTCGAGCAGGAACCCCGGACCCGTTCCCGCCAGCTTCAAGTAGGCCGAGACCGGAGTCTCCAAGTCGGCGGCCACCTCCCGCCACACCGGAACCACGGTGTGCTCGGCGGCCAGGCGGCCGAAGTCCTCCCTACTGGGCCGCAGCACGCGAGCCGAAGGAGCGGTAGAAGCAGGTGCGTTCGCCGGTGTGGCAGGCGCCTCTGCCCTCCTGCTCGACCACCACGAGCACGGCGTCGGCGTCGCAGTCGTAGAACGCCTCCCGCACCCATTGGCGATCGCCCGAGGTCTCTCCCTTGCACCACAGCTCCTGACGGGAGCGGCTCCAGAACCATGTCCGGCCGGTGTCGAGGGTGCGGCGCAGGGACTCCTCGTTCATCCAGGCCAGCATCAGGACCTCGCCGGTGACCTGCTCTTGGACGATGGCGGGGACCAGGCCTCTGTCGTCGAAGACGACCGAGGCAAGGGCCTCGGGGGTGGCGACGATGGGTGTGGCCATGGACATGTCCTCATGGTAGGCGGGCGGTACCGCCACGGCGGTGGGCTAGCCGGGCCGGACGACAAGGCCGGCCTCCGTGAGTCGCTGTTTGGCCTGGGCGATGGTGGCTTCGCCGAAGTGGAAGATGGACGCGGCCAGGACGGCGTCGGCCCCGCCCTCGCGGGCCCCGGCGACCAGATGGTCGAGGTGGCCGACTCCCCCACTGGCGATGACGGGGACACCCACCGACGAGGTGACGGCGCTGGTGAGGGCGAGGTCGTAGCCGTCGCGCGTGCCGTCGCGGTCCATCGAGGTGAGCAGGATCTCGCCGGCCCCGAGACGCTCGCACTCGGCCGCCCAGGCGACGGCGTCGACACCCGTCGGGCGACGCCCCCCGTGGGTGTACACCTCGTAGCCGCCGGTGTCGGGGACACCCCGGGCGTCGATGGCCACCACCACGCACTGGGCGCCGAACTCGCGGGCGATCTCGGTGATCAACTCCGGGCGGGCCACCGCCGCGGTGTTGACCCCCACCTTGTCGGCGCCGGCGCGCAGCAACCGGCGGGCGTCGTCGGCGCTGCGAACCCCCCCGCCGACGGTGAAGGGGATGAAAACCCGTTCCGCCACCCTGGTGGCCACGTCGACGATGGTGTGGCGGGCGTCGGCGGAGGCGCTGATGTCGAGAAACACCACCTCGTCGGCACCCTCGGCGTCGTAGCGGGCGGCCAGCTCCACGGGATCGCCGGCATCGACCAGGTCGACGAACCGCACGCCCTTCACCACCCTGCCGGCGTCGACGTCGAGGCACGGGATCACCCGGACGGTCTGCACGCAGCCACCGCCTCCCGCACCCCGAAGGTCCCGTCGTGGAGGGCCTTGCCCACGATGGCCCCCGCCAGGTGCCGGCCACCGGCGGTGAGGGTGGCCAGGGCTCCGAGGTCGGCCAGGCTGCCGACGCCGCCGGAGGCGATCACGTCAACGCCGGCGATCGCCTCCAGCGCGGTGGCGAACAGCTCGAGGTCGGGACCGGCCAGCGTGCCGTCCCGGCCGATCTCGGTGACGACCACCGCAGCCACACCGGCGTCGGCGTAACCGCTCAGCAGGTCGTCGAGCGTGCGACCGGACGACTCCGTCCAGCCCCGTACCGCGGCATCGCCGTCGCGGACGTCGACACCCACCGCCACGGGATGATCAGCGGCGAGGTCGCGGACGAGGTCGGGGTTCTCCACTGCGGCGGTGCCGAGCACCACCCGGGTCACCCCGGCCGCCCAGAGCGCCTCGGCCGAGGCGTGGTCGCGCACTCCCCCACCCGCCTGCACGGCGGCGTCGGGCGCCACCGCCCGGGCGATCTCCCCCACCACCTCTCGGTTCTCGGCCACACCGGTGCGGGCGGCGTCGAGGTCGACCACGTGCACCCAGCGAGCCCCGGCGGCGGCGAAGGCCACCGCCACCGCGACGGGGTCGGTGCCGTAGGCGGTCTCGCGGTCGTAGTCGCCCTGGTAGAGACGCACGCACCGACCGCCCCGCAGGTCGATGGCGGGAAACAGCTCCACCCGGTGGTCAGCCGGCCTGCGTGGCGGCCACGAAGTTGGCCATGATTCGCAGGCCCGTGGTGCCCGACTTCTCGGGATGGAACTGGGTGGCCCACAGCGGCCCGCGCACGACCGCGGCCACCACGGGCATCCCGTAGTCGCAGGTGGCCACCACGCCAGGCCCCTCCTCGGGCGCGTAGGAGTGGTTGAAGTAGACCCAGGTGGGGTCGTCGAGGTCGGCGAGCATAGGTGTGTCGGCCCGGCGATCGAGGCGGTTCCACTGGATCTGGGGCCGCTTGACCCCCTCGGGCAGAAGGCGGACATGGCCGTCGAGCACACCCATGCCCGGCGTCTCGGGGTCTTCATCCGACCCCTCGTAGAGCATCTGCATGCCGATGCAGATGCCCAGGAACGGGGTACCGGCGTCGACGGCCTTCCGGGCGGGCTCCTCGAGCCCGGTGGCCCGCAACCCCGCAAGGCACCGTCCGAACGCCCCCACGCCCGGGAGCACAACGCCGTCGGCCGCCGCGACCTCGTCGGGGTCGGCGGTGAGGCGGGCGTCGGCTCCCACCCGCTCCAGGGCCTTCTGGGCCGAGCGCAGGTTGCCGATGCCGTAGTCGAGAACGGCGATCATCGCCGTCCGCCGGGGCTCACAACTGGCCCTTGGTGGAGGGCACGCCGGAGCCTTCCACCCGCACCGCGTCACGTAGGGCCCGGGCGACCGCCTTGAACGACGCCTCGAGGATGTGGTGGGAGTTCTTCCCCCGGCGCAGGTCGAGGTGCAACGTCAGGCCGCCCGAGGTGACGAAGGCCCGCCAGAACTCCTCGGCCAGCTGGGGGTCGAATGGCGGCGTGCCCAGCGGTTCGGCGCCGGGCTCCACGGCGTAGTGCAGGTAGGGACGGCCCGACAGATCGAGGGCCACGTCGACCAGGGACTCGTCGAGGGGAAGCGACACCGAGGCGAACCGGCGGACGCCCGCCTTGTCGCCCAGGGCCTCCTGCAGGCATTCGCCCAGGGCGATGCCCACGTCTTCCACGGTGTGATGGGCGTCGACCTCCAGGTCGCCGCGGGCCGAGAGAGTGAGGTCGAAGCCGCCGTGCTTGCCCAGCTGCGCCAGCATGTGGTCGAAGAACGGGAGGCCGGTGGCAGCCGTGGCCTGACCGGTGCCGTCGAGGTCGATCTCGATCTCGATCGACGTCTCCTTGGTCACCCGGGAGCGTTTGGCCGTGCGCGATGGGGTCATGCCGCCACTCCTCTCATAGGGCCGCTCGGGCCCAGGACCTCGGTGAGGGCGGCCAGGAAGGCGTCATCCTCGTGGGGCGTGTCCACGGTGACCCGCAGGCAGCCGTCGAGGCCGGGCCAG
>Ga0183260_10004047_pt1 | contig 11732 bp, 10 predicted proteins | sample AntDrymUQ4972206_2_FD_129768 | JGI IMG/M metagenome (GOLD analysis project Ga0183260, IMG submission 129768) | Polar desert sand microbial communities from Dry Valleys, Antarctica - metaG UQ497 (22.06) (version 2) (version 2) | ecosystem: Environmental > Terrestrial > Soil > Desert | place...
AATCGTGAACACATGAATCAGGGATCGACCTGGTCAGGCCGTCCAAGATGAGGTCCAGCCCGAACTCGAACTCCGCGCCGAAGTCATAGCCGGGCTTGAGGACGTGTTCGGTCGTGAATTCGAGAAGGGCGGGATAGGCCGCGGCCAAGAACTCCAGCATCATCGATTCGGCAACCTCGGCGACGGTCTCCGGGCCGTTGATGGGCAATGAGTTCTCCGACAGCGCGAATCCGAACACATAGCTGTCGATCAGCGCAAAGGCGTGGGCGGTCATCTTCACGGTGAAGCCCCCCGCTCGCAGGCTGCCGATGACTGCGTTGTGATGTGCCAGCGTCGCCGGGCCGGGGCTCGTGCGCGACTGCAACAGCGGGATCGCCCACGGGTGGACCCTCAGCACCCGGCGGGCCGAGGCCGCCCGCCGACGCATCTCCGAATGCCAGTCGCCGTCGGCGGACGGTAGCTCGATCTCGCTGTAGACGATGTCGACTATGCCGTCGAGGATCTCGTCCTTGTTGGCGACGTGGTGATAGACCGCCATCGGTTTGACACCTAGTTCGTGCGCGAGCGTGCGGATCGTCAGCGCAGCGATCCCGCCCGCGTCGGCGACCGCCACGGCACCGAGCAGCACCCGCTCGCGGCTCAGCGGGATGCGTTGTGGCGGGGCGTCGGCGACTGGTTTCGGGGTCATTCGCACAGCCTATAGCACTTTCGTACTTAGTACGATACATTGACCGTACTAAGTACGGGACACTCGTTCGAGAGGCCTAAGATCGTGACGTCCGAGGTCCGGTGTTTGACCGGTACCAGCACGCTCGCGCAACTCACCCGCTTCTCGGCGGTGGGACTCCTGAGCTCGGCGTTGTACGCGGCCGCCTTCGTGGGCCTGTCGCCGGCACTCGGAAATCTCGTCGGAAATCTGGTAGCGATGCTGGTCAGCACCCTGTCGGCCAACGAGCTGCACCGGCGGCTGACCTTCCAAGCCTCGGCCGAGGTCGGCTGGTTGCGCGCGCAGCTGCAGGGTGGAGGCCTGGCGGTCGTCGGTCTGGTCGCTAGCAGCCTGGCCCTGGTGGCTCTCGATGCGGCCGTTCCGTCCGCTGGGTGGTGGATCCAGCTCTTGACGCTGGGTGCGATCAGCGGCGGCATCGGCTTGATCCGCTTCGCGGCGCTTCGGGCCTGGGTATTTTCCGCAGGTCCGTTGCGACAGATCCCGATCGCCACGGCCGCCGGAATGCGCCCAGGTCAGCCGGCGATCTGCTGATCGTCCAAGAGTTCGTCGAGTACGTCGCGCATGTACACGAGCGCCTGGCGCGCATCGAGTTGTGGTCCAGGGCGCTGGCCCACGTCGCGGGATGGTCCGGAGCTGGCGTCGATCGTGCTGACGGCCTCGGCGACGAGTGTCCGGGAAGCGAGGGCACCGAAGTCCCCGCTCTTCTCCAGGTAGCCCAGCACCCGTGCCGCGTCAGAAAGGCGGTCGACCGCAGCCATCATGTTGATGAACTCGACAGCGGCCATGGCCGCGACCTCCGTGTAGTTGGCCACGAGCAGTTCGTCGACATGGTCGCGAAGAATCCGGAACGCTTGTGACGAGTTCCCACGCCGAAAAGCGGATCGCGCTTCGATGGGCTGGTGCACCGAGGGGGTCCGTTCGGGGACGTCGATACGTGTTGATTCATCGAAGAGCTGGTCAGCCCGGTCGGTGTTGCCCTGAAAGAAGGCCGAGTAGCCGAGCATGGTCAAGGCCACGTACAGGAGCGTCGGGGGTCCTTGGGCGCGATAACGGTCAGCCAGGGCGCAGACGTAGGCGTCGAGTTCGTCGAGATGCCCGGTGGTCATCAACCCTGATGCGCCGCCTATCTCGACGAGCGCCGCCGCGTGGTCCTCGCCTTGCTGGCGGAGCCAGGCCACGGCCTTCGCGGAACACTCCCCCAGCGCTTCGCCGTCGTTGGCGAAGGAAGCGCGCGTGTAGCGGATCAGATCGTGGTCGGGCTCGCCGTTACGGTGGACGAGACGCTCATACCCGTCGTGGTCTCCGCGCTGCATGTAACGGTATGCCGCACAGGCGAGCCAGTAGACGATCTGTTCTTCGTCGGCCGGCGGGGTGAGGGCGAGGATCCGCTCGGCCCAGTCGCTGATCTCGGTCTGCCTGCGCAGGTTGATCTCGGTGGCAATCGGGCGGACGAGGTCGCCGGCCAACTCGCGGTCGCAGGTGGTGCAGGCCCAGTCGAAGCCGGCTCGCAGGTTGGGCCACAGCTGTACGAGGCGGGCGACGCCTTCGACCTCGGCCGGGCCGACGAGCAGCTGTTGAATGGAGGTGACCTGCTCCAGGCACCACTGCACATGCCGCCCGGCGATGATGTCGGAGCGGTCCTGCCCGAGTTGCTCCGCGGCGAACTCACGCATGGTCTCCAGCAGTCGGAAACGCTGGCCGAACGGGCCGGACTCGACGATGAGCATCGACCGCTCGACCAGGTCCTCCAGCAGGTCATCTATATCGGCGACGTCCAGCTCCGCATCGGCGGCAACGCTGTTGGCTGCCGCGACGTCAAAGGTCCCCGCGAAGACCGAGAGCCGCTCGAAGAGCACCTGGTGGGGTCGCTCGAGCAGGTCATAGGACCACTGGATGGTTGCCCGCAGCGTCCGGTGGCGGTCCGCGCTCGTACGGCGTCCGCCGGTCAGGAGCCGGAGTCGATCACCGAGTCGTTCCACGAGATCCGGTGGTGCGAGGCTTCTCGTACGAGCGGCGGCCAACTCGATGGCCAGCGGGAGGCCGTCGAGGCGACGGCAGATCTCCTCGACGTCGGCTCGATGGGCGTACGGATCGAACGTCGGTGACACCGCCCGGGAACGCTCGTTGAACAATTCGGCTCCCGCCCCTGCGGGGTCCAGCGGTGTCACCGCGATGAGCTGCTCCTCGGCGACGCCGAGAGCTTCCCGGGACGTGGCAAGCACCCGCACGCGCGGGCAGCGTTCGGCGATGGCCTGGGCGAATTCGGCCGCGCCGTCAATGACGTGTTCGCAGTTGTCCAGGACGAGTAGCGCCGGGCGTGACTGCAGGCTCCCCACAATCGACTGGATCAAGGTGCGCCCTGGACTCTCCTTGACGTCCAGGGTGTCGGCCACGTTGCGGGCTACGTCGCTCGACGAGGCGATGCTGGCCAGTTCGATGAGCCATGCTCCGTCCGCGTGGTCGGCGGCGGACAGCTGTGCGGCCGCTAGGGCGAGCCGGGTCTTGCCGATCCCTCCTGGCCCCACCAGCGTCACGACCGGAGACCTAGCCAGAGCGTCTGCGATGACGTCAAGCTCCTCGTCACGTCCGAGAAGTCGACCCAGGCGCAGCGGCAGGTTCCCTCGAGACTTGCCTTCGGTTCGCAACAGCGGATGCTCGCCGTCGCCGAGTTGCAGGATCTGCTGATCGGCCACCTCGCCATCGACGCGATACGTACCGAGCTCGGTCAGGTCGTTGCGGTCGAGCAGCGCCGACGTCACACCCGAGAGCAGGGTTTGGCCGCCATGACCGGCGGCGGCGATGTGCGCCGCCGCGTTCACGGCGGGCCCGAAGTAGCTGTTCGCTCTCTCCTCGGTTTCCCCGCTGTGCAGGCCGATCCGCAGCCGAGGCTCGACACCCGCCGGCCAAGGTTGCATGCTCACCTCCACCTGCAGCTCGATGGCCCACGCCGCGGCGTCGTCGGCTCGATGGAAGGCGGCTCCGAACGATTCACCGCCGGTGGCGAAGACATACCCGGCGTGACGGTCCACGGCAGTCCGTACGACCTCGTCGAGGCGGGCCATCGCCGCAGCCATCTTCTTCCGGTGCGTCGCCCACAATCGCGACGAGCCCTCGACCTCGCAGAAGCCGAACGTCACTGTCCCCGTAGGACGGCCTAGTGGCGAGACTGCGGACGACCGGCGGCCACCAAGCTGCTCGTCCTGGTCGAGGATCAGGGACTCGAGATCCCGCAGGCGTGGACCGGGTTCGACCCCGAGTTGCTCGACAAGGTGCTGCCGTGCCTTCTGGAACGCCGCGAGCGCATCAGCCTGTCGGCCAACCCGGTACAGGGCAGTCATGAGTAGCGCCCAAAGCCCTTCCCGGAACGGATGGTTCGCGGTGAGCTCGGTCAGCTGGCCGATGGTCGCGCTGGCATCGGTCTCGACGCGACGTTCGAGATCGGTCTCCACCGCGCCGAGCCACTGCTCCACCAGCCCGTCCACCATCGGAGCGAGGCCGTGCGCGTCGAGTCCGGCCAGCGGAGTCCCGGTCCACTCGGCCAGCGCCGCCTCGATGTCGCCGCCGTCGAGCTTGCGCCGGAAGCGCGCCACGTCGACGGCGTCGGACTCCACTGTCAGGCGGTAGGCCGCACCGGTCCGAACGATCGACTGGGGGCCGAGGGCCCTGCGGAGACCGACGACATAGGACTGCAGGGTCTTGTCGGCCGTACGAGGTGGCTGTTCACCCCACACCACTTCCACGATGCGCGGCACCGGAACCGCGGTTCCGGCCGCCAAGGCCAGCACGGCTAGCACCGTCTGACACTTCGCCGACCCGACGTCCACCGGCTTTCCACCGTCGGTGGCCGCACTGACGCCACCGAAAAGACCGATCCGTACCACGGGCTGCTCCCGCCCTCGGGGATCAACCTTCCCACAAAGCGCTCCGGTAGCGCCGGTCCCCGGCCGCCTCAGCCATGGCTCCACCGAGTTCCGACCGTGACCCAACTCAGCGCTGTCACGGTCTACCTCGCGGCTAACCGGAGCCGGAGACACCCGACACAGAGGAGCACGTCATGAACTCACCGAAGCGCCTCGCCCGAACCGCTGGCCTCTACTACCTGATCGTCGCGATCCTCGGCGGCTTCGCCCACATCGTGCGAGTAAACGTCTACGCGCCAGGCGATGCCGCCACCACCGCGGAGAACGTCGTGGCGAACGCCTCGCTGGTCCGGCTGAGCTTCGTCGCCGACCTGGTACAAGCGACGTTCGCCGTATTCCTCGTGATGGCGCTTCACCAGTTGCTGCAGCACGTGAACAAGGCAGTTGCCCGCGCCATGGTCATCTTCGTGGTGCTCCAAGTCGGCATCACCTGCCTCAACATGGTCCACCAACTGGGGGCTCTCGTGGTCGCGACAGAGGACTCCTACGCCAGTGCTCTCGGCACGGACGGTTCCAACGCCCTGGTCCTGCTTCTGCTCGACCTGCAGCACAGCGGTTACCTCGTCGCGCAGATCTTCTTCGGCCTGTGGCTGTTCCCTCTGGGCCTGCTGGCCTACCGGTCCGGCATGTTCCCCCGGCCCCTCGGCGCCATCCTGATGGTCGCCTGCGCCGCCTATCTGGTCGACGTACCGCTGCAGTTCTTGGCTTCGGGGATCGCGGACGCGATCAACCCAGTTGTCGTCGCGCTGGTGATCCTCAGCGAGGTCTCGATGGTCGGCTACCTCCTGATCAAGGGCGTCAAGACAGTTGAGACATCCACTTCCGAGGACCGCGACCTCGTCGCTGGCTGAGCCGGGCTATGGCCCCTCAGCCGGTATAGCCGCACACCACCAACACACCTCCGAAGGGATGAACAAATGAGGACCATCCGCCAAACACCTGGAAGGCACAACATGATCGAAGTCGAGAACCTCAGCAAACGCTACGGCGACAAGCTCGCCGTGGACCAAGCCCGCGTTAGGCGGGCGTGGGCAAGGCGGGCCGCCGTTACCGCAGCGACCGGTTTCATCGGGATCTCCGCTTTCCAGCTGGCGATAACGCTCGGCGCCCCGCTGGGCCCCGCAGCCTACGGCGGGGCGTACCCCGCCGAACTACCGGCGGGATTTCGAGTCGCGAGCGCGGTCCAACTCGGAGTCTGGGCGTTCGCATCGATCGTCGTGCTACGACGGGCCAGTATCCTGGCGTCCCCCCTGCCCGCCGGATTCGCCCGCAAAGCAACCTGGGTCTACGTCGCCTTGCTGACGCTGGGCACGATCGGGAACTTCGCCTCACCGAGCGAGTGGGAACGCTTTGGCTGGGGACCCGCACTGCTGGTCATGACAGGTCTGTGCATCGTTGTCGCCCGATCAGGCGGCGACGAACCTGCCGCGAGAGAACGCAACACAATGCTGACTACCGAGGCACCCCGATCAAGGAGGTAGCAATTTCGTACTAAGTACGATAGTCTTCGTACTTAGTACGGTGGGATCGGCCCGCCGGCTCGACAAGAAGCGATCGTGGTCCGACCACGGCGCAGCGAGGACTCCGTCCAATGATCACGATCGATGCACTCACCAAGCGGTACGGCGGCTTCACCGCAGTCGACAACGTCTCGTTCACCGCCCGACCCGGTCGGGTGACCGGATTCCTCGGTCCGAACGGGGCCGGCAAATCGACCACCATGCGGATCATGGTCGGCCTCACGTCGCCGACGTCAGGCAGCGTTACCGTTTCTGGGCGCAGGTTCGCGGACTTGCCCAACCCAGGACTCGAGGTCGGGGTGCTCCTGGATGCCTCCGCGCAGCACGCCGGTCGTACCGGCCGGGAGATCCTCACCATTGCCCAGCGCACGATGGGGCTGCCCGGCTCCCGGGTCGGTGAGATGTCCGAACTGGTCAGCCTCACCCCCACCGAGGCGGACCGTCGCGTCGGCAACTATTCCCTCGGGATGCGGCAACGGCTGGGGATCGCCACCGCGCTGATCGGTGACCCGGAGGTGCTGATCCTCGACGAGCCGGCTAATGGGCTCGACCCGGCCGGCATTCGCTGGATGCGCGACCTGCTCCGCGGGTACGCCGACCGGGGCGGAACCGTTCTGCTCTCCTCGCACCTGCTCCACGAGGTCGAGGTCATCGCCGACGACATCGTGATGATCGGCAACGGCCGGATCGTCTCGCAAGGCACCAAGACCGAACTCCTGCAGCCTGCGGGGACCCTCGTACGAGCCGACGACCTGAACGAGCTCGAACGCGCGCTCGGCGCGTGGGGACTAGTTGTAAGCCTGACCGGGGACGGTGCTCTGCGCACCGATGCGGATGCCGCGCTGGTCGGGAAAGTGGCCATGAAAGCGGGCATGGCCCTCACCGAGCTGCGACCCGCCAACGGCGCCGGCCTGGAGGAGATGTTCCTCGAGCTCACCGCGGACACCCAAAGAGAAGGAGCAGTGGCATGACCGCCATCGAAGCAATCCCGGTCACACTGGGGTACGTCCAGAAGCCCCGTCCGGCCGGCCGACCCGGCGGTTTGCTGGCAAACCGCCGGGTGCCGCTGTCGCGGCTGACCCACGTCGAGCTGCGCAAGATGTTCGACACCCGCTCGGGCTTCTGGCTGATGGCCAGCATCGTCATCGTCGCTCTGCTGGCCACGGTCGGCGTCATCCTGTTCGCCCCGGACAGCGAGCTCAGCTACTCGACCTACGCCCAGGCGATTCGCTTTCCGGTGGCGGTGATTTTGCCGTTGATCGCAATCCTGTCGATCACCAGCGAGTGGAGCCAACGCACCGGCCTGACGACGTTCACACTGGTCCCGCACCGGAGTCGGATCATTCTCGCCAAGGCGATCGCATCGGTTGCCATCGGGCTCGTCTCGGTCCTGCTGGCTCTCGCGATCGCGGTCCTCGGCAACCTGGCGGGCTCGGCGATCACCGGCACCGCAACTGTGTGGGACGCATCGTTGGTCGACTGCCTGCAGTTCGTCCTCGGCAATGTTCTAGCCATGCTGATCGGCTTCATGCTCGGGGTGCTCATCCGGGCGTCGGCGGCGGCGATTGTGACGTACTTCGTCTACTCCGGACTGCTGCCAACGATTTTCGGACTCCTGGCTACCTCTCAGGACTGGTTCCGGGACCTGCAGCCTTGGGTCGACATCCAGTACGCACAGACGACCCTCTTCGTCTTCGACGGCCCGTTGAGCGGCGCGCAGTGGGCCAACATCGGTGTCACCGGCCTGATTTGGCTGGTCGCCCCGATGGTCATCGGTCTCCGCTTCGTCTTGAAGTCAGAGGTCAAGTGAACCCGGGACGCGCTCGTCGGCCAGCCCTGCGGCGTGGTGCCCGCCAACGTTCAACTCACCTGGAATCTCATGCTCGACAAACGCCCCGGTCCGACGACGTCTCCCTGAAGCCGAACTCAACGCACACCCGGCGGCTCGACGAGATCGTTTACGAGAAGGCTGGCCAGCCCCGAGCCCGGTGCAGGCACTAGATGAGACGCTCGACACCTACCGCATTCGTACTTAGTACGGTAACGTCCAGTACTAAGTACGGTGGGATAGCCCCACCGACGGAAGGGAAGCAGTCATGTCGGTCTTGGGATTCGAAGAGCAGGGCATTGCGATGAGCGGTGACAAGAACGGTCCGGCGGCGTCGGACAACAGCACGATGCAGGCGATCACACAGAGCGCGTACGGCACGGTCGAGGTGTTGAGTTTCGGCCGGACCGGCAAGCCGGAGATCGCCGGCAACGAGGTTCTCGTGCGCGTACACGCGGCGGGAGTCGACCGGGGAACCTGGCACCTGATGGCCGGCAAGCCGTACCTGCTGCGAGTCATCGGTTTCGGGTTCCGCCGTCCGAAGAACCCGGTTCCCGGGATCGACATCGCGGGCACGGTCGTCGCCGTCGGGTCCGCGGTGACCCGGTTCACTGCCGGCGATGAGGTCTACGGCATGTCCCGGGGGGCGTTCGCCGAATACGCGGCCGCCCTGGAGGAGAAGCTGGCGCTGAAGCCAGAGAACCTGACGTTCGAGCAAGCCGCTGTGGTCCCGATCTCGGCGGGCACCGCGCTGCAGGCCTGCGATCTCGCTGGGCTCGCGCCAGGACAGAAGGTGCTGATCACCGGCGCCTCCGGCGGAGTCGGCAGCTATGCCGTGCAGTTGGCCAAAGCCCTGGGAGCCGAAGTCACCGCCGTATGCAGCGCTTCGAAGGCCGACCTCGTACGGTCGCTCGGCGCCGACCACGTCATCGACTACGCCACCGACGACTTCGCCGACGGCGCACAGCATTACGACGTCATCATCGACATCGCCGGAAACCCCAAGCTGTCTCGGCTGCGTCGTGCGTTGACCAGGACCGGGACCGCCGTGATCGTCGGCGGCGAGGAAGGCGGCAACGTCACCGGCGGCTTCGGCCGATCGCTGCGAGCCCCGTTCGTGTCGCTTTTCGTGGGCCAGCGACTGGCCATGCTTGCCTCCAAGGAGCGCGCAACCGACCTGGAGCGGCTGACTCCGCTCATCGAGACTGGGAAGGTCACGCCAAGCGTCGACCGTACTTACCCGCTGGCCCACGTCGCTGACGCGATGGGTCACCTCATGGCCGGCGAGGTGCGCGGCAAAGTCGCCATCACTATCTGAGCCACTAATCCACCCTGCAACCTTCGCACCAACGCAACTAGGAGATAGATCATGACCGCACCGGCACTGCCCTACCCCGCCCGACTGACCATCGACTACCCCGAGAAGCATGATCGGGTGAGCACCTTCTTTCGTCTCATCTGGGCCATCCCGATCGTCATCGCCCTGACACTGCTCACCGCAGCAGGGGGCGAGACAGTGGTGGCGCAGACCGGCGAGGGAATCAGGACAACCGGAGGTGGGATCCTCAGCGGCCTCTTTATCGCCACGATGCTGATGATCGTGTTCCGCTTGGCCTACCCTCGCTGGTGGTTCGACTTCGCCCGAGAGCTGACCCGCTTCTCGGCGCGCGTGGGCGCCTTCCTGTTCCTGCTGACAGATCGCTATCCCTCCACAGTGGACGAGCAGTCGGTGCACCTGGAGATCGATTACCCAGACGTCGAGCGGGGGCTCAACCGCTGGCTGCCGTTGGTGAAGTGGGTGCTGGCCATCCCGCACTACCTCGTGCTAGCCGTGCTGATGGTTGGCGCCGTCGTGGTGGGGTTCGCCGCGTGGCTGGCCATCCTGTTCACCGGGCGCTATCCGCGGCCACTGTTCGACTACCTGGTCGGTGTCGGTCGTTGGGCCCTGCGGGTCAATGCGTACGCGTTCCTGCTGGTCACCGACCGGTACCCGCCGTTCAGCCTGAAATGAACCACGAACCAGCGGGTGCCGCGACCGGCCCGCGGATGGCCGGCAAGACCGTGCTGATCACCGGGGCGACCGGAGGCATCGGTAAGGCAACGGCAATCGGACTGGCTGTGCTGGGCGCACACCTCGCCATCACCGGCCGCGACCGCGACCGCACCGAGGACGTCGCCCGCGAGATCCGCGCAGCCGGTGGCGGGCGGGTCGAAGTGTTCGTCGCCGATCTGTCCGCCCAGTCGGAGGTGCGGCGGCTGGCCGACGAGGTTCTCCAGAGCCTCCCCCGGCTCGATGCTCTGGTGAACAACGTCGGCGGCTACTGGAACACCCGGCATATCACCGCGGACGGTCTGGAGCACACCTTCGCCGTCAACCACCTCGCGTCGTTTCTGCTCACGAATTTGCTACTCGACCGGCTCAAGGAAAGCGCTCCGGCCCGGGTGGTAGCGGTCTCTTCGAACGCGCAAGCCTTGGGGCGCATCGACTTCGACGACCTGCAGGGTGAACGGTCGTACTCTGGATCCCGAGCCTACGACCAATCGAAGCTTGCCAATGTCTTGTTCACCTATGAGCTGGCGCGTCGCTTACGGGGCACCTCCGTCACAGCCAACGCGCTGCATCCAGGCGTAGTGAGCACATCCTTCGGAGCCGAGGACCCGGGCCACGTCCAGCGCATCTTCGTACCCTTCCTGCGGCCGTTCATGAAGGACCCGGCCCAGGGCGCCGTCACGTCGGTCCACGTAACGTCGGCTCCCGATGTTCAGGACGTGACCGGGCGCTACTTCGCCAACAGCAAACCAAAGGCATCCTCGAAACGCAGCTACGACAAGGCCGATGCGGCACGGCTATGGCAGGCGAGCAGCAATCTGGTCGGACTGACTGCAGCCGTCTGAATCACCAGGGCCACGCCGTTTCGGCCCAAGACCTCAACACGCCCAAACCAAGAACCGGGCATCTTCGTGGTACTGCAGGTTGGCATCACCTGCCCCAGGTGCCGGTCCCCGGCAGCCCGAGAGTGGTCAGGATGTCCTTGCGCGAGCGGGAGAAGGAGGTCAAGCGCTTCCGGATTGGCCAGGCTTTCCCGTCTGGCCACCGCCTGTGGGCCGGCTCCCATGAGGAGTCGCTTCACGGGGATCTCCAGGACCTTGCCCGTCAGCGTTCTGGGCAGGTCGGCCACGGAGAACACGATGTCGGGTACGTAGCGTGGTGAGCACTCGGTACGAATGGTCTGCCGGGTCCGACCGCTGAGCTCGTCGGTGAGTCGCACGCCCTTAGCCAGGGTGACGAAGATTGGCATATGTCCGGCCCGTCCTCGACCGGTAGGTCCACGACCAGTGCGTCGGTGACTTCCCGCAGGGTGAGCACAGCCCGGTAGAGCTCCGCGTGGTCTTCAGCCAGCAGTCTCTGCGGCCACGGATAAAGATCCGCTTGCGGGCGCGGTTCACGAAGCGACGCCTGGCGACGGCTACTCGTAGTGGGTCCACATCCGCAGGACATGCACGACGTGGCGATCGGGGAAAACCTCGTGGACAAGCCGATGCTGGATGTTGATGCGTCGCGAGTAGCAGCCCGCCAGGTCACCGACAAGCTTCTCGTACCGTGGAGGTGTGCCGAATGGGTCCTCGGCGAGCACGTCAAGGAGCCGTTCCGACCGCTGCTTCAAGCCCGACAACGCGAGCCGTTTCGCGTCCTTCTGCGCCTGGCGCGAATAGACCAGCGTCCAATCACTCACCAG